>Ga0210377_10005799_pt1 | contig 10092 bp, 9 predicted proteins | sample PLM4_65_b1redo_FD_155480 | JGI IMG/M metagenome (GOLD analysis project Ga0210377, IMG submission 155480) | Groundwater sediment microbial communities from an aquifer in East River, Colorado, USA - PLM4_65_b1 redo | ecosystem: Environmental > Terrestrial > Soil > Riparian zone | place: USA: East...
ACCCGCAGCCGCCGCCCGTCCGGGAGCGCCAGCGCCGTCACCTGCGGTCCCGCTCCGGGCTTCCAGGTGCCGAGCCACGGCAGCCAGCCGCGCACGCGCTCGTTGTCCAGGAGCCTCGGCACGCGCTCGGTCAGCGGGAAGAGCCATGCCTTGCGGTAGCTCTCGAACTCGAGACGCCCGGTCTTGGTGGGGGGCTCGAGAAAGACCGCGGCGTTGAACTCGTCGCCCGCGTCGACGTCGTAGGCACCGAAGACGAGGGGCACCTGCGAGCCCGCGACGAACGCGGCGATCTCGGCGTCGAACGCGGCGCCTTCCGGCGTCTTGGGCGTACCGAACGTCGTCGGGTAGACCGTCTCGGGCCAGACGAGGAGATCGAGCGGGGCCTGCGAGAGCGCCTGGCGTGAGAGCGCGAAGTGCTCGTCGAGGATCCCGCGCACGGCGGCGTAGGTTCCGAGCTCGCGGGCGAGCTCGCCGTAGCGGCTGATGTCGGCCTGAACGATGCCGGCCGTGAGCAGCGGCGGCGCCACGACCTCGCCCTCGAGCTGCGCGAGGCGCAGGGTTCCGTACCCCATGAGCGCGAGCACAATGGCGGCGGCGCAGGCGGCCGGCGCACACGCCCGCAGGAGCCGCGCGCGCACCGCAGCGCGATCCGCCGCGAGCGCCTTCCCCACGGCGAGCGCGCATTCGTTGACGAGGAGGAGCGCGAAGCTGAGTCCGTGCGCACCCGCGAGATCGGCCGCCTGCCGGATGCGCGGCGCTGCGAAGAGCCCGTGGCCGATGCTGTCGCCGAGCAGCTTGGGCCACGCCCACTCGGCGCCCACGTAGAGCAGCGCCCCCGCGAGCGCCGCGTGCAGACCCGCCGCCCCCGCGTCAGGGCGCGCCAAGCGACGCACAACGGCGTAGACGAGCAGCTGCGGCTGGAGCAGCGGCGCACCGAGCACGAGCAGCGCGAAGGCGATCGGCAACGGGGTCCCCGTATAGGCCGCGATCCCCCTCGCGAACCAGGGAAAGACCGCGAGCACGTAGGCGACGGCGAAGAGCCAGCCGATGGCGAGCGCTCCGCGCAGCGAGCGCGCGCGGTCGAGCACGGCGAGCCACGGCACGAAGCCCACCCAGCCGAGCAGCACCCAGGGCCACACGACGCGGGTATACAGCGCGAATGCGAACGCGCTCGCCGCGGTGGCGCCGAGCACGAGCGCGAGCGAACGCAGCCGCGGCGTGTTCAGGGGGCGGGGTCCGGTTCGCTCGGGGGAACCTCGAGAAACGTGATCGGCAGGCCCGGCGGCGCCAGCTCCGGCGGGACGACGAGATCCTCCGGTAGCGCAATCGCGACGCCGTTCTCGTCGAGCCACTCGTAGTCGGGATGGAACATCAGGATCGCGGGCAGACTCTCGCCGTCGTCCGTCGCCTGGTGGTGGCGGACGTAGCCCTCCGGCAGCTCGAAGTCCTCAGGCACGAGGATCCCGCGCTTCGGCGGGTCCGTTCCAAGCGGAGGGAAGACCGCGATGCCCGACGGCCCGTCGCCGGGCTCGTCGGGAAACTGCGGAAGCTCGGGTTCAGCGGGAGGCGGCGCTTCGCTATCGCTCGGAAGCGGAGCCGGAGCCGGAGCACTGACGCGCCGCACGGCATGCAGCGTCCGCCGGGGCGCGGCGGTGGGCCCGGGCGCCTGAGCTGGCGCACCCGGCGCAGCCGCGAGCACGACGTCGGGCTCGGGCGGCGCGTCGCTGTGCAGCGCGAGCCGCAGCGCGAGAACGCCGGCTGCGGCGGCGATCAAGAGGGCGAGCACGAGCAACCAGACCCCCCTGCGCACGCCGGCGACCTCGACGACCTTGACGCCGTCGCCATCGATCCGCGCGCGCGTCTTCCGAGGCTCACCCGTCACTCGCGCAAACCCTCGCGCATCCGCTCGCCGCGCATCATATGATGGCGCGATCGCAGCGGGCAAGCGGAGCGCCGATGCCGAACGAATCCGAGGCTCTCTCGCACGGGCGCCGCACGTCCCTCGCGCGCGCTTATCCGCCGCTGTGGCGTTGCGCCGCGGGCGGGCTCAAAGCGTTGAGCCGCGCGAGCCTGCCCGTACTCGCCGTCGCCGTCGCCACGCGGCTCGACGAGCCCTTCCCTCTCCCGACGCTTCTCCTGGCGATCGCGGCGTTCTCGGCGCTCCCCGGCCTCGCGGCTTGGCTGCTCGAGCGCGCATTCGCGGCGAGCGTCGAGCTGCGCGAGCGAGCGCTTCACATCCGCGGCCGCAGCCTGCGGCTCGAGGTGCCGTGCGCGTCGATCGAGCGCGTGGAGCCCTGGCGCCTGCCGCTGCCCGGCCCCGGCGTCTCGCTGCGCCTGCGTTCGGGCGGCGTGCTGCATCCGGGCCTCGAGGCTGCGGATCTCGAGCCGCTGCTCGGCGCTCTCGCCGAGGCGGGCGGCGTCACATCGGCGCGCGAGGCGCTGCGCCAGCCGGGGGTCGTCTACGCGCATGCGAAGCAGCAACATCCGCGCGGTCTCTCCCAGCATCCGCTCTTCAAGTTCCCCGGCTTCGCCCTGCTCCCGACCGGCGTGCTCTTCAACGCCCACCAGCACATCGCCTACGGCGGCTCGCTCGGCCAATGGCATCTCGAGGGTCTCGGCGCTTACGCGCAGACCTTCCTCTCGTACTGGGCGACCGTGTGCGTCGGTCTCGTGCTCTACGCGAGTGTGTGGCGAGCGCTCGCGGAGCTGGTCGCGCTGCTCGCGGCGCGCGCCGGATCGGCGCGCGCCGCGAGTGCGCGTCGGACCGTCGAGCTCGCCTGCGGGGCCCTCTACTACCTTGGAGTCCCCGCGCTCGTGCTGGCCCGCTTCCTGCTCTGAGCTTCCTCAAGGCGTCGCCGGGTTGAAGCCCGACAGCGCCCAGCCCATCCGCTCGTGACCGAAGCGATCCCACTGCGGGTTCTTGCCGCCCACGATCTGCGCGCCGCTGAACTCGGCCGCGCCCGAGCCCGAGCCGCCCGAGCCCTGGGTCGCGCCGTAGTACGTCGGATGCGTGTTGTCCGAGAGGATGTAGTCGTAGCTCGTGCTCGCATTCGCGAAGTGCGTGTTCGCGTCGCGGATCGTCGAGCGCAGCGTGACCGTGATGCGCGTGACGTAGTCCGCCTCCGACTCGCTCGGCTGGTAGCGAAGCGCTTCGGAATCGATGAGCGAGTCGCCGTTCGAGTCGTAGTCCGCGCCCATGTACTGCGCGAAGCTGTCAGCGCAGGCGAAGCCGCGCTGGGCTGCGAGATTGCAGGTGCGCCAGTTGCTCTTGGCGAGGATCGGCAGGAAGTTGTTCTGCTTGTTGACCGGCTGGCCGGTCACCGAGTCCCGACAATTGCTGTTCACGTTGTCCGCGGCGTAGCCCGGGTAGTACAGGTTCGAGACGATCTTCGCCGTCGCGGTGGTCGCGTACTGGTTGATCGCGTTCATCGCGAGGCCCGTGTAGTTGGTGCAGTTCGCGAGCGCGGTGTTTCCGCCGCTGTAGTTGCAGGTGCCGGACTGGCCGGAGAAGTTCGAGCGCGCTTGCAGGTAGTCGTTCCCGCACATCTCGAACGTCACGATGCGCGTGTTCGTCGCCTGCATGTAGGAGCGCTCGTTGACGATCTTGTTGTTGTAGATGTCGGAAGCGACGGCGCCCGACTTCGCGCGGCGCACGATCTGGACGTTCTGGTTCCAGACGTTCCCCGCGTACTCCCCGCCCACGTACGGAGCCGCGCGCTTCGCGACACTGAAGATCGAGCCGCGATAGCCCGCGAAGATCGAGTCGCCGTAGCCGACGACGCGATAGGTCTGGGTCGCACCGCTCTTCGTGATCGTCCAGGACGTGTTCTGGTTGATCGTGGTGGCCCCGGCCTCGGACGCCATCGCCAGGGCGAACGCGGCCGATACCAGGATCCGACTCCAATGCTGATCCCGCTTTCGATCCATGCTTTTCCCCTTTTCGGTGAGCCGCAAACGTGCGGCCCCCGGTGACGCCGCGCAGGATCGCATCCTTAGCTTCCCGAAGAGAACAGAAAAGTGGAGGGGTGGGCAGGATCCGTCGAATCAAACGCGGTTATGACGGCTTGCGGGGCCGGCTGGGCGTCGCGAACGCGCCTTGCGCGAGCCGGCAGGGGACTGCGTCAGTACACCACCTGCGCCTCGAGCCGTCCGCCCGCGCCCGAGACCACGACGAGGCGCGACATGCAGGCCATACAGTAGAGCCGGTCGCCGGGGCGCAGCTCGCGGGTCGAGCGCACGACGACCTTGCAGACCGGGCAGAGGGCCTCGTTGGGCGCGAGCGTGTCGCGCGGCCCTTCCCAGCGCCGGTAGAAGCGGCGGTAGCGCGGAGGCACCTCGTCGAAGCCGCGGTCGTCGAGCTCGTAACGCCGACGGGGACGCTCGCCGTCCTCGGCGTCCGGCTTGCGGAGCGGGTCTCGGGCGCTCACGCGAAGCCCAGCCGGGCCACCGCCGCTCGGTAGTGTTCGGCGAGATCGGCGCCCTCTTCGCGCCGACCTCCGATGCGCGCCAGCGTGTCGCGGAAGCTGCCGAAGACCAGCGGATCGAGCTCGTGACGGATCGCGGCGAGCCGCTGCGCAGCGCCCGGCTCGGCCGCGAGCCGGCGTCCGAGCTCGTTCTCGCCGAAGCCCATGTGCCGGCGCTCGTCCTTCACGATCCCCTGCAGCACCTCGCGGGTGCGCGGGTCGGCGCTGCGCGCGTGCGCCTGGAAGACCGTGAACTCCATGGCCTCGAGGATCACGTTCTGCGCGAACAGGGCAGCCAGCCAGTCGCGCTCGCGCACCAGCGCGAGCAGCCGCCGCTTGAACTCGAGCAGCGCGGGCGTCGCGCGGGTCGCGATCTCGAGCTCGGGATCGGCGACGCCCAGCTCGCGCAGGCGGTGGACGAGCACTTCGAGATGACGGCCTTCGTCCACCGTCTGCGTGGAAAGGAAGATCTTGGTCGCGCGATTGGGGGCGATCTGGACAAGACCGCCCGCGCCCTCGAGCGCCGCTGTTTCTCCTACGCAGTAGTTGCACAGAACGGTGATCAGGCGGTCGCGCTCGGCGGCCGACAGCTCGGCTTCGGGCGTCTCCCGGCGGTGCCCGTACTCGAGGCCGTGGAGATAGCCCTCCACGGCCTCGAACCAGAACTCGAAGCTGTGCACCTGCTCGAAAAAACGCGCAGGCTCGAGCTGGTGGAGGTCGAGCAGCTCCTCGCTCATCTCAGGGCCGAGCCGGCGTCTGGTACTCGAGTCCGATCCGCCCGAGCCGGCGCTTGAACTCGGCGAGCACGGTGTCTGCGAGCACGGCCTCCATCTCCCGCGGCTCGAGCTCCGAGAGGTTCACGCCCTGCCATTCCGATTTCGGGAGAGCGCCTCCCGCCTCGCGCCGCAGGCGCGCGATCTCCTGCTGTGTCGGACCCGCGCGGAAGGAGTCGGCGAAGGTGGCGAGCATGTAGTAGGACATCTCCTTCTGCATGCGCTCGACGTCGCCCTTGCGGTGCGGGTTCTCGCGAATCAGCGAGCCGATGCGGTTCTCGCCGAAGCCCACGTGCCGCCGCTCGTCGGCGATCGTGCCCGAGAGCGTGTGCGCGAACTTCGGGTTCAAGGCCTGGCTGGTGGCCTGGAGCAGCTCGAAGACGTGGAACGCCATGCCCTCGAGCACGATGTTCTGCCCGACCACGCCGGCGACGAAGTCCTTGCGATCGACCTTTTCGAGCAACACCTCGGCGAACTTCACGAGGTTCGGGTTCGCGTGGCTGCGGATCGTCGACTCGAGATCGGACTTCTTGACGCCGAGGTCGAACAGGCGCTGCGTGAAGACCTCGACGTGCCGCGCCTCGTCGAGGGTCTGCGTCGCGAGGAAGCGCTTGCTGCCCTCGTCGGGCGCCGCGTTCACGAGGCCTGAAGAGGCCGAGAGCGCGCAGCGCTCGCCGACCACGAGCTGCACCGTGGTGCGGATCGCCTGCTCGCGCAGCAGCGGATCGCTGAACACCAGCTCGGGCTCCTTCTCGCCCGGCGGGTGACCGTACTCGGTGTTCATCAGGTAGCCCTGCGGCGCGGATTCGAGCCATTGCTGGATGGAGTAGGCGCTGAGGAAGTCGGCCATCGGTGGTTTTCTCCTGCGATTCGGGCACTTGGGGGCTGCTCTGCCGCGCTGGTTTGCCGAGCCGGGGGCTGCGCTGCCGAATCGCAAGCCTCGTGCCAGCGCTCAGGGGGCGAGCCGCACGAGGACCCATGCGGTCGGGGCGAGCTGCCGCACCCGGGGCTCGCTGGGCTGGGGCGCATCACCTCAAGCGCGCGCGGCGCGCAGCGGCCAGCGATCGAGCTCGATCTCGCCCGCGAGCAGCGCGCGCCAGAGCGACGGGATCTCGGCGACCCGCTGCGCGACGATCGACTCGACCCGCGCGCGCAGCTCCGCATCGCGCGGGTCGGCGCCGCGCGGGTCAGCGCCCCGCACGCGCACGTGCACGAGCGGTGGGTCGTCGACGCGGCGTCCGATCCGGCTCACGAGCCGGCACTCGACCTCCGAGAGGCCCGGCACTCGCGCGACGAGCTCCTCGGCCAGCAGGCACGCCGCCACGTTGTAGAGCTTGCCCACGTGCGTGACGGGGTTCTTGCCGGCGACGGACTCGAGGGTCATCGCGCGGCGCGGCGAGATCAGCCCGTTCACGCGATTGCCGCGGCCCGGCTGGCCGTCGTCGCCCGACTCGGCCGAGAGGCCGGTCACCGTCAGGTAGAAGCGCCCGCGCGCATCGTCGTCGGCGCCGTTCACCTCGATCTCGACCGACTCGTGACCGAGGAGGCGCGCGGCCGCGCGTGCCTCCTCGGCGACACGCGCGCGCGCCGCGCGATACGCCGACGCATCGGCGAGCTGACGATCCACGAGAGCCGCCGCCAGCGTGAGGCGGACGCGCTTCGCGAGGCGCGTGCCCATCACCTTGACGTCCTCGCCGAGAGCCGGAAACGCGTCGCGCAGCGCACGCGACGTGAGGTGCTTCTCGACGCCGAGCACGAGCGCCTCGAGCGGCGAGAGCGGCGCGTAGCCCACGCCGAGCGACGTGTCGTTCGCGAGGCTCGGCCCGCCCGCGCCGAAGAGATCGACCAGATCTGTGGAGCCGCGCCGCACGAGGGGATGGAGCTGCACGTGCCGCTCCACATCGAGGCCGCGCAGGTTCGCACGCAACCAGCCCTTCGCGCTCTGCTCGGCGATCTCCGCCACGGGCACGCCGACGCCCCGCACCTCGCCGGTGGCGCGCCCGGCCAAAAAAATCGTGATCGGCTCGAGCACGCGGCCGCCCCCGAAACGCGGCGCCGCGGCGCCGCCCACGAGCAGCGCCTTGTCCACGTTGTGGTGCAGAATCGCGCCGTAGTGCTCGAGGTAGTGGCGCGAGAGGGCGAGACTCCACTGCTCGACGAGCGCGTCGCAGATGCTGTCGGGGTGGCCGAGCCCCTTGCGCTCGACGATCTCCACCTCGGGTTCCGCGGGCTCCCGGATCGCCTCGATCGCGATCTCCACGTGCGACCTCCGCGCTCGCTCCGCCGGCGGGAGCCGCGCCGGTGTTCACATAGCAACCCATGTGCCAGCAGGGAACGCGCGTGCCCTCGTCGAACCTGACTCCAGCGGGGAGCGGCAGGGCGTGCGCGGGGCGCGCGACGGCGGGCCGCGGCGTCTTCCCCTAGCCTCGCGGTGTGAGCCCTGCCGTCGCCGCCGCGCGCGTCCGCAACGAGGACGTAGCCGACGTGCTCGAACGGGTCGCCGACCTGCTCGAAGCACAGGGCGAGAACCCCTACCGGGTGCGCGCGTACCGCGCCGGCGCGCGCACGCTGCGCACGTGCGAGCCGCGCGTCGCCGAGATCCTCGAGCGCGAAGGGCTCGAAGGTGTCGATCGCCTGCCGAACATCGGCAAGAGCCTCGCCGCAGCCATCGCCGAGATCGTGCACACCGGACGCCTCGGAATGCTCGAGCGCCTCGAGGGGCAGATCTCGCCCGAGGATCTCTTCACCACCGTGCCGGGGATCGGCGAGGAGCTGGCGCGCCGCGTGCACGCCGAGCTCCATCTCGAGACGCTCGAGCAGCTCGAGCTCTCAGCCCACGATGGGCGCCTGGCGAGCGTGCCGGGCTTCGGCGAACGGCGGGTACGCGCGGTGCGAGAGGCCCTCGCGGGCATGCTCGGCCGCTCTACGCGCAGGCGCGCGCGTCTGCTGGGCGCGCGCGAGTCTGCGCTGCACGACTCGGCGCTGCACGAAGCGGCGGCGGCGCGCCCTTCGATCGAGACCCTGCTCGCCGTCGACGCCGAATACCGGCGCCGCGCGGCGGCCGGAGAGCTCCGCACCATCGCACCCAAGCGCTTCAATCCGGGCCGGCGCGCCTGGCTGCCGGTGCTGCACACCGAGCACGACGGCTGGTCGTTCACCGCGCTCTTCTCGAATACCGCCCGCGCCCACGAGCTCGGCACCACCGCAGACTGGGTGATCCTCTACTACGAGCGCGATGGGAACGAGGACCAGTGCACGGTAGTCACGGAGCGCCAAGGTCCGCTCGCCGGCCAGCGCGTGGTGCGGGGCCGCGAGGCGGAGTGCGCGGCACATCAGCGCGCACACGTCGGCGATCCGCCCGCGCCCGCGTCCACCCCGGGATCGCCCGCGCAATGAGCCCGACGCGCCGCCTCCTGCTCGCGGCTACAGCCGTTCTGCTCGTCGTGAGCTTCGGCACGCTCGGCTACGGGCTCATCGTCGGCATGCCGCCGCTCGACGCGCTCTTCATGACGATGATCACCATCTCGACGATCGGCTACCACGAGGCGCCGCCTCTCGACGCCGCGGGCAAGAGCTTCACGATGCTCCTGATCGTGCTCGGCGTCGGCACCATGTACTACACCCTGGTCGCGCTCGCCGAGTTCTTGATCGAGGGCCGGGTTCGCGACCTGCTGGGAAGGAGAGCGATGAAACGCACCATCTCGCTGCTGAGGGATCACGTCGTGCTCTGCGGCTACGGCCGCTTCGGCCGCGTCGTGGCGGACGAGCTCGGGAAGGCCGGCGTGGCGTTCATCACGATCGAGGCGAACGCAGCGACGCAACCGGCGCTCGAGGCGAGCGGTCACCCCTATGTGATCGGCTCCGCGCTCGACGACCCTGTGCTCGCGGAAGCCGGGATCGAGCGCGCCCGCGCGATCGTGATCGCAACGGGCAGCGACGCGGACAACGTGTTCATCGCGCTCTCCGCACGCGAGGCCAACCCGCGCGTCAGCATCCACGCGCGCGGCGAGTCCGACGCGGGCATCCGCCGCCTCCAGCTCGCCGGCGCGACGCAGGTGGTCTCGCCGTATCACCTGGGCGGCGAGCGCATCGCGCACGCCGTGACGCGTCCGTCGGTGGTCGATTTCGTCGCGCTCGCCGCCCCGGCCGGTGCGCCTGCGGACATCAACCTCGAGGAGGTGGTGGTGGGACGAGGCTCCGCGCTCGAGACCGCCCGCCTGCTCGATTTTCCCGCGCGCGGGCTGCGGCTCCAGATCGTGGCGGTGAAGCGCCAGGGCGAGCCCACGCGCTTCCAGCCGAGCACCGAGGAAAGGCTGCTCGCGGGCGATCGCGTCGTCGTGGTGGGCGACGCGGAGAACCTGCGCAGGATCGCGGATCTCGCGGTGGGCGGCTGAGGTCAGGGCTCGTCGGGCAGCGCCGCAGCCGAGAGCAGCGTCGACTCCTCGTACACCATGTCGTGGTGCAGGTACTCGGCGAAGCTCCGCACCTCGCGCGCCACCAGCAGCGTCGGAGCCGGATGATCCTGGAGCCGCGACGCCAGATAAGCGAGCAGCGCTCGTTGCTCGCGGTGCTCGTGCGCGAGACGCTCGGCGAGCTTCGCTCCCTCGGCCCCGCGCGCCCGCAGCGCTGGCTCGAGCGTATTCTCCTCGTGGAGCAGGTGCGCCGCGAACGTCTCGTAGAGCGCCAGCGCGTCCTCGCGCAGCCTGGCTCCGTCCGCCAAGCTCCCGTGTTCGAAGTCCGTCGCGAGCGACACCAACGCGTCGAGCATCACGCGCAGCTTGCGATGCTCTTCCAGGATCCGCCTGCGGACCTCTGCGGGCTGCACACATCCCCCCCATCCCCCGAGATTTCGGAGG
>Ga0210377_10005800_pt1 | contig 10091 bp, 7 predicted proteins | sample PLM4_65_b1redo_FD_155480 | JGI IMG/M metagenome (GOLD analysis project Ga0210377, IMG submission 155480) | Groundwater sediment microbial communities from an aquifer in East River, Colorado, USA - PLM4_65_b1 redo | ecosystem: Environmental > Terrestrial > Soil > Riparian zone | place: USA: East...
GTCGCCCTGGTCGCCTTCCTCCTGGTTCGATGACCGTGCCCATCGGCCTGCTCAGCGCCGTCACCTTCCTGCCGGCGGCCGGCGCGCTGCTCCTGGCGCTGGTGCCGCGGCGGCGGCCGGCGGTGCATCGTGCCGCCGGGCTGCTGATCGCCCTGGCGACGCTGGCGGTGTCGGTGCCGCTGTGGACCCGGTTCGACGGCGACAGCGCCGACTTCCAGTTCGAGGAGGTGTACCGCTGGATGCCGACGCTGGGCGTGAGCTTTCACGTCGGCATCGACGGCATCAGCCTGCTCCTCGTCCTCCTCACGACCCTGCTGACGCCGATCGCGCTGGCCTCGGCCTGGCACGCCATCGAGGACCGCACGAAGGAGTTCGTGATCACGATGCTGCTCCTGGAGACGGGGATGCTCGGGGTGTTCGTGAGCCTCGACCTGTTCCTCTTCTTCGTCTTCTGGGAGGCGATGCTGATCCCGATGTACCTGATCATCGGCGTGTGGGGCGGCGGCAACCGCATCTACGCCGCGGTGAAGTTCGTGCTCTACACGATGGTCGGCTCCGCGCTGATGCTGGTCGCCATCCTGGCCCTCTACTACCAGCACGGCGCCGCCACCGGGACCTACACCTTCGACCTGCCCACGCTGGCGCGGTGGGTGCTGCCGCCCGGGCTCGGGCAGAACCTCATGTTCCTGGCCTTCGCGCTGGCGTTCGCCATCAAGGTGCCGCTGTTCCCGTTCCACACGTGGCTGCCCGACGCCCACGTGGAGGCGCCCACGGCCGGCTCGGTGATCCTGGCCGGCGTGCTGCTGAAGATGGGCACCTACGGCTTCCTGCGCTTCTGCCTGCCGCTGTTCCCCGACGCGTCGTACCTCTTCGCCCCCGTCGTCTTCGCGCTGGCCGTCATCGGCATCGTGTACGGCGCCTGGGTGTCCACGGTGCAGCCCGACCTCAAGAAGCTCGTCGCCTACTCGAGCGTGAGCCACCTGGGCTTCGTCATGCTCGGCCTGTTCACGCTGAACCAGCAGGGGCTGGTGGGCGGCGTCATCCAGATGATCAACCATGGGCTGTCGACCGGCGCCCTCTTCCTGATGGTCGGCATGATCTACGAGCGCCGCCACACGCGGCTGATCGCCGACTTCGGCGGTCTCTGGAAGGTCATCCCGGCGTTCTCCGCGCTGTTCCTGGTGGTCGTGCTGTCCTCCCTCGGCCTGCCCGGCCTCAACGGCTTCGTCGGCGAGTTCCTGGTGCTGGTGGGCGCGTTCCAGGTGAGTCCGTGGCTGGCCGCGCTGGCCACCACCGGCATCATCTTCGCCGCCGTCTATCTGCTGTGGATGTACCAGCGCGTGGTGTTCGGCGAGGTCACGCACGAGGAGAACCGGCGGCTCGTCGACCTGTCGCCGCGGGAGTGGGCGCTGCTGGCGCCGGTGCTGCTGTTCATCGTGTGGATCGGCGTCTACCCGACCGCCTTCACCGGCAAGACGGAGGCGACGATCGCCGCCCTGCTCGCCCAGGTCGAGAGCAAGGCCAGCGTGGCGCTGGCGAAATGACGCCCGACTTTCCGGTGCCCCCCGTCTCCATCTCGGTGCTGCTGCCGGCGCTGATCGTGCTCGTCACCGGCGCCCTCGTGTTGTTGCTCGACCTGCTGCCGCCCCACGACAGCAAGGCCCACCTGGGCGGCGTCGCGCTGCTGGGCATCGTCGTCGCCATGCTGGCGATCATCGCCCGCTGGGTGGCGGGGACGGAGGAGCGGGCCTTCCGCGACATGATCCTCCTCGACCGCTACGCGCTCTTCTTCGACGTGATCATCGGCTACGCGGCGGCGCTCATCGTCATGCTCTCGATGGACTACCTGGGCCGCACTGGCGGCGAGTCGGGCGAGTACTACGCCCTGGTGCTCTTCGCCACCGCCGGCATGATGCTGATGGCCTCGGCCGGCGACCTCATCGTGGTCTTCCTGTCGCTCGAGCTGATGTCGCTCTCGCTCTACGTGCTGGCCGGCCTGTTCAAGACGCGCCTGACCTCGGGCGAGGCGTCCATGAAGTACTTCCTGCTCGGCGCCTTCGCCTCGTCGTTCCTCCTGTACGGCATCGCCCTGATCTACGGCGCCGCCGGCTCCACCAACCTGGACCGCATCGCGGCCTCGGCGGCCGCCCGCAACGGGGATCCGCTGATCCTCGTCGGCCTCGCCCTGCTGCTGGTCGGCTTCGGCTTCAAGATCTCGTCGGTGCCGTTCCACATGTGGGTGCCCGACGTCTACGAGGGCGCCCCGACCTCGATCACCGCGCTGATCGCGACCGGCTCCAAGGCGGCCGCGTTCGCCGCGCTGATCCGCGTGCTGGTGGTGGCGCTGCGGGGCGTGCAGCCCGACTGGACGGCGCTGCTGTGGGGCCTGGCCGCGCTCACCATGACCGTCGGCAACGTCGTGGCGCTGGCCCAGACGAATCTCAAGCGGATGCTCGCGTACTCCTCGATCGCCCACGCCGGCTACATGCTGATGGGCCTGGTGGCCGGCGGGGTGCCGGGGGCGGGCGCCGTCCTCTTCTATCTGCTCGCGTACACGTTCACGACGGTCGGCGCCTTCGGCGTCATCGGCCTCTGCGCGCGCGCGGGCGAGGAGGCGGTGGAGGTCGGCGACTACGCCGGGCTGGCTCGCCGCCACCCGTGGCTGGCCGCGACGCTGGCGCTGTTCCTGCTCTCGCTGATCGGCATCCCGCCGCTGGCCGGCTTCGTCGCCAAGTTCTACCTCTTCGGCTCGGCGGTCCGCGCGGGCTACATCTGGCTGACGGTGCTGGCGGTGCTGAACTCGGCGATCGCGGCGTACTACTACCTGCGGGTGATCGTGTACATGTACATGCGAGAGGCGGAGGGCGAGGGCGTGGCGGTCGCGCCATCGCTCGCCGGGGGCCTGGCGCTCGCCATCGCGGTCGTCGGCATCGTGCTGCTCGGCATCATTCCGGCGCCGTTTGCGGATCTCGCCCAGGCGGCGGTCGCGCCTCTCCTGCGCTGATGCGTCGACCGGCAGCGAGCTGACGCGCGTGGTGGTGGCGGCGCGTCGTGTCGGCGGCCGGAGCTCGGGGGCCCCGGGGCTCGGTGGCGCCTGCATGGCTCGCCTGTCGCCGTGAACCTCGCTCCGGGCGGGGCGAGCGCGAGCCCCCCATCCCCCAGAGGGGGCTGGGTTGCCGGCCAGTCGAATCGTTGGCCGGCGCGCCTCGCCCCGCCCTCCGCTCGGGCGGCGCCACGGCTCGCCATGGAGGCGCCGCCGAGCCCTCGGGGCCCCCGAGCTCCGGCCGCCGACACGACGTTCCCCCGCCAGCACCAGGCACGTCGGTGCGACGCACTTCGGCACGACGTACTTCGACACGACGTACTTCGGCATCCATCAGCTCGGCTCGTGTCACACATCGACCACGCATGAGAATCGCGCTGCCGCATCGTGGGTGGTTGTTCGACCTCGACGGCACGGTCTATCTCGGCGAGGCGTTGTTGCCGGGGGCGGCCGAGACGATCGCGGCGTTGCGGGCGGATGGGCGGCGCGTCGGGTTTCTTTCGAACAAGCCGCTCTACACGCGCGCGGACTATGCTGAGAAGCTCACGCGCCTCGGGATTCCCACCTCCGCGGACGAGGTCGTCAACTCGTCGATCGTGCTGGCGCGGCATCTGCGGAAGCTGGATCCCGGGGCGCCGGTGTTCGTGATCGGCGAGGCGCCGCTGATCGGCGAGTTGCGCGAGCATGGGTTCGAGGTGCGCGACGACGCCGAGGTGCGGTGGGTCGTCATCGCGTTCGACCGGACGTTCAACTACGCCAAGCTCAACACCGCGCTGCAGGCCGTGCGCCGTCACGACGCGCGGCTGATCGCGACGAACCCCGACCGCACCTGCCCGGTCGAGGGCGGGGAGATCCCGGACTGCGCCGGCATGACGGCCGCCGTCGAGGCCGTCACCGGCAAGCCGGTCGAGGTCGTCGTCGGCAAGCCCTCCCCGCTTATCTTGCAAGCCGCCCTCGACACGCTCGGTGTGGAGGCGCGCGACTGCGTGATCGTCGGCGACCGGATCGAGACCGACATCGTGATGGGCAAGCGCCTCGGGCTCGCCACCGTGCTCGTCCTGTCGGGCATCACCCGCGGTGACGATCCGCGCATCGCCGAGCTGGCGCCCGACCTCGTCGTGCCGGGGATCCGCGCGCTCCTCGGCTGATATCGCCGCAGTGTCCGGATTGCCCTTGGCAAGTCCCGCGGCCAGAGACTATGGTGAATGACATGAACGCCATGACGCCCGAGTGGACGCAGGAGATCGGCCGCCGGCGGGAGGGTCTCGTCGGGCTGCGCCGCGACTTCCACCGCCATCCCGAGCTCTCCTTCGAGGAGCGCCGGACGGCGGAGATCATCGCCGAGCGCCTGCACGCCGCCAAGCTCGAGGTCCGCACCGGGCTGGGCCGCACCGGCGTCGTCGGCGTGCTGCGCGGCGACCGCCCGGGCCGGACGATCGCCTGGCGCGCCGACATCGACGCGCTACCGCTGACGGAGACGTTCGACGCGCCGTTCACGTCGTCGAAGAGGGGCGTCATGCACGCGTGCGGTCACGACGGCCACGCCGCGATCGCCATCACGCTGGCCGAGATCCTCGCCGCCCGGCGGCGCGAGGTGCCGGGGACGGCGGTCTTCGTGTTCCAGCCGGCCGAGGAAGTGTTCGGGGGGGCGGAGCCGATGATCGCCGCCGGCGCGCTGGACAACCCGCGGGTCGAGGAGATCTACGGCCTGCACCTCACGACGCAGACCGCGGTGGGGCAGGTGGGCATCGTGTCGGGACCGTCGATGGCGTCGGCGGACTTCTTCGACGTCCACATCACCGGCCGCGGCGGCCACGGCGCCTATCCGCACCTGTCCATCGATCCCATCACCGCCGCCGCCAACATCCTGCTCGGCCTGCAGAACCTCGTCTCGCGCGAGGTCTCCGCGCACGAGACGGCGGTGCTCACGGTCGGGCAGATCGTCGGCGGCACCAAGCACAACATCATTCCGGCCAGCGCGGTGATGCGCGGGTCGCTCCGCACGTTCAACGAGGCGGTGCGCGGGCAGATCAAGGGCCGGCTGGCCGACTTCGCGGCCGGCATCGCGCAAGCCTACCGGACCGAGGCGCGGCTGACGTTCGAGGGCGACGGCTGCCCGGCGGTGGTGAACCACGAGCGGCAGACGGCGTTCGTGCGCGAGTGCGCGACGGCCGAGCTGGGTGCGGAGGCGCTCAATCCCGGGCCGCCGGTGATGGCCAGCGACGACATGAGCCTGTTCCTGCGGCAGCGGCCCGGGTGCTACTTCCGTGTCGGCATCGCGCCCACCGACGGTGGGCCGTATCCCCACCACGCGCCCGAGTTCCAGATGAACGAGGACGGGCTGCCGGTCGGCCTCCGCCTGGGGCTGGCCGTGATGCTCAACGCGCTTGGCGCCTGAACCTCAGCCCGGCCGCCCCTGGTCGCTGGCCGACGCCGACTACGACGTCGTCATCGTCGGCGGCGGCATGGCCGGGGCCGGCGCCGCGCGCGATCTGGCGCTGCGCGGGCTGTCGGTGGCGCTGGTCGAGAAGGGAGACTTCGCCTCGGCCACCACTGCCCGCTCGTCGAAGCTGATCCACGGCGGCCTGCGCTACCTCGAGCTGTTCGACTTCGGCCTCGTGCGCGAGTCGCTGGCCGAGCGTGAGCGCCTGGGGCGGCTGGCGCCGCACCTGGTGCGACCGCTGCCGTTCCTGGTGCCGATCTACCGCGAGTCGTCGCGGGGGCTCATCAAGATCCGCATCGGCCTCGCCCTGTACAACTGGCTGACGCCGGGCCGCCACCGCGAGCGCTACCGGGTGCTCAGGGCGGTGGACGCGCTCAGCCTGGAGCCCGGCATACGCTCCGAGGACCTGCGCGGCGCCGGCTACTACTTCGACGATCTCCTGCTCTATCCCGAGCGGCTCTGCCTGGAGAACGTGCTATCGGCCTGCCGTCACGGCGCGCGCGCGTTCAACTACGCCCAGGTCGAGGAGGTGCGGCACGACGCCGGCGGCCGGCCGAACGGCCTCCGGGTGCGCGACCTCCTCACGGGCACGGTGGCCACCCTGGGGGCCCAGGTCATCGTCAACGCATCGGGGCCGTGGGTCGACGACCTGCGCGCGCTGGCGGGCGTGCGCGACCGCGGCGCCCACGTGCTGCGGCGCACCAAGGGCATCCACTGCCTGTTGCCGCGCATGACCGAGCGCGCGATCTATCACTCGACGCGCGACGGCCGCATGATCTTCGTGATTCCCTGGCGCGAGTTCTCGCTGGTCGGCACCACCGACACCGACTTCGACGGCGACCTCGACCGCGTCCACGCCACACGCGACGAGGTCGACTACCTGCTCGCCGAGGTTCGTCACGCGGTGCCCGATCCGCGCGTCGTGGCCGGCCAGGTCTTCTACACCTACGCCGGCGTGCGCCCGCTCTCGTTCGAGGAGGGCGGCCGCGCCTCCGACGTGTCGCGCGCCCACAAGGTGGTGGAGGAGGCCGGCGGCCGGTTCCTGTCGATCACGGGCACCAAGCTCACGTGCTTCCGCAGCCTGGCCGAGGAGCTGGGCGACCGCGTGTGCCGCGTCCTCGGCCGGCCGGCGCCCGCGCGCACGGCGCGCCTCACGCTCGACGGGGTCGACGAGGAGGTCGGGCGCGTGGAGGCGCACACCTGGCTCGACGTGTCCGACGACGTCGCCGCCGGCGGCTTGCCGCGCGAGACGCTCGAGACGCTCGTCTCGCTCTACGGCCGCAACTACCGCCGGGTGATGGAGCTGGCCGGCAAGGTGACGGGCGGCGCCGAGCGGCTGTGTCCGTCGAACCCCGACGTCGTCGCCCAGCTCCACCACGCGGTGCACGAGGAGCTGACCGTGTCGTTGCAGGACTTCCTGTTGCGGCGCACCGGCATCGGCACCAGCCGCTGCCAGGGCGGTGACTGCGCGGAGGGGATCGCCCGGCGCCTGGCTCCGCTGCTCGGCTGGAGCGGACGCCGGGTCGACGCCGAGCTGGAGGCGTTCCAGGCGCACGTCGCGCGCTCGCAGCGCTTCCGGACGTGAGCCGCGCCCCGCGGCGACTGGTGCTGGCCGCCGTCGTCACCGGCGCGCTGCTCGTCGCCGGCCCCCGGGTCGGCCGCGCGGCCGACGACCTGCGCTCCATCCCCTCGCGCCCGGGCGTCACCCAGTCGTTCCTCCTCGTGCGCCCGGCCGAGCACCCGACCGCCGCCGTGGTGCTCTTCGCCGGCGGCAACGGCGCGCTCCATCTCGGCACCGGCCGCCTCGGCCTCGGCGCCAACTTCCTCGTCCGCAACCGCGCCCGCTTCGCCGAGCACGGCCTGCTGGTGGCAGTCGTCGATTCGCCCTCGGACCGACCCAACGGGCTCGACGGCTTCCGGACCACCGCCGCCCACGCCGATGACGTGAAAGCGGTGATCGCGGCCTTGCGCGCGGATGCCGCGGTGCCGGTGTGGCTGGTCGGCACCAGCATGGGCACGGTGTCGGCCGCCAGCGCGACGGCGCGGCTGAGCGCGGGCGGGCCCGACGGGCTCGTGCTGACCTCCACGGTCACGCGCCAGGGCCGGGAGCGCCCGGAGTCGGTCGGCGACGTCCGCATGAAGGACATCCGGGTGCCGACGCTCGTCGTCCACCACCGCGACGACGCGTGCCGGTCGACGCCCTATGCCGACACCGTTGGTCTGCTGCGCGACCTGGCGTCGGCGCCGCGACGCGAGCTGCTGACGTTCGCGGGCGGGGACGCGCCCCAGTCGGGACCGTGTGAGGCCCGCGCGGCCCACGGCTACTTCGGCCTCGACGCCGAGGTGGTGGCCGCCATCGCGAAGTGGATCACGCGAGCGCCGCGACCGTAAACGAGCCGTAAAACGGCTGTGCTATAGTCCGGCACGGTCGCCACGCCGCTTCATCCGAGATCAGGAGGACATCATGAAGGTGTTCGCGTTCCGCCCACGCTCCATCGTCGTGCTGGCCTTCACCGTCGTCGCCGTCGCCTTCCCAGGGGCCGCGCTGGCCAAGACCGAGGTCTACTGGTGGCATGCCCTGCAGGCGACGCTGGGCGAGCGCGTGAACGAAATCGCCGGCAAGTTCAACGCCTCGCAGAGCGAGTACGAGGTGAAGGCGATCTTCAAGGGCTCCTATCCGGAGACGCTCAACGCCGCCATTGCCGCCTACCGCGCCAAGCAGGCGCCCCACGTGGTGCAAGTCTACGAGGTCGGCACCCAAACCATGCTGTCGTCGGGCGCCATCTACCCGGTCTTTCAGCTGATGAAGGACAACAGCGTCGCCGTCGACTGGAACGATCTCATCGGTCCCGTCAAGACGTACTACTCGAGCGGCGGCAACCTCTACTCGATGGCGTTCAACTCGTCGACGCCAATCCTCTACTTCAACAAGGACCTCTTCAAGAAGGCGGGCCTGCCCGACAAGCCTCCGGCGACGTGGGACGAGGTCGAGGCCATGGCCAAGAAGCTGGTGGCGTCGGGCGCCAAGTGCGGCTACAGCACCGCGTGGCCCTCCTGGGTGGTCATGGAAAACATGCACGCGTACCACGACCAGCCGTTCGCCGACCACGCCAACGGCTTCGACGGACTGGCGACGACCCTCAAGATCAATGGCCCCTTCGGCGTCAAGATGCTCGAGCTCCTCCAGCGTGGCGCCAAGGAAGGCTGGTTCACCTACAACGGCCGCCTGAACAAGGCCGAGGCCAACATGGGCGGCGGCGAGTGTGGGATCTTCACGACGTCGTCCGCGTACATCGGCAACATCACCAAGACCGCCGAGGGCAAGTTCGGGTGGGGAACGGCACCGCTGCCGCGCATGGCCGGCTTCCCGCAGGGCAACTCGATCATCGGTGGCGCGACCCTGTGGGTGATGAAGGGCGCCAAGCCCGAGGAGTACAAGGGCGTGGCGCAGTTCTTCAAGTACCTCGCCTCGACCGAGAACCAGGCATGGTGGGCGGGGATCACGGGCTACCTGCCGCTCACGCAGGCGGCGGTCAAGTCGATGGAGGCCTCCGGCGTCTACGCCAAGAGCCCGCACCTCAAGACCGCCGTGAGTCAGATGAACGCAGGCAAGACGACACCCAACAGCCAGGGGCTGCGTCTGGGCAACTACGGCTCCATCCGTGACGCCATCGAGGAGCAGATGGAGAACGTCTTCGCCGGCAAGAAGACGGCGAAGCAGGGGCTCGACGACGCCGTCGCGAAGTCGAACGACATCCTCAAGGAGTTCGCGGCTCTCTACAAGTAGGGCGGGGGCGACGGCCGACGATGAAGCGGACCGTCTTTCGCAACCGCTGGCTGCCGTATCTGCTGGTGGCGCCCCAGGTCGTCATCACCGTCGTCTTCTTCTACTGGCCGGCGCTCGACTCGGTGCGCCTGTCGCTCTACCGCGCCTCGCCGTTCGGGGACCGGCTCATCTTCGTCGGCTGGGGGAACTTCGCGCGGCTCTTCAACGACACCGCCTACCTGCGCAGCGCCATCACCAGCCTCGTCTTCGCCTTCTTCGTCAGCGTGGTCGGCTTGGCCCTGGCGCTCGTCCTGGCCGCCCTCGCCAATGCGAAGATCCGCGGCCTCGGCGTCTATCGGTCACTGCTGCTCTGGCCCTACGGGATCGCGCCGGCCATTGCCGGCATCCTGTGGCTCTTCATCTTCCATCCCTCGTACGGGGTGCTGCCGTATCTGCTGTCGTTCGTCACGTCGTACCAGTTCAACTGGTTCCTCAAGGGCTGGGTGGCCATGACGCTCATCATCGTCGCCGCCATCTGGAAGCAGTTCGGGTACAACCTGGCGTTCTATCTCGCCGGCCTGCAGGGCATCGAGACCTCGGTCCTGGAGGCGGCGAGCGTCGACGGCGCCGGGCCCATTCGCCGCTTCGTCGCCATCACGTTTCCGCTCCTGTCGCCGGTGACGTTCTTCCTGTTCACCCTCAACATGACGTTCGCCTTCTTCGACACGTTCGGCCTCGTGCATTCCGTCACCCAGGGCGGGCCCGGCGACGCCACCTCGCTCCTCGTCTACAAGGCCTGGAAGGACGGCTTCGAGAACCTTCAACTGGGGCTGTCCGCG
>Ga0210377_10005801_pt1 | contig 10090 bp, 8 predicted proteins | sample PLM4_65_b1redo_FD_155480 | JGI IMG/M metagenome (GOLD analysis project Ga0210377, IMG submission 155480) | Groundwater sediment microbial communities from an aquifer in East River, Colorado, USA - PLM4_65_b1 redo | ecosystem: Environmental > Terrestrial > Soil > Riparian zone | place: USA: East...
ATAGTGGGCCGCCGTGTTCTCGGGCTCGAGGCTGATGGCCCGGCGCAGCGCGTCGGCGGCCTGTCCCGCCACCCCTTTGCGCCAGAGCACCAGACCCAGCGTGAGATGGGCCTGCACATGCTGCGGCGAGAGCCGGAGCGCGCGCCGGAGATCGGCCTCCGCCTCGCCGTACTGCTTGAGCCGTCCGTGGATCGCGCCCCGTGACACCAGCAGGTTCACGTCCTCCGGGGAGGTCCGGATGGCGGCGGAGAGCTGCTCCAGCGCCTCGGCCGGATCGCCGGTGGTCTCGAGCAGCGCCGAGAGGTTGTTGCGCGCCGCCACGTGGGTCGGATCCAGCGCCAGCAGCTCCCGGTAACGCTGGATCGATTCGCTGACTCGGCCACGCCCCGTTGCCTCGACCGCCCGCCGGTACAGCCGCTCCGCCGGCGATTCGTCGGTCCGGGGCTCCGTGGCGACGAGGTCGTCCTGGGGCACCAATGCCGCGAAGGGCCGCTGGGGATACCCGGCATCCGGCTCCTCGGGAAGCGGATCGCCCTCGAGGCCACTGGTCCCGAACAGCTCGTTCACCAGCGAGTCGAGCCCGGTGGCCCTGGAGTTGTGCAGCGGCATGAGAGGGTTCGCGTATGGGTGAGGCGCCGGGCCGCGGGCGCCCTTCAATGAATGATCACCGGGTCGGGCGCCGGGGGAAAGGTGGCGGGGACCGGCCGGCCTGCACGGCGATGATCAGACTTGTGCGGACCGCGGTTCCGCGGCCCTCCACTCCGAAGAGCCTGGACCTCATGACCGATCGAGCGGCGTGCATCGAGCGGATTCGGCAATTGCTGGAAGACCGCCGGCACCCCGAACCGAGGGTCGGCATTTTCTCGGCGACCAGTCGGGCCCGCGGATCGGCAGCCAATGACATCTTCGCGGTCCGCCGGTCCGCCTACGTCGCCCCCTGAGCCTCCGCCCAGGCGCGGTCTACCAGGGCGGTCACGATCGACCCGACAAAGACCTGCCGCAGGAATTCCTCCTCCCCCGCAAACTGCCGGCGGTACGGCTCGAAATCGATCGACGCCCGCGCCTCCTCCACGGTGCGACCGGCGCGGTACGCCACCCTTGTCTGCTCCACGACCTCGAACAGGAGCGCCCGGACCGCGCGGACATAGCCGATCGAACGCACCAGCGGATCCGCCGCGGACGATCCGCTCTCGGCGCGCTGGATTTCTCCATGACCCGGCACCACGATCGCGGGCCCGAGCGCCAGGATGCTGTCCAGCACACCAATCCAGCTGCCCGGGCTGGAGTTGTAGGCATAGGGCACGGGTGACACCACCAGGTCTCCGGTCGCCACGATGCGCTCTCGGGGCAGGATCACCACCAGGTCTCCCGGCGTATTCCCCCGCCCGAAGTGGCGGATCAGGACCCTGCGGCCGCCCAGGTCGAGCGCGAGCTCCCGGTCGACCAGCCGGTCCGGAAGCTCGGTCACGACCGTCGCGAGCTGGGCGAGTTCCAGCTCCCGCTGGGCCAGACGGCGCTGGTACAGTGATCGGTCTGCGGTGTCCCCGGTGTCGCCCAGCTCGGTGAGCACCTTGCGCGAGTTCCGCACCGACTTCCGGACCGGGGAATCGGGCGCGAGCACCGACGCGAGGTAGCGGGGGCTGTTCTCGCGGAGCAGCCGGCGCGTTTCCGGATGGGCGACAATCGAAAGGCCGGGGAATTCCCTCCGGTAGACGCTGTTGCCATTGGTATGGTCGTAGTGCCAGTGGGTGTTGACCAGGTACCGCACCGGTTTGTCGGTCAGGCCGCGGATAATATCGATGTCCCCCTGGGCCGTGCCGGGGAGATAGTTCGCGTCTACCACCAGCACCGCCTTGCTGCCGACGACCACCAGGGAGTTGCTCTGAGGCCAGGACTCGTTTGCCCGGGGATTGTGCAACACGTAGATCCCCTCTCCCAGCGAGACCACCCGGGGGGCAGGGAGGGGGGCCTGCGCCACTGCCGGGCAGGTGGACGAGATGAGCACCAGCACGCCGGCGGCCACCGGGGCAGGGCACTTCATGGTCATTGGAGGACTCCGTCGAGGTTCGCCGGGCGGGCAGGCCCGCCGGGATCGGCCCTACGGCTGGCCTCCAGGCCACGGTTCCGCCTCCGGCCACGCCTTACCGGACTCAGACCATTGAACCCGGTGCCTGCCTCCGGTACGTTCCCGTGCTTATGGCCCAAGAGTACCTCATCGTCCGCGGCGCACGGGAACACAACCTCAAGAACGTCTCGGTTCAGATCCCCCGTGACCGCCTGACGGTCATCACCGGGCTCTCCGGTTCGGGCAAGTCCTCCCTCGCGTTCGATACGATCTACGCCGAAGGGCAGCGACGGTATGTCGAATCGCTCTCCGCCTACGCCCGGCAGTTCCTTGGCCTCATGGAGAAGCCGGATGTTGATGCCATCGAGGGGCTCTCTCCCGCGATCGCGATCGAACAGAAGACCGCCGGCCACAATCCCCGCTCTACCGTCGGCACCGTCACCGAGATCTACGACTACCTCCGGCTCCTCTGGGCCCGGGTGGGCATTCCCCACTGCCCCAACGACGGCAGCGCCATCGAACGGTCCAGCGCCACCCAGATCACCGACACGATCATGGGCTGGCCCGAGGAGACGCGGATCGAGGTCCTGGCGCCGCTGGTCCGGGGCCGGAAGGGCGAGTTCCGGGACCTGTTCGACGAAGTCAGGAAGCGCGGCTTTGTCCGGGTCCGGGTCGACGGCGAGACCTACGACCTCAACGAGGTGCCGGCGCTCAACCGGCGGCAGAACCACGATGTCGCCGTCGTCGTCGACCGGCTGGTGGTGCGCCCGTCGGACCGCGGCCGCCTCGCCGATTCCATCGAGACGGCGCTCAAGGCCGCCGAGGGCATGGTCGAGGTGGTTCGCCACGGGGAACGGGGAACGGGGAACGGGGAACGGGTGTCGACGGTGTTTAGCGAGAAATTCGCCTGCCCGGTCTGCGGCCTCTCCATCCCCGAGCTCGAGCCCCGGCAGTTCTCCTTCAACTCACCCTTCGGCGCCTGCCCCGAGTGCCACGGCGTCGGCGTCCGCCGTGAGGTCAACGCCGACCTCATCCTGGGCGACCCGAGCATCTCGATCCTCGAGGGCGTGGTGCTCCCCTGGAGCGAGCCGACCGGCTATCTCCGGAAGGTGGTGCTGCCGACGCTCGCCAGGGCCTTCAAGTTCGAGCTCAACGCGCCCTGGAAGGAGCACAGCGCTGCCGCCAGACAGGCGCTGATGTACGGCGTAGCCGGCAGGAAGCTCAAGTTCCAGATCGACGGCGGCCGGAGCCGGGACGACTACGAGAGCGAGTGGGAGGGGATCCTCGCCAACGTGGCCCGCCGCTATCGCGAGAGCACCAGCGACGCGGTGCGGGTCTCGCTGGAGCAGTTCATGGTGGAGGAGCCCTGTCGGGCATGCGGCGGGCACCGGCTCAAGCCCGAGAGTCTCTCGGTCCGGGTCGGCGGCAAGGGGATCGGCGAGGTGGTGGACCTGTCGGTCAACCGGGCCTACGACTTCTTCGCCGGCCTCCCGCTCAAGGGCACCGGCCGTCTGGCCGGGCTCGACGCCGAGGTCGCCGGGCCCATCCTCAAGGAAGTCTCGGACCGGCTGCGCTTCCTCCGCGACGTGGGGCTCGACTACCTCACCCTCGGCCGCTCCGCCGGCACGCTCTCGGGCGGCGAGGCGCAGCGCATTCGCCTGGCGACCCAGATCGGGTCTCGCCTCACCGGCGTCCTGTACGTGCTGGACGAGCCGAGCATCGGCCTCCACCAGCGCGACAACGAGCGACTGCTCTCCACCCTGCGGGACCTGCGGGATCTCGGCAACACCGTTCTCGTGGTGGAGCACGACGAAGACACCATCCGGGCCGCGGATCATGTGGTGGATCTCGGTCCCCGCGCCGGCCGCTTCGGCGGCGAAGTGGTGGTGGAAGGCACCGTGGAGGAGGTGCTCCGGCATCCCACCTCGCTCACCGCCCGCTACCTCCGCAACGAGCTCCGGATCCCGGTGCCGTCCGGCCGGCGCTCCGCCGCGGCCGGGAAGCGGCTCCGCGTAGTCGGCGCGAAAGCCAACAACCTCAAGAACCTGACGGTCGACTTCCCGCTCGGCCTCTTCGTGGCGGTCACCGGCGTTTCCGGCTCGGGCAAGTCCTCGCTCGTCACCGACATTCTCTATCAGTCGCTGGCGCGCCACTTCTACCGGGCCAAGGTCATTCCCGGCGCCCACACCCGGATCGAAGGGCTCAACCTGATCGACAAGGTGATCGACATCGATCAGAGCCCGATCGGCCGGACCCCGCGGAGCAACCCCGCGACCTACACCGGGCTCTTCACGCCCATCCGCGAGCTGTTCACCCAGCTGCCGGAGGCCAAGCTCCGCGGCTACGGGCCCGGACGCTTCTCCTTCAATGTGAAGGGGGGCCGGTGCGAGGCGTGCGAGGGCGACGGGCTGGTCAAGATCGAGATGCACTTCCTTCCCGACGTGTACGTGCCCTGCGAGGTGTGCAAGGGCCGCCGCTACAACCGGGAGACGCTGGAAGTGCGGTACAAGGGCCGGAGTATCGCGGACGTGCTGGACCTCACCGTCTCCGACGGGCTCGAGTTCTTCGAAGCCCAGCGGCGGATCGCCGAGAAGCTTGACCTGCTCAACGATGTCGGGCTGGGCTACATCCACCTCGGCCAGGCGGCCACCACCCTGTCGGGCGGCGAAGCCCAGCGGGTGAAGCTGGCGACCGAGCTCGCCAAGCGGGACACCGGCCGCACTCTTTACATCCTGGACGAGCCGACCACGGGCCTCCACTTCGAGGACGTCCGGCTCCTGCTGGAGGTGCTTCACCGTCTGGTCGACAAGGGCAATTCTGTTCTAGTCATCGAGCACAACCTCGATGTCATCAAGACCGCGGACTGGATCATCGATCTCGGTCCGGGGGGCGGAGACGCCGGCGGCCGGGTCGTTTCGGAAGGAACCCCCGAGGAGGTCGCCCGGGCGGAGGAGAGCAATACCGGTCATTTCCTGCGGAGGATGCTCGCCTGAGCATTCCGCCCGGCCGTTGAGGCGCTAAACTTCTCCAGCCCCCCCATCCGGTCCTGGAGAATTCCCCGTGACCCGCAAGCTCTCGCTGGCTCTCCTGATCCTCGTTGCCGCGCCCGCCGCGACCGCTGCCCAATCGGACTCGACCCTGCTTTCCGTCCGCCGGATCTACAGCGGAGCGGAATTCGCGCCCGAATCGTTCGGACCGTCGCGCTGGCTCGCCAGGGGCGCCGCCTATACCACGATGGAACCTTCTCGCGAGACCAAAGGCGGACGGGACCTGGTCCGGTATGACGTGGAATCCGGCGCCCGTACACTCCTGGTGCCGGCCGCGCGGCTGATTCCCCGGAGCGACACGCTCCCGCTCAGCGTCGAGAGCTATCGCTGGTCGGATGACGAGAAGCAGCTGCTGGTGTTCACCAACTCCAGGCCTGTCTGGCGGCAGAACACGCGGGGCGACTACTGGGCCCTGGACCTGGCAACCTGGCGCCTGAAGGAGCTCGGCGGCCGGAACGCGAAGGAATCCACCCTCATGTTCGCCAAGTTCTCCCCCGACGGGCGGAGAGCGGCCTATGTGCGGGAGAACAACCTCTACGTCGAACACCTGACCACCGGGGCGATCACCCGGCTGACCCGGGACGGCTCGCGCACCATAATCAACGGCACCTTCGACTGGGTCTATGAGGAAGAGCTGGACCTGCGCGACGGCTGGCGCTGGAGCCCCGACGGGAAGTGGATCGCCTTCTGGCAGCTCAACGCCGACCGGGTCCGCGATTTCGCCCTGATCAATACCACCGACTCGCTGTATGCCCAGGTGGTGCCGATCCAGTATCCCAAGGCGGGCGCCGAGAACTCGGCCGCCCGCGTGGGAGTGGTCTCCGCCTCGGCCGGACCGGTCCGCTGGTTCCAGATTCCCGGTGATCCCCGCAACAACTATCCCGCCCGGATGGAGTGGGCCGAGAGCTCGAACGAAGTGGTGATCGAGCACCTGAACCGGCTGCAGAACACCAACACCGTGTACCTGGGCGACCGACTGACCGGCAAGGTCACCTCGCCTCTGGTGGAACGGGACAGCACCTGGGTCGATGTGGTCGATGAGGTGACCTGGCTCGACAACGGCAAGAGCTTTCTGTGGGAGAGCGAGCGGGACGGCTGGCAGCACGTCTACCGCGTCTCGCGTGATGGCCGCAGCGTGAAGCTGCTCACCCCCGGCGCCTTCGACGTGGCCAGTGTCGCCGCGGTCGATGGAACCGGCGGCTGGCTCTACTACATCGCCTCGCCGGACAATCCGACCGAGCGCTACCTCTACCGGACCCGCCTCGATGGGACCGGGACGCCGGAGCGGCTGACTCCCCAGGACCAGGCCGGATTCCACGCCTACAACATCGCTCCCGACGCGAAGGTGGCACTGCACACCTGGTCGCGCTTCGGCGTGCCGCCGGTCAGCGAGCTCATTCGCCTTCCCGACCACCAGTTGATCCGGACCATCATCGCGAACAATCAGCTCAAGGGCCGGGTCGCGGCGCTGCGCAGGGGGCCGGCCGAGTTCTTCCAGGTGGACATCGGCGACGGCGTGAAGCTGAACGGCTGGATCATGAAGCCGGTCGACTTCACCCCCAACCGCCGGTACCCGCTCTTCTTCACCAATTATGGGGGGCCTGGGTCCCAGACCGTGCTCGATTCCTGGCAGGGCTCCAACTACCTCTGGAACCTGCTGCTCACCCAGAAGGGGTATCTGGTCGCCAGCATCGACAACCGCGGCACCGGCATGCGGGGCCGGGAATGGCGGAAGATCGTCTACCGGAGGCTGGGGGTGATCGAGACCCAGGACCAGGCCGCGGCGGCGCGGGCCATGTCCCGGTGGAGTTACGTGGATTCGGCCCGGATCGGCGTGTTCGGCTGGAGCTACGGCGGGTTCATGAGCCTGAACGGGCTGTTCCAGGCGCCGGACGTCTACAGCATGGCGATCGCGGTGGCGCCGGTGACCCACTGGAAGTTCTACGACAACATCTACACCGAGCGCTACAACGGCCTGCCCGAGGAGAACCAGGCGGGGTACAACGCCGGGTCACCCCTGACCTACGTGGACCGGCTCCGGGGCCGACTCCTGCTGGTGCACGGCACCGGCGACGATAACGTGCACTACCAGAATTCCGAATCGCTCATCAACGTCCTGGTTCAGGCCGACAAGCAGTTCGACCTGATGAGCTATCCCAACCGGAATCACGGCATCTTCGGCGGCAACACCACGCTGCATCTGCGCCAGAAGCTGACCGACTTCATCGACCAGACCCTTGGCCCGCCGAAGGTACTGCCGCACTCGGCGGCGCAGTTGACGAATTGACGGCCGCCGAGCGGCCGTCATCCCGAACACAGGGAGGGAGCCCCATGACCTACGAACAGATCGTTGCCGCGCTGGGCTACGCCGGCAGCCAGGAACGGGCCGTCAGGATCGTCACCAGCGACCGCCGCGAGGTTACCGGCGTGCCTACCAGTGTCGACACCCATGTCACCGCGCATGAAGTCTATCTCCACCCGGTGGGAGACGATTCGACCGAGATTGCGATGAGCCTGGGGGAAATCCGGGAGGTCGAGTTGCTGTGATCGTTCCGCGTTCCGCGATTCAGCCCCCGCCGGGGCGGGTCACCGGACTCGCCCGAAGGAACGCGGCACTCGGAACGCGGAACGCGGAACCACTTTCCCCCCTTCCGATCGACCCGTAAGTTGCACGCATGGTCAGCCTCCTCGACATCATCGGTCCCGTTATGGTCGGCCCCTCGTCGTCGCATACGGCGGGGGCCTGTCGTATCGGGCTCTTCGCACGCGGGCTGGTCGACGGCCAGCCCGAGTCGGCCAAGGTCGAACTGCACGGCTCCTTCGCCCGGACCGGCACCGGGCACGGCACCGACCGCGCCATCGCCGGGGGCCTCCTCGGCTTCTACCCGGACGACGAGCGGCTTCGTGAGAGCCTCGAGCTGGCCGAAAAAGCCGGTCTGGCCATCACCTTTGCCAACACCAAATTGCGGGGAGAGCACCACCCCAATACCGCCCGGATCACATTGAAGCGGGCCGGGCAGCAGGCGGTGGTCACCGGCTCCTCGCTCGGTGCCGGGCGCATCCTCATCACCGATGTCGATGGCTTTGCGGTGGAGGTTACCGGTGCGCTGCCGGCGCTGATCTGCGTCGCCCAGGACGTGCCCGGGATCGTCGCCACCATCACGTCCGCTCTGGCCCGGAGCGGGGAGAACATCGCCTCCATGCGGGTCTCCCGCCGGCAGAAGGGCGGAGACGCAATCCATATCTACGAGCTTGATAGCCCCGCCAGCCCCGAGGCGCTCGAAGCCTTGCGCGCCCTTCCCGCGATCCGGATGATCCGCTCCATTCCCAGGATCGCCTGATGTTCGACTCCCTGAACGAGGCAGTCGACCGGGCCGAAGCCGAGAAGATTTCGCTGGGCGAGCTGGCCCTGAGGTCAGAGGCGGAGGAGGGCCTGCGGACCCGGGCCGAGGTCGAACATGCCCTGGCCCGGGCCCTCGAAGTGATGCGTGGTGCGGTCGAACGCGGCCTCCCCGGAGACCTCAGGTCGGTCAGCGGCCTCGTGGGAGGCGATGCGGCCCGGATGGCTCACGCAGTCGGCCCGCTGGCCGGGACCGTATTCACCGACGTCCTGGCGGCCGCGCTCGCGGTGCAGGAGGTCAACGCCGCGATGGGCGTCATCGTCGCGGCGCCAACCGCCGGTGGGGCTGGAGTCCTCCCAGGCGTCCTTCTTGGACTGGCGAAGCACCGGCAGGTGACCGACAATCAGCTAATCCGCGCCCTGGCCACGGCCGGTCTGGTCGGTGCCGTCGTGGCGGTGCGTGCCTCGCTGAGCGGGGCCGAGGGCGGCTGTCAGGCCGAGACCGGCGCTGCCGCCGGGATGGCCGCCGCAGCCGGCGTGGAACTCCTCGGCGGCTCTCCCACCGAGGCGGCTCACGCCGTCGCCCTGACCATGCAGGGCACCCTCGGCCTGGTCTGCGATCCCCTCGGCGGGCTGGTTGAAGTCCCCTGCGTTTACCGGAACGCCACCGGGGGCGCTATTGCACTGGCCGGCATCGAAATGGCGCTGGCCGGGATCCGCTTTCCGATCCCGGTGGACGAGGTGATCGACACCATGGGTGAAATCGGCCGGACCATGGACGTGCGCTACCGGGAGACTGCGGGCGGCGGGCTGGCTGCCACCCCGACCGGCCGGCGGCTCGCCAAGGAGCGCCTGGTCCAGTTGAAGCCCCGTCGGTCCTGATTTCCCGCCGGGGCCCCCCTCCGGCCTTATGAAACAAACTGAAACGTCCCCCGTAAGTGGTCACACTGGCCGGAGTTCACCCTCACTGAGCGACTTCAGCAGATATGATGCTGCAATCGGGTGGACCCTCGACGAGTCAACTCCTGGTCGCCTTGCTTGGCTCGATCCCGCTACTCGGGATTCTGGGCTGGACCGCGGTGAAGATCTTCGGTCCCATCGGGCAGGCAGTGAGTCGCAGGATCGCGGGCGGGTCGGACGGGGAGTATCTCGAGCAGCGGGTTGATTCGCTGACCGCCGAGCTCGAGCAGGTGAAGCTGCAACTGGCCGAGACCCATGAGCGTCTCGACTTCACCGAGCGGCTGCTGGCTCAGGACAGAAATCCCGACCAGCTCGGCCGCGGACCCTCCACCTGAATGGAGCCCGGATGGCGCAGTCCCGCGAAACGTCGTTGCTCATTGCCTTAACCGGGCTGGGTGTCGGCCTGCTGGTGTTTCTCTGGAACCTTGCCGACATGATGAAGGGCGACATGACCTACCAGCCTTCTCCCGGCCCGTTCCTCGTCATGGGGATGGCCGCCTGCGCGGCCTACGGATTCCTGGTGGCGGGGCCAATCGGACGGGCGCTGGCCAAGCGGCTCACCGCCTCCGACGAATCGGCCAACCCGCAGTTCGAGGAGATGCGGGCGGCGCTCCAGAGTATTCAGGCGGAGCTGGCGGAGACCCACGAACGCTTGGACTTCACTGAGCGGCTGCTGGC
>Ga0210377_10005802_pt1 | contig 10089 bp, 9 predicted proteins | sample PLM4_65_b1redo_FD_155480 | JGI IMG/M metagenome (GOLD analysis project Ga0210377, IMG submission 155480) | Groundwater sediment microbial communities from an aquifer in East River, Colorado, USA - PLM4_65_b1 redo | ecosystem: Environmental > Terrestrial > Soil > Riparian zone | place: USA: East...
TCACCCCGGCGAACCTCAGGCACCTCTGTTCGATCTGGAGAACGATATTCGAGCTTTCGGCAATGAGAATCTTCGGCTTGGACATGACCACCTCCCGCTGGTGGTTGGGTGGATCGTGCTTTCTTTCTTCGGCAGTTTATCAGAACTGGAGTCAATTTGAAACGATATTCTTTGAATCAGGGGTACCTGTAAAAATGCCGTTCGATTACCTGACCCGGATAAACCTAAAAGCTTTTAACCACAGAATTCACGTAAAGCACAAAGAAAAGTCGATTTCATGGGTAAAAATCAAAATCCAGGGTATTCAGTTCTCTGTGTCTTTTGTGCTTTTTGTGGCAAATATTTTTTCCCTATCGGAGAGGAATTTGATTCTTTTGTACTAAAGGCGCGGCTCGTCCGAGCCCTTCGGTTTTTTCTTCTTCCTCGTCCCCTCGTACAACTCATACTCAAGCAGCCTGCATTCGATGCCGCTGTTAAAGAATGGAATGCTCTGCTTCGGCTTGAGGCTCACCTTCTTGGCGAGACCCGGATTTCCCGTGAACACATAGCCGGTGTATCCCCTGCACTTCTGCTTGAAAAAATCTCCGATGCCCTTGTAGGTCCCTTCAAGCTTTGCCTCTTCTCCCATCCGCTCTCCGTAAGCCGGGTTCAGCACGATAACGCCGCCGCCGTCCGGGAGCGGCGTGTCGGCGTAATCGCACACGCCGAATTCGATCAGGTGCTCCACACCGGCCGTTGCCGCGTTCCTCCTCGCCGCTTCGATCGCCTCCAGGCTGATATCTGTCGCAATGATCTTTCCGGAGAGTGATTTCTTTGCTTCCTTTTTTGCCTTCTCCCGCAGCTCGCTCCAGCGTGATTCGTTAAAACCTTTTACGTGCATGAATCCGAAGCTGCTCCTGAGCAAGCCGGGCGCCCGGTTAAGTCCGATGAGCGCCGCCTCGATTGCGAGCGTGCCGCTTCCGCACATGGGGTTGATAAAATTTCCTCCGCCCTTCCAGCCTGAGGCCAGCACGACCGCTGCGGCAAGTGTTTCCTGCATGGGCGCCGTGAGCGGGATCTTGCGGTACCCCCGGCGTGAAAGCGTTTCTCCCGAGGTATCGAGATACACGACGCAATGGTCGTCCTTCCAGTAGAGATGCACCACGGAGCGGTAGCGCTCCGGGCCGGAGTCGGGCCGCTTGCCGCGCTTTTCTTTGATCCGGTCCACAATGGCGTCCTTGCTTTTCAAGCTTGCAAAGCGCGAGTCCCTGATGCTCGGATTATCGACGCTCGAGGTCACGCAGAGATAGCCGTCCTCGGGCACAAACTCTTCCCACGCGACGGCGGACAGTTCCCGGTAAAGCTCGTCGGCATTATTCGCCTTGAATTCCGCCACCGGGAAGAGCACGCGATGCCCGGTGCGAAGAAAAAGATTGAGAAGGAGCGTATCCTCGAAGGCGCCTTCGGTTTCGACGCCCGCGACCAGCTCAGAACAGAGGGGAAAGTTCAGGGCGTGAAGTTCTTGCTTCAAATAGGGAGGGATGCCTTTGGCGCAGGTGATAAGGATTTTGGATTTGTTCATGATTAGTTACTAAAGAAGCAAATTCTACACAAACTGGAAAAAAATCAGCCACAGAGATTACAGAGCGCACAGAAAAAGGCTGAAAGTAATTTCACAACTACCGGATTTTCCGTTCACTTTTCCTCTGTGGACTCTGTGTTCTCTGTGGCAAAAAAGGTTTTGGTTCCGGCTTGTCCGGGTTTGGAAGAGGATAACCACTGAGGCACGGAGACGCGGGGGGAAAATAATCAAATTTCAAATAAATTACAAATCACAATGACCAAAGGGCCGGTTTTGAAATTTGCTTATTGGGATTTATTTGTAATTTAGTGCTTGGAAATTGGCGCTTAGCTTAGTTATTCCTCCCTGTCTCCACGGTGAGAGAATTTGTCAGTTCGCCGACGCCATCAAGCGTTCCTTGTCCTTGAAGAGCACGTCGCACTTATTGTAATAAAGCTTGCGCACGACGCCTTTGCCGAAGGTATTGTGGAGCACGACGTCCCCTACGCGGAACTTTCCCGTCATATCGTACGCGCGCTCTTTGCCTTTCGCCTCGGCTACGCACGTCTCCCAGAGAACTTCCGCTGTTCTTACGGCGTCTTCTTTTTTCTTGGGTGTCCGGGCGGGCTTTACGTCCGCGGCGCTCCGGTACTTGTGCGCTCCGCCGCAGGTCTTACACTTCACCTTGACGATCGTCTCGCCGTCCATGGCAACGATGGCGTGGTCGATGACCAGTTTGCACTTCGTACAATACGAGGCAATATTCTCTCCGGCCGATAGTTTTTCCAACATATATCCTCCCTTGGCTTTAATCTGTCATGCGTGCGTCCGCAGTTCTTGAGACGGGCGGGCTCGCCTGTCGTCGGAATCTGCCCTTCATCTGTTCTCATGAAGATGTATATTATACACCTTATATGAAAAAAAAGCTCTTATTCATTTTTAATAAAATGCTCCCGGCGGGCGGCGGCCTTTGGCTCTCTGCCTCTTTCCCGCGGCTTCGCACTTGCACATATTTCCGCATACCTTTCGTCCAGGCAGGCGATGCTTCACGGGGGAGTTTCACCTGTTTTGGAGTCGCTTCTGCGGGACCGGCGCCACTTTTACCCTTGAAATAGATTTTTTATTCTGATATCATGGTTTGGCTTAGGAGGCTCATGCAAAAGGCGGACCTCACCACAAGAGCTGTCGCGGGCTTTATTGATCTCCTGCTCATCATCGGACTTGCGAGGCTGCCGGACGTCCTCGGGTTTTTGTCCGCCTTGGGCTACATTCTCATCAGGGACGGCCTGTTTCAAGGACGAAGCGTGGGTAAAAAATTGATCGGGCTCAGCGTGGTAACGGAGGGCGTTCAGGGGGGGGCGCCTGCCTACCGGGAGTCGATCATCAGAAACGTTCCGCTCGCCGCGGCCTATCTTCTTTTTTTAATACCCTACGCGGGCTGGGTGCTCGGTCCGCTGGCGCTCGGCATGGAATGCCTGGTAGCCGTCGGTGACGATCAGGGAATGCGGATCGGCGACATGCTGGCGAGGACCTGTGTTGTCCAGCCGGACCGGGCCGCGGCGGAGGCCGTGCAAGAGCCGCAGCAGCAGCCGGACCTGCCTTCGAGCGCAACCGGGCAGCAGGATGCTACGCAGCGCAATGCATAGCACATTCCATGACACAAGAATAGACAAGAGAAGCTGACGAGCTCGTCACGGAAAAGCGCCCCACGGCGAACCCGCTGGTTCCGCACAATTCCGTACCGGTCGTCTTATTCCTGACCCTGCAAGAGCGAAAGGAGTTTCCACAAGACAATGTTCATTAACACTATCATGGGCTGGTTTTCAAACGACATGGCCATCGATCTCGGAACGGCCAACACGCTGGTCTACGTCAGGGGAAGGGGCATCGTATGCAACGAGCCGTCCGTCGTCGCCATCTCCGCCAAGACGGGCAAGGTGCTCGCCGTGGGCTCGGAGGCGAAAAAGATGCTGGGCCGCACGCCCGGCGACATCAAGACGATCCGGCCCATCAAGGACGGCGTCATCTCCGATTTTGACGTGACCGGAGAAATGCTCCGGTACTTCATCCAGCGGGTGCACAACCGCAAATCCTTCATGCGCCCGCGCATCGTCATCGGCGTTCCCTCGGGGATCACCCAGGTGGAACAGCGCGCGGTCAAGGACGCGGCCATCACCTCCGGCGGCCGCGACGTCTACCTGATCGAAGAGCCGGTGGCTGCGGCCATCGGGACCGGTCTCCCCATCTCCGAACCGTCGGGCAACATGATCGTCGACATCGGCGGCGGAACGACCGATATCGCCGTCATCTCCATGGACGGCGTGGTCTACAGCAAGGCCATCCGGGTCGGCGGCGACAAGATGGACGAGGCGATCATCAACTACATCAAACGTAAATATAACCTCCTCATCGGGGAGATGATGGCCGAACACATCAAACTGGATATCGGTTCCGCGTACAAGACGGACAGCGCCCGCCAGACCATGGAGATCAAGGGACGCGACCTCGTGTCCGGCATTCCCAAGACCCTTATCCTCGACGACGATGAAGTGCGCGAGGCGCTCGCCGACACGATCAGCCAGATCCTGAACGGCATCAAGCAGGCGCTCGAAAACACGCCCCCGGAACTCTCGGCCGACATCGTTGACAAGGGAATCGTTTTGGCGGGCGGCGGTGCGCTGCTCAAAGGCATGGATGTATTTCTCCGCGAGGAGACGTCGCTCCCGATCATCATTGCCGAAGACCCGCTTACCTGCGTCGTGCTCGGCGCGGGCAAGGTGCTCGACGACGAAGCCATCCTGAAAAAGGTCATGATGTAAAGCGATGCCCGGGTTTATAGCAAAGAACAAAAAAACATTTTCCCTGCTGTTCCTCTTTACGCTCTTGTTCTGGCTGGTCACCGTCCAGGTGAAGGCCGGGCGCTTGACGTTCATGGAAAAACCGGTCCTTGCTGTTTCCGGTTTTTTCGAACGGTTCATAACGGGCGCGTATCACGCAGTCGGATCGGTTGGACGGAGCTACGCGTTCCTGGTACAGACTCACCGCGAGAATGAGCGCCTGAAGAGGGAAGTAGATCAGCTCAAGCTCGAAAATTTCATCACGAATGAACTGCTCATCGAAAATGGACGGCTCCGTGATCTGCTGGGCTTCAAAAAACTTCAGCCGCTGAATTCCGTGACAGCGCAGGTCATCGGCAGGGAATCATCGCCGTCTTCGCGCACGGTCACGATCGATAAAGGCGCTGAAGACGGCATAGACAAGGACATGGCGGTGATCACTGCGGCGGGCGTGGTGGGTAAAGTCCATGTTGTCCTGCCCGGCACCGCCAAGGTCATTCTGCTCACCGACCCCGGCAGCACGCTCGCCGTCAGAGTGCAGCGGAACCGGGAAGAGGGACTGCTCGAAGGCAAACTCGCGAGGTGCGCTCTCAAGTATGTCTCCTACTATGCGGACATCCAGGAAGGCGATCTGCTCGTCACCTCCGGTCTCGACGGTATCTACCCCAAGGGTCTTCCCGTGGCCGGGGTGATCAAGGTAACAAAGCACGAGGCCAGTGCGTTTCAAACCGTGGTGGCGGAACCTGCCGCAGGCTTCTCCCGCCTGGAAGAAGTGCTGGTGCTGAGGAAATGAAACCCCGCGTGTATCTCATGATACTCCTGCTCATCATTCCGGCGCAGGCGAGTCTGTTCAGCCCGCTCTCCCTTTTCGGCATTAAGCCGGACCTCTCCCTGGCGCTTATTTATATCATCGGTTTGCTGACCGGCCCGACCGAAGGGGCGCTGGCAGGCATGGGCCTCGGCCTGGTCCAGGATGTAAGCTCCGCCGGCCTCATCGGATTGGACGGTTTTACGAGAGGCCTCTTCGGTCTCTGCGCCGGAGCGCTCGGCGGAAGGGTCCTTAACATCGCGAGTCCGTCCAATATCATTTTCCTGACGGTCTTTTGCCTGGCGGAAGGGATCGCCATCTCTTTATACATACAGATTTTTTACGGGAACGTTCCCTTTATCAGCATGCTCTTCAATCTCATGATACCCCAGGCGCTTTATACGGGGCTCCTCGGGACCCTCATGCTGCGGGTCATCAAGGACAAGAACATCACCGCGATGCTGTTGCGCCGTTCCCTTCAAAAGGAGTAGGAGATGTTCCAGCAGGACAGCCCCGTCGACATCCAGAAAAGGCTCCCGTTCCTGGCGGGCTTCATCATCTTCTTCACCGTGATCATCCTGGTCCGGCTCTGGTATCTCCAGGCGGTCAAAGGCGATTACTACCATGAACAGGCCGAGAGCAACCGGATCAGGCCGGTGAAACTCAGGCCGCCGAGGGGCATAGTCTACGACCGCCACGGCAGGCCGATCGTCGAGAACGTCCTCACCTTTGATATCTCCCTCGTTCCCGAAGACGCGGCCGATCTCGATGCAACGATCGAAAAGCTGGCGGCCGCCATCAAGCTGAGCCCGGCGGTCATACGCGCGGCGCTGGACGATGCCGCTCCGATCAGGACAAAATACGAGCCGGTAAAGATCCTTGAAGAGGCCCCCTGGGACGATGTCGCCCTGATCGAGGCCCACCAGGAGGATATCCCCGGCGCGATCATCGAGCCGGAGCATCGGAGGCATTACCCCTACGACGGCCTCGCTTCTCACCAGCTCGGCTATATCGGCAAAGTATCGCCGTCGCAGAGAAAGAAGGATCAGGACATCGGCCTTCTTACAGGCCAGGGAGGGCTTGAAAAAGTTTATGACAAGTATCTCCGCGGCATCGCCGGCAGGCGCATGATCCAGGTGAATGCCGCGGGCAGGAAGGTAAAGGACCTCGGCATCGTGGAGCCCAAGCCGGGCACGGACATCTATCTTACCATCGACCTCGACGTGCAGAAAGCGGCCGAGGAGGCGCTCGGCATCCGCGCCGGCGCCGTGGTAGCCATGGACCCGAACTCGGGCGAGGTGCTCGCGCTCGTAAGCCATCCCAACTATGATCCGAACCTCTTCCCGCGGGGCATCGCCCCGAAGGACTGGGTCCGGCTCATGAACGACCCCTCTCACCCGCTCTACAACCGGGCCACCCAGAGTGTCTATCCCCCGGGCTCTACGTTCAAGATCATCGTCGCCCTCGCCGGCCTCGAATCGGGCATTATCAAGCTCGACGACAAGGTCAACTGCAGGGGCTCGATCAAAAGCGGCAAGCACAGCTTCCGGTGCTGGAAAAGGGAGGGGCACGGCCCCGTTTCGTTTCACCAGGCCCTTGTCGAGTCCTGCGACGTGTACTTTTATACCATGGGAGAACGGATCGGCTGGGACCGGATCGCCCGGTACGCAAATGAGCTCGGCTACGGGAGCCTGACAGGCATCCTCCTGCCCGACGAGAAGCCGGGACTCATTCCCACCATGGAGTGGAAACGGAAAAGAACGAAAGAGCCGTGGTATGCGGGAGACACCTACATCAATTCCATCGGGCAGGGCTTCGTGCTGGTCAGCCCGATCCAGGCCTGCCAGATGATCAGCGCCGTTGCGAACGGCGGCATTTTCTATCGTCCCAACCTCCTGAGGCAGACCAGAAACCGCGAGACGGGCGAAATTAAAATGATTGCCCCCGAACGCAAGAACAGAATCGCGCTCGATCCGGCTGCGCTTGAAGAAGTGAGGAAGGGGCTCGCCGGAGTGGTCAATGAGCCGGGCGGCACGGCCCACGCGGCCCAAAACCTGTTCGCGATCGTGGCCGGCAAGACCGGAACGGCCCAGGTGATCGCGCAGAAGGTCCCGGGAAGAAAACTTTCGGAAAAGACACAAGACCACGCGTGGTTTATCGCGTATGCGCCGGCCGACAACCCGAAGATCGCCGTAGCCGTGCTCGTAGAGCACGGCGGCCACGGCGGCGGGACCGCCGCGCCCGTGGCGAGACGAGTCATAGAGGAGTACATGAAAAATGTTGGATCAGCGGCGGTTCGCTAATCTGCCCTGGGGCATGGTTGCCCTTATATTCGCCATCGCGCTCATAGGCGTCGCTACGGTCTACAGCGCCACCTATACGCCGAAGGGGCCGTCATCCTTGTATTACCGGCAGCTCGTCTGGCTCGCGATCGGCGTGATGGTGATGTTATTGGCGCTCGTTGTGGACTACCACACGGTGACCCGCTACGCCTATGTGCTCTATGCGGTCTCGCTTGTACTTTTGCTTCTCGTTATGGCGTTCGGCAAAACCGGCATGGGCGCCCAGCGCTGGCTTGCAATCGGCCCGTTTGCATTCCAGCCGTCCGAGTTCGCCAAGCTCTCGCTGACGCTCGCTCTTGCACGGTACTTTGCCGAGGACCCGAAACGCGGAGGCTACGGCCTGCGGGACCTGGTCATCCCGGGGGCCATGGTCATGGCCCCGCTGGTACTCGTACTGAAACAGCCCGATCTGGGCACGGCGCTCATGCTGCTCCTTACCTCTTTCATGATCGTCATCCTCGCGGGGATACGGGTCCGATCGGTCATCGTCGTGCTCCTTATCGGAGCGACCATAGCGTCCTCGGTATTCCTGGTCCCGCCGGTCCGGCATAAGATCTGGGGAAAGCTCAAACCTTACCAGCAGAACAGGATCAGGGCGTTCGTCGACCCGGGCTCCGACCCCCTCGGGAGCGGCTACCATGCCAACCAGTCCAAGATCGCCGTCGGTTCCGGCCAAATCACCGGCAAGGGCTTTCGCCAGGGCACCCAGAGCCAGATGGCCTTTCTGCCCGAGCGCCACACGGACTTCATCTTCGCGGTGATCTCTGAAGAGCACGGCCTGCTCGGGGCCGGCCTGCTCGTCATCCTCTACCTCGTGCTGCTGCTGACCGGCGTGGACACGGCAACGAACGCCAAGGACCGTCTCGGCGTGCTCATGGCCGGGGGGATCGTGTCCATGATATCGCTCTACGTGTTCATCAACGTGGGCATGGCCGTAGGCATCGTACCGGTCGTGGGCGTCCCCCTGCCCCTTGTGAGCTACGGCGGCACGTCGATCATTACCACCTTCCTCGCCCTTGGGTTGCTCCTGAATATCCAGATACGGCGTTTCATGCTGTTTTATTAACATCAGGGTCCGGGCGTCAGGGTCCAGGGTTCGGTAACAGCCTTTGCTTCACCGGCCCCCGTACCCTGGTCCCTGCCTTTAAGGAGTTTCATGTACGAAGACTTTCTCCCCCTCGTCGCCAAACCGGCGCGATACATCAACACTGAGATCAACAGCACGCGCAAGGACCTCTCGAAGGTCAGTACCAAAATCTGCCTTTTTTTTCCCGACACCTACGAGATAGGCATGTCGCATCTCGGGCTGCGTATCCTCTATTCCATCCTGAACAGCAGACAGGACACTGCCTGCGAGCGCGTTTTTTCACCCTGGCATGATTATGAGAAAAAACTGCGCGCAGCGGGCAGGCCGCTCACAAGCCTGGAATCCAATCTTCCGCTCGCGCAATTCGATATCATCGGCATCACGCTCCAGTACGAACTGTCATACTCCAATATCCTCGCCGGCCTTGAGCTCGCCCGGATTCCTCTGCGCTCCACGGAGCGCACCGACGCCCATCCGGTGATCGTCGCGGGCGGTCCCTGCGCCGTGAACCCCGGTCCGCTCTCTGATTTTATCGACGTTTTTTTTATCGGCGAGGCGGAGGAGGCGATACACGAGCTCGTCGAGCTGAAGCAAGAGCACGCGGGCAGACTGAATTTCCTGGATGCGGTATCGAAACGCGACGGCTTTTTCGTCCCGGCCCTTGGAAAAACAATGGTGCGCAGACGGTACCTCAAGAGCATAGAATCCGCGCCGTTCCCCGACAGGCCTATGCTTCCGCTCATGAAACCGGTCCACGACCGCGTAACGGTGGAGGTCGCACGCGGCTGTATCCGCGGCTGCCGCTTCTGCCAGGCGGGGATCATCTACCGGCCTTTCCGCGAGCGGAGTCCCGAGAGGGTCAAAAACATCCTGCAGGAGTCCCTCGCGTGCACGGGTTACGAGGAACTTTCCCTCGCGTCCCTGAGTTCCGGAGATTATTCGGCCATTCAACCCCTTGTCGTCGAGCTCATGGAAAAATACCGGGACGGCCGCATCTCGGTTTCCCTGCCCTCGCTTCGCGTCGGCACCCTTACCCCGGAGATGATCGAAGCCATCGCCGGAACGCGCAAGACCGGCTTTACCCTGGCGCCCGAGGCAGGCACCGAACGGCTCCGCCGGGTCATTAACAAACCCATTAGCGATCGGGACCTCCTGGAGGCCGCGGAAACGATCTTCAAGAACGGCTGGAGCGTGCTCAAGCTCTACTTCATGATAGGCCTGCCGACCGAGACGGATGAAGACCTGGACGGCATCATCCGGCTCGGCCTTGAGCTCCTGGCCTGCGGCAAGCGATCATCAAAGCGCCAGGTCCAGATCAACATCAGCGTGTCCACCTTCGTGCCGAAGCCGCATACCCCCTTCCAGTGGCTGGGCCAGGCTTCGCTCGAAGAGATCAGGAGAAAGCAGGCGTATCTCGATAAGGGCCTCCGGAGACGCGGCATCAGCCTGAAGCCCCACAACCCGGAAACAAGCCT
>Ga0210377_10005803_pt1 | contig 10089 bp, 9 predicted proteins | sample PLM4_65_b1redo_FD_155480 | JGI IMG/M metagenome (GOLD analysis project Ga0210377, IMG submission 155480) | Groundwater sediment microbial communities from an aquifer in East River, Colorado, USA - PLM4_65_b1 redo | ecosystem: Environmental > Terrestrial > Soil > Riparian zone | place: USA: East...
GGAGAAACCACAAACAACTTGTTTGTTGTTCTCCGTGAAACCTCCGTCACCTCCGTGTCTCCGTGGTGCGCAGTTAACGGGCTATGCGGCCACGAACCGGCGGGGTGCGCGGCCGACGGGGGACGCCTGACTCAACCTCTCAGGGAGGCGAGACGGCCGGCGAGGAACCGCCGCTCCGGTTCCTGCTTCGCCAACTCGAGTGCTCTGAGATATGAAGACTTGGCCTCCGCCACCCGGCCAAGCCGGCGGCAGAGGTCGGCCCGGGCGGAGTGGGCCAGGTGGTAGTGCTCGAGGTGGCCGCCGGCGAGGATCACATCGATCAGCGCCAGGCCCGCGGCGGGTCCATCCCGCATTCCGACGGCCACCGCCCGGTTGAGATGCACCACGGGAGAGGGGTCGGCCTCGACCAGCAGGTCGTAGAGTCCGACGATCTGCCGCCAGTCGGTTCTCGACGCGTCAGGGGCCTCGGCGTGGACCGCGGCGATCGCCGCCTGCAGGGTGTACCGGCCGATGCGCCGTGATGCCAGGGCCCGTTCCACCAGGGCCACTCCCTCCACGATCAGGTCCCGGCTCCAGCGGCTCCGGTCCTGCTCATCCAGCAGCACCAGCTCACCGTCCTGACTGGTTCGCGCCGCGCGGCGGGATTCCGAGAGCAGCATCAGGCCCAGCAGCCCCTCCACCTCGGGCTGGGGCAGCAGCTCGCGCAGCAGCCGTCCCAGGCGGATTGCCTCTCCCGAGAGATCGGCCCGGGTAAGGGTGTCTCCCGATGAGGCCGAATACCCCTCGTTGAACACGAGATAGATCACCTGCAGTACCGAGTCGAGCCGCTCGGGCAGCTGGTCCCCATCCGGCACCTGGTAGGGGATTCCCGCATCGCGGATCTTCGCCTTGGCCCGCACAATGCGCTGAGCCAGCGCCGGGGGCGCGAGCAGGAATGCGTGGGCGATTTCCTCGGTGGTGAGGCCACAGACCTCGCGCAGTGTCAGCGCCACCTGGGCCTCACGCTGCAGGGCGGGATGACAGCAGGTGAAGATCAGCCGGAGCCGGTCGTCGGAGACGTCCGCCTCGTCCTCGTTCACCTGCTCCCGCCCTTGAAGCTGATCCGCCACCCGTGCCAGCGCGGCATCAAACCGGGCCCGGCGCCGGAGTCCGTCGATGGCCTTGAAGCGACCGGTGGAGATCAGCCAGGCCCGCGGGTGGGCTGGAAGCCCATCTACGGGCCAGCGCTCCACCGCCGTGGCAAAGGCGTCGTGGGTGGCCTCCTCCGCCAGCTCAAAGTCTCCCAGCAGCCGGATCAGGGTGGCGAGGACGCGGCGCGACTCGGTGCGATAGACCGCCTCGACCATCTCCCGTATCGGGTCGGTCGCGTCCCCGCTCATCCGACGCGGCCGGTTACCCGGCCATCTCCCACACCGGCCGCACTTCGATACTGCCATGCCGGGCCGATGGAATGCGCGACGCGACCTGGATAGCATCGTTCAGGTCGCGCGCCTCGATCATGTAGAACCCGCCCAGCTGCTCCTTGGTTTCGGCGAAGGGGCCATCGGTGGCAGATACCTTCCCGTCGCGAACCCGCACCGTGGTAGCGGTGTGGACCGGCCGCAGGCGCTCGCCGGCGAGCCACTGGCCGTTCTGCTTGATGCTCGCGGTGAATGCCTGAAACTCGCCCATGAGCTTCTGCAGGTCAGGGGGCAGCATGGCCTGAACCACGCTTTCCACTCCATAGATGAGACAGAGGTACTTCATGGTGTTGCCTCCCGGCATTGGTGACGTGTCAGTGGACGCCATATAGTCGTCCGGGGGAGGCTCAAATCGACAGGCTCGCCAGTGCCTCCAGCCGCTCGCCCCAGAACGCCTTCATCCGGGCGGCCGAGGCCTGGTCCTTGAGTTTGCCGTGCTGCACCGCGACCTGCGACTTGCCGCGGCCCTTGGCGGCGAAGCCGAGCTGGACCGACGTCCCGTCCGGCCAGTCGAGCCGCATGTACTTGCCGCGGGTAGCGCTCCGGACCGTCGCGTCGATCCCCGGCAGCCACCGCTCCCGGACCTGTTTCTGGCTGAACGCGCGATAGAGGCGGGTCAGGGGGAGCGCCATGGTCTTGCTCTTGTTGGCCTCGTAGCCGCCGTCCCGCCGCTGGCCGATGGCCCTGAGGCCCTTGATGCGCTCGTATCCTACCGTCACCGCCTGGCCCCACCAGTCGCCGACCTTGTACTTGGTGTGAACGTATTCCGCGATCTTCGCGTGGGACCATTCGTAGGCCTTGACCCTGTCGAGGGCCCAGACCCAGCGATCCCAGGCGCAGCCGGTCTTCGCCTTGATGGCGCTGTCGCTCATCCCGGCGAGTCGGGCGTAGTCGGTGGCGACCGGGGCAGGCGCGCTGGCCGCGGGTGGGGTGGAAGTCTGCTTCGGCTGGCGGAGGAGATGGGAACGGGCCGCGGTGTAGGACTCGCCCGTCTTCTGCATGCGCCCGCGAACGAGGCGCTTGAAATCCCGATTGGTGGTCATTGCTCTGTCCCTTGCGTAGGCCACGGGCAGACACCCCCCAGCGGCGGCGCCCATGGCGGCGCAAAGGTCAGCGGTACGGATCCGGGAGTCTGCCCCCCTTTGCCTCACGAGGATCCTCGCTGGGGGAGGATCGAAGAGGTTGGGCGTGGATCACCGCCCGGCCTCAACAATGGGAAGTTCCGGCCGGGTCCGCAAGAGCCCCCGGGGCAGGGCCCGGCTCAGATGCTGTCCAGTTCCTTCTGCCAGTCATAGGTGTCGGCGGAAAGCTGGTAGATCCGGATGTCCGACCCCACCCGGACTCCGATGGTGCAGTTGTGGATGATCGGGTTGACCGCAGGGGAGAGAAACCGGGGCCCGATCCACCCGCCACAATCCATCAGGACGAAAGGCGAGCCATCGAGCTGCTGCCCCCGGATGATGCGGGGGTTGTGGGTATGACCGACCACCGTGAGGGCGACGGAATAACCGGCAGCACCGGCTTCCCGGGCCACGATTTTTCCCAGCGACCAGAGGGAGGGGTTGCGCTCGTCCTGCACCACGGCCGGGCCGGTGGCCAGGTTCAGCGGATTCACGTCGGGGCGCACCACCAGCTTGATCTCCTGCACGTTCCACGTGTCGGTCGCCAGCGGGATCGGGTCGGCCTCGGTCAGTTCGGGGCAGACGAATCCGGCCCGGTCGCTCGTCTTCGGAGTCGCGGGCGGGATGTAGGTGGTGTCCTTCGGGGGCATCCAGTGGGGATTGCAGGCAGACATGAAATCCCGGGCATACGGGGTAATGACCTCGGTGAACCCCCGCATGAGCGTTTCCTTGACCGAGGCGGGCCAGCTGATTTCGAGCGGATCGAACTGATGCCCGTGCGTCACCAGCATGTCGTTGCCCGCGGTGTTTCCCGGGTCCTCCGGGACGAACTGCCGCGGCAGGATGCGGGGGTTCGAGCCCAGGGCTTCATCGTGATTGCCGTAGAGCCGCCGGATGGGGAGTGCGTGCGACGGGTCGAATCGATTCATGAGATCGCTCCAGTCCCGGCCGATGCGCTCGAGCCGGTCTGCCGTCCGCAGTCCGGCCACCGGTCCGGTGCGCCACAGGTCGAACAGATCGCCCAGGTGCCAGACCGTGATCGAAGGGTCGGCCTTGCGCAGCTTGTCCAGCGCATCCAGCAGTGCCTTGAGCACGTCGGTGCGGCTTGGCGGCAGCACCCTGCCGGGCCAGTTCTCTATCTCCCTGAGCGGCACGATGTGCGTGTCGGGAATGAACACATGGGGCGTGCGGTCGCTCAGCCGGAGCATGGGATCGTACAATCGGGACACCAGGAACACGCCGCTCGGGAACGCCTTCTGAAGGGCAGTGAGGATTTCCCCGTGGCCGTACACCGGGACCGGAGGGGCCTCCCGCGCGGTGACGGTGGCTCGCGAGCGCTTCTTCTTCTGCTTCTTCCCTGGCATAGAAGGGGCCGAGCGGTGGAGGTCAGGGACAACGTGCAGGCATGCAAGGTGCCACGATATCAGCGAAGATTGTTAGGCTGACACCGGAGCGCAACCCTGCCGTTTTCACCCATCGTCCTCCCGTCGGGACGCCCGACCGTGGCCCTCCCCTGATGCGGCCCGGGACGGCTATCTTCTCCGCACTCCGTGCCCACCCTCGACTCCAGGTCGTCCATGCTTCTGCTGCAAGACGCGCAGGCCGCGGCCCAGCACGCCGATCCGATCGCAGCGGTGCTCCTCTTTCTCGCGATCATCCTCGTCGGCGCCAAGCTGGGCGGCGATCTGGCCACGCGCCTGGGCCAGCCCGCGGTCCTCGGCGAGCTGGTGGTCGGGATCCTGCTCGGCAATCTACCGCTGCTGGGAGTGTCGGTGTTCGAGCCGATCCGCCACGACACGACCATCGACATGCTCTCCCGGCTCGGGGTGATCCTGCTTCTCTTCGAGGTGGGCCTCGAATCGACCGTCGCCCAGATGCTCAGGGTGGGGTGGTCCTCGCTCCTGGTGGCGTTGATCGGCGTGGTCTTCCCCTTTGCGCTGGGCTGGGCCGTCGGAGCCTGGCTCCTCCCGCACGAGAGTGCCTATGTGCACGCCTTCCTGGGAGCGACCCTGACCGCAACCAGTGTCGGCATCACCGCGCGGGTGCTGCAGGACCTCAAGAAGTCGCAGACTGGAGAATCCCGGATCATCCTGGGCGCCGCGGTGATCGATGACGTGCTGGGGCTCCTGATTCTGGCCGTAGTCGCCGGCATCATCGCCGCCGCCGACCGCGGGGGAACCATGTCCTACGGGGATATCTCCCTCATCCTGGTCAAGGCCGTCCTCTTCCTGGTGGGCTCTCTGGCCCTGGGGAGAGTGGTGTCACGGCGGCTGTTCGGACTGGCATCCCGCCTCAACGTCCGCGGGGTGCTGCTGGCGATCGGGCTCTCGTTCTGCTTCCTCCTCTCATTCCTGGCGAGTGCCGTCGGCCTGGCGCCCATCGTTGGCGCGTTCAGCGCGGGACTGATACTGGAGGACGTGCATTACAAAGAGCTCAGCGACAAGGAGGAACACACGCTGGAGGAGCTGGTCCATCCCATCTCCTCGTTCCTGGTGCCGGTGTTCTTTGTGCTGATGGGGATGCGGACCGACCTGGCCTCGTTCCTGCAGCCGGGGGTGGCGGGGCTGGCGCTGGCCATCACCGTCGTCGCCATCCTCGGTAAGCAGTTCGCGGGTCTGGGGGTGATTACGAAGGGGATCGACCGGGTGACGGTGGGCCTCGGGATGATCCCCCGGGGCGAGGTGGGGCTCATCTTCGCCAACATCGGGCTGACGCTGGTCGTCGCCGGCGAACGGATCGTCGACGATGCCACCTTCTCCGCGGTGGTGGTCATGGTGGTCTGCACCACGCTGGTCACCCCACCGGCCCTGCGCTGGCGGTTTGGCCTCCTGGCGCGGCGCTCAGGGCAGCCGCAGTAGGCCTTCGAAGACCGGAACGGCGGTCCCACCTACCCGGACCGCCTTCACCGAGCCGGCATCGACATCGCATTCAATGGAGATCATGCTGGGCCGGCCCATCTCGAAGCCCTGCTCCAGCATCCACCGGAGCGTACCCGATGGCGACTGGGCCCGAGCCGCGAGGTAACCGGCCAGCGCCGCGGCCGCGGCACCGGTCGCGGGATCTTCCCTGATGCCCATCGCCGGCGCGAACATCCGGGCCCGCAGGTCCGAGCCGGGCAATTCCGGCTGGTGGCAGAAGACGAAGACATGGGGGGCCCAGAAGCCGGCGATCGTCCGCTCCCATTCCATCAGATTGAGCTGGGCCCGGCCGAGCGCGACGCGGTCCCGCAAGGGGATGAAGAGAAACGGCACCCCGCACGACCAGGCCTCCGGCTGATCGGCGCCCTGGGACAGTTCCTCAGCGCCCAGGCCGAGCAGCCGGGCAAGGTCGGCCGGGGCGGGGGGCGCAGGCCCCCTCTGAGGGACCTGGGCCGAGGTGAGCTGGGCGAAGGTCGGCACCCCGATCTTCCGCCGCACTCGTATCCGGATCAGCCCCACCTCGGCTTCCAGGGTGAACCCGGCGTGTTCGCCGGCAAAGGTGACCAGCCCCATGTCCGCCAGGAGCGCGGCGGTACCGATCACGGGATGCCCGGCGAAGGGCAGCTCCATGCCGGGGGTGAAAATCCGCAGCCGCCGGAGCGCCCCCACCGTCCGGCCCCGCAGCACGAAGACGGTCTCGGAGAGGTTGAGCTCCCGGGCAATCCGGGGCATCAGCCCCTCAGGCAGGCGGTCGGCGTCGGGAAACACGGCCAGCGGGTTGCCGCCGAAGGGTTTGTCGGTAAAGACATCGAGGGTGTAGTAGCGGAAATCCATGAAGACTCTCAGCTTTGGCCGATCCAGGCCCAATGTGACGGGCAACCCGGTGGGACTGGGTCGAAGGTGGTAAGCTGCCGATACTCCGACAAGCGGGCCGATTGTCTCCGGCCGGTCAACTGGACAATTTTAACCCTCGAACCAGCATCCCCCTAAGCGACGGGCCTATTGTGCGCGGAATCCAACATTCCCCCAGACGACTCCTTCCCGCCGCGGTGATCCTGCTCGCGGGTTGTGCCAAGGGGTCCCCGCCGGCCATCGCCGTGGCGCCGGATTCCACTCCGCAGGTTGTGCGGGTGACCGATACCGTCAAGGTCCGGGATCCTGAGCTGGAGCAGCAGGTCAATCGGCTGGAGATGCAGCTGCTCGGCAAGGAAGCCCAGATGGAGGATCTCCAGGCTCGACTCGACGAAGCCCGGCGGGACGTGGTGCGCACGATGGCCAAACTGCAGACGGTTGCCACCCGGGCCGAGGCCGCGTCGGCGATGGCCGAGGCGGAGCTGGCGGTGAATTCCCTGAAGCAGATTCCCGGGGCCCAGGCGACTCCCGAAGTCACTCAGGCGGCTTCGCTGCTGCAGCAGAGTACCGACGTATTCAACCGGCAGAATTTCGGTGGGGCGCTGTACCTCGCCAACCAGGCGAAGGACGTTGCCGGGGCAGGGAAGGGCCGGCTGGCGGCGGGAGACCGGACGGTACGGAGCGGGGAAGTGCAGTTCGCCGCGCCGGTCTCCCTGGTGACCACCTCGCGGGGGAACCTGAGGGACGGACCCAGCACCCGGTTCACCGTGCTCATCACCCTCGAGAGCGGGGCCGGCCTCACCGGATACTCCTATGTGGACGACTGGGTCCGGGTGCGGGATGGGAGCGGCCGCACCGGCTGGGTGATCGCCAACATCGTCACCCGGCGGAAGGAGAGCCAGTAACCTACGGCTGGGCCTTCCCGGCCTCGGTCGTAGCCTGAACCACCCGGTCCCGGCCCTCCTTCTTGGCCTGATAGAGCGCCAGGTCCGCGCTCATGATCAGCGCCTCCGCAGTCCGCCCGCCATCGGGATACTGCGCCGCGCCCACGCTCACCGTGATTCTGCCACCGTCGAAGACCTCGGTGGCCAGCTTGTTCCGGATCCGGTCCGCGACTTCGAGGCCCCCGGCCATCGTGGTATCGTTGAGCACCAGCAGGAACTCCTCCCCGCCATAGCGTCCCGCGACATCCACTGTCCTGATCGATTCCCGCAGAATCGCGGCCACCCGCGTCAGGACCGCGTCGCCGGCGGGATGCCCGTAGGAGTCGTTGAACTGCTTGAAGTGATCCACGTCGACCATCAGCACGGTGCACGGATGCCCGGTCCGGGCCGCCCGCTCGACCTCGGTAGTGAGCGCCTCCATCAGCCGGCGGCGGTTGACCAGTCCGGTCAGCCCGTCGGTCACCGAGATCCGCTCGAGCTCCTGACGGCTCTCCCGCAGGCGGCGGACCATGTCGTTGAAGATCTCGGTGAGGTAGGAGACTTCGCCGCCTCCCATCACCGGCAGCTTCACGTCGAGATCGCCCGCCGCCACCTGCGCCGCGCCCTCGCGGAGCCGTTCGAGGGGGCGAACGATCACCAGTGAGAGGATGTAGGCCAGCCCGCCCACCAGTGCCAGCAGCCCCACCACCATGATGATGGTGACGTTCCGGAGCCGGTTGACCTGCTGAAACGCCTCGGTCACGGGGAGTGACGCCACCACGACCCCATCGAGCCGGGGTACCTGCTGCAGCGCCCCCAGCATCCTGCCGCCCTGGGCGTGGCTGAACTCGACCGGGTTTCCGATCTGAGCGGCGAGCGTCTGACTGGCGCCTTCATTCAGGTGGCTCTGCATGAGCTCCGCCGTGCTGACCCGGGAGGTGATGATGAACTGGCCCGGGGCGGTCAGCAGGGCGACCTCGCCGGAGTCCCCCGGAGTGAAGCGGCGCATGATGGTCGCCACTGCCTCGAGGGACACCCGGGCGGAGACGGCGCCGAGTGCCTGGTCGTTCCGGACCACCGGGACCGCCAGGACCACCACCGCCTTGTTCAGCCCGGCATCCCAGTACGGTTCGCCCACGACCTGCTGGTCGGTCCCCATCTCCCGCTGCCAATCGCTGGGGAGGGTCACCGTTCCTGGCCTGGCGGCGCTGCTGGCCACCACCCGGCCCTGGCGATCGAGGACCATCATCTCCTCGTAGTCGGCGGAGCGGACCTTGACCGACTTGAGGTACTCGGTAACCCGGCGCACCGCGGTATTGCCCGGGACGGCGCCGGAGCCGCTGAGGCGCTCCAGGTTCTCCGACACCTCGTAGGAGTTGGAGAACACCCGGAGATCGTACAGCCGGTCCCGGAAGAAGGCATCCACCTCCCGGGCGCTCTGGAAACTGGCGACCCGGAGCTGGTCCTCGGTCTTCTCGCTCAGGGCCCGATGGCTTTCGGCGTAAGAGATGGTGCCGGTGACCAGGGAAGGGATCAGGGTCGCGAGGACTCCGAAGGCGAGGATTCGCCGGCGGATGGTATCGAGTCCCAGCACCCTGAGGCGCTCGGCAATGGCGTTCTCCCAACTGGCCACGGATGGTCTCCTTTGATGCCCGGAAGATCTACCTTCCCGTGACCTTCGCAAGGGCGAACCCCTCGGCGCCGGGCCGGCTGGAGTGGTCGAAAGGCAACCTTTTCGGTGCCCGCGGTGTCCAAGCTCGAATCCTGGCGCCTTTGACACTGAGCTCTCTGGAGGAGTCTTCATGCTTGTATCTCCATCCCGTCGCTGCCTGCTGCTCTACGCTCTGTTCAGCGCCCCCGCGTTGTCGGCCCAGGGCCGGGACGATGCCGCCTGGCAACGGAGCTGCGAACGGGACGACGACGACTCCGGCGAGCGGTACTGCGAGGTTCGCCACACCGGCTTCCGGCCCGGCGGGTCGAGTCTGACGGTCGCTCCGGACCAGAACGGTGCGGTCGAGGTCATCGGCTGGGACAAGGACTCCGTGGCGGTGACGATCCGGATTCAGGCCACGGCCCGGAGCGAATCGGATGCCCGGGCCCTGGCGCAGCGAGTGGAGGTCGAGGCCGGCGGGTCCTCGGTGCGGGTCGATGGCCCCGGCGGCGGTCGCCGGGAATACTGGAGCGCCAGCCTGATTCTGCATGTGCCCCGCAAGACCGGCCTCATCGCCTCCACCACCAATGGGCCGCTCCTGGCGAGCAATCTCACCGGCACCATCGACCTGCGGAGCACCAACGGGCCGCTCTCCCTCAAGCACCTCGCCGGGGATGTCCGCGCCCGGGTGCAGAACGGCCCGCTCTCGGTGGAGCTGGACGGGAACGGCTGGGAAGGAAAGGGACTCGATGCCGAGTCGGTGAACGGTCCCGTCGACCTCAGCATCCCCGATGGCTACAATGCCGAGCTCGAAACCGGCACCGTGAACGGCCCGATGGACACCAGTGTGCCGCTCACGATCACCGTGCAGGGGAGGATGCGGGACCGGGTGCACGCCAGGCTGGGGAAGGGCGGGGCGCCGGTGCGAGTGGTGACGACCAACGGTCCGATCACGATTCGCCGCGCGCGCTGAAGTGTGGTCGCGAGTGCGTTGGAGGGATGACGGCGGCGTTTTTGGGGTGCACCGGTTCTGGCGCCCGCGGTGCTAGCTGTTAAAGGGGGGGCCCCCGGGTCGGGGGGTGCGTTTCCGGCCGGTCGCCTCCCCCTCCGAGGCTCTCGCAGTGCCGACCGAAAAACGAGGGGCCAGGGAGTGATCCCCTGGCC
>Ga0210377_10005804_pt1 | contig 10089 bp, 8 predicted proteins | sample PLM4_65_b1redo_FD_155480 | JGI IMG/M metagenome (GOLD analysis project Ga0210377, IMG submission 155480) | Groundwater sediment microbial communities from an aquifer in East River, Colorado, USA - PLM4_65_b1 redo | ecosystem: Environmental > Terrestrial > Soil > Riparian zone | place: USA: East...
CTGGGAAACGGCTTCTTCGAGGACGTCTACGAGAGCCGGCCCGTGTACCGCGAGCGGCCCGTCTACGGCTCGATGATCAGCTACGAGATCGAGACCTGGGTCCGCGACCGCACAGAGCGAACCTCGGGGAGGGACCAGTCTCCGCGTTGGCCCGACCCCGGCCTGCGGGGGCGCGAGAGGGAAGCCGGGCGACACGAGTCCTACGTGGCGCTGCTCCAGGGGCGTCGGCACTACCGGATGGAGCTGCCGCAGCAGCGCTGGGCGGCGCTCTTGCCGGGTCAGGAGCTCTTGGCCGTGATCCAGGGCGGCCACAAGGTGCTGAGCCTGCGATGAGGGCCGTGGTGCAGCGGGTCTCGAAGGCCTCGGTGGCGGTCGAGGGCCGCGTCGTCGGTGAGATCGGCCCCGGTCTCCTCGTGCTGCTCGGCGTGGGCCGAGGCGACACGGAGGCCGACGCGGACTACCTGGCCGAGAAGGTCACGTGGCTTCGCATCTTCCCGGACGAGGCGGGCCAGATGAACCTCTCGGTCAAGGACGTGAAAGGAGGGGTCCTCGCGGTGTCGCAGTTCACGCTGTACGGGGACTGCCGCAGGGGCCGCCGGCCCGGCTACTCCGACGCGGCGCCGCCGGCTGAGGCCGAGGCGCTCTATCGTCGTTTCGTGGGGCGGCTGGGCCAGGGCGGCCTGCCGGTGGCCGAGGGGGTGTTCCGGGCCATGATGGACGTGAGCCTCGTGAACGCGGGGCCCGTCACGCTGCTGCTGGACAGCCGCAAGGCCTTCTGACCGGGAAGGCGCAGGGGGATCGATGACCGAACGAACCAACATCGCCAGCGGCACGCCCTGGGAGCCCAGGGTCGGGTATTCGCGCGCCGTGCGCGTCGGGCCCCACGTCCACGTGTCGGGGACGACGGCCACGGGCCCGGACGGGACGATCGTGGGGCCCGGCGACGCCTACGCCCAGACGGTCCAGACCCTCGGCAACATCCAGCGGGCCCTCGAGAAAGCCGGAGCCACTCTCGCCGACGTGGTGCGCACGCGGATGTTCGTCACCGACATCTCCCGTTGGGAGGAGGTGGGGCGCGCCCACGGGGAGTTCTTCGGCGAGATCCGGCCCGCCACCAGCATGGTGGAGGTGAGCCGCCTCATCGACCCCGAGATGCTCGTCGAGATCGAGGCGGAGGCGTATCTGGAGAAGGGCTAACGGCCCACCATCTTTTCGGGTCGCACCCACTGGTCGAACTGCTCGGCCGTCACGAGGCCCAGGTCGATGGCGGTCTGCTTCAGGGTCTTGCCGGTCTTGTGGGCGGTCTTGGCGATCTTCGCGGCGTTGTCGTAGCCGATGTGGGGGTTGAGGGCCGTGACCAGCATCAACGAGCGCTCCAGGTTCTGCCGGATCCGCTCGTGGTTGGGCTCGATGCCCACGACGCAGTGCTCGCGGAAGCTCTCGCAGCCGTCGGCGATCAGGCGGCAGCTCTGGAGGAAGTTGTGGATCAGGAGGGGCTTGAAGACGTTCAGCTCGAAGTTCCCCGAGGCCCCGCCGATGTTGATCGCGACGTCGTTGCCCAGCACCTGGGAGGCCAGCATCGTGACGGCCTCGCACTGCGTTGGGTTCACCTTGCCCGGCATGATGGAGCTGCCGGGCTCGTTCTCGGGGATCGTGATCTCGCCGATTCCGCAGCGCGGCCCCGAGGCCAGCCAGCGCACGTCGTTGGCGATCTTCATCAGCGATGCCGCGACGGTCTTGAGGGCCCCGTGGGCGTGGACCAGCGCGTCGTTGGCCGCCAGGGCCTCGAACTTGTTGGGGGCCGTCACGAGAGGATGGCCCGTGAGTCCGGCGAGCTTCCCCGCCACGCGGACCGCGTACTCGGGATGGGCGTTCAAGCCCGTGCCCACCGCGGTGCCGCCCAAAGCCAGCTCGCAGAGGTGGGGGAGCGCCGCCTCCACGTGGTGGATGCCGTGGTCGAGCTGCGCCACGTATCCCGAGAACTCCTGCCCCAGGGTGAGCGGCGTGGCGTCCTGCAAGTGCGTCCTGCCGAGCTTGACGAAGTCCCGGAAGGCCTCGGCCTTGGCGCGGAAGGCGTCCCGCAGCGCCCGCAGCGACGGGATCACGTGGCTGCGCATCGCCTCCACGGCCGCGACGCTCATGGCCGTGGGGTAGACGTCGTTGCTGGACTGACCCTTGTTGACGTCGTCGTTGGGGTGGACGAGGCGCTTCTCGCCCCGCTCGCCGCCCAGGACCTCGCTGGCGCGGTTGGCCAGGACCTCGTTCATGTTCATGTTGGTCTGGGTGCCGCTCCCCGTCTGCCAGACCACGAGCGGGAACTCTCCGTCGTGCTTTCCGGCCAGCACTTCGTCGGCCGCCTGGACGATGGCCCGGCCCTTCTTATCGTCCAGGGTCCCGAGGTCCATGTTGACCAGGGCTGCGGCTTTCTTGACCGTGGCGAGGGCGTGGATCAGGGTCCCCGGCATGCGTTCCCCGGAGATCTTGAAGTGCTCCAGGGAGCGCTGGGTCTGGGCCCCCCAGAGCCTGTCGGCCGGGACCTCGATGGGCCCGAAAGTGTCCTTCTCCGTTCGTGTGGTGCTCATGGCTCGGGACCTCTCGAAAAGTGTAATGCCGGCAGGCACTTGCACGTCTCTGGCCCGGATTCTAACCCGGTCGGCGTAAGCTCGCGAGCGAGGCTTCGTCCATCACGGTGAGCAAGCCCGGGCGGGAGGCGCTCTATTCGGTCCAAAGGCGGAAGCGTGGACGGTGGGTCTTGAACCTCCTCCGGAGGAGAGGTAAACTTGAGACGTTCTATCCCTGTTTGACGCGTTTCGTTCCGGAAGTCCATTTCTGGCCGACGCAGGCCCGAGGGGAATCCCTCCCTTCGCGCCGCGGCCTTTCGTGAGCAGGAGGACAGATGCGTACGAGCGTGGTGAGGGGGTTGGCCGTCGTCGCCGGGACCCTGTTCCTGGCAACGGCCGCGGGGGCGGCTGAGCCTTTCGCGAAGGGCATGGCCGTGGCCCGCGAGCTGGCGTCCAGCGACGGCACACGTTTCCTCGTGACCGTGAGGCCGCCGGCGGACCGCGGCGTGGACCCGCGGATCTTCGATGCCCTCGAGATCGTGCCTGGGAAGCAGGCATCGACCAAGGCCTATTCGAGCCGTGAGGCGCTGGCTTCCGAAGCGGCGTCCGCCAAGGTGGAGGAGAAGGATGAGGACATCGTCGACGTGTCGGACTACAAGGTCCGCATCGAAGCCCTCGCCGCGGCCGGGTGCAGCGCGGAGTTCGTCGCGAAGTTCAAGAAGGTCAATCTCAACGGCAAGAAGTTCTTCGAGATCACGGCCGCCGGCGCCTCGGCGATGACCGTGACGGCCTTCCCCACGAAGGGCGACGTCGATACCTATGTCTTCGAGGGGTCCGAGATCGATGCGTGCCAGAGGTCGATCAAGCCTGCCGGCCAGCTCGACGTCGCCACCTGCTTCTTCCCGACCTGCACCGCGGCGGTCGTCGGCTTCGACGCCTGGGTCTACAACCCCTTCTCCAGCCAGGCCACCTACGTGGCCTCCTTCGTGGGCGTCTTCGTGAACTAGTTGCGGCGCCGTCCTGTTCTCGAACTGAAGCCAGGGGGCGGCGGCTTTGCCGCCGCCCCTTGACCCAAGAGGCCACCGCATCGACGCCGAAGCCATGGTGGAGACCGTCAAGACCCTCGCCTGAGCCCTGAGCGGGTCATTCCACCGGCGCGTAGAAGGACACGCCCCTGACGTTCTCGTTGACCTTCAAGGGGTGCTGCAGCGGCGGGAAGGCGCGCTGCTCGCAGTCCATGCGCTCGCAGAGCCGGCAAGTGAGGCCCACGGGCACGATGGCCTCGCGGCTCTCGATGTCCACCCCGTCGGCGTAGACGAGCTGCCGGGCGTGGCGGGCCTCGCACCCCATGCCGACGGCCAGCACCGTGTGCGGCGAGTGGTAGCCGCCGCCCTCCTTGCGAACGGTGCGCGCGATCCAGAAATAGGTCGAGCCGTCGGGCATCTGTGAGACCTGGGTCCGGATCATGCCCGGCGTCAGGAAGGCCGCGAAGACGTTCCAGCGCGGGCAGGCGCCGCTGAAGCGGGCGAAGCGCAGGCCCGTGGCGCTGAACCGCTTGGAGATGTTCCCGGCGATGTCCACCCGCACCATGTGGAAGGGGACGCCCTCGGCGCCGGGACGACGCAGGGTGGTCAGGCGATGGCAGCACTGCTCGAAGCTGGCCCGGAAGCGGTGGCCCAGGAGCTCGATGTCGTAGCGCTCGGCGCGGGCCGCTTCCAGGAACGCCGCGTAGGGCATGAGCACGGCGCTGGCGTAGTAGTTGGCCAGGGCCACGCGGGCGAGGGCCCGTGATTCGTCGTTGGTGAGCAGCGCCTCCCCGATGATCCGGTCGAGGACCGGTTGCTGCGCGAGAAGCCCCACCTGGTACGCCACCTGGAAGTTGCGGCTGCCGCGGCGCAGGACCTCGGACAGGAAGAGGGTGCGGCGATCCGGGTCGTAGCGGCGCATGGCGCCCCGCATGGCCGGCATGGTCTCGATGCGGACCTGCACCCGGTGGGCCTCGGCCAGGTAGCCCACGAGGCCCGCATACAGGTTGTCCCCCGTGAGGCCCGCCTCCCGCCACAGGGCCTCGGCGCCCGCTTCCAGCTCGGGGAAGTGGTTCTTCTGGCGCTGAAGGAGGTCGCTCACCTCTTCCGAGGGCAGGCGCGAGCGGTCCACGCCCGTGAGGTCGTCCCCTTCCGAGAGCTTCGCCGCCAGGGAGTCGGCGGCGTCCTTGGCCTCCCGGTAGGCGTGGTACAGCGCGAGGACCGCGCGGGCGGCCGCCGGCGAGTGGCCCGCCAGCTCCTGGACATCCGAGGCGGCCAGGGCGTGTCCCTCGAAGAGGGGATCACCGAAGGCCTCGAGGAGGTCGGCCACGGTACGGGCGTCGTGCTCGCCCGAGAGGGACTTCAGGTCCAGGTCGAAGACCTGGGCGAGCCGGATGAGCAGGGGCGCCGAGAGCGGGCGCCTGTTGTGCTCGATCAGGTTCAGGTAGCTCGGCGAGATGCCCAGGCGCTCCGCGAGCAGCACCTGGGTGAGGTTGGATCGACGTCTGAGGGCGCGGACCTTCGCTCCGAGCGGCGCTGCTTCGGACATCGGGGCCTCCCGTGAGTCGATCCTAGCTGGCGAACTCAGACTTTTCAACCTTTACTAATTTACAATCCTACAATTTACAAAGAGAACATCTTTAACTAACTGATAACTATAAACCTATTGACAAGATTCGAATCAATGAGAAGATTGGAATCATGCTTGTTCCGGCCGCCCGAACCTTGGTCGGTGAGGGCATCGAGATCCGTGGGGCCCGTGAGGCCGAGGTCCTGACCCCCTCGGCCGTCGCCTTCGTCGCCGACCTCCACCGCCGGTTTGCGCCCCGGGTGAGCGAGCTGCACCGGCGCCGGGCCGAGAAGCAACGCCTCTTCGACGCCGGGGAGCGTCCCGACTTCCTCGCCGAGACCGCCGGCATCCGCCAGGCGGATTGGACGGTGGCGACGCTGCCCCCGGACCTCCTCGATCGGCGCGTCGAGATCACCGGCCCGGTGGACCGGAAGATGGTCATCAACGCCCTCAACTCCGGCGCCAGTGTGTTCATGGCGGACTTCGAGGACGCCAACTCCCCCACGTGGGACAACGTGGTCCTGGGTCAGCGGAACCTGATGGCGGCCGTGCGTGGGGACATCCAGTACGTCCAGGCGGAGACCCGGAAGGTCTACGCCCTGGGACCCCGCCCCGCCGTGCTCATGGTCCGTCCGCGGGGTTGGCACCTCCGGGAGCGTCACGTCCTCGTGGATGGCCAGGAAGCGCCCGGGGCCCTCGTGGACTTCGGTCTCTTCTTCTTCCACAACGCGAAGGCCCTCGTCGCCAAGGGGACCGGCCCCTACTTCTATCTGCCGAAGCTCGAGGGCCATCTCGAGGCGCGCCTCTGGAACGACGTGTTCCTCCGGGCCCAGGAGGCCCTGGGTCTCCCGAGCGGCACCATCAAGGCCACGGTGCTCATCGAGACGCTGCCGGCGGCCTTCGAGATGGACGAGATCCTGTACGAGCTGCGCGAGCATTCGGCCGGCCTGAACTGCGGGCGCTGGGACTACATCTTCAGCTTCATCAAGAAGCTCCGGAACGACCCCGCCTGCGTGCTGCCCGACCGGTCACAGGTCACCATGGACCGTGCCTTCCTGCGTGCCTACTCGCTGCTCCTGATCCGGACCTGCCATCGTCGTGGCGTCCACGCCATGGGCGGCATGGCGGCCCAGATCCCCGTGAAGGGCGACGACGCGGCCAACCAGGCCGCCCTCGGGAAGGTGCGAGCCGACAAGGAGCGCGAAGCACGCGACGGCCACGACGGGACCTGGGTGGCCCACCCGGGTCTCGTGTCCCTGGCCCGCGAGATCTTCGACGCGGGGATGCCCACGCCCCACCAGATCCACCGCAAGCGGGAGGACGTGACGATCACGCGGGAGGACCTGCTTCGCGTCCCCGGAGGCACCCGCACCGAGCAGGGCCTCCGCCACAACGTGCGCGTAGGCGTGCAGTATCTCGAGGCGTGGCTGCGGGGCCAGGGGTGCGTCCCCCTCTACAACCTCATGGAGGACGCGGCCACGGCCGAGATCTCCCGCGCCCAGGTGTGGCAGTGGATCCGCCACGCCGCGCCCCTGGCCGACGGGAGCCTGGTGACCCCGTCCCGCTTCCGGGTCGTGCTCCACGAGGAAATGGAGCGCGTCCGGCACGAGGTGGGTGACGCCCGCTTCCGGGGGGGGCGCTTCGCCGAGGCCGTGCGGCTCTTCGAGGCCCTCGCCACCGCGCCGGGCTTCGAGGAGTTCCTGACGATCCCCGCCTACTCGATGCTCGAGGTGACCCGATGACAGCCGCCTATCCCATGCGCCCGGAGACCGTCCCGCCCGAGGCCCGCCGCGCTGCGTCGCGATGGGACGGGATCCTGCGCCCGTACTCCGAGGCGGACGTCGAGCGCCTGCGGGGCTCGGTCCGCATCGCCCACACCCTGGCCGAGCGGGGCGCAGGGCGCCTCTGGGAGCTGCTCCACGCCGAGGACTACGTCCACGCCCTCGGCGCCCTCACGGGGAACCAGGCGGTCCAGATGGCGCGCGCGGGGCTGAAGGCCATCTACCTCTCGGGATGGCAGGTGGCCGCCGACGCCAACGACGCGGGCCAGACCTACCCCGACCAGAGCCTGTACCCCGCCGACAGCGTGCCCAACATGGTGCGCCGCATCAACCGCGCCCTGCAGCGTGTCGACCAGATCGAGCACGCCGAGGGGCGCGGGGGCCGCGATTGGTTCCTGCCCATCGTGGCCGACGCCGAGGCGGGCTTCGGCGGGCCCCTGAACGCCTTCGAGCTGATGAAGGCCATGATCGAGGCCGGCGCGGCCGGGGTCCATTTCGAGGACCAGGTGGCGGCCGAAAAGAAGTGCGGCCACATGGGCGGGAAGGTCCTGGTCTCCACGGGCCAGTTCATCCGCACCCTGGTGGCGGCGCGCCTCGCCTCCGACGTGCTGGACGTCCCCACGGTCCTCGTGGCCCGCACCGACGCCGACAGCGCGAGGCTGCTGCTCTCGGACGCGGACCCGCGGGACCACCGCTTCATCGTCAAGGAAGACCGGACCGCCGAGGGGTTCTTCCACCTGCGCGGGGGCCTCGACTGCGCCATCGCCCGAGGCCTCGCTTACGCCCCGTACTCCGACGTGATCTGGTGCGAGACCTCCACGCCGGACCTCCAGGAGGCCCGGCGCTTCGCCGAGGGGATCCACGAGCGGTTCCCGGGCAAGCTCCTGGCCTACAACTGCTCGCCCTCGTTCAACTGGAAGAAGAACCTGGACGACGCCACGATCGCACGCTTCCAGCGAGAGCTGGGGGCGATGGGATACCGGTTCCAGTTCGTGACCCTGGCGGGCTTCCACGCGCTCAACTACAGCATGTACACCCTCGCCCGGGCATACCGCGAGCGCGGCATGGCCGCCTACACCGAGCTCCAGCAGTCCGAGTTCGCCGCGGAGACGGACGGCTACACGGCCACGCGGCACCAGCACGAGGTGGGGACCGGGTACTTCGACAAGGTCACCGAGGTGCTCTCGGGCGGCCACGCCTCGACCCTGGCCCTCCAGGAATCGACGGAAACGAAGCAGTTCTAGACGAGCCGGCGGACGATGACGGCGGTCGCGTCGTCCTCCCAGGGGCGCCCTCCGCCGTAGGTATAGGCCTCGCCGAAAAGCGCCTCCACCAGCTCCTCGGCGCCGGCGCCCGGGTGGCCGCGCACGATCCGCGCCACGCCCTCCTCGCCGAGCTCGCCGTCCCGGCCGCGCCGCTCGAGGATCCCGTCGGTGCTGAGGACCAGCGTCGAGCCCGCCTCCATTCGCACGATGCCGCGGCGGAACTGTGCCTCGGGCAGCGGCCCGATCACCGTGCCGCCCGTCTCCAGGCGAGCCGTGCCCTTGTCGGAGATCAGGAGCGGCGGCGGGTGGCCTGCGTTCACGTAGATGAGGTTGCCCCCGAGCTCCAGCTCGCCGTAGAAGACCGAGACGAAGCTGCTGGAGAGCGCGCTGCGGTGGATCACGCGGTTCAGCTTCTCGAAGACGTGGGCGACCTTCAGCTCTCTTTCCAGGCCCATCCGGAGGCCGGTCACCACGTCGCGCACCAGGAGCGCGGCGGGCAGGCCGTGGCCGCTGGCGTCCCCGATGGAGATCCCGAGCATGTCCGCACCGAGAACCGAGAAGTCGTAGAAGTCGCCCCCCACCTCCTCCGCGGGGACCGAGCGGCACGCGATGTCGTACCCCGGGAACGCGGGCGGCTCCTCGACCAGGAGGCTCTGCTGGATCTCGGCGGCCTGCTGGACGCTGCCACGCACGCGCTCGTCCACCAGGCGCGATCCCAGGGCCGCGCGGACCGTGTTGAGGGCGAAGTCCAGCTCCTCGCGCACCCAGCCCTCGGCCAGCAGGAAGAAGAACACGTAGCGGTTCGGCCGCCGGCCCACCACGATGGCCGCCGCCGCCCGCCCCGTGGGGAGCGCGAGCGGTCCGGTCCAGGACTCGGTGTCCGTGAAGATGTAGGCGCGGTGGCGCAGGACCAGGCTCAAGGGAGGGACGGCAGGGCTCAGCTCCTCGTCGAGCCCGGTCTCCGCCTCACCGACACGGTTCACGAGCTCGTAGGAGTCCCGGCGCTCCGCGTAGAGCATCCCCGATCGCAGGCGCAGGTCCTCCCGCAGCGTGCGGAAGGCCTCCTCCAGGAAGGACTCCAGCAGCTCCCGCTGGGGGCGAGCGGGATCGAGGGCGCCGAAGAGGCTGTCCAGCCTCCGGTACAGCAGCTTGGGCTCGACGCGCGGGGGTGAAGACATGACGCAGCGCCCGATGGGGCGCGCAGCACTATCCTATCACCCGCGACCGCGATCGACCTCGGCCTCGATCAGGGTCAGGGCCTCGAAGACCGCGCGGTTCTCGGGGAGGGCGTGCAGGTTCCGGCGGACCTCGCCGAGGCGCCGGGGGTCCGCCAGGAGCGCCGCCGCCGCGGCGGGCATCTCGCGCCAGTGGTCGACGACGGTCCCGAGGCCCCGCTCGGCCACGAAGCGGGCGTTGTAGCGCTCCTGGGGCACCGTGAGGGCGTTGCAGGGGACGATGACCGGCACGCCCATGTGAAACGCCTCGGCCAGGGAGCCCGGACCCGGCTTGGTCAGGAGGACGTCGCAGGCGCCGAGGGCCGCGGCCACCTCGCGGCTGAAGCCCAGGGCGTGGAGCCGGCCACCCGAGCCCGGTACGCGGTGGCCCATGGCTTCGAGGAGGGGCGGGTTGTCGCCGCAGATGGCCACGACGTGCCAGTCCTCGCGGGTCCCGAGGAGCGCCTCCGCCAGGGGGACCATCTCCATAGCTCCCTTGCCCCCGAACAGCAGCAGCAGGACGAAGGCACCGCTGCCGATCCCCAGGTCGTGCCTGAACCGTTCGCGAGCCTCCGTGGGCGGTGGCGGGTGGAAGCGAGGATGGAGGACCATGCCCGACGTACGGGAGACCCGCTCCCGGGCCGCGCCCAGCTCGAGGGCCTGCTGCTCGGCC
>Ga0210377_10005805_pt1 | contig 10089 bp, 6 predicted proteins | sample PLM4_65_b1redo_FD_155480 | JGI IMG/M metagenome (GOLD analysis project Ga0210377, IMG submission 155480) | Groundwater sediment microbial communities from an aquifer in East River, Colorado, USA - PLM4_65_b1 redo | ecosystem: Environmental > Terrestrial > Soil > Riparian zone | place: USA: East...
CGGGTGATGCTCGCGAAGGCGGGCAGCGCCGAGGGCTCGAGAGCGGGGCGCGCACCGGCGCCCGCGTCGCGCAGCCGTGTCAGCTGGAGGTTGTCCTCCGGCACGCCGTCCTTCCCGATGCCCTGGACGCTCCAGCCGCGGCTGCTGGCTTCCACCCGGTGAGGCTTCAGCGGCAGCGGGAGCTCGATGGTGTCGCGATCGGGAAGTGCGCCGGCGACCAGCACCTGATGCGCGCCGGCGTCGACCTGAAGCCACAGCACGCCGTCTCCGGCGCGGCGCAGCGCCGTGGCGGGGGCGCCGTCGACGATCACCTGCTCCGGCACCCAGTCGCGCGCGCTGCCCGGAAGCGGGACCGCGGTCGGCGCCGCGGCGTCGATCTCGATGCGCAGCAGCAGACCGGACGGCTCGACCTCGAGACGCAGCCGCGGGCTCGCGGCGCACTCCGGATGGCACGCGGGCTTCTCCAGCAGATGCGCCCGCAGCTCGTTCAGCAGCTCGGGTCCCGGGAGATCCGCGGCGGCGGAGCGGGGCGGAGCCGCGAGCAGCAGGGCGGTGAGCGCCGCCATCGCACTCGCCGCGCGGCGCAGCGGGAGACCGCCGCCCGGCAGCACGGGGACCAGCGCGCGCCACACGAGCGCCCCGAGCAGCGCCACGCGCAAGAGGGCGAGCGCGAGGTTCAGCCAGGGCGGCGCGAGCACCAGCCGCAGGGTCTGGCCGCGCTCGACCGGCCCGCGCCAGCGCAGCGAGACCGAGCGCCAGCTCCAGGTGGGAAGCCCCGGACCGGTGGTGATGCGCGCCTTCGGGTCCGGCGCCCAGCTCTGGTAGAAGCTGGAGCCGGCCCTCGACTCCTTCAGCGCGTCGCGCTCCTTGGTGAGGTAGCCGAGCGCGCGGCTCTGCGGAGCTGCCGGCGCGGGCATCATTTCGGCCTCGGCCGGGGCCGCCTGGTCCACCATCAGCTCCTCCCCAACAGCCGCGGGCCCGCGGCGGAGCGCCTCGATTCCCGGGTCGTCGAGCGCGGGGAAGCAGCCGCTGCGGATCTGGAGGAACGAGAAGGGAATCGCGAGCAGCACCAGCAGGGCCAGCGCCAGCCGCCACAGCGTACGCACCAGCAAGGCGAGGCGACCGCGCACCAGCGCGCGCCGCAGCGCTTCGCCCGAGAGCACGGCCACCCACACCCAGCGCGGCGCTCCGGGCTCGGTGTAGGTCAGCGCGAGGCCCAGCAGCGCGAGCGCACCCCAGGCGGGGCCGAACAGGCGCAGGAACGCCATCGACACCACCAGCACCACGAAGAGATCGAGCAGCGACCAGCGCGTCACCCAGGTCCAGGAGACATCGTCGACGCCCGAGGCGTGGAGCAGCCGCCAGCCCGGCGGGAGCTGGAGCTCCGCCGAGACGCTCTGGAAGTCCTGGTTCCAGCTCACGGCGGGGACGCGCGAGCGCGCGCCTGCCACGCGGCTATCGGCGCTGATCTCGATCTCGCCGCGCGGGATCTCGACCCCCGCGCCCTCTTCGCCGGGGATGCGCGTGATGAACTGGTCGCGACCGTTCACCGCGACGCGGCCGAGCTCGGTGCCTGCCGTCATCCCGAGTCGATCGCTGCGGACGACCGCGCCGCGGATGCGATCCGTGACGGTGTAACCTCCGCCGTCGAAATCGAGCCACCAGGTGCGCGTGAGCGCCAGCCGATCCGGCGCCGGGTCTGCATCGCCGCGGCGCTTGGTCACGAAGCGGAGCGACGAGCCCGGCTCCATCGCGTAGGCCGGCAGGGCCCGCCAGTCCTCGGGAAGCTCCGTCTGCTGCGGATCGAGGCTCGCCGCGCCCTCGACCGTCACCAATCTCAGACTCGGCCGCGCGTCGAAGACCCATTCCTCGCGTGCGTCCCAGGGGCCGTCCTGGGCGGGAAGCGCGAGCGCCTCGACCGGGCCGGGCAGGCGCGCCTCGATCTCGACTCCGTAGGTGCCGGGTCTCACCTGGACGCGCAGCTTCCCGTCCGGATCGAGCCGCGCCGGGAGCGGCGCCCAGAGCGACATCGGGATCGCGCCTTCGGGAAGAGCGCGCCCGAGCACCACCTCGCGTGCGGGGCCCGAGACCTCCAGCCGGATCCGGGTCGTGACGCGCAGCGGAATCTCGTCGGTGACGCGGCGGTGGACGGTGATCTCGAGACGGCTCTCCGCGTCCGCACCCTCGGCCGCCGCCGTGTGCAGCCAGAGGCGCCCCTGCGCGTCGCGCTTCGGAAACGCCACGGGCTCGCCGTTCTGCGAGACCGCGAGCAGACCCGTCTCGGCCGGGATCTGGAGCAGCTCGGGAGGCGCGTCCCACACGAGCTCGCCGCGAACCTCGTGGCTGCCGGGCAGCAGGCGCACGCTCGGGCGTCCGTTCCGGTCGACCACCGGCGCCGGCCGGGTGTCCACCTGGACCGCCTGCGGCCAGTGCTTTGCATCTCCGGGCAGGGGAACCCAGGCTTCGGCGTGCACGCGCCAGCGCTGCACGAAGCTTCCCTGCCGGGCGCCGAGCTGGAGCTCGAGGCGCGCAGGCCAGACACACTGGGGGCTTCCCGGCGAGCCGTGCAGAAACGGACAGCGCTCGGTCTCGTGTCCGAACAGCGTCCAATCGATCCAGGGGCGTAGCGGCTCGGGAACCCGCTCGGGCGCGAGCGGCTCGCCGCTCGCGCCCGCGGCGAGGCAAGCGGTGAGCAGTCCGGCGATCAGGCCGGCGCGCCGCGGCGCCGCGCCGGACATGCGCCTGCGGGCGTTTTCCAGCATCCTGCTCCCCCTGGCCGTGCCTTCCTCTTCGGCGGGAGTGCCATGCTACAGAAGAGCTACCCGTACTACCTCGGCAACCGCCCGGTGTCGGCGGATCAGACGCTCGCCGTCACGGACAAGTTCACGGGCGAGGTCGCGACGCAGGTCGCCCTCGCCGATGCCGCCGCGATCGACCGCGCCATCGATCTCGCCGTGAAGGCGGCGGCCCCCATGCGCAAGCTCGCCGCCTACGAGCGCCAGCGGGTGCTCCAGCACTGCGTCACCCGCTTCGCCGCGCGCGCCGAGGAGCTCGCGATGGCCCTCTGCATCGAGGCGGGCAAGCCCATCCAGGACGCGCGCGGGGAGGTCGGGCGGCTGATCGACACCTTTCGGATCGCCGCCGAGGAATCGGTGCGGATCACGGGCGAGGTGCTGCCCCTCGACATCAGCCCGCGGGCGCGGGATTACACCGGAATCTGGAAGCGCGTTCCGATCGGACCCTGCTCCTTCATCTCTCCCTTCAACTTCCCGCTCAACCTCGCCGCCCACAAGGTTGCGCCCGCGATCGCGGCCGGCTGCCCATTTGTGTTGAAGCCCGCGAGCCTCACGCCGGTGGGCGCGCTGATCATCGGCGAGGTGCTCGCCGAGACCGAGCTCCCGGCGGGCGCCTTCTCGATCCTGCCGGTGCCGCGCGAGCAGGCCGATCGCTTCGCGACCGACGAACGGCTCAAGCTGCTGTCGTTCACCGGCTCGCCGGCGGTCGGCTGGGCGCTCAAGGCGAAGGCCGGCCGCAAGAAGGTGGTGCTCGAGCTCGGCGGCAACGCCGCCGTGATCGTGGACCACGACGCCGACCTCGCGGACGCCACCCAGAGGATCGTGTTCGGCGCCTTCTATCAATCCGGCCAGAGCTGCATCGGCGTGCAGCGGATCCTTGTGCACGAGGACGTGTACGAGGATCTTCGCGAGCGGCTGGTGACGGCGACCGCGGCGCTGCGCATGGGCGACCCGAAGGACCCCGCGAACTTCATCGGGCCGATGATCTCGGAGGCCGAGGCCGCGCGGCTCGAGGCATGGATCGCGGCCGCGCTGCACGCCGGCGGCAGGCTGCTGGTGGGCGGCAAGCGCCGGGGCGCGCTGCACGAGGCGACGCTGCTCGAGTCGGTTCCCGCCGATCAGGAGGTCGTCTGCCGCGAGGCCTTCGGGCCGGTCGCCGTGCTCTCGCGCTTTCGCGAGTTCGACGACGCGCTGAAGCAGGTGAACGACAGCGCCTACGGGCTACAGGCCGGCGTCTTCACCCGCGATCTCTACAAGGCGCAACGGGCGTGGAATGAGCTCGAGGTGGGCGGCGTCGTGATCGGCGACGTCCCGTCCTGGCGCGTCGATCACATGCCCTACGGGGGCGTCAAGGAGAGCGGGCTCGGCCGCGAGGGCGTGCGCTTCGCGATCGAGGAGATGACGGAGATCCGGCTCTTGATCGTGCGAACGCCGCGATGAACGCATCGATTCGCGAGATTCTCGCCGGCGGTACGCAGGGCGCCAGCGTCCGCGTGCAGGGTTGGCTGCGCACGGCGCGTCATGCCAAGGAGCTCTCGTTCCTGGAGCTGAATGACGGCTCCTGCCTCGCGGGGCTCCAGCTGGTGGCCGCCCCGGAGCTCCCGAATTACGAGTCCGAGGTGAAGCGGCTGCGGACCGGCTGCGCGGTCGAGGCGACCGGGACGCTGGTCGAATCTCCCGGGAGCGAGCAGCGCTTCGAGCTGCGCGTGGAGGCGCTCGCCTGCGTGGGGGAGGTCGCCGACGACTACCCGCTCCAGAAGAAGCGCCACGGCTTCGAGTTCCTGCGCACGATCGCGCACCTGCGGCCGCGCACGAACACGCTGGGCGCCGTGCTGCGCGTGCGCAGCGCTGCGGCGCGCGCGATCCACGATTTCTTCGAGCAGCGCGGCTTCGTGCTCCTGCACGCGCCGATCATCACGGCGTCGGACGCCGAGGGCGCGGGCCAGATGTTTCGCGTGACGACGCTCGAGGCGAACGCGCCGCCGCGCGACCAGGCCGGGCGCGTCGACTTCGCACGCGACTTCTTCGGCCGCGAGACCTTCCTCACGGTCTCCGGCCAGCTCGAGGCCGAGATCGCCGCGCTGGCGCTGACCCGGGTCTACACCTTCGGCCCCACCTTTCGCGCCGAGAACTCCAACACCAGCCGCCACCTGGCCGAGTTCTGGATGGTCGAGCCCGAGATGGCCTTCTGCGACCTGGAGGGCGACATGCAGATCGCCCAGTCTTTTCTGAAGTCGGTGATCCAGGGCGTCCTGGAAGCCTGCCCCGAGGACATGGCCTTCTTCGATCAGCGCATCGACACGACGGTGCTGGCGACCCTGCGCCACGTGATCGAGGCGCCCTTCGAGAGCTTGACCTACACCGAGGCGATTCAGCGGCTCCAGCGCAGCGGCAAGAGCTTCGAGTTCCCCGTCGAGTGGGGCCGGGATCTCCAGAGCGAGCACGAGCGCTGGCTCGCCGAGGAGCACGTGCAGCGTCCCGTGATCGTCACCGACTATCCGGCCGGCATCAAGGCGTTCTACATGTACCGGAACGACGACGGGCGCACCGTGCGCGCGATGGACGTGCTCGTCCCGAAAATCGGCGAGATCATCGGCGGCTCGCAGCGCGAGCACCGGGAGCAGCCGCTGCGTGAACGTCTCCGCGAAGCGGGGCTCTCCGAGCAGCGCTACGCCTGGTACCTCGACTTGCGTCGCTACGGCTCGGTTCCCCACGCGGGCTTCGGCCTCGGCTTCGAGCGCCTGGTGCAGTTCATGACCGGCATGGCCAACATCCGGGACGTGATTCCCTTCCCGCGCGTTCCAGGGTACGCGGAGTTTTGATAGACTCCCGCCCGCGCGCCGCCGGGAGACGGATTGATCCAGATCGACGACGTTTCGCGGGTGTACCGCCGCGGTGCCGATGAGGTGCACGCGCTCGAGCACGTGACGCTCCACATCCCGGCCGGGCGCTTCGTGGCGTTGATGGGACCCTCGGGCTCGGGCAAGTCGACACTGCTCAACCTCCTGGCGGGCCTCGACCGGCCGAACCAGGGCAGCATCACCGTGGCCGGTCGGCGGCTGAATGACCTCTCCGAGGACGAGCTCGCCGAGTTCCGCTCGCACCACGTGGGCTTCGTCTTCCAGTTCTTCAACCTGATCCCCGTGCTCTCGGCGCGGGGCAACGTGGAGCTCCCGCTGCTGCTCACGTCGCTCAAGAAGAACGAGCGGCGCGAGCGGGCGGAGACCGCGCTGCGGATCGTCGGCCTGGGCGAGCGCGGCGATCACATGCCGAACCAGCTCTCGGGCGGCGAGCAGCAGCGCGTGGCGATCGCGCGCGCGATCGTCACGGATCCCGAGATCGTGGTGGCCGACGAGCCCACCGGCGATCTCGACGCCAAGAACGCCGTCGACGTGCTCTCGCTGCTGCGCGACCTGCGCGTCGAGTTCGGAAAGACCGTCGTGATGGTGACGCACGACCCGCGCGGCGAGGCCTACGTCGACGAGATCCACCACCTCGACAAGGGCGTGCTGGTCGATTCGGTCGCCGGCGGCGCCGCGAAGGCGGGCGCATGAAGTTCCTCCCCTTCATCTGGCTCAATCTCACCCGCAACAAGCTGCGAAGCCTGCTGACCGGCGGCGCCATCGCGCTCGCGATTGCGCTGGTCTGCCTGCTCCAGACCATGCCCGCGGGCCTGAACCGGATCGTGGAGGACATCGCCTCGAACTCGCGCGTCGTCGTCCACAACGAGGCCGGGCTGGTCTACCCGCTTCCCTACTCCTATCTCCAGAAGGTGAGGTCGCTGCCGGGGGTGGTGGGAGCCGCCAGCTGGACCTGGTTCGGGGGAGTCTTCGAGGTGGAGAAGGGCGTCACCTTCCCGAACTTCGCGGTCGAGCCCGACCAGATCGGCGTGGTCTGGGAGGACTGGAAGATCGAGCCGCAGGCGCTCGAGGATTTCCGGCGCTACCGCGACGGAGCGATCGTCGGGCGCGGAACGCTCGAAAAGTACGACTGGAAGATCGGAGATCTCGTCACACTCAAGGGCACCCTCTACCCGATCGACCTCTCCTTCCGGATCGTGGGAGAGATCCCCAACGCGCGCGCTCCGCACTTCTGGTTCCAGCGCGAGTATCTCGAGCAGGCGCTGCGCGCGAACGGCTCCAGCCTCGACGTCCTCGGCACGATCTGGTTCCGCGTGGACGACCGCGCGCGCGTGGATCCGCTGATGCGCGAGATCGACGACATGTTCCGCAACAGCGAGGCGGAGACCGCCTCCGAGACCGAGAAGAGCTACTTCAAGAGCTTCTTCACGCTGCTCGAGGGCTTCGTCGTCGTGATCCTGCTGGTGACGGGAGTGGTGGCGCTCTGCATCGTCTTCATCGCGGCCAACACCGCGAGCATGGCGGTGCGCGAGCGCTTCGGCGAGATCGCGATCTTGAAGGCCCTGGGCTTCAGCCGGCGCCTGATCTTCGCGACGCTGGTGGCGGAAGCGGTGCTTCTCTGCACCCTGGCCGGCGCCGTGGGCGCCCTCGGCTCGCTGGGGCTCACGCTCCTGATGCGACAGGTCGCGACCGGAGGCTGGAACGCGCAGCTCGGGCCGCTCGGCAGCTTCATCGTGACGCAGTCGATCCTGGTGCAGGGGCTCTTCCTGGGGCTCTTCGTGGGCATGATCTCGGGCATCGTGCCGTCCTGGGGCGCGGCGCGCCGAAGCGTCGCGGCGACCCTGCGCGAGGTGTTCTGAGCCGTGCTGCCGCTGCGCTATCCGCTCGGGAATCTCGCCGCGCGCCGCCTGCGCACGGGGCTCACGGTCGGCGTGATCGCGCTGGTGGTGCTCGCCACCACCTTGTTCGCCGGGCTCGTCTCCAGCCTCGAGCGGACGCTCGTCACGACCGGCTCGGAGCGGAATCTCGTCGTGATGCGCAAGGGCGCCACCAACGACGGTTCGAGCGCGGTCACGCTCGACGCCTACCAGAACGTGCGCTTCTTCGAGGGCATCCAGCGCGACGCGGCCGGCAATCCGCTGGTGTCGCCCGAGCTCGTCGTGCAGCCGTTCTTCCGGAGGGCCAATGGCGGACGCGAGAACGTGTTGGTGCGCGGCGTCGAGCCGATGGCGCTCGCGGTGCACGACGAGGTGAAGATCGTCGAGGGGCGGATGTTCCAGCCCTCCACCGGCGAGGTGATCATCGGCCGCAACGTCGAGGGTCGCTATCTCGGCGCGGAGCTCGGCTCGCCGCTCGAATTCGGTCGCAACACCTGGCAGGTGGTGGGCGTCTTCGAGAGCGGCGGCACTTCCACCGAGAGCGAGGTCTGGTGCGACGTGCGCCAGCTCGCAAACGACGCCAAGCGCCCGGTCCCGTATTCCGGTCTGCGCGTGCGCGTCGCGGAGGGGGCGGACATGGACGCGCTCGCGCGCCGGATCGGAGACGACCCGCGCTATGCGCTCGAGGCGACGCCCGAACGCGAGTACTACGCCAAGCAGGCGGAGTCGTCGAACGTGCTCTATTACATCGTCGTCGCGCTGGCGGTGCTGGCCGGCACGGGCGCCGCCTTCGGCGCGACCAACACGCTGTACGCCGCCGTGCAGGCGCGCACCGCCGAGATCGGCACGCTGCGTGCGCTCGGGTTCTCCCGCGGGACGATTCTCGGCTCCTTCCTGATCGAATCGATCGTGGTGGCGCTGCTCGGTTTCGTGCTGGGAGGCGCCTGCGCCTGGGGGCTCGGGCGCGTGATCTCGTATCTGCTGGGCGGTGTCGCCTTCGCCTCGCAGACCTTCACCACCAACGTGATCCAGCTCCGCGTGGGGGTGCGCGATCTCGCGATGGCGCTCGCGCTCTCCCTCTTCATCGGCCTGATCGGCGGGATCTTCCCCGCGCTGCGTGCGTCGCGGCTGCGGCCCGTCGAGGCGCTGCGGAAGGCGTGAGCCCCGTAGCCGGCGAACGGGGCGGCTCGGTACGCGACCAGCTCGCGGCGCTGCGCATCGACCGCAGCAGCAGGGGGGCTGCGCCGCGGCCGCCCTGGCTCAGGCCCGTGGTGATGGGCGCGATCGCGCTGGTCTTCCTGCTGGGCAGCTTCCTCGCCTGGCGCATGACGCTCGGCCGCACGCCGCAGGTGAAGCTGGCCTACGCCACGCGCTCGACGCCCGGCGCGAGCCAGTCGGGCGCCGTGCTCACGGGCTCCGGGTACGTGGTGACCGGCGATCGCTACATCTCGCTCGGGGTGCGGATTCCGGGACGCATCGAGGAGTACCTGGTCGACGAAGGCGAGGCGGTGGTGGCGGGCCAGGCGCTCGTGCGCCTCGACGACCGCAACTACGCGGCGGCGCTCCGGGAGGCCCGCGCGAGCCTGCACCTGGCCCGCGCCAATCTGGATCTCCGGCGCAAGGAGCTGGTGCGCTCGGAGGAGCTGCGCAGCCGCAATGTCGCGTCGGAGGCCGATCTCGACGTGAAGCAGAACCAGCTCAGCGTCGCCCAGGCGGAGGTGGAGCGGCTGATCGCGCGCATCGCCTCTCTCGAGCTCGACCTCGAGGACACGGTGTTGCGCGCGCCCTCGAACGGGGTGGTGCTCGAGAAGTTCAAGGAGGTGGGGGAGATCGCGGTGCCGGGCGGCTTCGCCGGCTCGGGCGAGCTGATCCGCCTGGCGAACATGGACGAGCTGCGGGCCGAGGTCGACATCAACGAATCGGATCTCTCGAAGATCGAGATCGGGCAGGCTGCCGAAGTGGTCCCCGATGCCTACACCGACCGGAAATATCGCGCCTCGGTGGTGAAGCTCTATCCGCAGATCAACCGGCAGAAGGGCACCCTCAAGGTGGAGGCGAAGATCCTCGAGCCCGACGCGATCCTGCGTCCGGACATGAGCGTGCGCATCACCTTCCTGCGCGAGGCGCAGACCACGCCGGGAGGTGAGGGCGTGGTGCTGGCGTCGCGCGAGGCCGTGCGCAGCGAGGCGGGCGCCTCCTTCGTGTGGATCGTGACGCAGGGACGCCTGCGGCGTCAGGCGGTCGAGACCGGCGGCGACGCGGGCTCCGGCCAGCTGATCATCACGAAGGGTCTCGCGGGCGGCGAGGCGCTGGTCGTGAGCGACGCCGCGGACCTCGAGGAAGGCCGCAAGGTCGAGGTCACGAAGTAGCCGGGAGGGCTAGCAGCAGGTCGGGCGGCGCGAGCCGTCGTCGCCGTGGCTACCTGCGCCCGCCCGCACCGGGGCGATCCCGACGAAGCCTCGCAGGAAGTTCCGCAGCGCGTGTGCGGCGGCCCGCAGGCGAACCCTCATGCGCGCACCTCCAGGCGCGGCTCGGGTCGCCGCGGGGCCGCGATCG
>Ga0210377_10005806_pt1 | contig 10086 bp, 10 predicted proteins | sample PLM4_65_b1redo_FD_155480 | JGI IMG/M metagenome (GOLD analysis project Ga0210377, IMG submission 155480) | Groundwater sediment microbial communities from an aquifer in East River, Colorado, USA - PLM4_65_b1 redo | ecosystem: Environmental > Terrestrial > Soil > Riparian zone | place: USA: East...
GCCGATGTCCCAGTTGACCACGAGCCGGTTGTCGAGGCGCAGCGCCTCGAGCGCGAGGTATTTTTTCGCGACGTCGACTTCATTCTTGACCGGCACCAGCATCTCGTCCTGCGAGAGCATCATGCGAAACAGGTCGGCCATGTCCTCGATCGCGGTCTCGGCCTTGTTCGGCGCGCTGCGAACCAGCGAGGAGATGATGTTGAGGCTGTTGAACACGAAATGCGGGCGGATGCGCGATTGCAGCGCCTGCAGCTTGGCGCGCGACTCGGAAAGCGTGCGCTGGGTCAATTCGTGCTTGGCGAGGAACAATCGCAGCAGCAGTCCGTTGATGATGGCGCTGACGGTGAGATTGAGGATATGGAAATCGGTATACCATGCCGGGCGCGCGGTCTGGACCCGGCCGAGAGCCCACAGCAGCCAGATGGCACATTCACTCACGAGGAAGGTGGTGAGCAGCAGCAACAGGTAGGCCATCACCAACGCGCGCAGGTTGGGCAAGCGATTGAGGTATTTGCGCGTGTAACACAGCACGGCGGTGCCCGCGAGCGCCACCCACTGGATGAACAGCGAGATCAGCAGCAGGTCCTGCAGCACGGTGGGTGACAGGAAATTACGCGGGATGATGAGATTGATCACGATGGCGAGCATCTCCGCGACCACCACGACGTTGAACACCACCTCGCCGGTGCAGAAGTTCGGCAGGAATTCGGTTTTCTCATCCGGCAAGGTTGCTGTCGCCGGCAGCAAGCGCTCCAGGCTTTTCTCGAAATCCCGTGCGCGCGCCCTGAGGCGATCGAGGAATAACCGGCTTTTGGCGGCGAGTTCCATCATTATCCCAGGATGATCGGCATCTTGACCTTGACGTGATACTGGCCGCCTTCCTGAATGACTTGCATGCTGGCAGCACCGCCGAATTGGGTCGCCAGGCGCTGGCGGATGTTTTCCTGCGCGAGCTTGTTGCCCTTGCTGCGTGTCTGCTTCTGCACGTCCGGCAACGGATTGCTGATCATGATATTCAGCGTCTCGCCTTCGCCCCACATCTCGATCTTGATCGTGCCGCCGGCAAAGCGCGGCTCGATGCCATGATAGATGGCATTTTCCAACAGCGGCTGCAGGGTCAACGCCGGCATCAACGCGGAGCGCGGTATATTACTCACGTTCCATTTCACCTGCAGCCGGTCGCCAAGACGGATTTTCTCCACTTCCAGATACTGGCGCGAGATTTCGCGCTCGGCGGTCACTGGCACAAGTTTACGCGCATCCGCGAGCAACACGCGGAACAGGTCCGCGAGGTCGTGCAGCACCGCCTCGGCCTTGGTGGGGTCGCTACGCGTGAGCGAGGCAACGCTGTTCAGGCTGTTGAACAGGAAATGCGGGCGTATGCGCGATTGCAGCGCCTGGAGTTTGGATTCCTGCTGAAGCTTGCCGTCCACCGTCGAACGTTTCTGCAGGATCAGGTAGCGTACGCCCAAGACGCCGATGATACCGCTGATCATCAGGCTGCGGATCAGGAGCGATTCTCGCCATTCCGGTATACCTTCGTCGATCAGTTCGAGGTGATGGAGCAGATAGATAACCCCGTCGGGGGCGAGCGAGGTGACCAGCAGCAACAGCATTACCGCCAGTACCGAGCCGGTTCCCGTCGACGCCCGCTTGAATAGCGGCGAAGCGATTTTCAGCACCACGAAACCGCACAGCGCGATGGACACCGCAAACAGCGACAGCAGGGAAAAATCCTGCCAAGCTTGTTCGTTGAAGTCGGTATTGCGCCCGATGGTGATGATGATGGCGATCAGTTCGGCCAGGATGACGAACCGGATCAGCATGCTGAAGGTCCCGAAATCGGGCAGGAGATGCGGCTTCTCGACGCTGGCGTTGGACATGGAATCCGTTCTGACGTACAACTTTCAAGCGTTCATCTGTGACCCGGTTTAACGACAGGATACGACGGCGCTTGCGCCGGAATAATGTTCCTCTCGGACCAGGCGGTTGGTGAATGACAGGGTAGATGTCCCCACCCAGTACATTTATAGCTTAATTATATATTTTTCAGCGTCTTGGTGTACGCCGCGCAGGCAAAAAACACCGGTTCCTTTGGACGACATCTCAAGTATACTTTCAGCGGCGTGGCCAAAAGCCAAAAAAAACCCCCCGTTTTGAGGCGGGGGGCCTAATCCTGGTTCGGAATTCGGGGTGGGGGTGCACAAAGGAGAGTCCGAACCAAGTGCTACATAATGAAAAATAGCTGGGTTATACCGTGGTAACAACGAACGGCCGATAATCGTAGGACAGACACGGATGGGCGGGCCGGAAACCGGTAGTTTCACAGGCGCGACAAGGCTTTGGCGACTGGCGAACGATGCCGTCCCGTGTCAGCTTTCTGTCCCGGTCACACACTCTTGTGCCGTTCCAACTGATTTGGGCAACCAGTCTTGTATCAGGTGGTTGCGGTTAGATCACAGCTGTTTAAAGTAAACAAGTTGGAACGGCACTTGTCGCTGAACAAGGTCATGGCAAAAGAAAAACCCTGGAGCGGGCGCTTCACCGAACCCACCGACGCTATCGTCGAGACCTTCACGGCCTCGGTGTTTTTTGACCGGCGCTTGTACCTCTACGACATCATGGGTTCGATCGCGCACGCGCAGATGCTGGCGCGCGTAGGCGTGCTCACGAAAAAAGAACGCGACGCGATCGTCAAGGGCCTGAAGGAAATCGAAGCCGAAATCGACGCGGACAAGTTTGCCTGGAGCGTGGCGCTCGAAGACGTGCATATGAACATCGAGGCGCGCCTGATCGAGCGCATCGGCGAGGTCGGCAAGAAACTGCACACCGGCCGCTCGCGCAACGATCAGGTCGCGACCGACCTGCGGCTTTATCTGCGCGACGGCATCGACGTCGTGTCCGACGCCATTGCCCAACTCCAAATAGCCATCCTCGATCTCGCCGAGCGCGAGGCGGGCACGCCCGCGCCGGGATTTACGCATTTGCAGACGGCGCAGCCGGTGACCTTCGGCCATCATCTGCTCGCGTGGTTCGAGATGCTCGTGCGTGACGCGCAGCGTCTCCGGGATTGCCGCCAGCGCGTGAACATCATGCCGCTCGGCGCCGCGGCGCTGGCCGGCACGAGCTATCCCATCGACCGCGCCTATACCGCGAAGCTGCTCGGTTTCGATGCGCCGGCGGAGAATTCGCTTGACGCGGTTTCCGACCGCGACTTCGCCATTGAATTCGTGTCAGCCGCGGCGCTGCTCATGACGCACCTGTCGCGTATGTCCGAGGAACTGGTGTTGTGGTCCTCTGCCCAGTTCGGCTTCGTCGAGCTGTCGGATGCCTACTGCACCGGCTCGTCCATCATGCCGCAGAAGAAAAACCCCGACGTGCCGGAACTGGTGCGCGGCAAAACGGGAAGGGTAACCGGCCATCTGGTCGCGCTGCTGACGCTCATGAAGGCGCAGCCGCTGGCGTACAACAAGGACAACCAGGAAGACAAGGAACCGGTGTTCGACACGCTCGACACGGTGCTCGGCAGCCTGCGGGTCTTCGCCGGCATGATTCCGGGTATGAAGGTCAAGCGCGACAACCTCGCGCGCGCGGCGGGCAGCGGTTTTTCCACCGCCACCGACCTGGCTGATTACCTGGTGCGCAAGGGCGTGGCCTTCCGCGATGCCCATGAAATCGTGGGCAAGGCCGTGCGCTTGGCGATTGATACCCGGCGCGACCTGCCGCTGATCGGCCTCGAAGAATTCAAGCGTCTGAGCCCGGTGATCGGCAAGGATGTGTACAGCGTGCTGACGGTCGAAGGCTCGCTGAAGGCTCGTAATCATCTTGGCGGCACCGCGCCGGCACAGGTAAAGGCGGCGGTCAAGCGCGCCCGCAAGCGCCTCATCCGGCCCGGCAAGTAGTTTAAGTTTCCCGTTCGCCCTGAGCCCTTCGACTGCGCTCAGGACAGGCTTGTCGAAGGGTGAACGGGAAATGCCGTAAATAGCAGGTAATTCGTCCGTTCATGGTTCGACAGGCTCACCACGAACGGACCTGATCAGAGTTTTCTTAGATCGCTATTAGCCCCATGGGGATTTGTCATGGATACCCTCGAAGACCTGAAAAAACGCTTGCGCGAGTTCGCGCGCGAACGCGACTGGGAACAATTTCATTCGCCTAAGAATCTCTCGATGGCGCTCATCGTCGAGGCCGCCGAGCTGGTGGAGCATTTCCAGTGGCTAACCGAGGCGCAGAGTCAGAAGCTTCCTGAAAAAACCCTGCGCGAAGTCGAGCAGGAGATGGCCGATGTCTTCATCTATCTCAACCGCATGGCCGACCTGTTGGGCGTGGACCTGATGGACGCCGCGCGCCGCAAGATCGAACTCAACGCGAAGAAGTATCCCGCGCATGAAGTGAAAGGAAAGGCGGATAAGAGATGAGCGGCAATGATAAATTAAGTTTCCTGTTCTGTGCGTATACACTCAAACCGCATAATTTGAATAATTACCGCGGTCCCATCCGCCCCGGCCGCTCGGAGCGGTCCGGTCGATCCGGGTGAGAGCGCTCGCCGCGTTCTCCCGATGATTCGTTATCGCGCCGCCACTTCTGCTTCATCTGCTGCCGTTCCTCCGGCGTCATGTTTTTCCATTTCTCGCGCAACTCGGTGCGTTTCTCCGGCGGCAGGTTTTTGAACCACTGATGCCGGTGGCGCAGGCGTTCCTGTTGTTCCGGCGGCAGCTGGCGGAAACGCTCGTAACGATTGCGTGCCTGTTCACGCTGTTCCGGCGTCATTTTCTGCCAGTGAGCAAAGCGATCACGCGCCTGCTCGCGTTGCTCGGGTGTCATGGTTTGCCAGCGTTTCGCGCCTTGCTGCAGGTGTTCGCGCCGTTCCGGCGGCAGGCTGTCCCAGCGTTCCTGAAACGGCTTGAGGACTTGCTGCTCTTCCGGGCTGAGCTGATTCCAGGTGGCAGGAGCGTTACTGTCCGCGGCCCAGAGCATGGCCGGCCACAGCCACAGCAGGCAGAGGATTAAACGTCTATTTAGCTTCATGAGGCGGCTCCTCCGGTAAATCCGGGAGTAATCCAATATCAATGGCGGTCAGGACTTCCATCCCTGATGCGCTCTTAGTATCAACATCAACGCTTCCGATAAATTCGATCAGATTCATGTCGGGGAGTGGTGGTGATTCCGCCGCGGTGGCTGCCAATGAAATCAGCAGCATGAATCCGGCCGTGCGCAGATCAGCCAGCATCGGAGTCGTTGTCCAGCCAATCGTAAAAATCCAGATCGGCGAAAAATTCCGGGTTCTCGTGCGCCGTGAGCAGTTCGATGTCGCTCACATTCGGCTGCAAGAGATTCGGATTCGGCGCGGAGAACCACAACAGGCTGGCGACGGTAAACACGATGGCGGTGGTGGCGAAACCGCCAACCGGCAGCAGCCAGCCCGGATGCCTGCGCGATGGCCGGCGCAGGCCTTGCTCGATGGCCGCGCGGCGCGCGGCGCGCAGGCGCGCGATGGTGCCGGCGTCGAGATTTTTCTCGGCGTCATCCAGCGCGCGTTTCGCGGCGTTCAGAAATTTGTCTTCGGTTTCCATATCTGTTCATCAAGTTGCTAAAGCCCCCTCACCCTATCCTTGTTCCCGCCCGGGGCGCACCAGAATCATGTGCGCCCGTTCGGCGGGGAAAAGGTCCACTGGACCTTTTCCTGTTTCCGCCTCACCCCGCAAGGGGAGAGGGGACTAGAAATGGTCCTCCAGATGTGCGCGCAGCGCATGCACCGCGCGCGAGTAATGCGTCTTGACGCTGCCTTCCGAACACTTCATCGCGCGCGCCGTCTGCGCGATGTCCAGTCCTTCCCACACCCGCAGCATGAATGCCTGCTGCTGACGCGGCGGCAGTTTGTGTATTGCCGCCTCCAGCACCGCCATCGCCTGTTTGTCCCGCAACTGCCCCGGCGGGTCCGGGCTGCGGTTATCGACCATGTTCTGCAGCGGGTCGCTGTCGTCGTCCTGTTCCTTGCCGCCGAACCAGACACGCAGCCGGTTGCGTACCTTGGCGCGCCGGCGCCAGTCGCTGATGCGGCTTTGCAGGATGGTATGAAACAGCGGTCCCCATTCCTGCTCGCCGCGGTTGGCGTAGCTCCGGACCAACTGCAGCATCGCGTCCTGCACGACGTCGAGTGCATCGTCGGCATTGCCGAGGGCGAACCGTGCCCTCAGAAACGCGCGCCGCTCGACACCGGCGAGAAAACGATCCAGGGCTTGCGTGGGCTCCAGCGGAGATTCCTCATTATTGGTTTTCGCCGGCCACCCAGTTTGCGTTATCATTCCGCCCTGACATCTGGCTCCGGCATTGGTCCGCTATCATCAGCCATCACCGGCATCCTCGCCAGACCTGGGGCGACGCCGCCCTGCAACTCCTTGTAACAACGCGTGATGCGCCCGGCGGTTGACGGGATGGCGGGGGTCGGTTGGGATTGGCCCGCCGGGGATGTTACATTAGCGGCAAAGAGGCGGCAGGGACCGTCCGGGTTTTCGGAGTGTGGGGTGGGCGCGGTGCAGAATTACAACAACGTTCCTTATGATTTCCTCGAACACGGTGACCGCCGCAAGGCTGATCGTCGGCGGGAGCCGCTCGACCGGCGCGGGTTCCTGCGCTGGGACCCGCAGACGAAAGATCGCCGCTTCAGGAAAGATCGACGGGCCGGTCTGTCCGGACTGGGTCACCGGTAGTTCCGCGTCAAACCCGCCAAAAGGCGGTTAACACGCTGTCCGCGGAAGGCGGGAGCGGGAACTGCTCGCGGCGCATGTTATCCAGCGTGCTGGATATCCGCCCGAAGTCCTGATGCAGATGCCAGTACACCTGCCGTTGCCGTGGGTTCACTTCATAATCGGCACAGCGCCAGTAGGCGCTGCTGCCATGCGCGAGGTAATAATCGAGCTCGCCGCGCCGGCGCAGCCGGTCGCGGAACAGTCCGCTCATGAACAGCGTGTATTCTCCGAGATGCCGCAGAATGAAGCGCCCCCGGCCGGGGCTTCCCGCTCCGCCTTGCGCCATGTGCCAGGTCTCGAGCATGTCCACGATGTACTCCAGTGGCTGGTCGTTGGCGTCTCGCAGCGAGTATAACTGCCGCACCTGGGCGAACCGGGTCAGGATGTCGCTGACGTAATCCACCGTGGCCGGTTCGGTGATGCCGTGGCGGTGAAAGCCGTGGCCCACCTGGTGGCGGAAGAACTGATAGAGCGAAGGCAGCCGCATCGTTAAAACCTCCTGTCACGCTTTGACCGGCGCGAGGCGCGGTAAATTCCGTTACACGCTCTCACCGGAAAAGGGAGCCGGTTTGCCATGCATTGACTCACCCCCCGCGCCGCGTATCATCAGCTTCGCTGCGCCCGGGGGTTTTGCGTGGCGGACAGGCCTCTATCAATAATAGTCAATCTATCAGGAGCGTGTATGAAGCGTTACGTACTGTGGGCCATTCTGGCGGCATTTCTCGTGGCCGGCCCGGTGGGATGCGGTAAGAAGGAAATCGAAGCACTCAATACCAAAGTAACCCAGCTGGAAAAAGACCTGGCCAGTGCCAAGCAACAGGCCGCCGACAAGACCAAGGAAGCGGATGAATTGCGCGCCAAGGTCAGCCAGATACAGTCCGCAGCGGACGCGCGCACGGCCGAACTCTCCAAGCTCAAGGCGGAGCGCGACAAGCTCAAGCGCGATCTCGCGGCCGCGAAGAAGAAAAGACGCTAGCAGTCCAGTCAACACCGGTGACCCGCCCGGGTTGCCGGTGTGGTTTTGTTTATAAGGCGGTCCCCGGATACCGCCGATGATGGAGCGGACCCTGACGGCAGGGGGCGTTACAATCCGCTGTCATGTCCGCCAGCCTGGAAAAAGTCTTCGCCTACCACGACGCCACCAAGCATCACTTCAATGCCTATGCACCCGGGCCGGGTTTTCTTGACTGGGCGACACAGCCCGATCCGTTCCGGCGCTATGCCGGTTGTGAAGGTGTCCCGCTCGACAAATTTCCACGCGCCGATGGTCCGGCTTATGCACGGGCACTGATCGAAGGCGGCGTTGAACCGGCGGCGCTCACCCGCGAAACCGTCTCGCGACTGCTTTACGACAGCCTGGCCTTGTCCGCCTGGAAACAGGCGGGCCAAAGCCGCTGGGCGCTGCGCGTCAATCCCTCGAGTGGCAATCTGCATCCGACCGAAGCCTGCCTGATCAGCGGCCCGGTTTCGGGCCTGCTCGATACGCCCGCGATCTGCCATTACGCGCCACGGATTCACGCGCTCGAGGTGCGCACCCGTTTCGCGCTCGAGGTATGGCGCGATCTGGTCGCCGCTCTTCCGCCGCAATCATTGATCATCGGCCTGTCATCCATCTACTGGCGCGAGGCGTGGAAATACGGCAGCCGCGCGTTTCGCTACTGCCAGCACGACACCGGCCATGCGATTGCCGCGCTCGGTTTTGCCGCGGCCGCGCTCGGGTGGAAGGTATCGCTGCTGGATGATCCGGGCGATGAGGCCATCGCCGCGCTCCTCGGCTTGTCGCGCGAGCACGGGCCCGAAGCCGAACGGCCGGAGTGTGTGCTCGCCGTGTATCCGCAGACCCATGCCTGCCCTGCGCACACACTCCCGCGCGCGGCGATTCAAACTATTGCGCAAGGCGAATGGAGCGGCACGCCGAATATCCTGAGCCCCGACCATCGCTCCTGGCCGCTCATCGATGAAGTGGAGGCGGCGACCCGCAAGGCCGATGGCGTTGCGCCTTATCTTGCCGCGATGTCCGCGGAAGGGACCGAACCGGCTTCCGCCGACACCTCGGTGCTTCTGCGGCATCTGGTTCACCGTCGCCGCAGCGCCGTGGCGATGGATGGAAAGACGGTCATTTCGCGAGCCGCGTTCTATTCGATGTTGCAACGATGTCTGCACGACACGCGCCGGTTTCCCTTCAATGCGCTGCCGTGGTCACCCGTGGTGCATCTGCTGCTGTTCGTGCACCGCGTGCAGGATGTACCGCCCGGACTTTATCTTCTGATGCGTGACCCCGTTAAAAAGAAACAGATGCAGGAGGCGTTCGGTCGCGAATTCGACTGGAGCAGGCCGGAGGGGTGTCCCGAAACTTTACTTATATATGGGTTGGTGGCCGGCGACTGCCGTAAACTTGCCGGGCGCGTGAGCTGTCACCAGGAGATCGCTGCCGACGGCGCGTTCGCCGTGGCCATGCTGGCCGAGTTCGAGCAGCCACTCAGGGTCCACGGCCCGTGGTTTTATCGCCGGCTTTACTGGGAATGTGGCGCTATCGGGCAACTGCTTTATCTGGAGGCCGAGGCAAACGGCATACAGGCCACCGGGATAGGATGCTATTTCGATGACCCGGTGCATGAGGTGCTCGGTCTCCGGGATCGCCGCTACCAGAGCCTTTATCACTTCACGCTGGGAGCAGGCGTGCCGGATACGCGCCTGACAACCCTTCCACCTTATGTGGAGCAAGGCCGGTCACCGACCGAGTCTACTTGAATCGTCGTTTTCCGGCCCCAATGATGAAACCATGTCGAGCCAAGAAGAACCACTAAAAATGGAAGCCGAAAACGTAACCGAAACCCCCGCCGCCGTGGAAACCGAGGGTGGCAAACTGGCGCGCCCCTCGGACGTGTTGCCGGGCCTGCTGCATATCCTCCCCGTTGCCAACCGCCCGTTTTTCCCGGCACAGATGGTCCCGCTCGTGGTCGACCGCGAACCGTGGGAGCGTACGCTGGAAGCAGCGGTCGAATCCGGGCACCAATACGTCGGTCTGGTGCTGATCCGCAGCGACGATCCGCAAACCGCCGGACCCGATGATTTCTACACCATGGGCACCGCCAGCCGCATTCACAAGGTGGTGCAGATGGATGACAAGCTGCAAATCTTCGTGGAAGGCATGCAGCGTTTCCGCATCGACTCGTGGGTGTCGCGTGAAAGGCCGTTTGCGGTGCGCGCGCAGTATTTCCCCGAGACCAGCTACAAGGACGTGCCGGAACTCAAGGCATACACGGTGGCGGTGATCAACACCATCAAGGAGTTGTTGCCGCTCAATCCGCTTTACGGCGAAGAACTCAAATATTTC
>Ga0210377_10005807_pt1 | contig 10086 bp, 12 predicted proteins | sample PLM4_65_b1redo_FD_155480 | JGI IMG/M metagenome (GOLD analysis project Ga0210377, IMG submission 155480) | Groundwater sediment microbial communities from an aquifer in East River, Colorado, USA - PLM4_65_b1 redo | ecosystem: Environmental > Terrestrial > Soil > Riparian zone | place: USA: East...
GCCGCCAGTCGGCGGCCGGGGGTTTGAGGGGGGGGTATAGGCTATTCTTATGGGTATATCAGTGAATTTAATGAGTATGGAAACTTTAGCATAATCAGATAGAAAGGGTATCTCATGGAAAAGGAAATGGACGGTAGATTGGAAAATACCGAGGCGCAGGGCCACGGCGACCTTCATCGCGCGCTCACAATGGCCGTGGTCGCAATCCTGGTGGCGAACGGTGCTGCCCAGGCGCGCTTGACCACAGACCAAAATGCCGAGATCCGGCGCCGGCTCGGCGACAAGAGCGCAAGGCTGGTGCTCCTGGTTTCAACCGACGGCATCCAAGCGCACGCCGAGCTCACGCTCGTTGCCGCCGAAGCCGTGGCCCGCGTGTTCGACGGGGCGTTGCTGCGGCTTGACGGCCTGGTGGCCGCAGCCATGGCCGAGCCCGAGGCGGTGCAGGTGGCCGACCGCGGCGCGATGCATTGAGGGGGCTTGATCTTTTTTTTTAGCGGCGCTAATATGGCCTTTGAAGTTCCTTCCTTATTCGCCGGCAACCGGCGGATCTCGGCACCCGAGCTGGAAGCGAGCAGAGAGTGGCCTGATGGCCGCCGCTCGTTTTTTTTATCGCAAGGGTGCTGATCGTGCAAAGACTCTCACCAGCGTGGCATTTCAAGGCCGAGACCGGTCGCGAGGGCACGTTCTCCGGTCACGCAAGTGTATTCGGCACGGCCCCCGACAGCTTCGGTGACGTGATCCAGGCCGGCGCGTTCGGTGAATCCCTGAAAAAGCACCAGGAGCGCGGGACCTGGCCCCCGCTGTTGTGGGCCCACAACCCCGCCGCGCCGATCGGCCGCTGGGCCGAAATCAAAGAAGATTCGCGAGGCCTCGCGGTGTCTGGACGCCTCAGTCTCGGAACCACTCGAGGCGCCGAGGTGTATGAACTGCTCAAGGATGGCGCGGCGAGCGGCCTCTCGATTGGCTACAACCTGCCGCCGGATGGCGTCACAAGCTGCAGCCGTGGCGAGTGCGTGCTGAAAAAAATCGATCTTATAGAAGTCAGCATCGTCACCATCGCGGCACAGCCCGAGGCACGAATCGAGCACGTCAAGAGCGGCTGCGGTAGCTCCATCCCCGAAATACAGCGATTCCTGCAGGACTCGCTCGGCGTGTCGCGCAGCCGCGCGCGCAAGATGGCGTTTTCCTTCTCGCAGATCATGCGCGGCGTCGACGAGGACGGGGACGGCGAGGACCTGACTGCCGAGCTGTCGCACGAAATCAGTTCAATAACCCAACTTTTCCAAAGGACATAACGATGAAATCGTCACTCAGTTATCCGCTGATTCTGTTCGGCCTCCTGGCCGCGATCCTCGTGCTGGCCATTGCGCCGGATCCCGCGGCCGCGATCGGCGGGCTGGTCCTCGCCAACGCCGGCGGCATCGAGATCGAGGTCCTGAAGAAGGCATTGACGGACCAGGGCGCCGCGGTCAAGGAATATTTTGAAAAACAGATGACGATGATGCAGGAGCTGAAGGTACGTCAGCTCGACGTCGAGCAGAAGCTTGCGAGAAAGCCCATGACCGGCGCCGCTGATTTCAGCGGCAACGGAATCGGCGAGCTGACGAAGATGATCATCGGGAGCAGCGGCCTGGCGGCCTTTCAGAAGGGGGATACGCCGTCCGTGTCGATCAAGGTGCCGGCGCACCTTTTCAAAACAGCGATCGCCAACGCCGTCGGTCAGAACCAACCGCTGGTGCCGGCCGACCGCCAACCTGGCATCGTGTTTGGACCGCAGCGGCGCTTTACAATTCGCGACCTGTTCGCGCAGATCCCCACCGGCAGCAACCTGGTCGAATTCTGCCGCGAGTTGACGTTCACCAACGCTGCGGCCCCGCAGTACGACAGCTCCTCGCCCACGCCGCACGCGGAAGGCGCGCCCAAGGCCGAGTCCGGCATGACGTTCGAGCTCGACAGCGAGGCAGTCATCACGGTCGCGCACTGGATTCCGGCCTCGCGCCAGGTCCTGGCGGATGCGCCGCAGCTCGAGCAGCATGTCGGGCAGCGGTTGCTCTACGGGCTCAAGCTCGAAGAGGAGGATGAGCTGCTCAATTCCGCCGGCGCGAACGGCGAGCTGAACGGCCTCATCAACCAGGCGGCCGCCTTCACCGGCGGCGCGACCAACCAGTCGAAAATCGACACCCTGGCGAAAGCAATCGTGCAATTGATTTTGACCGACTACGAACCGAGCGGCTTCATCCTCAATCCGGGCGACTGGTGGTCGATCCTGATGCTGAAGGATTCGCAGGGCCGTTACTTGTTCGGGGATCCGGGCGCGATGCGCGAGCCCCGGCTCTGGGGCCTGCCCGTGGTCGCGACACCCACCATGGCCGCCGGCGGCTTCCTCGCGCTCGACGCGATGCGGGCGGGATTTATTGCCGACCGCGAGGACGCGGTGATCCGGATCAGCGAGCACCACGCAGACTTTTTCATCAAGAACCTGGTGGCCATCTTGTGCGAGGAGCGCCTCGCGCTGGTGATCCAGCGGACCGGCGCCCTGGTCTACGGCTCGCTCAACTTCGCCGGCTAACAGCGAAAGCGATAAGGATGACCACTCAAAAACCCCGGTACTCGAGCCGGGGTTTTTTTGAGCTGATCCTGCCAGCCAACTGAGCGAGGCGCACGATGGGAACGACATCGAGAGAGCTAAAAATCACGGCGGATTACGAGTGGCAGCCGTCAAGGAAAGTGCTCGACGCGCTGATGCTCGAAATCGGCCGGGACCCGACGGGAGAGGACTATTTCGAGGACATGAACAGGATCCTCAAGAGCTTGCACGGCGTCAGCGTGCACTACGAGCTCAAGGCGCAGTTCAAGTGGTCGGACGAGATGCTTAGCCAGATCGGCGAGGTCGGGGCGGCTCAACACCATGAAAATTCGCTGCTGCCGATCATCCGGAAGGCCGACGCGGAGATCAAGCGGACGCTCGTGCAACGGGCGCTCGACGGACTCGTCAGCCCTGGGGCCCGGGTGGATTTTGGCGCGATTCCCGTGGCACTGGATGCGCCGTTGAGGTGAACCGTGAATTGTCCCGCGGCCGGGACCTTCTTTCCTTAGGGGGGCACCGGTGCCCCCACCAATTGGTGATGTGTGAACGCCCCTGACGTCTTGATCCACGCACCAGCCAGGCGGACCCGCGGGCGGGATCCGGTGTTCCACACCGCCCGGGCGCTTGCTCGCTGCTCGACACGCGCCCAGGCGAAGATCCTGGAGATCGAGGAGCGCATCGTGTCCGACTCGGCGCTCGCGTACGATTCAAAATCACAGGAGCGGATCACGTCGATTTTGTGCGAGGCCTCCGCGCAGATCCGTAAAGTGTTGGCGGACGCACTCATGGATCGCATCGACACCTGGGCGCGGAGCTCCCGGCCGGCGCCAGGTGGAAGTTTTCGGAAGTTGTCCTGATGGACGAGCAGAAACTGATATTCACCCACCAGGCGCTGCGGCCCTGCTGGCTCGCTGTCCACCAGGCGCTCACGGATGAGCGCGTCGTCCTGATCGACCGCGACTGCTCGAACATCAACCTGCGCGAGATCTACGATTCGCGCTATGGCTCACCGACGTGGTACGACCGCGTGCGCTTCGTTGTTGCCGAAGGTGTGACCGTGCGATCGAGGTCGCCGCGCCTGCCGGCGATCCGCACCGGCACCTGGCCGGAACGGCCAGTTTTCGGAGGTGTCGCATGACCACGCTAAGCCTCGTGAACCACGGCCGCATTCAGGGTAAGGGAGGGACTGGCGCGCCGGCAGCCTTTGGGGGCGGGACGGGCGATGTTGGCGGCGCCGCTGTTCTCGCCGAGCATGCAATCACCATCGATAACACGGATGGTGAAATATGGGCGGGCGGTGGTGGGGGTGCTGGCGGTGATGTTGTGATTCTCGGCGGCGACGATGACGGCGGCGGCGGCGGCGGCGGTGGTGCCGGAACCGAGGGGGGCGATGGGGGCCCGCCATCAGGGACGGCAAGCACTTTTGGTCAATCAGGAACCGCGCTCGCCGGCGGCGCTGGTGGCACGCACAGTTTTGCGGAGCTCGCCGCCGGCGGCGAAGGCGGCGGCCCTGGGTTGCCTGGCGAACTGAATGCCAGCGCAAACGGCGCTGGCGGCGCGGCGGGAAATTACATTGAGGGCAACGCACTGGTCACCTGGTCCGGAACCGGAGATCGCAGAGGGGGCGTGGCGTGAGGCTCGCCAACCGCACTACCCTCGACCCGATCCAGCTCGCGCGCATCGTCAACGCGGTTTGCCCGCGCGGGCTCGATGACGAGACGATGGTGATTTTCGAGCCCGTGGCAGCCGCATGCTGCAGCGGGCTTGCCTGGGCGCGCGACAGCAAGTTCCCCGGCAGCATCCCGCACGCCTACATCTACGTCACGGTCGAGCCGTTGTTTCCGCAGTACCCGCCTCCAATGAAGAACCGATTCACTGGACTTTTTGGTTTCACCGTGCGGTTGCGGAACATCGAGCAGTCCCTCGTCTACACCGTCGCTCACGAACTCGCACACCTGCACTTCGGACACAGCGAGCGCGTCGCGCACGCATGGGGCATGAGGATGGTGCGCCGCTACCTGCGCCGCGGGCTGCCCGCGCCGCAGAGCGTGAACTACGAAATTCTTCGCGCGGCCTGACTGCGAGACCATTTATGGGTCTGCAAACCCGTTAATGGGTTGCACCCCCGATAATCAGCGGCATGGCGCACTAACGCTCGGTACTGCAAAACCCAAAAAAGGGTTTTGGAACGATGACCACTGTCGACTGGTTGGCGCGGTTTCCTCCTTACCCTTCCAAAATCCCTGACGCTTAGCCAGGCGGGCCGCTGGCGCTGCGGCGTGGGCCATGGCCAAGGGCGATATGTGGGTAAGAGTAGGGGTAGAAATGAGATAATCAGTAAATACTGTGCTTTAACATATACTTACTATACTATCTGGCGGAGAGGGCGTCCATTCCTCGCTGTCCTGACAAATCCTGACTCGTCTATTTTCTCCGATTCTCATATGGAAATCCAGAAAACTGTTCTTGACCCATCCTGACAGGTCCATTAGCATCCTGAAATTCCATGTGGGTAGAGGGTGGGGTAATGGGCGGGCGGAGAGGTAAGCCTCTAACGGTCAATCGCGTCAAGAATGAGAAGCAGCCGGGCTACCACTTCGACGGCGGCGGCCTGTACCTGCAGGTGAGCCCCGCGCGCACGAAATCCTGGATCTTCAGGTTCACGTTGGACGGCCGCACTCGTGAGATGGGCATCGGCGCGCTGAACGCGCGCACGCTGAAACAAGCTCGAGAGAAGGCCGCGGACTGCAGGGCGCTGCTAGCCGACAAGATCGATCCCATCGACGCGCGCGATGCGGAGCGCACGCAGCGCGATATCGAGCGCGCCCGATCCATCAGCTTCGAGAAGTGCGCGGAGAAGTACATCGCCGCTCACCGCGCCGGCTGGCGGAATGCGAAGCACATCGAGCAATGGACCAACACGCTCGCGACCTATTGCGCGCCGTTCAACGCGCTGCCGGTGCAGGACGTGGACACCGCGCTCGTGTTGAAGGCGATCGAGCCGATCTGGACCAAGAAGCCGGAGACCGCAACCCGGGTGCGCGCCCGGATCGAGGCCGTGATCGATTGGGCGCGGGTCCGGGGCTACCGCAGTGGCGAGAACCCGGCGCGCTGGCGCGGGCACCTGCAAAAGCTCCTGCCGGCACTCAAGAAGAAATCACGCGTGAAGCATCACCCGGCGCTGCCCTACGAGCGCATCGGCGAGTTCATGGAAAAGCTGCGGGCCGAAAATGGCACCGCGGCCGGCGCGCTCGAATTCGCGATTTTGACGGCGGCGCGCACATCGGAAGCAATTCTCGCCAAGCCTGACGAGTTCGACCTGAAGCGGGCGCTTTGGACCGTGCCGGCGGCGCGCATGAAGGCGGGACGCGAGCATCGCGTGCCGTTATCTCCCCGCTCCGTGCAGCTCGTCAAGGAACACTCCAATGGTGATTACGTTTTCCCTGGCGGGAGGGAAGGGCAGCCGCTGTCGAATATGGCGATGCTCGAATTGCTCAGGCGCATGGAGCGCGAGGACCTGACGGTGCATGGATTCCGCTCAAGTTTCCGCGATTGGACGGCCGAGCAGACCAACTACCCGCGCGATGTCTGCGAAATGGCGCTGGCGCACACCGTGCGGGATGCGACCGAGGCCGCGTACCGGCGCGGGGACCTTTTCGAAAAGCGGCGCCGACTCATGCTCGAATGGGCGCGGCACTGCGAGCAGCGGCCCAGGAGCGCGAAAGTAACACCACTCAGGAAAGTGAGTTGAACGGCCGACCCGGCGGAGCCGGGAAGCGCAGGAACGAGGCGCGCAAACGCCCCGCCCCTGCTGACCACAGCAGCACTATAGAGGAGTGACGCCATGGCTGATTTGAATTCTACCGCGCTGGTCGCTCGCGAGGATCGTCTGATCGAGCGCGCGGCCGGGATCCTCGAGCGGCGCTTCCTTGCCGTACGCGGGCCCAAACTGGACAACGCGAGCGCCGCGAAGCACTACGTGGCGCTCAAGCTCTCGCGCTATCGCAGGGAGGTATTTCTCGCGATCTGGGTCGACGCCAAGATCCGCGTGATCGAGATCGAGGAAGTCTCGCGCGGGACGCTTTTTCAAACAGTGATCTACCCCCGTGAAATGGTGCGCAGCGCGATCGAGAAGAACGCGGCCGGCGTGATCATCGCGCACAATCATCCGGCCGGATCGCTGGAGTTTTCCGCGGCCGATCGGGAATTGACGGAGCGCCTGCGTGAGACGCTAAAACTGATAGACGTGCGGGTGCTCGATCACCTTCTGGTCGCCGATGGCGTTGCCTCGCTCGTCCAGGTCGAGGCCCGCGAGGCCCTGGAGCGCGAGGAGATTGAGCGAGTGCGGCGTGAAGAACAGTTGGTAGAGCGGCGAGCGAAGCGTGAAGAGCAGGCGGCAGCGCGTCGAGCGAAGCGCGCGGCGAAGTTGGCCTGAGATGCTCGCAAACCGCAAAACGCGCACCGCGCCGGCGAAAATTTCTCGTCAGGATCAACCAGGCGCGCGCGCGGTCGAGTCCCCGAGGCCCAGGCATCATGCTAAAACGCAGGCAGCGCGGCGAGCGAAGCGCACTCACAGGGCGGGTCGAGTGGTGGCAACAGAAAAAGAGATCGCCGCGCTTGTCCAATTGGCGAAATCTAAAAAGGCGTCCGCCCCGGAAACCCTCGCTTGGGTAATCAGGGTCGGGCGCGCGCTCACCCGCGGGGATCCGGTCACAGAGAAGCTGAGGGAGGAAATCATCGCGATGCTCGATTTCCTCGCTCTCGACCTTTTCGATCTGATAAAAGCGCCCCGAATGACCAAAACTCGAACGGCCGCCAAGGCCGTGCGCTATCTCGTCGAGGTTCACCAGGTGAAGGTGGCCGCGTGCGTCTCCGCGGTGATCGATGATCGTGTCGGTACCGCAGAGTCTAGGCGGCTGCTTACGCAGTGCGTCGAGCGTGAATACCGGAACCTGAAACGTAGTGGAAGATCCAGCTTCTGGGACCAATTCAATTTCCACCTGCCCGCTGCCCTAGCGAAGCTTAAACTCGACAAGCGGAAAAATGAGTGAGATTTGTTTCCGCCAAAATAGCCGTAGGTAACGTTCCGTGCGGCTCATCCGCTGGCTACACTCCTAGCTAATCCATTGGGGTTAACTAGGAGGTCAAAATGCAAATACGGTTCTTGCGACTCCCGCAGGTCATTGAGCGAACTGCCAGCTCGCGTAGCACGGTTTACGCTTCCATCAAATCCGGGCTGCTTCCTCCTCCGATACGACTGGCGCCTCAATCTGTAGGCTGGGCGGAGCACGAGCTCAACGAAGTCCTCAAGGCGCGCTTCACCGCCAAGACTGACGACGAGATCCGTGCGCTGGTCAAGCAACTGATCGAAGCACGCTCACTCGAATCCGCGGCGGCCTGATCATGCCGTACGCGGCGAAGCATCCCTGCACGCATCCAATGTGCGGCGCCCTTGTGGAGGCGGGCGAGGGCGAGCTGTGCCCGGCACATCGCATCAAAGGGGCCGCTAGTGAACAGCGCGACGCCCCACGGCACGTCGAATGATGCGCTCAACGAGAGATCGGGGCGAGGACCGCAGCGGCCCGGACCGCGCGTTGAGGCACGCATGACCGGCGCCGAGCTCCTGGCGGCGGACGACGCCACGTTCCAAGTGTCGTGGATGGCGCTGTCGGACGCTGAGCGCGCTGCGTTGCCCGATGCTGAGCGCGCGCGCGGCTACGAGCGAATCCGGCGGCTCACGGCTTACGTCACACGATCGATCGAGCGGCTCGCCAGCCAGCAGGAGAAAAGGGACGCGGCGCGCGCGCGCGCGGCCCTGCCGGTGGACAACACGCGCCCGCAAATCGAGTGGTGTGAGGGCAATCTCCATGAGATCGTCGACGCCGCCGAGAACGCGGTGATTGGATCTGGCGAGCCGATCTACCAGCGCGGGGAGCTCATCGTCCGCGTGGTACGCCGCGCCCCGGTAAGCTCAAGGAACTTCCGGCGCGCCGGCGGCGCCGTCGGTCTCGTGATTGTGGATGTGCCCTACTTGGTGGACGCACTCACGAGGATCGCCGCCTGGGTGCGCTTCGATCGCAGAGCGGGCGCGCTGCGCGCGATCAACGCCCCGGATCGCGTCGCCGCGACGTACCTGGCGCGCGTGGGCGAGTGGCACTTACCGCGACTGTGGGCGGTCATCGATACCCCGACGTTGCGCCCGGATGGCTCAATCCTGCAGCAACCAGGCTACGATCTAGACACCGCGATTCTCTACGATCCAGGCGCGATCGAATATCCCATGGTTCCCGATCGACCCTCGCGCGCGGACGCCCAAGCCGCGATCGAGCATCTCACCGAGGCCGTCGGCACATTCCCATTCGTCGATGATGTTGATCGCTCAGTCGCGTTGGCTGGTTTCATGGGCTCGCTCGTTCGCCGCAGTCTGCCGGCCGCGCCTCTTTACGGAATTACGGCGCCGGTCATGGGCTCAGGCAAGACGTTGCTCGCGGACTGCATTGCAATCGTCGCGACCGGCGTCTCTGCGCCCGTGATGACGGACCCGGCAAGTGAGGAGGAAGCGGGGAAGTTGCTGCTCTCCGTCCTCGCGGAGGGCGAGGGCGTCGTGCTGATTGATAATGTTGAGGCGGCGCTTGGTGGCGCGTGGCTTTGCGCGGCACTCACTTCCGAGAGTTTCAGCGGGCGCATCCTCGGGCGAAATGCCATGGCGAAGGTGCCGACTGCCTGCACCTGGCTCGTCACCGGCAACCAGCTCGTCCTCATCGGTGATCTCCGTACGCGGGCGCTGCTTTGCCGTCTCGATCCGCGCTGCGAGCATCCGGAGGAACGCGAGTTCGTCGGCGACCTGCGCGAGGAAATCGCCGAACGCCGCGCCGACCTGGTCGTGGCGGCACTCACGGTCATGCGCGCGTTTGCGGTGAGTGGGGCACGTGCGTCTGACCTGGTGCGCCCTTGGGGGCGATTCGAGGCCTGGTCGGAGCGTGTGCGTGCGCCGCTCGTGTGGGTCGGCCAGCCCGATCCGTGCGCGAGTTTGAAGCAGCTCGAGCGCGAGGACCCAGAGCGGGAACGGCTCATCACCATGCTGCGCGCGTGGCACGCCGCGTTCGGGGCGAACCCCGCAACGGGGCGTGAGGCGATCGACCACGCTCTGCGCGTGCCTGAAATGCGCGAGGCGATGGAGCCGGTTGCGCGCGACCGCAGCGGCCAGCTCGATCCTTTGCGCCTGGGGCGCTGGCTCCACAAGGCAGCCGGACGCATTGCCGCGGGCTACGAGTTCGAGCGTGCCGGCGAACGCCAGGGCTCGGCACTCTGGCAGGTCAAGACCGAGAACGGCGCGAGGGGTTCGTGAGGTTCGAGGGATGTTTTACTCCCACGCGCGAGAATGGGACAAAAAAGAATAGTAGTAGGGAAAAGTCCCACGATTCCCACGAACCCCTCGGTGCCGACATGGGAGGGGTGGGTCAAATCTCTGCCTCGCGCAACGGGAGACCCGTATCATT
>Ga0210377_10005808_pt1 | contig 10086 bp, 16 predicted proteins | sample PLM4_65_b1redo_FD_155480 | JGI IMG/M metagenome (GOLD analysis project Ga0210377, IMG submission 155480) | Groundwater sediment microbial communities from an aquifer in East River, Colorado, USA - PLM4_65_b1 redo | ecosystem: Environmental > Terrestrial > Soil > Riparian zone | place: USA: East...
CATGTCCTCGATGTCGGAGTTGCCCTCGGTAAAGGTGACGTTGGGCAGACAGGCAAAATGCACCTTGCAATACTCCACGTCGTCGCTGACCACCAGGATGTTCATGTCCCTCCAATTAGGGAAGTACTCCAACAGGGTGCAGATGTAGAATGTAATGGGCAGCTGGTGGTAATTGGGGTTGCCGACATAATCTCCTCGGCGCACCTGGATGCAGATGGTCTCTCTAAGGAACAAGCTAGAATGCTTCAGCTTTTGCTCCATGACAAATACCGGATCCAGCTTCAGCCGGGTAGGACCAAAATACTTCTCAGATTGCAGGAATCCCATGACATCAGTGTCGGCACTCAATTCCCAGTCGTAGTGATGGAAGTATTTCTCCTGGACGGTGTTGGTAGACATCTGCCCATGCAGGATCTCTGTCTGGAAGTATCGTTCGTATTCCCAGACTGGGAAAGCCGCTTCGGCATTATGGCGATGCGCCAAGCCAATTGTAGAAGCTATCTGGAACAACTGGTTGCCCAGACGTCCATTCTTGCCTAAGGTTGAACAGGAGATGATCATGGCTTGAAGTGCTCCATTATGAATCCAATAACTATAGAGATGATCGCTGAGCCAATCACAAGAATCACCCCTAAAACCATGCCACGTAAGATAGGATTTTTGAACATATTATCACTCCAGTTGATTGTTGCTTTTAGACCGCTTACCATAAGTCATTTCATAATAATTCCCAACAGGCAGAGGGCACACAACCCGATCCAGTTCTTCATAACCATGAAGGGACAGGAAACTCTCGACATCCACCAACTTGCTGCATCCCTGATATGACTCGAAGTCCGCCACTTCCAGTTGGATGTAGTCAAAGTTATGCAATATTGGAACACTCCCCTTCAGCACCTGCAACTCAAATCCTTGCACGTCAAGGAGTAGCGCTTGGTAGAATTGCGGATCAATGCATTCCCTGTCGAGCAACGTTGACAGCGTGACCGTGGAGAGAGGGATGGAGTCTATGTAATGGATCTCTGGGAAAATTTGTTGGTGCTGCCCCAAGGCAAGGACAGAGGACGAGATGCCTTGGTTGCTGGCGATATTCAAGGCCAACAGTTGGTCGTCCCCATCAGACAGGAGGGCATTCACAGCGCGCTGCCTGGGGAACAAACACAGGTTGTCCACCAACATGGAGAACACCTCTGGGATGGGTTCCACCCACAGCACATCCAAGTCGTATTCGGCGTACAGCTCCCTCTCTTGCCCAGCATTTGCACCAACATGGATGATGCCAGAAACATCCCTCAGGAACGCCATCCCTTCACCGCTTTGGTTATGCAACAACATCCTCCTTCAGATGCTCATGGATGACAGCAGCGGCGCGCTGGACGGAATGTCCAAGATAAGGGTACAAGTCCTGGATGGCCTTCTTGCGCCGGTGCAGGAACAGACCGGGATTGAGCAAGGTAGTCTCGATGGCCTTCTGCAACTCAGAAAGATCATTCACTTCAAACCCAATGTCGGAGTAGTCCCAGAAGCGCAAGCCATGCTGGATGTCCCTGCGGAACCAGGGCGCGTTGAGCACCACAACAGGCTTGCCGGTAGCCATGAACTCGTACAAGGTCGAGGACAAGTCGTTCACATATACGTCTGCAACCCTCATCACCTCGGTGAAGTCCTCGATGAAGGGCACATTGATGCTGGCGTAAAACGGGATGTCCCTGACGCGGCTGAGTGGATGGCCGTGCGCCACAAGGTTGAAGTGCTGCTTCAGTCCTGCAATGCTGTCCTTGTAATGTTCAAACGCAGAACCCGCCTCCGGGATGCGAGTCCTCTTGCCGCCATGATGGAAGCTGATGCAGACCGTAGCGGGGGAACTGTGATGGAACGGATAGCCCGCAATCCAATCCAGCTTGGGTGTGCCGACGACCTCGCAAGGGGTATTACGCACAGTGTGGATCTTGTCGGCGGTGTATTGGTTCGGCGGCAAGAACAGCGAGACGAGATCCCTGTCTCCAGGCCCATTGGGATAGGCGCTGGTGCCGAAGCCGTGACCGGTGCCGTGCTCCATCATGTAGATCTGGCGCTCGGGATTCATGCGGTGCGCATGCTTCATGTCGCCATAGGCGCACACCAGGATGGGATTCAAGCCGTACGTGTCCAGGCTGTTGTTCTCATAGGCGAACAGGTACATGTTGTTCTTCAACCTGGACTGCGCGTATCCAATGAGATTCTGGGGCACATAGAATGCACCAACATTGTCGATGGACAAGGCGTCCCAGATGGGACTGATGTGGTCGATGTAGTGCGGTTGCGTTGCGAGGAAGTCGATTTGTTGCGGCATAATACTGGACCTTTATAAACCTTTCAAAAAAACAGGCTTGGGGTGTATACTTGTGCTTACCCCTCCCTGATGCGAAGCGATAACCAAAATGTCGTGGAGCACAAAAAAGCCTGACCGTCGTGATGACTGGGCAGGTCTTTTTATTTTGCAAGCGCCCCTGAGGAACCCGACCCCTCCCTGATGCTCTCGATTCCAAAATACTCGGAAGCAGGAGTTTCTCCATAGCCCATTCATCAGCATTGGAGCATGGTGCTTCCGCGTCTGTTTTGGTTGGAGGGAGCATCAGGGAGGGGTCAAGTTCTCTAGTTTCCATGTTTGTCGTCTTCAGCATGGATCGTCACCGTCACAGGTGGAGGCACATCCATGCTGCGCGGTTCCAACGGTGCGGCTTCTGGGAATGTTGCCCTGAACACCGCCATCACGCTCTCGATGAATTCTGTCTGCTGCTCGCCTGTCATCGCAGGCAAGTCCACTGCAATCGCAATGTCCATCCTCATGGTTGCTCCTTCTTGCTCCACGGCTTGAAATCCAACAGGATTTTTGCCTCTGGAAATACCCCGGTGAACGTCACAACCCTGTCGTCTATCCCAACAAGGGCAGGTGGCTTTACAGCAGGAAAGTCGATGCACAGCAACAAGGCAGTCCTTGGCTGGGGCTGATTGGGGTGCTCCCTCCAATATGTAGCATCCCAATGGCCCAGCCAATCCTTCATCGCCTCTCTGCCTGCCTGGGTTTCGCTGCGCGTGGAGTATATGCATACGTGGAAGTGTTCAATGTATTCATATAATTTCTCGATCGCACTCTGTCCAGTGGCAATGTCCACAACAGGTGGATCCGGAATCTGGTCAATCCCTTTCCAACCAGAAGTATAGGAATGTATGACGCCATCAAAGTCCAGGCACAGGGTGGGTTTCACGGTTGCTCCTTTCTTGCAACTCTCCAGCAAATTATTCCTTTACCAATTCGATGCCCTTCAGGTATTCTTCCCTTGAAATCACCTCGGTGAGTCTCCCTTCATTGATGGAAGAGCTGCGTATGTATGTACGCTTCAATCCGGGTTTGTAGTCCTCGATTCTCAACACTGCGCAATTCAAGAAATCCTCTCGGCTTTCCGCAACATAGGTTCGTTGGAATTCATGGTATTTCATAATTCACTCCTTGAACCAATTAGTCTCGGTGACTATCTTGAGCATCTTGTCAGCCTCGTCCCTGTCGCTCTTCTTCTCTGCTTCTGGAAGATCGGCGTACAGTGTATTCGCCTGGCGCGTCCAGCGCTGCACAAGTCCCGACGGCACAATCATGCTCCCGTCGGGCTGGAGCTGGCTCTTGCTGAACATGTATTGCATCCAACCTGACCAGGCAGCATGTGCGTATTCGGCAAGTTTCTCCTGCACAATGTTCATCGTCACTCCTTCTTCACGTCGTCCGCCAGTTCTTCCGCCAACCCGTCCGGGTTTCTTCCATCCTGCCAGCAATGTTCGATGTAGCCTTGATCCAGGTTGCTCGGATGCCAATGCCGTTCCAGCAACAAGCTGACCTTGGCTTTCACATAGTCTGCATACACCGGCAGCGGCACCCTCTTGGACGTCTTCACATAGCGGCTGGTCACAGCAACCCCTTGCCCCAAGCGCCAGCCTTCTTCTTGGCGTTGCCGATGAGATCCTGCCAAACCCACCACCAACTGTCGGCTACATCCAAGGGTGGATTGGGGAACCTCCGCAGGGCTTTCTCTATCACTTGATGCGTGCCGAGCATGTGTTTCACCTTGCCGCGTTCGTACTCCGTGAGCAGTTGCCCGTTGCGCTCGATCTTTGGACCATCGCCAGCACCAGCCTTGGCGTCGGTGTACTTGGGCAAGCTCACTGGAGGATCATTGGGGCGGTCTGGATTGGCGGTTATCCATTCTTTCTTGATCTTCTCGGTGACTTTTTCTGCAGCAAGATTGTACACACTCTTCCACGTGTCGCCACCCTGATTGGTCTCTATGCCTATGTGTTCGCATCCCCACTCCCAGGCCTTGTAAATCCCCTGCTCCAAGACCTTCTCTGGGGACATGATGCCTTCCCAGAAGTACAGCCCTATGAGGTTGTCCTCATGGTCCAGTCCACCGATGGAGATGCCCTGGCTTGCCGACTCAGGCTTGTCTGTCACAGCCGGATCCAACCAACAAACGATCCTCTTGAACTTGGGCAGGTCGCCGTATGCAACATGTTGCCATTCCACTCCATCCCAAATGCCACCAGACAAGTCAACCTCATGCTGACTCTCACGTCTGAACGCACTGATGCCGATACGATCGATCAGTGTTTGGCAACCCTCGATGTTCTGCCCTTCCCAGGTGGGTGTTCCTGCCGTGATGACGAACAGGTTGCCTTGGAGTTCGTACTCAAAGTTGTCGATGGCGGGAAATGGTCCACTGACAATGCGCCTGCGCAGGAAGTCGGCGCGCATGTCCAGCAGCCGGCTCGCCACACTGTCGGCCGAGATCATGTTCTGGATGAACAGCACTGCGCAGTTCATGGATCCACTGGACAACACCGTGTCCGATATCACTTGCATCTTCTTCAAGGTCACCTTGGGAGATTCAAACTTCTCATCCACGTCGTCCAGTACAATCAAGTCTGGGCGCTGTTCGTCGATCTTGACGCCGCGCAAGCCACTGTCCAATCCAAACGCATCCACGGCAAATCCATTTGCAGACTGCAGGTGCTCCCGCCGCCAACCCTTCACATTGCCGAACTTGCCCCTGGCGCGCATGGACATCTTGTTGTAGTAGGATCCAAACGTCTTGCTCTCGATCATGCCGGCGATGGACGCCACGTGCGTGTCGGCTTTCTCCTGTGTGGAGGACACGTACAAAACATACTTCCTCCTCTCGTCTGCGCCCACCTTCGTGACGATGGCTTCCGCGTTGGTGGACTTGGCGCCACCTCTTGCCCAGAACGCCAGGAAAGCCTCCACCGTATTGCCCAACGTCATGGTCTCCGCCCATTCCCACAACTCGATGTGCCGGAGCGCAAATGGAGACGTGAAATATTTTGGAAACAGTGTCCTGCACCACAGCTTCCAATCCTTTGGAGCGCGCAGATGCTTGCCTGTCCGCCGCCGATGACGCAGCTCCAGTTCGGCATCGATCATGCTACTCAGATGCATCTATGATTTCCTCATCATCCAATCCATTCTGGACTTGTATGTCCGGAACATCTGGCAGCTTCTCCAGCAATATCTCCAACGCGTCCTCGCCAGCACCAATGCGCTCCAATTCTGCATCCGTCAGCTTGTTCCTGAACTTTCCCACCACTGCCGCCGACACCTCGGCGTTGATGTTGATGTTGGGCACCTTGCCGGATACGCGCTCGATGTACATCTGCTGCTTGATGGGGTTAGTGCTGGTCGCCCAATCCAACACGATGCTCTCGATCACGGTGATGTCGGCTTCATCCAATCCAAGTTTTTCAAGTTTCACCAACTCCTTCTCGGACAGGATCTTGCCCGCCTTGAGTTGGCCCAGTCGCATCGCGATGCCCTTGACCAAGTCTGGTGTCCTTCCGCCAGGGTTGCCGCTTTGCCCGGGCTTGAGCGGTATCAAGTTCTGTGTGCCTGCATGCACCATTGTGCCGTCCTCCAGCACGGTCCAGCCCGGCTTGTTCTTCTTCTTTTGCTTGTCCATTGTTTTGAGAGGCTTCTTCATGATGGTGCATTATAAGCCAGTTTTTGCGCAACAGCAGGGGTTGGCTCACTCTTCAGCCTCAGCAGGAGTGCAGCAATGGATCCAATGCGAGGGTAAGGATGGATACTTGGAGGTATAATCAGGGCTATAACTTACGGGAGAAATCCCGAAACCGCTGTGGCAGGCGGAAATGCAAAGAACAAACTCCTGATCTTTGGGCGTTCTGTGTCTCTTACCTTTCTTTGCTGGTACTTGCCACAGACGCAGGACGCACCAAAGCGCAGGAGTTTTTTGTTCCATATTATACCGAGAGCCAACCAAATAGGATAAGGAGATGGATGATGGCGACAAAAAAAAATAATGGGAAACAGAAAGTGAAGGAGATGGAGGGCTGGAGGATAAAGAGTTTGGCTGACGCATTTGCACCAAGGCCACCAAGGGAATGGGCGGTGGATGGATTGTTTGCGTTTTCGACATTGAACATAGTGTTTGGGGTTGAAGGTTGCATGAAGTCCCTGCTCATGATGGACATGAGCCTATGCGTCAGCGAGGGCTTGCCCTGGCTCGTGTATGGAGATGGTTCTGGATACAAGTTTGAAACCAAGCAATGCAATGTCCTTTATGTGGATTGCGACAACGGATCCCTCACCGACGACGAACGCATCAATTCTTTTGCAATCTCGCATGGACTCACTGCAGACGAGAAGTCCTCATTCAAGTACATCTCCATGCCGGACGACTTCGACGTGAGCGACCAGGCAACCATAGACAAGGTGGTGATCATCGCCCTTGCATTGAACATAAGGGTGCTGGTGTTGGACAACCTTGGATTGATAAACTCAAAAGACGAGAACTCTCCAGAGATGGCGAGGGTGATGGCCAACCTGAGGAAGCTGGCCAATCGGGGGATGTGCGTGATTGTTGTCCACCACCAGAGGAAGTCAAATGGTGGGCAACCCGTCAGGCTGGGGGAGACATTGCGGGGGCACAGCAGCATTGGTGCGGCGCTTGACTTTTCATACTTCGTCTCCAGGAAAGATGCAACAGACAGCAATGTCATCGTGACTCCGTCCAAATGCAGGTTCGCGCCAGTCAAGCCGTTTGGCGCAGAATTCAAGTACACATGGATAGGCGAGACGAAGGAGCTGGAGACGGCGCTGTTCCTGTGCCACGACATTGTTGACGACATGGAGAAGGCGGTTGGATTGGTTCCAATGCTGCTCGGATCTGTCGGGGAGATGACGCAGACAGACCTGGTGAGGGAGCTGATGAGGTCTGGCGTGTCGCAGCGCGCCGCCAAGGATGCAATTGCAACAGGGCTGAAAAACGGCTTGGTCAGCTCCAGGAGAGGCAGCCACAATGCGACCTTCCTGAGTCATGTTGACGGCAATCCCCAAAAGAAATTATTGTCAAGAATCGTTGAAACTACTAGAAAATGAGTGTTTTTCAGTTTTTCAACCCTATCTGAATAACTGAAAAACTGGCGCAGAGGTCTATGTTTATCACGGTTATCCAGTGTTGCACAACACTGGTAACCTGAGAAACTTATCTGGGATATTTCAGTTTTTCAGTTTTTCATATATATATATAGTGAAAAACTGAAAAACAGGAAACTGAAACAGGCTTGAAAGGATAAAAGATGAATGCATACTTTGCAGTTTATGAATTTGATGATGGCGGGATTGTTACGTGGGTAGATAAGGCGGTCAATGAAGATGCTTTTGTTGAAAGCATCTTGGCCAAGGAAGGAAAGCTCATCAAGCGTTTCGCCAACTTGGATATTGAGCATGGCTATGGAAACAACGAGTCGCTTGGGATTAGGAAGTGTAATCTGCGATTGAAAGAATACAAGAAGGAGACGGGATGAAAAAGATCCTTTCAAATCTGAAAACTGGACCTTTTCCACACTTTACAAAAAGGTGATAATGGTGTATGATTGGAGCTGTACGACACGTTCGCACCTTTACAACTGATTGCCCCCAGCAAAACGAGTATCCGGCACATATCTTCGCAAGAAGGCGCCATAAATCCGGTTAGTTCCGGTAATGACCTGAGGAGTGAAAATCTCCAGTCCGAGCAACCGCCAAAGGACGACAGGTTCCGAAAGCTCACTGGTAACCCTGGGAACAGGGTCGGGCCAATCGGACAGATCAGTAACTTGTAGTCCAGCCAAATGGTGTTGCGTTGATTGACACAACGCTTTCGCTAGCAAGTGTCGGGAGACCAGCGAAATCCATAACACAGTGAGTGATCCAACATGAAGTCAAACGGATCTGGGGAACTCTGTACTTGGTGGTGGCGCGTTGCAGAAGTCTGTCTGAGTTGTCGGTGTAAGGTAGCAAGGCGAACTTATGAGATTATCATTGCGGTGCTCAGGTGAGGGCCAGATGAAAAATACAGTAGTCTGGCTTCCCAATCGAAATGGGACACTGCATTTATATGGGGGAATAGAATGTCATTCGAGCATTTTCTAAAGGAGACCATCCAATGAATAAGCGTTATAACGACCTGATCAAACAAGGTTACCAAACCACCGGCATCGTCAGCAGAGGTTCTTGGGACAAGGAAGAAGTAGTTGCACGGATGCAGCACTTGAAAGCCATGGGGAACAAGGTTGCCGTAGTGCAAAAAATTGATGTTAGCCCACGCCGAGGTAGTGACGAAGACAAACACCGCTACTGGATTGGCTTACTTCTCAAGAGTGAGGAATACAAGACGCATGAGACTGCAGAACTTGCACGGATGCGTAAGGAATACCGGGAGCGAGGCTTACGTAAACTAGCTGATGAGATTACTCTAGAAGAATTAGCGTGGATGATGAAGGATAAACTAGATCGCATGACCATGAAGGAACTCAACAATGGCTGAACAAAGAAAGAACTGGAAAGAGAACATCGGCAAGGCTGCTAAGCGCAAAGCTGACAAGCGCACTGCCCTGTTGGTGCAAAAGGATTTGGTCAGCAGGCAAATCCATGCCCTGACAATGGATGAGATCAGGTCAGACTTGTATGTTGGCCTGAAAAAACAAGAGCGAGAGATTGTGGCTGAGCTGGCCACACTGTAAAAGGAGACATACGGTGTCAATATCAAGAGCAAAACGTTTTGACCTGGCGCTTGCAACAGTGTCCGATGCAAGATCTGAGATTGAGGGGCTGCGGGACGAACTCCAACAGTGGCGGGACAACCTCCCTGAGAATTTGCAATCAGGATCCAAGGCCGACCAGCTGGATGAAGCCATCAGCAACCTGGAGGACGTCATCGGCAACCTGGAAGAAGCCGAGGGAGTCTCAGTTGACTTCCCCGGCATGTTTGGATAGGAGGAGACCAGAAAAAATACAAGTGTGCAAGTCCATCAAGTTTTCAAGCCAATCAAGTGTATAATGTCCATCAAATTCAAATATCCCAAGGAGATATGAAATGTCTGTCACATTCAACACCAAGAAAGAAACGACTGAAGTCACCTGCAACGTCGACGGCAAGACCACCTTCACCATCAAGGGCATTGTGGCTAAGGGCAAGGCGTATGCCGAGGCGTCCAAGAAAGGCTGGAAGTGCAAGTCTGCAGACATGTTGATCTGCCCATCTTGCCGTGAGACCGCCAAGAAACCCTCCCCCAAGACCTCCAAGAAGGTTGGCGGCAAGACGACTGTCGCGGTTGGACGCAAGCCCTCCAAGGCTTCCACTGCAACCAACAGTGGCTTTGGGCAGTCCATTGGCAAGGTTGCCCGTACATCCAAGATGAGTGCAGCACCTGCCGCTGAGTAATCAACCTCAGTCGTACAAGTAAATAAAATAGAACAGAGTGGAGTCGGGGATGCAAACATGATCCACTCTGTTCTATTTGTTGTCACGTGCTGTCTGCTCACTGGAACCCGTAAGTGGAAATCCCACACCAGCGACGATGGAGGGACGGTTGACCTCCAGGGCAGACAGGACGTTGCAACTTGCAACAATCATCCAAAGGAGACCAATGAACGACACGAGGATCTACAACAAGCAGATGATCTACTGGCAGGGCGACGGGACATACTACTTCATCCTGAAGCTTTGCCTGTGGTGCCGAGCCTTATGCACTGAGACACTT
>Ga0210377_10005809_pt1 | contig 10082 bp, 10 predicted proteins | sample PLM4_65_b1redo_FD_155480 | JGI IMG/M metagenome (GOLD analysis project Ga0210377, IMG submission 155480) | Groundwater sediment microbial communities from an aquifer in East River, Colorado, USA - PLM4_65_b1 redo | ecosystem: Environmental > Terrestrial > Soil > Riparian zone | place: USA: East...
CCTGATCTCGCCAAACAATTGGGTGTTTCGCGCGCCACACTGCGTGAAGCGATGCGCACCTTCGAGACGCAGGGATTGATCCGGCGTCGTCAGGGTTCGGGGACATATGTGGTTGGCAAGGTCCCTGTGATCGACGCGGGGCTTGAAGTGTTGGAGAGTCTCGATACGATGGCGCGCCGCATGAATTTGGCGATCACGGTCAGTGACTTGCACATCGAATCCTCTGAAGCAGATGGAGAGATTGCAAAAGGACTTGGCGTCACGGATGGGACCCGCCTCACGCGCATCCGACGCGTGATGCGTGCCGATAGCCGCCCTGTCGCTTATCTGATCGATACCATGCCGGAGGAAATTCTCAAGCCCGGAAATCTGCCCGAAGGATTTGCCGGCTCCGTGCTGGACTTTTTGCTCGAGCGCGGTGACAAGCTAACGGTCTCGCGTGCCGCGATCAGCGCCACGAATGCCACAGCCGATGTTGCGAAGGCGCTCGAGATCCAGCGCGGCGATGTGTTGTTGCAGTTCGTCTCACAACTTTACACGACCGATGGCAAAGTGGTTGATTACACCGCGAGCTATTTCATTCCCGGATATTTCAATTTCCATGTGAACCGGCGCATTGGAAATTCTTAGCCACAGAAGTCTGCCACAGAGACACAGAGTCTGTTTAATATTTGAGGTGCTGTGATGGGTCAGCCCAGATTCCCTGTCAAAGCCTTTCCGTCGGATATGCCTGAGAATGCAATCACAGAGCGCATTATCAAGTGTGCGATTGCAGTACATCGTGAACTTGGTCCCGGGCTTTTGGAAGGCGTTTATGAAGAGGCTTTAGATATTGAATGTACATTTGATGGACTTCATATGTTGCGTCAATTTAAAGTGCCAGTATTGTATAGAGGTAAAACTATTGGTGAGTATCAACCCGATATGTTGATCAACGATTTGGTCATCGTTGAAATCAAGAGTGTTGAACGGTTTGATCCCGTATTTGAAGCCAGGTATTGACCTATCTCAAAATTACCGGCAAGAGGGTCGGTTTGTTGATCAACTTCAACTCCCGCTTGGTTAAAGACGGTATCAAGAGATTTATTTTGTAGGAAAACGGATTACAGGTCGCGAAGAGGAAAATAAAGAATCTCTGTGTCTCCGTGACTCCGTGGCTAAAATATTTATGACGAGGTACATGTGACAGTTCAGGAAATAAAAAAGAAAGTCAAAAAAAATCGCGAGAATATCATCAACTTCATGCGCGAGATCTGTGCCATCCCCAGCATGGATGGACAATTAAAGGAAGTTGGTGACCGCATCGGCGTGGAGATGACCAGGCTTGGCTTCGAGGAAGTCCGCTTTGACAAGATGGGCAACATCATGGGGAGAATTGGCAAGGGTAAACGCGTCATTGTCTACGACTCGCACATCGATACTGTTGGCATTGGCGACGCTGCCTCCTGGGGATGGGACCCATTCAAGGGCAAGGTCGAAAACGGAATTCTTTATGCGCGCGGCGCGTGCGATGAAAAGAATTCCACGCCGGGCATGGTATATGGTTTGTCGTTCGCGAACGAACTCGGTCTGCTGGAAGATACAACTGCCTGGTATTTCGGCAATATGGAGGAATGGTGCGATGGCATTGCGCCTAACACCTTTGTCGAAGTTGACCCGAAGATCAAGCCCGATTTTGTCGTCATCGGTGAACCGACGAAGATGCAGGTCTATCGCGGGCATAAGGGACGCGTGGAGCTGAAAGTCACTTCAACAGGCAAGTCCGCGCACGCCGCGTCGCACCATCTCGGTGACAGCGCGCTCTACAAAATGCTCAACGTGATTTCAGGTATTCGTGACCTTGATTCGCATCTGCATACTGATCCGTTCCTGGGAAAAGGCACGATCATGATCACTGACACGCGCATCAGCACTGCATCCATCAATGCCGTACCGGATGGCTTCACAGTTTTCATTGACCGTCGTTTGACATTCGGCGAATCGAAGGAGCAGGCAGTTCAACAGGTGAGGGATTTGATCCCCGGTTATTTGCGTGACCAGATCAGTGTTGAAGAATTGTTCTACGACGACCCGTCGTATACCGGCTTTGTATTCCCTGTTGATAAATACTATCCCGCGTGGGCGTTGGAGGAAAAACATCCCATCGTGCAGGCAGGACAGGAAACCGTAAGACAGTTATGGAATGAGACCCGCCCAACTGGCAAGTGGAGCTTCTCCACGAACGGAACGTACTGGGCTGGCAAGGCTGGCATCCCATCGATCGGATTCGGTCCCGGTGATGAGATCTACGCTCACACCATACTGGATCAGGTCCCGCTGGATGAAGTGGTCGCAGCGACTGAGTTTTATGCGTTATTCCCGAAGATGTTAGGAGGGAAAGTAAACAGGTAGGCAGGTACACACATAAACACGTGAGAATGAACCTGTGTACTTGTATACCTGTGTACGTGTGTACTTCACCAACCGCCAAAGAAGGAAACATGGAAGCAAGGAGAACTTGCAACCGTCCAAATCTTTTCCACATTTGTATAGGAGGTTCGTATGCGTAGTTTTGCTGGTCGTGACATTCTCTCACTCAAGGAGTTTGAGCGGAATGAGTTTTTCCATGTGTTTGATGTAGCTGCAAAGATGGAGCCCATCGCGCGGTCACGCAGGAACGTGGACATGCTCAAAGAGAAGACTTTGGTAACTGCTTTTTATCAACCTTCGACGCGCACTCGTCTGGCCCACGAATCCGCCATGCACCGCCTCGGCGGTCATGTTACCGGATTTTCGGATGCCAAGATGACCCGTGCTGGTGACTTTTACCAGGAGTCCATTAAAGATACTGTGAAGATGCTGGAGTTCTATGGCGATGTGATCGTGATGCGCCACTTTCAGCAGGGCGCGCCGCATGAAGCCGCGAAGTGGGCGAGCGTTCCCATCATCAACGGTGGCGATGGCTGGGGTGAGCATCCCACGCAAATCCTCACCGACCTGTACACGGTCTTGCGCGAGAAAGGTCGTATTGATGGGCTCAAGTGGCTGGCGGTCGGTGACATGCGCATGCGAACCATGCACTCCCTCGGCTATGCTTTAAGCCAGTTCGATTGCCCGATTACGTTTGTCGCTCCTCCCGATATGGGACTCACTGCTGAGTTCAAAACCGAGCTCAAACAATACAGCGTGAACTTCCAGGAAGCAGACCATGTTGAGAAGGCGATCGCTGAAGCCGATGTGATCCTGGTCGAGCCGGTCGTACAACCCGACTACACCAAATCCCGCGACGAACGCACAGGCGAACTTAACCTGACGCCCGCCAATTATCGGATCACCCGCGAACTGCTGGAGACGAAAGCCAAATCCGATGCCATCCTGCTCCACTCATTGCCGCGCATGGATGAGATTCCCACCGATGTGGATATCACCAAGTGGTCGCGTTACTGGCAGGAAGCCTTCAACGGTGTGGTGATGCGCATGACATTGCTGGCGCTTGTTCTCGGCGCCATGGAATGATGCCTCAGCGCTCTTCGGAGGTCTCAGACCCCTGAAGAGCAAAAACTAACGAACCAAGGAGCTAACATGACAATTTTCGATGACCTTCGCAAACGCTATGGCGCGGCGAGCGCGGAACAGAAATTGCTTGTCCTGCGCCGCGAATTATTGAGACCCATCATCACTGTTGAGTCATCAGCGCATTTATTGCAGACCGAGAGCGACAACATTTGCGAGTGCCTGCCCGAAGAAGTGAGCGCGGATGAATTCAAGAACACAGTGAAATGGCTGACGGAAGCGGCGCGTGACCTCCATCAAATTCTGGATGCCTTGACCGAGGACACTTCCAGGATTCCCGAACAGCACGGCAGGGATTAGCTGCCTGCCTCCGCTTCGTGCAAGCCTGAGGTTGATACCGCTTTAGAAACACGTGCACACGGAGACAGGTACACAGGTAAACAAGTGAATAAATTTGCAATTCACCTGTGTACATGTTTACATTTTTACCTGTTTACTTTTAGAACCATGAAAACCATCGAAATTCGACGACACTCCATCCGTTCGAAACCTGGTGACCATTTGAATCAGCAGGGTGTCACCCTCGCGCGCCTCGTGGGGCAGAACCTGGGTCCGTTTGACCGCGTGATAACATCCGCACTTCCGCGCGCCTTTGAGACTGCCATTGCCATGGGCTTCGCCGTTGACGAACAGATTGAATTGATGAGTTCCTACGGGGACGATGTGGAACGCGAAGCGCCGTGGCCCCAGTCATTGGCAGGGTATGCGAAAGCGATCCGCAAAGGCGGAGTGGCCGCAAAATTCGCTGAGCAACTTGTTGCCATCTACACCAAACTCGCGGACTATCTTGCCGATGGGCGCGCCGCGCTCGTGGTCAATCACGGCGGCATCGTAGAAATGGGTGCGGTGGCATGTTTGCCGGATGCCGATCACTTTGCCTGGGGCTCTCATTTTGAGTGCTGTGAAGGTGTGCGATTGTTTTATGAAGATGGAAAATGGGTTGATGCTGAAATATTGAGAGTGTCAACGTGATCTCGTTGGTCGAGTAGCCTTGCGTGCTCGTCGCAAGGCATATCGAGACCAACAAATAATCGAGATAATTTTGCTTAGATAGTGGTCTCGATACGCCCCTCAAAGAACATTCGTGGCTACTCGACCACCGCTGGTTAATAAAAACAAAACAAGGAGACTAAATTATGCAAACCAATTTTAGAGGTCGCGATTTTATCGGCGACCTGGACTTCACGAAAGAGGAAGTCGAAACTGTTCTGGACGTAGCCTGGGATTTAAAGCGCAAACGCACCCTTGGCGAACCTCATCCCTATTTACGCGATAAGGTGCTGGCGATGTTGTTCTTCTTCTCGTCCACGCGCACGCGCGGATCGTTCGAGGCAGGCATGGCCCAACTCGGCGGTCATGGCGCGTTCATTGATTCGAACACCACCCAGATCTCACATGGCGACACACCCGTTGAGATCGGCGAGATCTTCGGCCGCTACTTTGATGGCATCGCCATCCGTCACTGTGACTTTGGTGACGGCAACAAATATTTGAACGATGTCGCCAAGTCCAGCCGCGCACCGGTCCTCAACATGCAATGCGACATATACCATCCCTTCCAGTGTCTGGCTGACCTCATGACCATTATGGAAAAGAAGGGACGCGACCTGCGCAGGAAGAAGATCGTCGTTTCGTGGGCTTATGCGGCTTCCTATCTCAAGCCAGTTTCTGTCCCACAATCACTCATCCTTCAGATGCCGCGTTTCGGCATGGATGTGACCCTTGCCTATCCGCCCGAGTTCAAACTCATGCCCGAGATTGTCGAGCAGGCCAGGGAACAGGCGAAGATCGCAGGCGCCAACTTCGAGATCGTTGACAGCAAGGACGGCATGACCGAGGCCTGTAAGAATGCGGACGTGATCTATGCCAAGTCCTGGGGTCCATTGTTGACGACCAACGATAAAGCCGAAGGCAAGAAGATCCAGGATGCGTACAAGAACTGGATTATGGATGATTCGAAACTCAAGGTCGCGCACAAGGATGCCATTTACATGCATCCGCTTCCCGCCGACCGCGATGTCGAAGTGACCAGCGCTGTTTTGGATGGTCCAAACTCGGTTGTATTTGATGAAGCAGAGAATCGCCTGCACGCGCAAAAAGCCGTTATGGCGTTGACGATGTTCTAGGTGGAAACGTAGACAGGTAAACAGGTAGACAAGGAGGCAGGTGTGAGTGAGAAGAAGTCTTTGTATGAATCGCCCGGAGAAAAAGGAAAACGAGGGTTTGAAGATTTGGAATGTTATCAACTCGCGTTGGAAGTAATGGCGAAAATACATGCTTTTTCCAAAACCCTGCCTTCTGATGAAAAGTTTGATCTTTATCCCCAAATTCGTCGCTCAGCCAAGGGCATCACTGGAAATATCGGTGAAGGATATGGACGCTATCACTATCTGGACAGTCTGCACTATTATTCAATTGCGCGCGGCGAACTCAATGAGACGCTTGCGCGTCTGATTGACGCCCGCGTGTTGGAGTATATTGACCAGCCTGCTTTCGAGCCGCTTTATAAACTGATTCGCCAGGCGGAACAAGCTCTCAATGGCTTCATGACTTACATTCGTCGTCAGCGCGCTGGCTCTCAAGAATATGGTGATAAAAAGATTCGAGAAGATCAGCCGGATTATGATGTGACATCATTTGAAGACGATGCTCAGGAATAGCAGGTAAATCAAAATGTGTGTACCTGTATACCTGTTTACTTGTATACATGTGTACATCCAACAAGGAGATTTATACATGACTAAATTAGCAGTAATCGCAATCGGCGGCAACTCACTTATTAAAGATGAGAAGCATAAAACAGTCGAAGATCAGTATCAAGCCTCCAAAGAGACGACCTTTCATATTGCGGATATGATCGAAGCGGGCTGGGATGTAGCCATCGGTCATGGCAATGGCCCGCAGGTTGGGTTTATTCTTCGTCGCTCGGAGATCGCCGCGAAAACGGAGGGCATGCACGAGGTCCCACTCGATGTCTGCGGCGCGGACTCGCAGGGCGCGATCGGTTATGCCCTCCAGCAGACCCTGCAAAACGAATTGTATCGCCGCGGTGTAAGGAAATCCGTTGCAACGGTTGTCACTCAGGTCCTGGTGGATAAGAACGATGCCGCCTTCAAGAATCCTTCCAAGCCGATCGGTTCTTTCATGGACGAAACCGAAGCCAAACATCGCGAAAAGGACATGGGCTGGAGTGTTGTAGAGGATGCGGGCCGCGGCTGGCGACGTGTCGTTGCCTCTCCATTGCCAAAGGAAGTGGTTGAACTCGAAGCGGTCAAAACACTAATCGATGCCGGAATGATTGTTATCACAGTCGGTGGTGGCGGCATCCCGGTGATTGACGTGGGCGATCACGATTATCAGGGTGTGGCTGCAGTAATTGACAAGGACTTTGCCTCCAGCTTGTTGGCCCGCCTGATCAAAGCGGACTTGTTCCTCATCTCCACTGCGGTTGAGAAGGTTGCCATCAACTTTGGCAAGCCTGACCAGAAGTGGCTCGACAAGATGACTCTTGCCGAAGCCAAACAGTATCTTGCCGAAGGCACGCACTTTGCGAAAGGTTCGATGGCTCCGAAGATCCAGGCTATCATCTGGTTCCTTGAGAACGGCGGGAAACAGGCATTGATCACCAATCCGGAAAATATCGGTCGAGCTCTTAAGGGCGAAACCGGCACCTGGATTGTTCTGTAATGTAAAGCATTGGCGGAGGTATTCATAACCTCCGTCAGTTTCACCTCAAAAAGGAGAGTTTACCGGTATGACAGCTCTTCAAGCAACAGTTGTTTCCGTTCCGCGTGCCGACGGCAAAGGGGTAATGGATTCCTACTTTGCCAAACCCGAAGGCCCGGGAAAGTTGCCCGGTTTGCTGGTAATCCATGAAGCATTTGGCTTGAACGATAATATTCGGGAGATCGCACGCCGCTTTGCCGAACAGGGATACGCCACGCTGGCTGTGGATCTTTTCTCCAATCGGAATCGGACCATCTGCATGTTGCAGGCTTTTTACGGCATGTTGTTCAAGCCATTGAACAACTCCACGCTTGCAGATTTACAGTCCACCATGAGGTTTCTGGGTGAGCAATCAGACGTTGATGCCAATCGCCTTGGTGCAGTGGGTTTTTGTATGGGCGGTGGATATGCTCTTCAACTTGCCGTCACATCCAGGGAAATGAAAGTCGCTTCCGTCTTCTACGGAGCCAACCCCAAACCATTGGAAGCCATGGCGCAGGCTTGCCCAATTGTGGGGAGTTACCCGGATAAGGATTTTACGACTCAAATGGCCCGGGATTTGGATGTCGCATTGACGAACTATGATGTCCCGCACGATATTAAGATATACGATAACACCTTGCATTCCTTCTTTGCCAGGCAACGAACACCGTTTGAAGTGGAGGCCTCAAAAGATGCGTGGGAGCGGATGTTGTCCTTCTTCAAGGAATACCTTGCGTAGTTGATTCAGGCGAACCGATCAGTTCCATGATCTGACACAAGTTGATAATGAGACGAATTCATCCCTTCATCATTCTCTTCATTACAGCCATGCTCGCATACGGAATTTTGATTCCGCAACTTGGCTTTTATTGGGATGATCTGCCCATGTCGTGGATCCGATATGAATTGGGTCCGGATGCGATGACTCAATATTTCTCAACGAATCGCCCTGTGTGGGGCTTGCTTTATCAATTGACCACGCGACTCATCCCTCAAGTTCCTGTTTACTGGCAAATCTTTGCCCTGATCTGGCGCTGGAGCGGCGCGGTCATCGTATGGCTTATTGTTCGCGAATTATGGAAGGACAAACCAGGCTTTGCGTTGGGTGTTTCATTGCTCTTCCTTTTATATCCGGGCTTCAACCAACAGTGGGGCGCATATCTTTACAGTCATTTCTTTATCGTTCTTTTCCTCTTTCTTCTTTCCATCTTTCTTATGTTGCGCCACAAGACTATCCCCGCCCTGATCTTTTCCGCGTTCAACCTTTGGATGATGGAATATTTCTTCGTGCTGGAACTTGCGCGCGTGGGATTCATTTGGACTTCGCTCCGCGACTCTTATCCTGACCCAAGAGAACGCCTCAAACCCAGCCTCAGGTTGTGGACTCCCTATCTGGCTTTGTTCGCCCTTGCAGTTTTATCCCGATTGTTCATTTTCAATAATCAAGTCTACGAAATTGGTTTGGCGTTACAACTTAAAACCAATCCTACTGCGACCTTGCTTTCTCTCAGCCAGGACTTCTTCATCAGTATTTGGACAGTAACCGGCGCGGCCTGGGTTCAGGTGTTCACTGGAATCGATACATCAACACATGGCATACGGACCATTGCCCTTTATCTGGTTGTGATGTTGACCGTGCTTGTTGGAATATTTATTTATCTCTTTAAGCAAAACGATGAAGCTAACAGGAAAAATGACGCGTGGTATGCCATTGGTCTTGGCTTGTTCATGCTTCCCTTCGCCGGTGTGCCGTTTTGGACAACGGGCTTAAACATTGGTCTTGCCCACCCTGCCAGCCGTTTTACATTGCCATTTATGTTTGGGGTAAGTCTGATACTTGCGGGGTTGCTTGCGTTGATTCCAGGCAAGAAATTGCGATATGCATTATTAGCTTTGCTTGTATGCCTCGCGGTGGGACGTCAATTCCTTTGGTCCACAGATTATCTTCGTGCCTGGCAGGAGCAGAAGGATCTCTTCTGGCAGATGACGTGGCGCGCACCCGGGCTGAAACCAAATACACTGATCTTGATGAACGAAGAGCTATCTTTTTACGCGGACAACTCGATCAGCGCGCCGCTGAACTGGATCTATGCACCCGTTCATCAAGGCGATCGAATCAATTATGTGTTGTTCTATCCAACCAACCGCTTGAATTCATCATTACCTGAATTGAAACTGGATGTTCCAATCCACTATGATTATCTTGCCGGAAAATTTGATGGGAACACATCGCAGGCTTTGGCATTTTATTATGATCCGCCTGCCTGTCTCCGATTGCTTGAACCTGACCTGGATGTGAACAACCGCTTCATTCTGGATGATAGCCTGATGCGTGAAGCCGCGGCGTTATCCAACCCTGACCAGATTCTCTCTTCATCTGACGCAATGATGCCCGCGATCTATGGACCTGAGCCTGAGCATGGATGGTGTTTTTATTTTCAAAAAGCTGATCTCGCACGTCAATTCATGAATTGGGAGGAGGTTGTCAGACTCGCTGATAGTGCTTTTAAATTGGATGATTATCCCAACAACCCAATTGAACGATTTGTTTTCATTGAAGGTTATGCTCATGTGGGGCAGTGGAAGCGCGCGATCGAATTATCGAAGGTATCGTATCGGGTATCGAAGGATTATGTAGGCCCGTTGCTTTGTCAGCTTTGGAAACGTATCGAAACGGAGACAAACGACAACCCGGAAAGAAGCGAAGCTTTATCCGAAGTCAAGAGCATGTTCGCATGTAATCCATGAGAAAAGTACTTGCCTTCAATGCTGAAACTAATCTAAAATGTGTATTGAATTCGACCAATGATAAAATACATTTT
>Ga0210377_10005810_pt1 | contig 10081 bp, 8 predicted proteins | sample PLM4_65_b1redo_FD_155480 | JGI IMG/M metagenome (GOLD analysis project Ga0210377, IMG submission 155480) | Groundwater sediment microbial communities from an aquifer in East River, Colorado, USA - PLM4_65_b1 redo | ecosystem: Environmental > Terrestrial > Soil > Riparian zone | place: USA: East...
CCGCGAAGACCGACACGCCGCCGTGCTTCAAGGCGACGTTGTTGATCAGCTCCATGATGATGACGGTCTTGCCGACGCCGGCGCCGCCGAACAGCCCGGTCTTGCCGCCCTTGAGGTACGGCTCGATCAGGTCGATGACCTTGATGCCGGTCTCGAACATCTCGAGCTTGGTGTTCTGCTGCTCGAAGGTCGGCGCGGCGCGGTGGATCGGCATGTGCTCCTGGGCCTTGATGTCGCCCATCCGGTCGACCGGCAGGCCGAGGACGTTGATCACCCGGCCGAGTACCGCGTCGCCCACCGGCACCTGGATCGCCGCCCCGGTGTCGGTCGCCTTCATGCCGCGCACCATGCCGTCGGTCGCCTCCATGGCGACGCAGCGCACCCGGTTCTCACCGAGGTGCTGCTCGACTTCGGCGGTGATGTCGATGGGCGTCGGCACCTTGAAGCCCTCGCTCGTGATCCGCACCGCGTTGTAGATCGGCGGCAGCGCGTCCTCCGGGAACTCGACGTCCACCACCGGACCGATGATCTGCACCACCCTGCCGACGCTCATGAACCGCTCCTTGTTGTTTGCGTCCCCGCGCCGCCGCCGCCGGCCACCGCCGTGCGCCGCCGCACCTGCATGTCGATGATCGCGTCGCGCAGCGCCTCGGGCCGCGCGATTCCATCGAGGCTCACGGCGCCGTGCTCGGCCGCGGTCTGTATCGTCACCTTCCCGAAGCCGAGCATCCGCCCGAAGAGCGTTTGCTCGCACGCCACGTTGTGGATGGTCTCCAGCGGGCTGTCCACCATCCGCACCGTCAACACCCCCGACTCGTCGATCACCCGGTTGGTCGTCACGACCCAGAGGTCACGGCGCCAGTCGGCGTATTTCCACAGCGCCCACAACGCCGCGGCGGCGAATATCGCGCCGGCCGCCGTCAGGATCGCCCGGTTCGGCGCCAGCGTCGAAGCCAGGAGCGCGCCGCCGAGGAACAGCACCACGACCACCGGCAACGCCAGTGCTATCGGATGCCGGCGCACCACCAGCACCGCCTCCTCGCCGGGTCGCAGCCTTGAGCGCATCGCCGGCCTACTTCTGCGCCTCGGCGCCGCTCACCACCTCGAGAATCTCCTTGGTGATCGCCGCCTGGCGGATCTTGTTCATCTCGAGCGTCAGGCTGTCGATCATCTCGGATGCGTTGCGCGTCGCGTTGTCCATCGCGGTCATGCGGGCGCCCTGCTCGGCCGCGGCCGACTCGAGGAGCGCCCTGAAGACCTGGGTCCCGACGTGCCGCGGCAGGAGCGTGTCGAACAGCGCCCGGTCACCCGGCTCGTAGATGTAGTCCTCGGGCCGCACCCCCTCGGCCGCGGCGCCGGTCTCGACCTCCTTCGTGGCCGCCGCCGCCTCGAACACCGACAGCGGGATCGGCAGCAGCGGCTCGATCACGACGCGCTGCTGGATCACCGACTTGAACTCGTTGTAGACCAGGTGCACGGCGTCGATCTCGCCGGCGATGAACGGCTCGATCAGCGTCGTCGCCAGGGTGCGCGCATGGCCCGGGACGAGCTCGCGGAACAGGTCGATCTCGACGCGGCGCACGATGTAGCGGCGGCGCTTGAACCAGTCGCGCCCCTTGCGGCCGACGACGTCGACCTGCACCTGCGACGCCTCCAGCCCGTCGAGGTAGGCGCGCGCCCGGTTGAGGATGTTGGTGTTGAAGGCGCCGCACAGCCCCTTGTCGGCGGTGATCACCAGCACCACGACGCGCTCCTCGGGCCGGCGCGCCAGCAGCGGGTGCCTGGCCGCGTCGGCGCGCGCCGCCAGCGACGACAGCACGTCGAGCATCTTGCGGGCGTACGGCCGGGCCGCGACGATCCGCTCCTGGGCGCGGCGCATCTTCGACGCCGCGACCAGGTACATGGCGCGGGTGATCTGCTGCGTGCTCTTGACGCTGCGGATGCGGGTGCGGTAGTCGCGGACGTTGGCCATCGGCGGAACCCCGGGACTGCTCTCCTAGACGGCGGCTGTCGTGGTGGCCGCGGTGCTGGCGGTGGCCGCCGTGCTCGCAGTGGCCGCCGTGCTCGCGGCGGCCGAGGCGGCCGCGCTGGCCTTGAAGTCGGCCTTGACCGCCTCGAGGACACGGCGCAGCTCGGCCTTGATCGCGTCGTCGAGACTCTTCTTCTCGGCCACCAGGCGCGCCGCCGGCCGGCCGGCGCCGTCGAGGTACTTGTACAGCGCCGTCTCGAACGCCTTGATCTGCGGCACCTCGATGTCGTCGAGGAAGCCGTTGACGCCGGCGAAGATCGCGATCACCTGCTTCTCGACCGATAGCGGCACGTACTGCCCCTGCTTGAGCAGCTCGGTGAGCCGCTGGCCGCGGTGCAGCTGCGCCTGCGTCGCCTTGTCGAGATCCGATCCGAACTGCGCGAAGGCCGCCATGGCGCGGTACTGCGCCAGGTCGAGACGCAGCGTCCCGGCGACCTGCTTCATCGCCTTGATCTGGGCGTTGCCGCCGACGCGGCTCACCGACAACCCGACATTGACCGCCGGCCGCACGCCCGAGAAGAACAGGTCCGACTCGAGGTAGATCTGCCCGTCGGTGATCGAGATGACGTTGGTGGGAATGTAGGCCGACACGTCGCCCGCCTGCGTCTCGATGACCGGCAGCGCCGTCAGCGAGCCGCCGCCGAGCCGGTCGCTCATCTTGGCGGCGCGCTCGAGCAGGCGCGAGTGCAGATAGAAGACGTCGCCCGGGTACGCCTCGCGTCCCGGCGGCCGGCGCAGCAGCAGCGAGATCTCGCGGTAGGCGGCGGCATGCTTGGAAAGATCGTCATAGATGATCAGGGCGTGCTTGCCGTTGTCGCGGAAGTACTCGGCCATGGCGCAGCCGGCGTACGGCGCGATGTACTGCATCGTCGCCGGCTCCGACGCCGAGGCGCTGACCACGATGGTGTAGGCCATCGCGCCGTGCTCTTCGAGTATCTTGACGACCTGGGCGATGGTCGAGCGCTTCTGGCCGATGGCGACGTAGACGCAGATGACGCCGGTGCCCTTCTGGTTGATGATGGTGTCCACCGCCACCGCCGTCTTGCCGGTCTGCCGGTCGCCGATGATCAGCTCGCGCTGGCCGCGGCCGATCGGGATCATCGTGTCGATCGCCTTGAGACCGGTCTGCATCGGCTCTTTCACCGGCTGCCGGTCGACGACGCCGGGGGCGATGCGCTCGAGCGGCCCGACCTTGTCGGTCGGCACGGCCCCCTTGCCGTCCTGCGGCTGGCCGAGCGGGTCGACGACGCGCCCGACGAGCGCCTCGCCGATGGGGACCTCCATGATCCGTCCGGTCCGCTTGACCGTGTCCCTTTCCTTGATCTTCATGAACTCGCCGAGGAGAACGATGCCGACCGATCCCTCCTCGAGGTTCAGCGCCATGCCGAAGACGCCGTGCGGCAGCTCGAGCAGCTCGCCGGCCATGCAGCTCTCGAGGCCGTGGGCCCGGGCGATGCCGTCGCCGACCGACGCGACCGTGCCGACCTCGTTGACGTCGACGCCGCCCTTGAAGCCTGCGATCTGCTGCTTGAGGACGCTGACGATCTCGTCCGCCTTGATCTCCGCCATGTCTCTCCTCAGTGCGCCTCGGCCAGCCGGCGGTGGAGCGCGCGCAGGTGGCTCTTGAGCGTTCCGTCGTAGACGCGCGAGCCGATGCGCGTCCGGACACCGCCGACGATCTCGGGGTCGATCCTGACCGACAGCCGGACCTGGCGCCCGGTCATCGTCTCGAGGGCGGCGCGGAAACGCGCCGTCTCGGCATCGTCCATGCCCACCGCCACCGTGGCCTCGACCGGGACGATGCCGGCCGCGCGGTCGTGCAGCGCCGTGAACGCCGCGGCGATCGCCGGCAGCGACGACATGCGCCGCTTGTCGATGACGACGGCGAGGAATCGCCGCACGAGATCGGAGAGACCGGCCTTCGCCACCAGGGTCGCGAGGGCCGACGCTTTATCTGTCGCGCGCGACGTCGGGCTGTCGAAGAACTTCGCCAGCGCCGGCTCTTCTGCCACTATGCGCGCCACGAGGTCGAGCTGCGCACCGACCGCGCCGAGCGCCGCGGCGTCGTTCTCGCCGGCGATTTCGGCGAGCGCGCGTGCGTAGCGGCCCGCCATCATGACCGGTTTCACAGAGCCGTCCCCCGAAGTGTGTCCGCCCCGGCGGCGGCTCGCATCGCAGACCGTCGCGCGGTTGCCCGGACCTTCGCTAAACCACTGCGTTCAAAGCGGAAAGCGGACCTTAGCACACGCCCGCGACGGGTGTCAAACAAGCCCTCCATGGTGGTGCGCAGGTTGTGGAATCGGCCCGGGAGGCGGAGCGCGGCAGGGGGGTGGTTGGAGGTGAGGGCAGGGGGTCCCGGGGCCAGGTTGGAGAGTCGGGAGGGTCGCCTGCGTGCTGTGTCATGACTCCCCTCCCTGCCGTGGGGCGGCAGTCTGCGGCAGGCCCGGCGGCGCAATCGCGCCCGCCGGCCCGGCCGCCCGGGCGGGATAGACCCGGCATGAGTGCGTCTTCATGACCAGGTGGACCGGGCGTCCGGGGACGAGCCCGAGGCGCTCGCAGGCCTGCGCGGTGAGCGCGGCGATCACGCGCGCCGCGCCGCGCCCGACCACCGTGACGACCGCGACGCCCTGGTCGCCCGTCGTCGTCTCGGTCAACGGACGCCGCTCGAGGACGGTCGCCGGCAGGACGTTCTGCGCCGACAGGCCGTGCGGCGATTCGACCGCCACGATGATCTCCTCGGCCCGCACGACGACGGCGATCGGCTGCCCGGGGACGAGACCGCGGCCGGGGACGGTCAGTCGCAGGCCCGGCTCGATCTCGGCGTCGGCGGTTGCGCCACCCGCCGCGACGACGCGCGCGTGCAGGACGTTCTCGTAGTTCTCGTCCCAGGCAAGCGCCCCGATCGACGGCCCGGCGAACAGGTCGTCGGGGCGGCCGCGCGCCGCCACCCTCCCGCGATCGATCACGATCGCCTCGCGCGCCAGCAGGCGCACCTCGGTCGGGTCGTGCGACACCACGAGGCTCGGCACGGCGAACTCCTCCTGCGCGAGCATTAGATGCCCTATGAGGCGGCGCCGCAGGGCGGCGTCGGCCCCCGCGAGCGGCTCGTCGAGCAGAAGAATATCGGGCCCCGACAGCAGCGCCCGCCCCAGTGCCACCCGCTGCCGCTCGCCCCCCGAGAGCGACGCGACCGGGTCGTTCTCGCGACCGCCGAGCTCGAGCACCTCGACCACCCGCTCGAGCACGATGCGGCGGCCGGGCGCGCGGGCGGCGCGGCGCGCCCCCGCTTCCAGATTGCCGCGCACCGTCCGGTGCGGGAACAGGCGCGCGTCCTGCGGTACGTAGCCGACGCCGCGGCGCTCCGGCGGAAGCCGGATGCCGCGCGCCGTGTCGAGCCAGGTCCTGCCGGCGACGCGAATCGTGCCGCGCTCGCCGGTCCTCAGGCCGGCGAGCGCTTCGACGAGCGAGGTCTTGCCCGCGCCCGACGGTCCGAACAGCCCGATCGACGGTTCGTCGCTGGTCCAGGCCACCTCGAGGGCGAAGCGGTCGAGCGACAGGGCCAGGTCGATCTCGAGCAGGCGGCTCATGCCGGCGCGCGGCGCAGCAGCGCCTCGACGCTCCACATGGCGGCGAAGGCCACCACGACCGTGATCGCCACCAGGATCATCGCGTCGCGATCACGCCCCGCCTGCATGTCGGCGAAGATGGCAAGCGCCAGCGTCTGGGTGCGCCCCGGGATGCTGCCGGCGACGACGATGGTCGCGCCGAACTCGCCCAGGGCGCGGGTGAAGCCGAGGAGGGCGGCTGCGAGCAGGCCGCGGCGCGCCAGCGGCAGCGTCACGCCGGCGAAGGTGCGCAGTGGTCCGAGCCCCAGGGTGCGGGCCATCGCCTCGAGGCGCGGATCGACCTCCTCGAATGCGACCCGCGCCGTGCGGATCACCAGCGGCAGCGACATGATCGCCGCCGCCAGCACCGCCCCTTTGAGCGTGAACAGGATGTCGAGATCGACCCCGAGGGTCCGCCGGCCGAGCGGCCCGTCGAGCGCCAGCGCCCGCAGCATTAGATAACCTATGGCGGTCGGCGGCAGCACCAGCGGCAGGGCAAGCAAAGTCTCGACAAGGCTGCGCCCGGCGAACCGCCGCCGCGCCAGGAGCCAGCCGAGGAGCGTCCCCACCGGCAGGACGATGCCTGTCGTCCAGACCGATACCTGAAGGCTGAGGAGGAGCGCGGTCACCGCCGGGGTCATGGGGCCGCCGCCGTCATCACGGAGCCGCCGCCGTGACGATGAAACCGAAGCGCGTGAAGACCGCGGCCGCTTCGGGTCCCGCGATGCAGGCGGCGACCCGGCGCGTCTCTTCGGCGTGCGGCCGGTCGCGCAGGATGGCCATCGGGTAGCCGATCGGCGGCCCTTCGCCCGCGGGCACCTCGTGCAGCACCCTCACCTTGTCCGAGAGCGCGGCATCGGTGCGGTAGACGATGCCGGCCTCGGCGGCCCCCGATTCGACCGCCGCCAGCGCGGCACGCACGTCGAGGGTCGGCAGGACTCGGGGCGCGACCGCATCCCAGACGCCGGCGGCCTGCAGCCAGGCGCGGGCGTAGCGCCCCGCCGGTACCGCGTCGGGATTGGCGATCGCCAACCGGCGGATGGCGGGCGAAAGGAGTCCCCGCGCCCCCTCCCCGGCCGGGGCAGCGGCGTCGCGCCGGGCGATGACCGACAGACGGTTCGACAGCAGCGTGCGGCGCGAACCCGGCTCGACGAACCCGCCCGCCTCGACACGGTTCATCCAGTCCTCGTCGGCCGACAGGAAGAGGTCGGCCCGCCCCGCCGCCATGATCTGCCGTGCGAGATCGTTCGAGCCGGCGAGGTTGAAGACCAGGCGCGCGCCGGCGGCGCGACCGCATGCGGGCGCCAGCGCCTCGAGGGCGTCGCGCAGGCTGGCGGCAGCGTAGACCATGACCTCGGGCGCCGGCACCGGCTCGGGCGGCGGCGCCGCGGCGGCCATCACGACCGGAACGCCGGCGCTTGCGGCGACCAGGGCGGCGGCGGCGAGCCACCGCGCCGCCGGAACCGGGCATCTTCGCGCGCCTGACATGGCCGGTCATTGTATGCGCGAGGAGATGATCCCGACCCGCATGACGCCCGGGACTCCCGCCCGGGACGCCCCCCGGACGGCGGCGCAGCCGCAGCTCGCGGCCCTCGCCCGCCGGCTGCGGCCGCGGGCCGCTTGACGGCGCGCCGTGGCATCCCGGAGAATCCCGGCCCGATGAGCCGCGCCCCAATCCCCGTCGCCGGCCGTAACACCGACCGCGGTTTCCGCTGGCGCAGCCACGAGATCACCCGCATCGAGGGGTTCAGTGACGCGGTTCTCGCTTTCGCCGTGACGCTGCTCGTCGTTTCCCTCGAAGTGCCGGAGACCTTCCACGAGCTGCGCGAATCGATGCAGGGCTTCATCGCCTTCGCACTCGGCTTCGCGCTCCTGTTCTGGGTCTGGTACAACCAGTACATCTTCTTCCGCCGCTACGCCATGAACGACGGCTGGACCCTGACCCTGAATGGGGCGCTGCTGTTCGTCGTCCTGTTCTTCGTCTACCCGCTGAAGTTCCTGTTCGTGACCATCATCAAGATGGTTGCCGGCAGTGACACGCGGGTGGCGCTGCCCGATGGTTCATTCCACCCGGCCATCGGGCCCGGCGAGGGCGTCCCCCTGATGGTGATCTACGGGGCCGGCTACGCCGCCATCTTCGCCATCTTGTGGCTGATGTACCGCCACGCCCTGAAGAACAGGGAGTCCCTCCTGCTCGACGAGGTCGAGGTGCTGCTGACGCGCGCCGCCCGCCGCGGCCACCTGATCAACATCGCCATCGCCGCCGCCTCGATCCTCGTCGTCCTCATCGGCGGCGACCGCTGGAGCGGAGTCGCCGGCTTCACCTACGCCCTCGTCGGCCCCCTCATGACCCTGAACGGCACCCTGGCCGGCCGCTCCCTCCGCCGCCTGGAGGCAAAGCACGCCGCGGCGGCAACGGCAGCGCCAGCCCCCCCGGCCCCACCCGCGCCACTCACGAAGCCCTGACAGCAACGGACCGGGGGGCCAAGAGCCACCGACCCCCACATCGGTGGACCAGTACGCCAACCGTCAACAGCCCCGACAGCGGTGACCCGGGGGCCGGGAGGGCGGTCCGAAGCCGGCGGGGCCGTCCGAGACCCCGAGGGATCAAGCCCGCGCTTTACAGCGGGCCCCGAGGGGCGAGGCCGAGGGGAGGTGGCGCGCAGGGCGAAGCCCGATCCGCGCCACCGGACCCGGTGCCCCGCCGGCTTCGGACCGCCCTCCCGGTCCCCGGCCCCCCAACGTCCGGACATGGCGGTTTGCCGGTTGACGCCCAACCCGCGGTTTCCGTAGACTTGGCGCCCCTCCCGGCGGCCGACCGGCCCGCCACGGAGTAAAAATGCGTCCGCGGAGTCGGGGGGCTTCCGCCCAGTCACCACGTCGAGAGAAGAGAGGAGTCGAAATGAGAGTCGTGCGATCTGCCCTGCGCCTTCTGCCGATAGCACTCGTGCTGCTGGCCCTCACCGGAGCGGCGGCCTACGCGCAGCCGGCCGAGGGGGGCGTCGCCCGGCATCACGGCGGCGAGGCCAACCTGATCCTGCCCGACGTCGGCCAGGTCGACTTCCTCGGCATGAACGGCCGCGCGCTCCTGATGTTCGGCCTTCTCGTCTGCGGCCTCGGCTTCGTCTTCGGCATCACCATGCTGCGCCAGGTGAAGAACCTCCCGGTGCATGCCTCGATGGGGGAGATCTCCGAGCTCATCTACGAGACCTGCAAGACCTATCTCGTCACGCAGGGGAAGTTCATCCTGCTGCTCGAGGTCTTCATCGGCATCATCATCGTCCTGTACTTCGGGTTGCTGCAGCACTTCGCGCCGATCAAGGTCGCCATCATCCTGATCTTCAGCCTCATCGGCATCGGCGGGTCGTACGGCGTCGCCTGGTTCGGCATCCGCATCAACACCTACGCCAACTCGCGCACCGCCTTCGCGAGCCTCCGGGGCAAGCCGTTCCTGCTCTACTCGATCCCGCTCAAGGCCGGCATGAGCATCGGCATGCTGCTCATCAGCGTCGAGCTGCTGATGATGCTGTGCATCCTGCTGTTCATCCCGGGCGACTACGCCGGCCCCTGCTTCATCGGCTTCGCGATCGGCGAGTCGCTCGGCGCCGCGGCGCTGCGTATCGCCGGCGGCATCTTCACGAAGATCGCCGACATCGGCTCCGACCTGATGAAGATCGTCTTCAACATCAAGGAAGACGACGCCCGCAACCCCGGCGTGATCGCCGATTGCACGGGCGACAACGCCGGCGACTCGATCGGCCCGTCCGCCGACGGCTTCGAGACCTACGGGGTCACCGGGGTCGCGCTCATCACGTTCATCCTGGTGGCGGTGACCGAGCCGGTGGTCCAGGTGCAGCTGCTGGTCTGGATCTTCATGATGCGCGTTCTGATGATCGTCGCCTCGGGCGCCTCGTACATGATCAACGAGGCCTTCACCCGCGGCTCGTACGCCGAGGCGGCGCGGATGAATTTCGAGAAGCCGCTCACCCATCTGGTCTGGCTGACGTCGTTCGTTTCGGTCGCCATGACCTTCGTCGCCTCGTATCTATTAGTCCCCGGTCTCGGCGACGGGACGCTGTGGTGGAAGCTGTCGCTGGTCATTACATGTGGCACCCTGGCCGGGGCGATCATTCCCGAGCTGGTGAAGGTGTTCACATCGACCGAATCGGGCCACGTGCGCGAGGTGGTCACCTCGTCGCGCGAGGGCGGCGCTTCACTCAACGTCCTCTCCGGCTTCGTCGCCGGCAACTTCTCGGCCTACTGGCTGGGGCTCACCATCGTCGCGCTGATGGGGGCGGCCTACTGGGTCAGCACCCTGGGTCTCGCATCGATCATGATCGCGTCGCCGGTGTTCGCGTTCGGCCTGGTGGCCTTCGGCTTCCTCGGCATGGGGCCGGTCACGATCGCGGTCGACTCGTACGGCCCGGTCACCGACAACGCCCAGTCG
>Ga0210377_10005811_pt1 | contig 10081 bp, 8 predicted proteins | sample PLM4_65_b1redo_FD_155480 | JGI IMG/M metagenome (GOLD analysis project Ga0210377, IMG submission 155480) | Groundwater sediment microbial communities from an aquifer in East River, Colorado, USA - PLM4_65_b1 redo | ecosystem: Environmental > Terrestrial > Soil > Riparian zone | place: USA: East...
AGCTCTGCGCCAGCGCGGCGGCGGCGGTCAACAGCAGGACGGCCAGCGTCGTGAACCGCTGTCTCATGGGAATGCTCCTTGGGAGGAGGAAAAGAAAGCTTCTTCTCAATGTGACTTGGCGGCGAGACTACGCCCGCCTCCGAGGAGGAGTCAAGTCGGGCTGAGGCTGGGCCTGGAGATCCCGTCGACGATCTTGCGGATCCGCGCCCGGGTGCCCTCCGAGAACCAGCTCTCCAGCCATTCCCCCAAAAGCTCGCTCTCCCGGGCCTTCATCTCGGCCAGGACCCTGCCCCGGAGGTACCCCTTCGTCCGGCTGAGCGCGGTGGCGTCCTTCTCGGCGAACTCCCGGAGCCGGGCGAGGCAGGCCTCCTCGAAGCCCTCCCCGTCCAGGATCTCGTCGGCCAGGCCCACGGCCAGGGCCTCCTCGTCGGCGAAGTTGCGGCCGAGGAGCGCCACGCGCGAAAGGAACTGGGGCGGGACCGAGGCTCGGAGCAGCGTCGCCACCGACCAGGGGAGCGGCACGCCCACCTTCACCTCGTTCAGGCCGATCTGGGCGCCGCGCTTCAGCGCGCGCCAGTCGGCGGTGAGGGCCAGGATGCAGCCGCCGGCCACGGCGTGGCCGTTCACGGCGGCCACCACCGGCTTCCCGAGGCCGTAGAGGGACGCCATGGCCTCGGAGAAGCGGAGCATGAAGCGCTCCATGCGCGCGCGATCGAGCTCCACGAGGCTCACCAGGTCGAGGCCGGGCGAGAAGAGCTTCGGGTGCGCGGAGGCCAGGAGCACCCCCGAGATGCCCGGATCGCCGTCGATCTCCGGGACGGCGCGCAGGAGGTCGTCGATCAGGGCCTCGTCGATGGCGTTCCCGCGCGGCTTGTCGAGGCGCACCAGGAGGAGGCCGTCTCGTCGCTCGAGTCGCAGCGTGCTCATGCCGCCGGAATCTAGCACAGCCGCGACGGCCTCGCGTCGCGACTCAGCCCCAGAGCCGAAGCTGGCGGGGGACCTCGGGCCCGCGATCCCCCGTGCCCGCGAAGGAGGGCCCGAGGCCGTGCTTCTCCCGGAGCCTCTTCACGAGCGCCTCGATCCGCCGGCGGTAGCCTCCGCGCAGGTAGACGCGGCCGTCGTAGGCGTGGCGGTAGGCCTCCGCCAGCCGCGGGAACTCGGCTTCGAGCCAGCGGAGGTACTTCTCCTTGGTGGGCGAGCGCAGGAACAGCACCACGCAGGAAACGGTGCGCACGCCGGCGGCGGCCACGGCGCCCAGCAGCGCGTCCAGGTCCGCCTCGGCGTCCGTGAGGCCGGGCAGGACCGGCGCCAGGGACACTCCCGCGCGCAGCCCTGCCTCGACCAGCCGCCGCAGCACCTCGATCCGGACCTCCGGCGGCGGCGCCCACGGCTCGATCCGGCGCAGCAGGGCCGCGTCGGGGGAGATGAGCGAGACGTGAACCTGGAGCGAGGAGCGCTCGTGGATGCGCCGGAGCAGGTCCAGGTCGCGCAGGATGAGCGCGCCCTTGGTGGTGATCCCCAGGCGCAGCCCCCGCACCTGGGCCGCGGCTTCCAGGAAGCGGCGCGTCACGCCGAGCTCGGCCTCGCCGGGCTGGTAGGGGTCCGTCGCGGTGCCGAGGGCCACCCGCTGGCCCCGCCGCACGATGGAGGGGAGCTGCCGCGAGGTCTCGGCCTCGGCGCCGGTCTTGACGAAGATGGTCGAGTGGAAGCTCTCGGGGGTCGTGATCCCCATGAACTCGTGGGTGTACGTGGCGTAGCAATAGCGGCATCCCATGGCGCAGCCGCGGTAGGGGTTCACGGTCCAGTCGAAGGGCATGCGGTCGGAGACGCAGCGGTTCAGCAGCGAGCGGGACCGGAGCTCCAGGTAGCGCACGCCGCCCCGCTCCCGGAAGGGCTCCTGCGCCATGCGGGCACGCAGGCTGGGGGCGGGGACGCCGGGGCGGGCCGCGGACATGACTTTCGCTTATTCTTCGCCATCGCCCCGCCCGCCGTCAAACTGTTTTTCGGGGCCGGGTGAGGGTCGAGGGGGGTGAGATAATGAAGCCGAGGTCCTGATGTCCGCGATCGTCTCCCCACTGGCCGAAGCCCTCGCCCGACACACCGCCGAGGGCGAGCTCTACGAGAAGCTGCCGGAAGGGCGCGTGCGCTGCTTCGCCTGCGGCCATCGCTGCCTGATCCCTCCGGGGCGCGACGGGATCTGCCGGGTCCGCTTCAACGAGGACGGCGTGCTCCGTGTGCCCCGCGGCTACGTGGGCGCGCTGCAGCTGGACCCGGTGGAGAAGAAGCCCTTCTTCCACGCGCTGCCGGGCGCGACGGCGCTGTCCTTCGGGATGCTGGGCTGCGACTTCCACTGCGGGTACTGCCAGAACTGGATCACCTCGCAGGCGCTGCGGGACCCGTCGGCCGTGGCCCCGCCGCAGGAGATCACGCCCGCCGAGCTGGTCCGGCTGGCGAAGAAGCACGGCGCGCGCATCATGACGTCCACCTACAACGAGCCGCTCATCACCAGCGAGTGGGCCGTCGAGGTGTTCCGCGAGGCGAAGCAGGCGGGCCTCATCTGCTCGTACGTCTCCAACGGCAACGGCACCCCCGAGGTGCTGGACTACATCCAGCCCTGGGTGTCGCTGTACAAGGTGGACCTGAAGGGCTTCCGGGACCGGGCCTATCGCGAGCTGGGCGGGACCCTGGAACGCGTGCTGTGGACGATCCGGGCCCTCCAGGAGCGGGGCTTCTGGCTGGAGGTCGTGACCCTCGTGATCCCGGGCTTCAACGACGGGAGCGAGGAGCTCCGGGACATCGCCCGGTTCCTGGTCTCGGTCTCGCCGGACATCCCGTGGCACGTAACGGCCTTCCACCGCGACTACAAGATGACGAAGAACGGCGATACGAGCGTCGCGACGCTGCTCCGGGCCGCGGAGATCGGCGCGGAGGAGGGCCTGCGGTTCGTCTACGCGGGAAACATCCCGGGAGCGGTGGGCGACTGGGAGAACACGTACTGCCCCGGCTGCCGGGCCCTGCTCGTGGAGCGTTCCGGCTTCCGCGTCCTGCGGAATCGGATCGCGGCCGGGGCGTGCCCGGCGTGCTCACGGACGATCCCCGGCGTCTGGTCCGCGCCTCCGTCAGCCTGAGCAGTCCGCGCCTCCGTCAGCCTGAGCCCGCAACCGCGCCTCGTCATCCTGAGCGAAGCGAAGGATCTAACTCCGGCCACGACCAGATCCTTCGGGGCGACGACCCACAACGGAGCCCCTCAGGATGACGGCGCGATCGACGGACAACAACGAACGATCGCTCAGGATGATGGCGCGGGTCAGGACGACGCCGTCACCGCTGGATCCGCGCGATCGCGTCCTTCACGGCGCGCCGGAAGTCCTGCTCTTCCGCCTGCTGCTTGAGCTGGGCGGCTTCGCAGATCGTGCATTCCGTCGTCAGGGGAGCGGTGGCCCAGTACTTGAGGGTGGGAAGCGCCTCCCGGGCCGACGGGCCGATGTCGCCCAGCGCCTTGGCGCAGGCGGACCGAACGGCGAACGAGGGGTCCTCCTGGACGGGGCCCACCAGATACGGGGCCGCCTGGCCGCGGAACTGCGCCAGCGCCCGGCAGGCGTTCGCCCGCGTGCCCGCGTCCTTGGCCCGCAGCTGCCCCACGAGCTGGGCGATGCTCGGGCCCTCGTCCTTCGGCTCCTTGACCTGGGCCAGCTCGCGCTCGGCTTCGTCCTTGCTCCGGGCCAGGGCCTTCTCGTAGCGGTCCACGTTCTGGAACAGGGCATCGACGTTGCGTGCCGCGGCCTTGGCCTTCTCCGCGTAGGCCTTGGCCTGGGCCATGTCCCGCTTGAAGAAGAAGCACCAGGCGATCCCGTTGTAGGCCTCGCCGGCCACGCTCGGGTCCAGCTCCAGGGCCTTCTTGAAGGCCGCGATGGAGTTGTCCCAGTCCTTGGCGTAGGTGTAGGCCCAACCCAGGCCCAGCGCGGCCGGCACGCTCTTGGGATCCAGCTCCAGCGCCTTCTTGTAGGCCGCGATGGACTCCGGGGTCTTCTTGGGCTCGGCGTTGCGGTAGACCCATCCCAGGTTGATCCAGCCGTCGGCGTCCCTGTAGCCCGGGGAGCTGACCACCTTCTTCAAGGCGGCGATCCCCGCGTCGTATTGCTTGTTGATGCCCAGCAGCAGGCCGTAGGTCGTCAGGTAGTCGATGTTGCTCGGCTCCAGATCGGTGGCTTTCTTGTACGCGGCCACCGCCTGCTCGGGCTTTCCCGCGAACTGGGCGGCGGTGCCCAGGAAGCCGTAGGCCTCGGCCAGGTTCGGGGAGAGCTGCGTGGCCTTCTCGAGGGCGGCCACGGCGCCGAGGTAGTCGCCCTTGCGGAGCAGCAGGCGGCCGTGGCGCGCGTAGGCCTCGCCGCTCTTCGGGAGGTCCTGGACCAGCTTCTGGGCCGAGACCAGGGCGCCGGCCACGTCGCCGTTGCGCTCCTGGGCCGTGACCAGCGCGAGCTGCGCGGGGATGTATCCCGGATCGGTGGCGATCGCCTTCTTGTACGCCTCCACGGCCTGCTTCAGGTTGTTGAGCTCGAAGATCTGGCCCACGGCCATCTGGACCATGGGGTTCTTGTCGTCCAGGAAGGCGCCCTGCTGGGCCTCGGCGATCGCCTTGCCCCAGTTGTCCTTGTTCTGGGCGAGGATCGCGGTGCCCAGCACGGCGAAGGCCTCGCCGGACTTGGGATCGGCCTCGGTGGCCTTGCGCGCCTCGGCCTCGGCCTCGGCGGCCTTGCCGGCGGCCAGGTGGGCGGAGGCCAGGCCCACGCGGGCGCGGGTCAGCTTCGGTTCCACCTCGAGGGCCTTGCGGTAGGCGGCGACGGCGTCGTCGTTCCTGTGCAACGCCAGCAGCGCGTCGCCGCGGGCCGCATGCGCCTCGCCGCTCGTGGGGCCCGCCTGCACGGCACGGTCCGCGGTCGCGAGGGCAGCGGCGGCGTCCCCGACCCTCGCCTGGGCGCGGGCCAGCGCGGCGACGGCGCCGGCGCTCGCCTCGGCCTTCACCGCGGCCTCGGCGTGGGCCAGGGCGTCCTTGCCCGTCCCGCGCTGCAGATCGAACGCCGCCTGGCCGGTGAGGATCTGGGACTGCAGGGCCGGCGGAGCCGCCGCGGACAGCTGCGTGGCCTTGGCCATGCTGGCCGCCGCCTCGTCGAAGTTCCCGAGACGCTGCTGGAAGCGGGCCATGGCCAGCTGGGCCTCTGGAGAGGACGCCTGCTGCGAGACGGCCTTCTGCATCGTCTTCAGGGCTTCTTCGGGCTTCCCCTTCTGGAGCTGGTCCTCGGCCTTGGCGATCGCGTCGTCCAGCTTCTTGTCCGCCAGGGCGGGTGTGGCGAGCAGCCCCCACGCCAGGATCACAGCGCACGCGTTCTTCATGCCACTCCGCCTTCTTTCCAGGTTTGAAGGGATATCGTCATTATACCCCTCCCCAATCATGGTACACTCCCGGCCCCGCGACATTCCGGCGAGGATCGAGATGGAGCTACCGCGCCTCTGTCAATCCTGCCATCGCACAGCCAGCGAGGCCCTCCTCAGCTATCGCAAGGGGACCGCCCTCGTGCACAACGAGAGCTTCCTTCAATGCGACATCTGCGAGCGCTTCGCCTGCTCGGAGTGCCTGCAGGTCTACGACATCCTCTCGGGCTACGATTTCCTCTGCCACGACTGCGCCAAGGAATTCGGCGCTCCGCCTCCCGGGCAGACCGGGCACTAGGTCCGCCGGAAAAAGCAAGGGGCGCCCCGAAGAGCGCCCCTCTTACGCCAGTGGGAGGATCCCCTGTTTGGGGGGGAAGGATTGTTTCAGCGGGTTAGTGATTGGGTTGGCTTAGCCATAGGAGTGCGTTGTTCATGGCCTTTCTGGAGTGTTGGACGTAGCAAGCCGCATGCCGGTTTCATCGGATCTGTGAATAGTTGTCAAGTTATTTATGATCAGTAATTTAGCGGCCTGGCCCTCCTCGGCCGCCCCACTGGACGTGTCCCCCGCGCCGCATTCTGCGCCCGATCCGGGCACACTTGCCCGAAAACGTAGCGCGTACGCCTCGGGCTCGCCGAGGGCCTCAGCCTCCAGGCCCAGGCGCTCGGCCCTCCAGGGTACCCTCGCCGAACTCGCGGCGGAAGCGCTCCACGAGGCCGGCGCCGTCGAGATACCGGGCCACCGCTGGAGGAACGAGGCCGCGCCATCCGTCGCCCCGGGCCATCTCGAGCCGCACCCGGGTGGCGTCCAGCGCGATGCGCCGCTCGGGAGGGATGAGCCACAGGGGGTGCGCGATCCGGTACGCGCCGCCGAGGAGGTTCCCCACATAGGCGTTCCCCGTGACGAAGAGGTCCAGGGGGCCGAACAGCGCCTCGATCATCGACCGCCACCGGGGCCCGTGGCCGAGGTCGGGCACCCGGAGCAGGCGATAGCCGCGCCGATCGCCCAGGACCAGACGGACCATCTCCTCGCTCTCCTCGGGACTGAAGGGGTTGCGCAGGTCGTAGCGGTTGGTGCTGCCGACGCCGATCAGGGCCTCGCCGGCGCGATCCACGAGGGCCTCGAGGACCGCCGCGTGGCCCAGGTGCACGGGCTTCCAGCGGGCGACGATGCCGATGCGGCCGACGCGGGCGGGCAGGTGCGGGGGCGGCTCGGCGCCCGGGGGCATCGGCCGTCAGCTCGGAGAGGCCGGCGCGGTGGCGCGGTGGAGAGCGGCCTCCACCGCGAGCCTCGCGTTCACGACGCCCCAGCCCTGTCGCTCCGCCTCCACGCTGGACAGGCGCGTCGCCGTGTCGATCAGGATGCGCTTGACCTCGCGGGCCGCGAGCTTCGGGTTGGCTTCGATCATCTGCGCCGCCACCGAGGACACGATGGGCGCCGAGAAGCTCGTGCCGTCCACGTGCTTGTAGGCTCCGGAGATCAGGTTGTTGTCCCGCAGGCGCGACTCCACGAGCTGCCGGATCAGGTAGGGCTCGAGCTCCAGGGCCGCGTCCAGGGCGGGGTCCACGCCGGGGGCCGCGCCGATCATCGCCTTGAGCTCCGCGTCCCGGGCGCCGCCCAGGGCCGCGAGCAGCTGCGCCTGCTCGGCGGTGGACGTCCCCGGCAGGATCGGCGCGGCCACCCAGATCCCCGGGGCGATCACCTCGGGCTTCTGCAGGCCGTCGATGGTGGGCCCGTAGCTCGAGTGGTACATGTCGTAGCCCCGCACGTCGAGGCGGTTCTTGTCGTCGAGGCCCCCCACGGTGAGGACCGACGGCGCCGAGCCCGGCGGGATCACGGCGTGGTTGGGCGTGAGCCCGGCGTTGCCCGCCGCGGCGCACACCAGGATCCCCTCACGGCTCGCGCGCTCGGCGGCCTGCGACAGGGCGTCCTCCAGGTAGGAGGCCTCGTAGTCTCCGCCGCAGCTCACGTTGACGATGCGGATGCCGTAGCGCTTGCGGTTGCGGATCACCCACTCGAGGCCGCGGCGGATGTCGTCGTGGGCGATGCGGCGCGCCGACCCGACCTTGACCAGCACCAGGCTGGCCTCCCAGGCCAGGCCACGGTACAGGCCGTCGGAGAGCGCCCCGTTCCCGCAGGCCACCACCGAGGTCATGGTGCCGTGCCAGCTCGACACGTCGGGCTTGCGCAGGTCGGCCAGGCGCGCGCCGCGGCGCGTGACGTCGGTGTAGGCGAGGATGCGGGACCGGGGCTCCACCAGGTCCGGGTGGGAGTAGAAGCCCGAGTCCAGGAACGCGATGGTCACTCCGCGCCCCGAGAACTCGCGTGAGGCGCCGAGGCGGAGCGCCGTCGGGAGGATCCGGCAGCCCGCCTGGGCGGGATGCCGCAGCCGCAGCTCCTCCCAGGCCTCGATGAAGCGCGTCGCGCAATCGGGGCACAGGCCGCGTTCGGGACGCCAGCCGGGGCAGTTGGCGACCAGCAGGGACAGCACCTGGGGCTGGAGGCGCTGCGTCGTGAAGAGCCGCGAGGGCGGAACGAGCCGGCCGCAGAGCGGGCAAACGGGCCGCCGCGCGGCTGCCTCGTGGGCCATGAGGGGCGCGGCCGCTTCCGGCGGGGCCGTCGTGGCATCGGCCATGGTCGAGGGCGAGACTACGCTGTGCCCGAAGCCGGCGTCAAACTATAATCCGCGGAGCTTCCGAAGGAGGACGTGCATGGACCTGCAAGCGATCCAGAAGGCGCTCGGGGAACATCAGATCGACGGTTGGCTGCTCTACGACTTCCGCGGATCGAACCCCATCGCGCGGGCCGTGATCGGGTTCGACGAGAGCCAGATCGGCACCCGGCGCTGGTTCTACCTGATCCCCCGCCAAGGGGAGCCGGTCGCGATCCTCCACGTCATCGAGCCCCACGCGCTGAAGGGCGCGCCTGGGAGGATCCTGCTCTACCGCTCCTGGCGCGACCTGGAAGAGGCCCTGCGGGCGCACCTGAAGGGCATGAAGCGCGTGGCGATGGAGTACAGCCCGGGCGCGGCGATCCCCTACGTGGCCCGCGTGGACGGCGGCACGGTGGAGATGGTGCGGGCGGCCGGCCCCGACGTGGTCACCTCCGCCGACCTCGTCCAGTACTTCGAGGCCCGCTGGACGCCCGAGCAGAAGGCCCTCCACGACCGGGCCGCCAGGGGCTGCGTCGCCGCGAAGGACGCGGGCTTCGCCCTGATCAAGGAGCGGCTCGCGGCGGGGCGCCGCGTCACCGAGAGCGAGGTCCAGGCCTTGATCTCGAAGCGCTTCGAGGAGGCGGGGCTCTTCTCCGACCATCCGTGCATCGTCGCGGTCAACGACCACGCCTCGGACCCGCACTTCGAGACCGGCCCCGGCCCCGAGGACCGCGAGGTCAAGAAGGGGGACCTGGTCCTGATCGACTTCTGGGCCAAGGTCGCGAGCGACCCGCGCGCGGTCTACTACGACGCCACCTGGATGGCCTACTGCGGCCAGGACGTTCCGCCCAAGATGCGCGAGGTGTGGGAGACCGTGAAGGGCGGCCGCGACGCCGCCATCGACTTCGTCCAGCGCTCGGTGAAGGCCGGCGAGACGATCCAGGGGGCCCAGGTGGACGACGTGGCCCGCGGCTACATCGAAGAGCGCGGCTACGGCAAGTACTTCCTGCACCGGACCGGCCACTCCATCGGCTATCTCGTCCACGGCAACGGCGTGAACATCGACAACCTGGAGACGCGGGACTCGCGGACCATCATCCCGGGAGTGTGCTTCTCCATCGAGCCCGGCGTCTACCTCCCGGAGTTCGGCGTGCGGAGCGAGATCGACATGTACGTGGGCGAGGGGACCGCCGAGGTGACGGGGGACATCCAGCGGGAGCTGCTGCTCCTGGCCTGAGGCCGGCGGCATGAGCGACGTCCCCGTCGACCCGAGGCGGCGCTTCAGCGCGGCGGCCGACGACTACCACCGGAACCGGCCGTCCTACCCCGGCGCCCTCGTCGAGTGGATCCTGGAGACGGCGGCGGTCCCGCGGCCCGGGCGCATCGCCGACGTGGGCTGCGGCACCGGCATCGCCACGCGGCTCTTCGCCTCGCGCGGTCACACGCTGCTCGGCGTGGACCCCAACGAGGACATGCTGGCCTTCGCGCGCCAGGCCGGCGGCGGCCCCACCTACGTCAGGGGCGAGGCGGCGGCCACGGGCCTGGCGGAGGCGAGCTTCGATCTCGTGATCGTGGCCCAGGCTCTGCACTGGATCGCATTCCCGGAGTTCACGGCGGAAGCTCGGCGCATCCTGAAGCCCCCGGGCTGGGCCGCGGCCTTCTGGAACCTCCGCCAGAGCGGTCCCTTCCTCGACGAGTACGAGAGGCTGCTGAAGGCCGAGAGCCCCGAGTACTCGCGGGTACCGCGGGCGAAGGACGCCATCAAAGCCATCCGCACCTCGCCCGACGTGGCCGACCTGCGGGAGGCCGAGTTCGAGAACGCCCAGGAGCTGGACCGCGAGGGCTTCTTCGGCCGCGCCCACTCCAGCAGCTATGTGGCCCACGGGCTGCGCGACCGCGGCGCCTTCGACGCCGCCCTCGCCGCGCTGTTCGAGAAGCACCAGCGGGACCGGCGCGTCACGCTGCGATACCGGTGCGTGGCGCTGCTCATGCGGCTCTCC
>Ga0210377_10005812_pt1 | contig 10080 bp, 12 predicted proteins | sample PLM4_65_b1redo_FD_155480 | JGI IMG/M metagenome (GOLD analysis project Ga0210377, IMG submission 155480) | Groundwater sediment microbial communities from an aquifer in East River, Colorado, USA - PLM4_65_b1 redo | ecosystem: Environmental > Terrestrial > Soil > Riparian zone | place: USA: East...
GACATGTCGTGACCGTCGACATCCTGCACTTCCCAGCCGAAAGCGCGGAACTTGTCCGTGATCGGCTCCACGCCCATCACTTTTGCCACGGGACCGTCGATCTGGAGGCCATTGTTGTCCACGAGAGCGCAGAGATTGTCGAGCTTGTAGTGCGCCGCGGTCATGGCGGCCTCCCAGACCTGTCCTTCCTGGAGCTCTCCGTCGCCAAGCAGAACGTACACGCGGTTCTTTCCTCCGTCGAGCTTGTGCGCCAGCGCAAGGCCGTTCGCCACCGAGAGGCCCTGGCCGAGCGAACCGGTCGAGATCTCGACACCCGGAACGTATTTGCTGTCGGGATGGCCCTGGAGCCGGGAACCGAGTTTGCGGAGCGTGCAGAGCTCGGCATGCTCGATGAACCCTGCGTGGGCGAGCACGGTGTAGAGGAGCGGCGCCGCATGGCCCTTCGAAAGGATGAAATTGTCCCGCCCGTTCCAGCCGGGCTTTTTGGGGTCGTACTTCATCTTGTAGAAATAGAGCGCCGTCGCGATATCGGCGGCGGACAGGCTGCCGCCGGTATGGCCGGACCCGCACTCGGTCAGCATCTTCAAAAGGTCGATCCGGATCCTTCTCGCCTTGTCGGTGAGCGTCTTCAATTGTTCTTCAGTAACCGCCATGCACAATCCTCCTCATAAAGCCATTCAGTTCATTGTCTATCGAGAGTCGTGCACGAAGGCTTCTCTGCACGAGGTGAAGAATAACCATTACTTCTATTTCTTGTCCAGCTTCTCCTGCGAAAGAAAATCGAGGATGATGTCGTCAAGGCTCTTTTCCTTTTCCAGCTCCGGGGGAGCGGGCGCGGGCGACGCCGCTTTAGGAGCGGGCCGTTCTTTTGCCGGGGCAGGCTTGGGGGCTGCTGCAGGCTGGTACGTTGATTCATGGGGAGCGTTGTTCAGGTCCAGCTTGCCCTGCATCAAGTCGCGGATCATCTGCTTGTGCTGCTCCATCATAAGATCGCGCACCACGTCATCGAGGCAATCCGCCTTGAGGATGTCGGCATAGCTGGTCTTGCGTGACGCGAGAATCGCCCCTTGGTGGTACAGGAGAGAAGTGATGAAGGGACTGTTGACGCCGCCGTCTTCCGTTTGCACGTGGTAGACCTTGCCCTGGTATTTAAAGTCCGTGTTGTAGCCTGTGAGCATAACGGGTATTATACAAAGGAGGGCGGGAAGATGCAACCTCAAAATGGCGGCGAAGCGACCAAGGCCGGGCCTTCGCTCGCGCGAACGGTGTTTTGCAGTTTGAGACCTTGCGGAAAAGGAATTATGCCGGGTTTTTCCTTGACAGCGGAAAGGTGTTAGTGTAATTTTACCCCGTGCCGGTGTGGTGGAACTGGTAGACGCAGAGGACTCAAAATCCTCCGTCCGCAAGGACATGACGGTTCGATTCCGTCCACCGGCACCAATAAAAAGATCGGTGATTTTACCGGTCTTTTTTGTTTTTGAAGGAGGGCGAAATCGAACAAGGGGGTATGGGGGAAGGGATTCCCCTATGCTTCGGGGGAGCACACGAGGGGGCCGGCCACCTCGTGAAGCAAAGCGCGTGAGATTCCGACCACCGGCACCATTCTTTTCAAGGGGTCCCGACCTGTCGTTCCTCTCCGCCCACATCGACAAATTAACAGGTTGTTGAAAAAGTCACTTCTTAAGCTGAATTTTCTGGCATAGATCGTATCGCTATGGCTATATACATTGCGCAGTCATCACACATTGATCAAGAAGCGATGCATGCGCGGAGACGACACTAAAACAGAGGCTATGTTCTACTATCTATCACCTGAATCGATGGTTCCCCAAGATCATCCGCTGCGTCCCATCCGGAAGATGGTGGATCAGGCTCTGGAGGAGCTATCTCCCGAGTTCAACAAGATGTATTCCCGCATCGGTCGTCCCTCAGTACCGCCCGAGAAGCTTCTCAAAGGGCTTCTGCTCCAGACGCTTTTCTCCATTCGGAGCGTCCGTCAACTCATGCAAGAAGTCGGGTATAACATTCTTTACAAGTGGTTTCTGGGCCTTGCCATTGACGACAAGGTATGGGACCACTCGAACGTCATGCCGATATTCCTATCCGAGAATTCCTTCTTTGTCATTATTCACACATCTCGAATCCTGCTTATGGAGGGATATTGCAAGCTAAAGATGCTTCTTTTCAAATATAGCCGTTTCTTTATAGAGATCAACAACTCGCTTGCCTTTTAAAATACTTTTTCTGATTACCGCGTAATCTCCAGATCCGGTTTCATATTGCATAATAAATCGCGTTGCGTTGACCAATCCAAGATTACTTACCAAGGCCGCCCAACCCGCGTCTCTCAACGCGTGGCCACTCAGGGTTTTTTGTTGTGTCTTAAGCATTCTGAAACACCTCCTCAATCAGAAATTCAAGGGGACTGCATACAGATAATGAAACTGATTTTCGATCTTTCCTGGCTTTCTTGATGACGTTATCGTCACAGGTGACGAAGTACTCCGCGCCGCGAACTCAGCACAGGCAAGATGCATCGCATCAAGTGAATCAAATCCTGCCTGCTCAAATACGATTGCGCGTTTCTTGATAGCATCGTTCATTTTAACGGTTCGCGAAGCTATGGCGACATAAGTGGAAACCCGCTCCTTGCGATCCTTAAAGGGGGACAGGCTGTTCTCATAGGCCAAAACGGAAGAACTGATAATGCTGACCGCGCCAGCCATCGTTTTTTCTAAAATCGTCAGAAATGCCTCCGCCTCAAGCCTGATCCTGGCCTGACTTTGGTCATCAAAGGGCCTATTATACACACTGGTATCCAAATATATTTTAATGCGTCGTCTCATGCTTACTAATGTATATTATGCTCGATAAAAAATAAAAGAAAGCTGCATGCGAATAGAATACCATGATCAATACAGGATGACAAGTGGCAAATACAGCATGGCGAGCGAAGACAACCCTTGACATAACAAGGATTATCGCGTAATTTTAAATAGTTTTCAGAGCGGCCCGCTCCGCTAGTCTCGCTCTCAAAATCCTCCGGGGGCAACTCCATGTCGGTTCGATTCCGACCACCGGCACCATAACTTTTTCTTTAGATTCTTGCGAAGTTATGTCGCTTTTTTCCGTTCCAACTTCCTCGACACTGTTGCAGGTTTCAGGCATTGACCCTGTTTTTGACCCTGTTGCCGGTCCCGTGTACGGCTTTCGCGCCTCGATCTTTGCTTCCATCTGCCGGTGGTAGTCCATGATCCGCGCCGTTGCAGCTTCCAGGTCCGCTTCATTCACGATGTTGTAACGATCAAAGACCGACCGCGTCTTGTGCCCGGAAAGCCTCATACAAATACTTTCCGGCACCCCGGACCGGACCGCGTTTCTTACCGCCGATCTTCGGAAATCGTGCATGGTCCTGCCGTACCGCCGCAACTCCACGCTTCCGCACTCATGGCAAGTAAGAGGGACCGCCTGCTTTCTCCTTCGCACCGTTTTGCCGTTTTCCCGATGACTATGCTTCGCCCGGTAGTCTGTACCGGCGGGATACTCTGAAATCGCACCACAAACGCGACAGAGGAACACCGGCGGAAATCCACAGGCTTTCAATGCCCGTTCCCAGGCGTCCCGCGTGTCCCTCATACGCTGCCCCCGGTACGGAAACACATAGGGGCACCCCGGATACTGCCTATTCACGGTCTCCGCCTGATTCTGGATCACCTCTAGCAGCTCCCCGGCAAGCGGAATTATCCGCGCGTCCTTGTTCTTCGTGCTTCCGGCTGAAAGCGTGATCCGGCCGCGCACAAGATCAACCTTATCCCAGGTGAGAGACAGCATTTCCTCTCGCCTCATGCCGGAATGGTACGCCAGAACGATCACAGGTTTCAGGTGCTCCGGCAGAGCTTCCCGAAGTTTCAGATAGTCCTCATGCTCAAAGAAGAACGACCGCACGTTATTTTCCTCAAGCGTCGGGATATGCGGCCGCCGGTCCAGCTTCTCCGCTTTCACCGCAAGAGAAAACGACCGTTTGAGAGCTGCCAGTTCCCGGTTGATTGTGCCATTTGCGGCAAGATCCCCCTTGCGGGCCTCGATGTACTTTTTAATCTGCTCTGTGGTAATCTCGCGCGCCCGGCACCCGGCAAAATGACCCCGCAGCCGCTTTATTGCATTCTCGACCCGCTTAATGTTCCGCTCCTTCTTTGTGTTAAGCCGAAAATCTCGGATCATGTCTTCGGTGATTTCCTCAAAAGTGACTTTCTCAACCTGGAGCCCGCGAAATCTTCGCTCCACGATCTCGCCTTCCCGCTGCTTCAACAAGCGGTCCGCGTCGGTCTTCTTGAGAGAACCGCTGCTTTCCCGGTATTCCTTGCCGTTGTGAAAATACTTGATCCACCACTTTGCGCCCTCTCTTACCTTACCTTGATTGTCCCGGTACTTGCGTTTGAACAGTTCGCCCACTTGATTCACCCCCTTTTCGTTTAAGATGAACAACCCGCCCGCTTATCACCGCTCTCCTTGCTTAACCATGCACTTTAAAGCAAGTTGCAAATAGGGCGGAATGGAATTAAGCCCCCGCTCCCATCTGCTCACGGTCATAACATCGACCCCGAGCCCTTTTGCAAGCATCGTTTGACTGTACTTGTTTTTTTCGCGCCATGTTTTCAGCTCTTTCGATTTCATAATTAATTATATAGACAATTTGCCTATACTGCAAGTAAAAAATATATTAGCTCTCTGCCTTTCGATCTGCAATCCATGAATCAATGACCGCGCCCTCAATGAAAACCCGCGTTCCGTCTCGCACACAAGACAGTTTGTTCTCCCGGATCATGTGCCGGACCGCCCAGGCCCCCCGGCCAAGAATTTGCGCCGCTTCCTTGATGCTGTAAAGCCGCTTTTCTCCCGCACCACGGGCCGGAGCCTCGATATACGGCAGTATTCTTTCAAAAACTCTCTCTGATACCTTTTCGGCTATCGTGTCCAGGTCTTTTTGTTCAATCTCCAGTTTCATGATTGTTACTCTCCATCTCCATTGACAGCGGTATGGTTGCGGCTTCATCAAGTTCCGATATTGACGGCGGCTGCCAGGGTGCCCGCCTGCCAGCCTTACCTGTATTTCCTTCCGTGTATTGTTCCCGAATATAGGCAAGATAGCCCTGAATCCCGGTTGCCAAATCGAAGCGGCCATGATCAATGACAGGAATTACGTCGTTTTTGGCAAGGTAGAAAACCTGTCCCTTGGTAAGCCCGAGAAATCGCGCAAGGTCATCGGCATTACAGGGAATATCCGCCGGTGCCCTCCATGCTTCCAAGTGTTTGACGTAGGACAACAGAGATTCAGTCAAGTTATAGTCACCCCTGCCGTCCTTCTTTAAAGTGTTTTCTTTTGCAAGCTGCTGAATTCTACGTTCGGTAAGGCCAAGCATTCTCGAAAGCGTCTCAACATTCACCGTGTTTTGCATTCTTAACATCTCCTTTCCTATTGGAATCATTCAACGAAGCGAATTGCTTGCTTTTCTCTTGATAGCTAAGTGACTACCGGGGGTTTAATGATCCGCAGGGCGTAGAGCCCTGGAAGGACCCGCGAAATTTTATATTCTTCTCACCGTTCTTTTTTACCGTGTAAGGACTTTACTATCCTTTAGGTCTTATCTGTCCGGTCCACTCATAAAAAAATCCGAGCACCTAACGTTTTGCCGCTTTGCGTGCTTCATAAGTTTTCAATCTCAATCTTCTCTGCTTGGTTCATAAACGCAACGCCGAATGCATCCTCACTGTTTTTGAACATATCCCACAATTCAGACGTTTCCACCTTTGATTGAAGGTTATGAAAAGTTGACAGAGCTAAATCATCGCGTATCGCTAAAGGCGTCCGGTTGTTTACGTATGCGCGTAGCATAGGCCGGATATAATCCCAGGCTTGCTTCGCCTTGTCTTTGGAAATTAAATCCCTTGGGCGAGAGGTAGTTGACGTTTCACTGTTTTCTTTCTCATGTTTTTTAGTATTCTTTATTCCTTCTTTTCTTTCCGGCGTTGTTGCCGTGTTTTTGTCTGTTTCTGCTACAGAAACCAGCCTGTTTTGTTCACGTTTTCGCTGTACTACGTTGAATCGTTTCTTGATCCCCGAAGAAGTGAGCATTCCGCGCTCTTTGTAGTCTTTGCGGGAAAAGAGCCCGAGCCGCAAGGCGTCGGCCTGGAGTTTAGAAAATTGTTTGGCTGTAATGTTCATCCGCTGACAGGTCATACGACGATAATCCGTACTCATCTTTAATTCTCCGGCCGCTGTCCGATAGATCCGCTCTACCATCTCCCAAAAGAAACCGATTCCGGCAAGCCCATGAAGCGCACGATACGGGCCTAACTTTTCGTCATCAAGGTGCGCGTCCGTATCGTGCGGGAAATAATCAAGGCCATCTTTTCGAGGTCTCGCCATTACCGCCCGCCCTCGGCCGCGCGTGACCGTACCAGGTCCTTCATACGATCCGTAATTTCATCCAGACACTCTATGAACGTCTGAATCTCAACAAACTCGTTTTGATTGAACGCTAGAATAGCTTTATAGGTGGTATCTGTGGCAGGAGCGATGAAGTCTACTCGATTTGCTCTGCGAGGATTTGGAACAATCTCGACGGGTATTTGCTTCGCGCGAAGAAAAGCCGCAAGGGCGCGGCTACTAGTTTTGAATGTTTTCTCGTTCTGACTCTGCATTTAGCTCTCCAAAGCACATAACCTCTGCTTCGTGAGCGAATAATATCACCCCTTTGATTTTGAACTAGGGATGTTATTTATTATTTTCATCCCCCTTTGGAATGCCTCTATCTTTTTCTTCTCATCTGCCGGCATTCTTTCCCACGCTTTTTTGACCTCTCGCGTTTCCTTTTTCAACTTCTGATCTAAACCCTCAATAGAAGATAGTCCTAAAAATTCCGCCAACAATTCACTTGTCACTGTTTTCCAGTTGCGGCTTTGAATGTCTTTTAAAAGATTTTTATCATCGAGATATTTAAGGCGCGGATCTATCCGCTTCATATGTGTTATATTCTGGATTGTTCCATCTCTGGTAGCTTGATGCTTTAGAAGATTTTGTCTGATATCTATAGTGATTTGATGTAGATAATCTCGAAAAGCCCGAAGATAAAGAGTATTGGGTATTGCCTTGTGACTCTTCTTAAGCGATTTTGGTCTTTCAAGAATCCTATCCCTAATCACACTGAGTGCATCGCTTCTTTCTTTTGAATTCCTGGAGAAGACCGCTTGTCTAAGCAATTTGCTAAAATGCGATACGAGAAATTCCGCAACGGGAGATTTTATTTCAAACAACCTGGGATAGCAATGAATACTGTTTACTAGAAGGTCATTTAGCTCTTTCTCTGAAAGATTTGCATTTTGGAGATGTTTCAGAAAAGCATCTCCAGGACGGTATGACTTGGGCATTATGGCGGGAGGCTCATTGTACATCACGGTAGGCATTATTCGGTAAGAATACATCGTAAGAAGATAATCCCCGCGCTGAAGTTGTTTATCAACGGCGTTAAATATATCTTCATAGGATCTCAATCTGAAGTAGTTTTCTTCTAGGAAGGGCGCTATAAATAATTTATCAATCCGTGCATGGGGTGAGAAATGCATGGATTCATCTTTAATTCCAAAGCTGCCATAGTGCTCATTACTATGCATGAACTGCATGGCAATCTTAAACGTCCTGCCCATATTCCCGCTTCTCCTTGCGGTCTCTCCGTTCTGAGAAAACAGGGGGCACCGGTTCGGAGTAAACCGGCTTCCAGGCAGGTTCATGAGGCCTACTCTGCCCCCTGCTGCTGTAAACTATTTTTTCAAACAAGCAAACTCAATCGCGCCGCTTTTTCGTATGCTGTACAGCCTAGTATTGCATCAGTCATTAAAAAAGACATTGCATGCTCCGAACCCACGATGCGATACCGGGATTGATAAATTGAAGGTTACGCCGCTACCATCTTTGAACCTCAATATCGTCTCGCCATCGTCCAATTTCCCAGATGTTGACAGGGGTTCACCTTTTTCAGAAATGTATTCTGTTATTTTCTCCTTGCATTTTTCAATCGCTTGCTTTTTTTGTTCTTCGGGGGTATAGGTAATAATTACCGGTGCAGGGCATTGTTTATAAAATTCCGATAAGGACTTCTTGAGAAGGGATGTATTAAAGACCGCAACCCTACGGTCTTCTTCATATGGGTATATTGAGGCCACAAATGTTGTCGATTCCTTCATTCGGCTCAGAAATTCATGGACATCCTTTTTATAGAAAGTGGTATCATGCGCGGATGATATATTCCATTCATCTTCTTCTGCTTGCTCCGAATCAAAACGAGCAGTAACGAATGCCCTTTCTTGTCCAATATATTCGCCCCATACAATGTAAATATCGGGTTCCTTTCCTTTGCATCTTATTACCAGGGTCATCGGACGGCCAAACTTGTTGATGCCTTGATACGATTCTATGCTGAGGCCGACGGATTTTGAATCATCCAAGGGATCTATCCTTTGAAATAATTCCCATTTGCCGCTCGGGATTTTGGAATTTGAGCTCTTCGTCTGAGCCGCATATATATAGTTTGGAAGGAATAATGCAATAAAAAACAGCATAAGGAACTGTTTGGCGGTTGCGCTCTGATTAATCTTTTTCAATTCAGCCAAAATATCATCAAAAAAATACTGTTTAATCCCCTTGAGTAAAAGGGCAATGCCCGGAAGCCACAGAGCCGCGATTAAGATTGCACCGGCAGCGAGAATCACAGGAAGTTCCCTTTCTTTCGGAAACGCCAAAAGCAGCTCGAAATAAATCCCCTGCAAAACAAACCCTATCAGTATTTTCCCCATGAATGGAATCTCCTTTCCTGTGTATTTCCTCCGCGGGTAGTCTAGCACAACGTGAATAAAAAACAAGGCCCCTGGTTTTCCAGGGGCCTGAATGAAGCATAAAACGATTGACCTGTACTTGACCCCGAAATTGACCCCGTTCACAATGCCAAAGACCCGTTTCTATGCAAAGTAGGGTTTTTGACTTCTGCGAAACAACAAAACCTTAACACCGTACGCAAACACGCGCAAAGCATTAAGGCTTACTCAAAATCCTCCGGGGGCAACTCCATGTCGGTTCGATTCCGACCACCGGCACCATAAAAAAGATCGGGTTATCTCCCGATCTTTTTTGATTTTAGGGGGGCGGAATCGAACCAGGATCGATCTATATTGTAGCAGGTCGCTGAAAAAGTCTTTTAGCCGTCTTTGCGAGCGAAGCGAAGCAATCTCGATTTTAAAGAAATCAATAACTTCGGGATTGCCGCGTCGCAAAAATCGCTCCTCGCAATGACATTGCGAGAGTTTTTCAGCAGCCTGCTAGGTGTTCCCATTCCGAACTCCGCACTCCACATTCCGCACTTATAGGTCCCCTCGTGAAGCAAGGCGCGTGAGCTTCCGACCACCGGCACCATTCTTTTTCAATGACTTCCGGCAAGTCTTCTCTCTCTTCCGACGTTTCAGACACGCCTAAATTCCCAAGTATGCCCGTCCGGTGACGATCATGACTCATCTGCGCTTTTTTGTGGAGAGCTGTGGTCCTTTCTGGGAAATAGAGAGCGTATTTCTTCCTCTCTAAGGCGCATCTTTTAAAGCTGCTATACTATAAAAAAGGAGGTGTGATATGCGGATATTGTCAGGAAAGTGGCGTATTTTGCGATGGATGTATCGAACAAGCCGGGCGAGGGAGCGCGGGTGCTGGGGACTTTGGCAGATGCGGGCGTGAACCTGCTGGCGTTCACGGGGTTTCCAAGCGGCAGGAAGGCGCAACTCGATTTTATCCCAGAGGATGCGGCAGTGTTTAAGAATGCCGCCAAGGCGGCGAAGATCAAGACACGTCCCCAGAAGTTCGGGTTTTTGGTCCAGGGCGATGACCGGAAGGGCGCCGTGGGGGACCTGCTCAAAACGATGGCGGAGAAAAAGATCAACGTTACGGCCGTTGACGCCGTGTCGGCTGGAGCGGGCCGCTATGCTGCCATCCTTTGGGTCGCACCCAGGGACGTGAACAAGGCGGCGAAGGCGCTGGGGGCA
>Ga0210377_10005814_pt1 | contig 10079 bp, 7 predicted proteins | sample PLM4_65_b1redo_FD_155480 | JGI IMG/M metagenome (GOLD analysis project Ga0210377, IMG submission 155480) | Groundwater sediment microbial communities from an aquifer in East River, Colorado, USA - PLM4_65_b1 redo | ecosystem: Environmental > Terrestrial > Soil > Riparian zone | place: USA: East...
CAATCTGAGCGCCTATATTAATTTCTGCATGCGGCTGATTCTTGTCTTCGGACTCATCTTTGAGTTGCCTGTTGTGACGCTGCTCCTTGCCAGATTCGGCATTGTCAGCTATTCCCTCCTGGCCAGAAACCGCAAGTATGCGCTGCTGGCAAGCGCAATTATCGCTGCATTCCACGCCGACTTGATCACCATGTTCGTGATTATGGTTCCACTCTACCTGATGTATGAGGTGAGTGTCTGGGTTGCGCTGATTTTCGGCAAGAAGAAACCGACAGCGGCAGAGGCGTAGCATAACTTATTATGATTATATATAAAAATCTATCGGACATACGGGAGCAACTCCCCAATGCGGTTGTCACCATCGGCAATTTCGACGGGGTTCATCTCGGGCATCGTGAAATATTCCGCCGACTCAAGCAATCGGCTGCCGAACTCGGTGGTGTGTCAGTGGTTGTAACCTTTGTTCCACACCCGCTGAAGGTGCTGGCACCGGGAAAGAGCCCGCAGCTGATCAATACCTATGCCGAGAAAGAACTCCTCATCGAGGCGTCGGGCATCGATTATCTGATCGAGATTCCTTTTGATGAACAATTCGCCGCCATAAGCGCCAGAGAGTTTGTCGGCACTGTTCTGTCGGGTAAGATCGGCGTGAAAAAGCTCGTTATCGGTTATGATTACGCCTTCGGCCATAACCGTGAAGGGGATGTGACACTGCTGAGACGGCTGGGAGATGAATTTTCCTTTAATGTTGAGGTCTTGGAACCGATAAGCATTGGCAGTACCGTTTTCAGCAGCACGACAATCCGTACCATGATTAAGGCCGGCAATGTAAAAGGGGTTGTGCCGCTTCTCGGCCGCCATTTTTCCCTCGGCGGCACGGTTATCCACGGACACCATCGTGGCAAAGGCCTGGGCTTTCCCACCGCGAACCTTGAGACCGACAAGGAATTGCTGCCGAAAGAGGGCGTTTATGCCGTTAAGGTCAAGGTGGATGACGTCCTCTATGACGGTGCCTGTAATATCGGGACAAATCCCACATTTAACGATGATAAGCTGGCAGTCGAGACCTTTCTCTTTGACTTTAAAGGGGATATCTACGGGAAGAACGTCCGGCTTTATTTTATCGACAGGCTCCGCGGTGAGCGTGCATTTGCCGATATTCCCTCGCTGCAAAAGGCCATTGAGAGGGATATCGACCGCTGCCGTGAGATATTGAAGGATAGTGTCATTATCGAATATCGCGAATATCTGGTGAAGGGGTGATGGTGACAAATCGGGCGTTTGACAAGAAACTCTGGATCGGAATCGGTATCAGCCTCTTCTTCCTTTTCCTCCTCTTCCGCAAGATTGACTTTGACAAGCTGGCGGATGCTTTCAAGGAGATGGACTACCGCTTTGTGGTGCCGGCGGTGGTGTTGACATTTGTCAGTTATTATCTGCGTGCCCTTCGCTGGAAGTATCTCCTCATGCCGATCAAGATGACCCCCCTCCGCAGTCTCTACCCAGCGACTATCATCGGCTATATGGCCAATAATCTCCTGCCGGCGCGACTTGGTGAATTTGTCCGGGCCTATGTCCTAGGTCAAAAGGAAGAGATCGAGACCAGCGCGGTATTTGCCACGCTTGTTGTTGACCGCTTGTGCGACGGCTTTACCGTCCTCCTTATTCTTCTCATCACCTTTTTTACCGTGCAGCTCCCTCCCGGCATGGAAAAGGTTCAGCATGGTCTCGTTACCGGCGGGTATGTGACGCTGACCCTCTATCTTCTGGTGATAGCGTTTCTTGCAATTCTCAAGAAGCGGACGATGTGGACGCTTCATCTGGTAGGCGTTCTGTTAAAGCCGTTTCCTGCGAGGGTGGCGGAGAAGGTGATTCCGCTGCTCGGCTCCTTTATCTCCGGCCTGCGCCTTTCGGCAAAGCCGGTCGAGCTCTGCGCCGTTTTCTGCCTTTCCCTGGTGATCTGGGCTGCAGCGGTCTGGCCGGTGGACCTGCTCCTGCGTTCATTCGGTATTTTGCTTCCCATTACAGCGTCCATGTTCATCATGGTGTTCCTGGTTTTTGCGGTAATGGTTCCCGCTTCGCCGGGGTATGTGGGAACCTATCACTTTGCCTGTGTGACAGCCTTGAAGGCATTCAACATCCAATCGGAACGTGCCTTGAGCGTCGCGCTGGTTATTCACGGTATCAGTTTTTTCCCGGTTATTATTGCCGGATTTTACTATCTCTGGCGGGGCAACGTCTCCCTGAAAAAGATACGTGAAACTTCGATTGAACAGGAGAAGAGAGTTGACTAATATGAAATTGTTTCAAAGGATGGATTTCTTTGCGGTGCTTTCCGTAACTATACCGCTGGCGATCTACCTATTAACTCTTGCCCCTTCGGTAACCTTTTTTGACAGCGGTGAATTCATTACTGCCATTGCTTCTCTTGGTACACCCCATTCTCCGGGATATCCGCTCTTTGTGAACTTTGCCAGACCCTTCACCTACCTTCCCTTCGGCAGCATCGCCTTCAGGGTGAATATTGCCACAGCCGTCTCTGCTGCGGTTGCCAGTTACGGTGTTTATCTGATAGTTAGCCACCTTCTGGCGGAAGAGGTTCTGACCGACAATAAAACATTTTCTGAATTATACAAAAAGGCAGTGGCCTTGTGCGCTGCGCTCACATTCGCCTTTTCTGCCAGGCTCTGGTTGCAGTCTAACCATGACAAGCCGTATCCGCTCATCGCGTTTCTTTCGGCCATGGTTTTTTATCTCCTTCTTCTCTGGCGCGACAGGTATCGTGAGGGGGAGGAGCGTCCCGCCTATGTTTACCTGGGCGCCTTTTTCTGCGGGCTGGCTTTCGGGGCTCACCAGACAATTGTGCTTTTGCTGCCGTCATACGCATTTCTGATTCTTTCCATGAATTGGCGCCTGGTCTGGCGCATCAAGGAAATAATAATCGCCGTTTGTTTTGCTGTTCTCGGTTTTTCCGTCCATCTCCATTTGCCGTTCAGGGCCATGCAGAATCCGCTCTTAAACTGGGGAGATTCGAAAAATCTCACACAGTTCCTCTGGAACCTGTTGCGTAAAGGGTACCCGGTGGAAAAACCGGCCCGGGACCTTGCCCTTCTCTGGGCACAGATTAACGCATTTAACGTGCCTTACGAATTTACCTGGGCCGGCCTTGCTTTGCTCCTGATCTGTGTGGTTGTCTTTTTCAAAAAGCGACGGGATGAGATCCTCGCCTATCTGGTCGGGATACTCTTCTTTCTCCTGGTCATTGCAGGGTATTTTAATACACCCGGCGACATGATTTTTCTTACTGAGGAGTTTTTTACACCGCTCTACCTGCTGTCGGCTGTATTTATCGGGTTGGGACTTTTTGCTTTGCTCAAATACCTGCTGGCAGCTCTTCCCGCACAAATTATCTCAACACTGCCGATAAAGGTTGCGTCAGGGGTGATCCTCCTTGCCCTGCCCACAACGGTTTGTGCTCTCCACTATGTCGAGAACGATCAGCACGAAAACTATATCGCCTATGATTATGCAAGCAATACCTTACGTTCACTTCCACAAGGGGCAGTGCTCTTTACCTGGGGTGACAGTGGCGCCTTCCCGCTTTGGTATCTGCAGGGTGTCGAAAGGATGCGCGACGATCTGGACCTGCTCCACACCCCGCATCTGGTTTTTACCTGGTACCTGGATTCTTTCCCTGAACTGTTTCGTCACAGCATACTCAGGTCAATCCCACTCGAATCACAGTCCCCGGAAAATGCTCTTCAATTGGTGATATCCGAACAGATCGCGCGAAGACCCGTTTATATTGATTTCTCAACCAGGTATTCCATTCAGTTCAGCAATTACATGTTACGGCAACAGGGTATTTGTTACCAGTTAAGCAAGGGGAGTGGGGAAACCTTGCAGAATCCCGATACTTCAGTGTGGAACTCTTACATACTCCGAGGGATTTCCGGAGAGATGTTTTTTCGGGATCTTGATACGGGGAAGGCTATTTTAATATACGCCAACAGCCATATGGAGGCAGGGGAAACTCTCCTGCGTCTCGGGCAATTGTGGCAGGGAATTCAGGAGTTAAAAACAGCCGAAAGAATTGCCCCGGAATTGCATGCGCAGATTACACAGATTTTGAACGGGTACGGGATACGATGATCAGCAGCTGACTTTCTGCACGGTATCGACCTCGTTGTCAATACGACGTCGGTGGGTATGAATAATACGTCATTTGCCGGACTTGACGTATCACTGATAAAGCCCCAGACCCGGATCTATGATATGGTCTACGCTCCTATGGAGACGCCTCTTCTGGCTGAAGCAAAAGCTAGAGGGCTTAAATACGCGAATGGCTTAGGTATGCTTGCGGCTCAAGGGGAAGCGGCCTTTGCTCTTTGGACCGGCTGTGAACCACCCTCCGGGATCATGAAGAACTGCCTTTTAGCGGCAGTAGCGGTTAAGTAATGCTTGACATGTAATGGCAATCAAAATACTATTCCTGAGGATTTTATTTAGTTAATCGAGGTCATTCTCATATGCATGTAAGTAGACTAGGAGAACTCCTAGTTAAAAATAACATTATAACAAAAGAACAGCTGACTAAAGCCCTGGAACAGCAGAAAGAAACGGGCGGGCAGCAACGACTCGGATCTGTTCTTATCCAAAACGGTCTGATCTCTGAACCGGATTTAACCTCATTTCTTTCCAAACAGTATGGCCTCCCCTCTATCAATCTTGCCGATTATGATGTCGACCCTTCTATAATTAAGATTCTCCCCGTTGAAATTGCTCAGAAATACCAGATCGTTCCGGTGAACAGGTCGGGTTCTACCCTGATTATCGCCATGTGCGACCCTTCCAACATCTTCGCCATCGACGATATCAAGTTCATGACCGGCTATAATGTTGAGGTGGTGGTTGCCTCTGAGACGGCGATAAAAACCGCAATAGACAAGTTCTATGATCAGTCTGCTTCGCTGGCTGACGTTATGAACGATCTGGACTTTGAAGACCTGGAAGTGATCGGCGAAGAAGAAGATGTGGATGTGTCCTCGCTTGAGCGGGCAACTGAGGATGCGCCGGTCGTAAAGCTGGTGAACCTGATTCTTACCGATGCAATCAAGAAAAAAGCAAGCGACATTCATGTTGAACCTTATGAACGGAGTTTCAGGGTTCGCTACCGCATCGACGGTATACTTTATGAGGTAATGAAACCCCCCATGAAGCTGAAAAACGCCATTACCTCCCGCATCAAAATAATGGCGGAACTTGACATTGCCGAACGGCGCCTGCCCCAGGATGGCCGCATCAAGATTAAGCTCGGCGGCGGCAAGGATATGGATTTTCGGGTTTCCGTGCTCCCCACGCTGTTTGGCGAGAAGATCGTAATGCGGCTTCTCGACAAATCCAACCTGCAACTTGACATGACCAAATTGGGCTATGAACCGGAAGCCCTGGCTCATTTCCAGAAGGAAATTCATAAACCGTTCGGCATGGTTCTGGTTACTGGACCGACCGGCAGTGGTAAAACCGTATCCCTCTATTCAGCCCTCTCCGAATTGAACAAGGTGAGTGAAAACATTTCTACAGCCGAGGATCCCGTAGAATTCAACTTTGCCGGTATCAACCAGGTGCAGATGCATGAAGATATAGGCCTCAATTTTGCCGCTGCGTTGCGCTCATTTCTACGTCAGGATCCGGATATAATCATGATCGGCGAGATTCGAGATTTTGAAACTGCAGAAATAGGGGTGAAAGCTGCTTTGACAGGGCATATGGTTCTTTCGACACTTCACACCAATGATGCGCCGTCAACCATAAATCGACTGCTCAACATGGGGATTGAACCATTCCTGGTTGCATCTGCGGTTAATCTCATAACCGCCCAAAGACTTGCACGGCGAATATGTGCCGAATGCAAGATTGTTGAGGAAATCCCGGTCCAGGCGCTGATTGATGCAGGAGTCTCTCCTGGAGAAGCTCCCGGATATGTTTGCTATAAGGGGGGAGGATGCGCGAAATGCAACGGCACCGGTTATAAGGGGAGGGTGGGCTTCTACCAGGTAATGCCGATGCTGGAAGAAATCAGAGAACTTATCCTTAACGGTGCAAATACTGCTGAAATAAAGCGGGAATCGATGCGTCTGGGGGTTAAAACAATGCGTCAGTCAGGGCTTACCAAGCTTAAAGAAGGGGTCACTTCGTTTGAAGAGGTCCTTCGGGTTACCGTGGCAGATGATTAGGGAGTCTATAACGATATGGCGAACTTGCACCAACTTTTGAAGGAACTGGTTGAACGTGGAGGGTCGGATCTCCACATTACGACTAATACGCCGCCGCAGATAAGAATCGACGGCAAAATGACCCCCATGGATTTTCCCTCACTTACGCCGATTGAAACCAAGCAGTTGTGTTACAGCATCCTGACTGATGCGCAAAAGCATAAGTTCGAGGAAGAGAATGAGCTCGATTTATCCTTTGGCGTAAAGGGGCTATCCCGCTTCAGGGGTAATGTTTTCATCCAGAGGGGAGCGGTAGCCGCTGTATTCAGGGTTATCCCGTATAAAATCCTTACGTTTGACGAGCTTGGCTTGCCGCCGGTTGTAACGGAGCTTACCGGCAGACCCAGGGGGCTTATCCTGGTCACCGGTCCTACCGGCAGTGGTAAATCGACCACCCTTGCCTCCATAATAGATAAGATAAATACTGACCGCCACGATCACATTATTACTATTGAAGACCCGATTGAATATCTCCATCCCCATAAGGGGTGCCTGGTCAACCAGCGCGAGGTAGGGGCAGATACCAAGAGTTTCAAGAATGCCCTGAAATATGTTCTGCGTCAGGACCCTGACGTTGTACTGGTTGGAGAACTCAGGGACCTTGAGACAATTGAGGCTGCTCTGACTCTTGCAGAAACCGGTCATCTTTGTTTTGCCACCCTTCATACAAACTCCTGTGCCCAGACAATCAACCGGATCATTGACGTTTTTCCACCGTACCAGCAAACCCAGGTCAGAACCCAGCTCTCCTTTGTCCTGGAAGGCGTTCTTTCTCAAACCCTCATTCCTAGGGCAAGTGGGGAGGGTAGAATTCTTTCCCTGGAGGTGATGGTGCCTAATCCCGCGATCCGTAACCTGATTCGGGAGGACAAGATCCATCAGATATATTCCCAGATGCAGGTCGGTCAGGACAAATTTGGCATGCAGACCATGAACCAGTCACTCTACAACCTGTTAAGGAAACGTCTCATTTCCCTTGATGATGCTATGGGAAGAACACCGGAACCTGATGAACTCAAACAGATGATCTCTGCAGGGAGCATGCAGAATCAGCAGCGAAGACCCGTCGGTTAAAAAGAAAGATAAGCCTTTTGAAAGCCGGAACTTTTTTGTCTCAGGGTGTCTCATTTGCTTGAGACAGGGGGAAATATGCCTAAGTTTGACTGGGAAGCAAGAAGTAAAGCAGGATCGAGTCAGAAGGGAACTATGGAAGCTACGAACTCCGCATTGGTTGAGGCGCAGCTTAAAAGATACGGATTTACGAGCATTTCCGTTAAGGAGCAGGGCAAAGGCATTCAACTCAAGCTCAAGTTTCCCGGCGGCACCAAAATCTCGACCAAGGACCTTGTCGTCTTCACCCGGCAGTTTGCCACGATGATCGACTCCGGCCTGCCGCTTGTACAATGTTTGGACATCCTTTCCAGTCAGCAGGAAAATAAAACATTCAAGGATATCCTTCTCAAGGTCAAGGAGAGCGTCGAAAGCGGCTCCACCTTTGCCGATGCTCTGGGCAAACATCCGAAGGCCTTTGACCAGCTCTATGTCAATCTGGTGGCCGCTGGTGAAACCGGAGGTATTCTTGACACGATCCTCAGCAGGCTGGCGGCTTACATTGAAAAGGCGATGAAGCTGAAAAAACAGGTAAAGGGTGCAATGGTCTATCCCGCAACCATTATGTCAATTGCCGTTATTGTCGTCGGTGTCATTCTCGTTTTCGTCATACCTACCTTCGCCAAGATGTTTGCCGACTTTGGCGGTGACTTGCCGGCGCCGACCAAATTCGTCATCGCCCTGAGTAATTTTTTACAGAGATACATCCTGGTTATAATCGCGGCATTTTTCCTGTTTAAAATGGCTTTAAGCAAGTATTACGCTACGGCTAATGGGCGAAAAATCTTGGACAGGCTGGCGTTGAGGGCGCCGATTATAGGCCCTTTGGTCAGAAAGGTTTCCGTGGCCAAATTTACCCGGACCCTCGGCACCATGATCAGCAGTGGTGTGCCGATCATGGACGGCCTGGATATTGTTGCCAAAACAGCTGGCAACAAGATTGTTGAAGATGCGATTTACAATGTGCGCCAGGCAATTTCCGAAGGGAAAACCATGGCTGAACCGCTGGCTGCATGTGGCGTCTTTCCGCCGATGGTGGTGCAGATGATCTCTGTGGGAGAGGCGACTGGGGCAATGGATGCCATGCTCAACAAGATCGCCGATTTTTATGACGACGAGGTGGATGATGCGGTTGGCGCTCTCACGTCAATGATGGAGCCGCTCCTCATGGTTTTCCTTGGTACTGCCGTCGGCGGTCTTGTTATCGCCATGTACCTGCCGATCTTTAAACTTGCCGGCGCTGTTGGCGGTTAGCCGATGTCGGATAAGAAGCGGCTTTTCTGGTTCATTTTTGCACGGGTGGTGGTGGTCTCGTTCTTTCTCGTCTCCACCATCATCCTGAATATAAAAGAGCCTGATTCTGTAAGTGACATTGCCTTTTATGGCCAGATCAGGTTGATCGTAGCCACCTACCTCTTTTCGATTGTTTCCCTGCTTGTTTTAAGGTTTACCGACAGGCTCTATCGGGCACTGACCTATGCCCAGATCATCTGGGACCTGCTTCTCGTAACCCTCTTGTTACTCTTTACCGGCGGTATAAACTCTCCCTATTCCTTCCTCTACATCCTTTCCATCATCAATGCCAGCGTGCTGCTGGCGCGACGGGAGGCCTATTATACCGCCTCTCTCTGCGGGATCCTTTACGGCGCCATTCTTGATCTGCAGTATTACGGCAGGCTGACCCCCCTCGGGCTGAGCCAGTTTCCCGCCCAGCAGTATGGCGCCAATTATATATTTTATACAATATCCCTCAATATCGTGGCGTATTACCTGACCGCATTTCTTGCAGGAAACCTCGCCGAACGTGCCAGGGCGAGTGAAAATGCCCTTCAGGAAAAGGTTGTCGATTTCGAGGAATTGGAAAGCCTCAACAGTTCGATCGTCTCGACGATTAACAGCGGCTTGTTGACGATTAATAACGCTGGCAGGATCAGGGTATTCAATAGATATGCAGAGCAGTTAACCGGGATCACCCAGAAAGAGGCGTATGATCGATTGCTGGTGGAGGTCATCCCTGGCCTTGCCCCTTATTTGGATGACTTATGTAATTCCATGCAAGGAGAGTTGGATTACAGCGCAGCAAACGGGATAACAAAGATCCTCGGGTTTAAGTCCGTAGCATTGACCGATAAGGATGGTTCAAGGGTCGGTGTTATCGTAGCTTTTTATGATATTACCCGTATAAAGGAGATGGAGTCAAATCTGAAAAAGGCAGACCGGCTGGCTGCTGTTGGAGAACTCTCCGCACGTATTGCCCACGAGATAAGAAATCCTTTGGCCTCCATAAGTGGTGCGGTCCAGCTTATCGCCCAGAGCGAGTCGACGGATGCCAAGGATAAGCAACTGCTTGATATTGTTCTTCGCGAGACAGACAGGCTGAATGAACTTATCCGCGATTTTCTCGAGTACGCCCGGCCAACCCCGCCTACAAAGGTTTCTGTGCCGTTAAGGCGCTTGATTGGTGAATTGGCCTCCCTGTTGGGGAACGATCCACGTTTTGGACTGGTGACCATTGACAATAAAATCATCGACGAACTAGTTTTAGGATTCGATCTTGACCAGTGCAAGCAGGTATTCTGGAACCTGTTGGTAAATGCGGCTGAAGCCATGCCTTCCGGTGGCCTAATATCACTCGATGCCGAAATAATAAAGAATGATGCGACAGCGAGGATAAACGTCGGCGACGTGGTTAAG
>Ga0210377_10005815_pt1 | contig 10078 bp, 9 predicted proteins | sample PLM4_65_b1redo_FD_155480 | JGI IMG/M metagenome (GOLD analysis project Ga0210377, IMG submission 155480) | Groundwater sediment microbial communities from an aquifer in East River, Colorado, USA - PLM4_65_b1 redo | ecosystem: Environmental > Terrestrial > Soil > Riparian zone | place: USA: East...
ATGAGTTCGACCTGATCGAGGTTTCCCTGGTCGACCATCCCGCCTGTCCTTCGGCCGTCTTCTCCGTCGTGAAGGTCGCCGCGGCCGACCCCGCTCCTCTGGCTCCCACAGCTCCCGTGGCTCCCGAGACTCCCAAACCCGCGGAGAAGGCCGAGAAGCCGCCCACGACCGTGCAAACCCTCATCTTCGACAAGAAGAAGTTCGACGCTGCGGCCGCTAAGAAGTGGGCGCGGGAGCACGACTTCAAGGGCGGGGCCGTCGATGAGACGGAAGACTCGATCCGGATCCGTCAGAAAGATCCAGGCGATTTCAAGGAAGACTCCCTCCGCACCATCGAGCTCAAGGACGGCGTGAAGGCGGTCGTGGGGCACCTGAAAATGGCCACGGGCCGCTTCGGGAAGATCCTCAAGGCAGTGGGGAAGTCCTTCGCCAAGCGTTCCGAGTCGCTGAGCATCATGCCGATCCTCTGCGCGCTCCACGACTTGCAGGCCGCCCTGGACTCGGAAGCTTTCGAAATGGCGATGGGCGAGGACATGGCCCAGGAGAAGGCGGACATCGCGCTCCTGGGGGACGCGGTTGAAGCGCTCCTGGAGTTCCTCGGATCGGAATTCCAGCAAGAGGTCCGGAGCTACCTGGCCGCCGAGGCCGGCGCCGACGGACGCCCCATGTACTTCCTCGACTGGGCGGAGACGGTGAGCAAGGCTCTCACTCCCCTGCAGCTGGAGAAGGTCCTCGGGGACGATGACATGAAAAAGAACCTCGAGGCGATCCACCGGATGGGCCACGGCCTGGTCACCGCTTCGGGTGTCATGGGGAGCGGATGCCCCGACAAGGTCTGCAAGGAAGAGGACGCCGAGGACGACGGCGAAGAGGAAGACACCGCCGAGGGTGACGGTGACGGCGAGGGTAACGGCGAGGGTGAAGACGCCGGCGCCGCTGGAGAGTCGGAAGGAGACGGTGAGGAGGACGACGGCGAAGGGGAAGACGACGGCGAAGAGGAAGAGGGGAAGGGCAAAAAGATGGCCACCCTGACGCCTGCCAGAGTCGTTCCGGTTCCCGCCGTGGCCGCCACGCCGCGCAAGAGCACCGGAAAAAAGATCCTCAAGAGCCTCGCCAAGGTCCAGGAACAGCTCGGAAGCATGAAGGCTTCCGTGGACTCCATGGACACGCGGGTGAAGTCCCTCGAGGAGTTGCCGACGGCGATCGGACGGCCGCCGGCAGTCCCGCACGAGAAGCAGATCCCCGGGGTCGATGGGCCAACCGGGATCGCGGATCCGCTCGCGCTTCTTCGAAAGCGGGCGGAGGAGGAACTCGATCCGGTTCGGAAACAGACCCTGACCCTCATCCTGACCGAAGAAACCATCAAGCTGCAGCAGGCCGGCGTCCGCATCGGATAGCCCGGGGCTGCGGAGGAGAACGCACGTGAACCTTCAGGATCTGATCCAGGACACTCTGGCGAAAGTCGCCGCCGCGACGAAGGCGGCCCGGAGTGACCCTGGCATGAAGAAGGCGATCGATCTGTCTGTCGGCCTCGTCGGGTTCAACCTGCAGGCGCCGGCGAAGCAGCTCGTTCCCCTGATGTCCCCCTTCTACAATTCAATCCCGCGTCGCGTGAAGCCGGGAGCGAACTCCGACAACTGGCGCCAGATCACCGCGCTGAGCTCCCCCGAGCTCTTCACGCAGGAGCGCGCCGCCGGCAACCCCTTCACCACCACTCTCTCCACGAAGGTGGCGCCCTTCAAGGTCAGCGCGATCCGCGGTGAGGTCACCCGGGAAGCGCAGGCCGCGTCCATCACCTTCGACGATGCCCTGGCCAAGGAGACGGCCAACACCCTCCTGGTCGCCCTGAAGCTCATGGGGCAGGCCTACCTGTACGCCAACATCACCGACGTCGGGGCGCCGGCGGCGCCGACGGTAACCCGGATCACCGCTCCCGCAGGCGGTGCCATGCCGGTCTCGGCGTACTTTGCCGTGATCGTTGCCTTGACCGGGATGGCGGCGAACCGGGTCCCGATCGACATTCCCGGCGTCTACGGCGACCCGGTCGCGGCGAATGCGCTTTACAACGGCCGCGCGGTGCCGGCGGGCGGGGTCAATGCTCTCCTCACCGTCTCGGCTCTGTCCGGTGTGGGCGTGTCGACGATCAGCGCCGAAGGAACCGTGGCCACCGGCGGAACCGCCGCCGATGGGATCAAGGTTACCTGGACCGCCATTCCCGGAGCCTGCGCCTATGCGGTGTTTCTCGGAACCGCGACCGGAGCGGCGAACCTGAAGTGTCAGGGCGTCGTGACCCAGACCTCGCTCACGTTCATTACCGCCCCGACGACCGGAATTGCCGCGAATGCCGCGGAGATCCCGGCCGCCGACGAGACGGGCAACGCGCTCCACTTCGACGGCATCCTGCCTCAGCTTCTCGCCGCCGGATCCGGCGCCTATCTCAAAAACGTGAACGGCACCCTGACCGGCACCTCCACTTCCGCCGAGGTCGTGGAGATCCAGGACGCCTTCTCGTCCATCTATCGCACAGCCAAGATCGGGAAGTTCCGGATCGTGATGTCCGGGAACGACGCCCGCACCCTGGCCAAGAAGGGGATCCTCTCGAACTCGATGCAGATCTTCGCCCAGCCCACCGCCGAAGGCCGGATCAACATGACCATCGGCGCGCACGTGGGAGAGATCCTGAACGCCACCACCGGAGACATCTGCCCGGTGGAGGTCGAGCCCTGGGCCGTGCCCGGGACGATCTTCATTCTTCCGATGGAGATCCCTTACCCCATGGCGAACGCGGCCAACCCGTTCGAGTGGGTCGGCAACTACGATTGGGAGCGGTGGGAGTACGCGTCGACCACCACCACCGGACCCATCTACCCGTTCGAGACCCGGTGCAACGGCGCGCTCGAGGCCATCTTCACCGGAGGCTGCGGCGTGCTTTACAACGTCTTCCAGGGATAGCGGAAGACGCTCCTGATCTGAGTCTAATGGTGGGGGCCCGCAGCTGGGCCCCCGCCCCTTTCCGAGGAGACTCCCGTGGCAAAAAAGAAGGTGGTGAAAAAGCGGGTCGTGAGGGATCCGGAAGAAGGGATCGAACGCGAGGAAGAGTACGAAGAGGAGGAAGAAGAGCTGGAGCCAACCGAAGACACCATCCGCATGAAAGCGCCCGCGGGGCACGGCGCGAGCGGGATCCCAGTGGGAGATCGGGTCATCCAGATCAATCCGGATAAGAAGGGGTTTGTGAATGCTCCCCAGAGCTGCGTGGGAGCGCTCCGGGCCCTGGGGTACAGCATCGTTCACGAGGACAAAGACGCGGAGTGATCCGTGGCGGACCTGATCACCCTCGAGGAATTCAAGTCCTACCTGGGCCCGGACGTGAAGAAGAGCTCGCAGAACGACACGGAGCTCGGGAACCACGTCGCGAGCGCCTCGGACTGGGTCCGGGACGAGATCAACCGGGACATGGACGAGCGCGCCTACACCGAGGTCCTCGATGGGAACAACCAGCAAATGATCCAGCTGGCCCACGAACCCATCAAGCTCTCCGTGGTCCCCGTCGTCGTCGAGAACGGAGTCCCGCTGGTCGTGGGGTTCGGGTTCAGTTCCTCGTCCGATGTCATAGTGAAGCCGGGCACCCTGGCCCCTCGGGAGAGTGCCTACCTCGCCCGGGTCATGGGGCCTTCGGCTCCCATCACGCCCGCTTACGCGCAGCCCGGGCGGTGGGCCCCGGGGTTTCAGAACATCACCGTGACCTACACGGCCGGGTTCGACGCGGCGACCATGCCCACCGCCATCAAGGGGCTCACGAAATACATCGCCGCACGGTTCTGGAAGGAGTCGGACCGGAAGGAGATCGGGATCGCCAGGAGAAGCACCGGAGGTCGCTCCGTCGACTATGCCAAAGACCTCCCCGATCCCTACAAGACCACGATCGCCAACTGGAAGAAGTACACCTGATGAGCAACGGGAGCGGATGGAAGATCCGGATCGAGGGTGATGAGGCGGCCAAGAAGGCAATCGCCTCCATGCCCGGGGAGATCCGCGCCGGCGCGTACCAGGTGGCCACCATTTCCGCCGTGCGCTTTCGAGGCCGCGTGGTCCGGAACATCGAGCGCACCTTCGGGTTCAGCAAATCCCGGATCCCCCGGCCGAAAACGAACCGGCTCTCGCGCGGCGTGCGGACCTACGCCGAGAACGTCCCCTCCGGGGTTCGGGTCATCGGCGGGGTCTTGGCGATCGTCCCCTACGCCCGGATCCAGGAATTGGGGGGTCAGACGCGCCCGCACTTCATCGTGGCCACGCGCAAGAAATCCCTGCGGTGGATCGCTTCCGAGTTCATCGGGCCGATCCGGCTCACCGCCCGCGGGAAACCGGCCCGGGGTGGAAATCAGGGGGCCTTCCGCTTCGCCCGCTTCGTGCTCCATCCCGGCTCCACCATTATCAGCAAGCCGTACATGATGCCGGCGGCCATCGAAGAGCGCGACGCCTTCGTGGTTGACCTGGTCAAGAAGTACGGCGACATCCTGCAGAGGAAGTGACATGGCCCCCAGCACTCCCCTGGCGAACCCCGGCATCGTCGAACAGGCGATCACGGCCATGGCCAATGCCTACGAGGCCCTGAAGATCGAGAACGGTTACCGCTACGACGTCGTCCACGTCTACCGGCACACGATCTCCGAGGAGAGCCTGGACTCCATCGAGACCCCGGCCATCGTCGTGGTTCGGCCGGACGGGCAGACGGGAACGATCCTGTGGTACGACGAGCGGGCCTACCTCGAGACGCTCCGGATCGACGTCGTGGGCCTACTCCGGGCCTCGGGAGAGAACCCCGAAGAGGAAGGGTTCGCCACGAAAGCGGAGGCATTCCTTTCCGACCTGAAGAAGCTCCAGATGGCCGATCCCCAGTTCGGGCTCGGGCACGCGGGCGTGATCAAGAACTCTCGGATCGTCGCGGATGGGAACGATGCCGGGTGGGACTCGGCGATCGCCAGTCCGGGCATCGGCATTGAGCTCACGATCTTTTTCGACGGGGTGAACCCATGACGGAGGAAGCAATGGCGAAGAAGGCCTGGAAATTCGCGGCCGGCCCGAACCTGCCGGCCAACGCACACGTGAACCTCGGCGCCGCGGGCGTCGGGAACCGGGCACGCGTGAAGAACGTCGTGAACGGGCAAATGGTCGACGAGATCGATTTCTCCGGATGCTTCGAGCTCCACCCGGGACAGGAGATCGAGGCCGACGTGGTGCAACACCCGGAACGCCTTCAGGAGGCTATCAACCGGGGCCACCTGGTGGTGGTGACCGCTCCCGAGAAGGGGAAGTAAGCAGGTTCTAGCAAGCTGTTCAGTTCGCTCCAGGGAACCCGAGGACGGCCCCAGAGGCCACGTCGAAGGAGACGCAGATGTCGGTAACGCTAGCAAGTGTGAAAGTCAGGGCGGGCGTGGTCTCCTTCGGTGACTACGTGACCGCGAAGGGGGCCGGGACCCTCGGGGACGTCGGACTCACGAAAGGTGGTGTGACGATCGGTCCGAAGACCGCCTATCACCACATCGAGGGCGATCAGTACCTGGGCGAGCTCTCGTCCATCCCGACGAAGCGTGAACTCGAGATGAAGTTCACGATGACCCAGACCGACGCCGAAAAGCTCCTCATGATCTCGAACGAGGACGCGACCACCTACAGGGCCGGGACCACCCCGAACTTCACCGTCAACGTCGACGCCGACGCCCGCGAACGGTATCTACAGATGGCTCTGACCATCGCGGGCGGCGGAACCGGAACCACCGGACTGCGAGTCCTGACTTTCTGGCGCTGCGTGGTCATCGCCTCCGATCCGATCGGCTACAAGAAAGACATCGAGCAAATGTACGCGGTCACCGTGAAGATCCTTCAGGAGATCAGCGGCACCGGTCTCGACACCTTCTACCGGCAGGTCGACACTTAGGGGTACGAGCCGTGAACGAGTACGACCTGGTCGACGTCCGGATCCCGGTGGACATCGGGGAGAAGATCTTCGAGGTCCGCCGGATCCGGGTGGAGGATGTCTTTCGGGCGATCCGGCGCTTCGATGAACCGCTCCGGGCCTTCGTCCGGGAGGACGCCCCGGATGCGGAGAAGCTGCTCGCCTCGCTGGGGCTGGAGGACCTGGCGGACCTGTTTTCCTTCGCGCTCGATCCCTACGCACCCCTGCACATCCGAAAGCATCTCACCATGGAAAAAGCCCGGGAGCTCGGGATCAAGATCGGTGTGGTCAACGACCTCGACCGGATCTGGAAGTCCCTGAAGCTGGGCCATCGAGAAGAAAGTTCCCCTCCCCCCCCCACCCGTCCCGCACGAGAGGATGCGATCACCATCGCCCCTCTGGTGTGGATCATCGATCGCCTGGCCATGCGTTACGGGATCGATCCCCTCATCATTCCCCGGTGGCCTTACGAGGCGTTTCTCGACTTCGTGGACTGCACGGAGGACGACCGACGGCGCCGGGCGCTCATCGATGGTGCCGCCGCCGCCAACCTCGATCCCGACCTTCTGGACGACTCCCAGATCCCGGTCGGCCCAATCCCGGACCTGAACAAGCTGGTGAACTGACATGGCCGGCGAGGACCTGACCCTCAAAGCAGTCCTTGAGGCGGTGCTCGACGCCCGCGGCTTCGAAGAATTCAAAACGAAGATCGAGGAGTCGGCGGCCAACGCAAAGCGCGCCGGCGCGGCCGTGGAAGAGGGTGGGGGGCACTTCGACCGCCTGGGAAAACGTCTTCCCAACGCGGCCTTCGACATCCTTTCCAAGGAAATGCTGCGCAACGCGGGGATCCAGCAGGGCCTGGGACCCCTGACCCGCGTCTCCACCGCGGCGCTCGAGTCCCTTGCGGCCGCGGGCCAGCTGACCGGATCCGCCATGGCCGGGATCACCCTCGGGCTCTCCCTTCTCATTCCCCTGCTCGCTCTCATGGCCACGAAGTCCACCGAGACGGCCGATGCCACGGCCCAGGTGGGGGACGATACCGACACCCTGGTCACCGCCTATACGAAGCTCCTGGAGAAGACCGGGCACCTCACCCGCGCGCAGCAGGAGTACCTCGAGGTGCTCCGGCAACTTCAAAAGCAGGAACGCCAAGCCGCCGAGGACTCGATCCAGAAGGAGATCGAAGCCCAGGAAAAACTCACGCAGACCACCTTCTCCCTCTGGAGCGCCACGAAGCTTTTCATCAAGTCGCAAGTCGAGATGGGCATTACCGGAAAGCAGTATGTCTCCGTCTCCGATCGAATGGTGGAGATCACCGACAAGGCCCGTGAAAAGATTGCGGAGCTCACTGCGAAGCTTCACGCGCTCCAGGAGGCGCACGCCAACGGGGCCAAGAGCGCCGAGGAGTTCGCCCAGAAGACCCTGGAAGCGGGTGAGAAGGCGGAGCAGGAAGCCAAAAAGGTGGCCGACGCCGCCAAGCGCGTCGCCGAGTTCCGAACCCAGCTGGCCGCCCGGACGGAACAGCAGCTCGCCCAGTCCGCACTCGATCGGGCGGAAACCGTGTTCGACCGGGAGAAGGCGATCGCCCACCAGGAAGAGCTTCTGGTGAAAGAGGAGCTGCGCCAGGCCGAGGCCGCGGGCGCCTCCCACGCCAACCTGGACGGGATCCGCGCCGCTTCCCACGCCCGCATGATCAATCGGATCAGCGCGGAGGAAAAGCGTTACGCCAAGGAGCGGGACAAGGAGATCGCCGACGGCATCGAGAAAAATAAGCAGGCAGCCCAAAAGGTCCTGTCCGATCTGAAACGGGAAAGCGATTTCAAGGAAGAAGAAGCCAAGAAGGAAGTCGAACGGGAGCAGCAGCTCCGGGATGCGAAGTTCCAGACCGCCAATGCATCCTTCGAGCTCCTCGGGGCCATGTTCGGAAAGAGCAAAGCGACGGCGATCGCGCAAGCGCTCATGAACACCTACGAGGGAGCGACGAAGGCGATCGCGCAGGGTGGAGTTGCCGGTCCCGGGATGGCCGCGGCCGTCGTCATCTCAGGACTCGCGCAGGTCGCGCAGATCCAGAAGCAGGAGAGCGGCTTCGACGATCCCTTGAACGACTCGATCGTCAGTGAGGCCTTCCGAGGTTTCGGCCGGCGGTGGGCTTCCGACATGACGTCGCTCGCCATCGGGGGAGCCCGGGGCGGCTTTCAGGAAGGTCTGAGAGGCGGTGGCGGGGGGAACGTCATCAACCAGAGCACGACCCGGATCGACCGAGGAACCCACGTTCAAAATCTCACCTTCAACGGGATGATGGGCACCCCCAACCAGGCGATGCTGGCGTTCGAGCGCAACCGGATCCGGATCGCCCGGTCAGAGAACCGGACGCGCCGGCGGGCAGGTCCCTGATGCCGAGGCGCTACTACGGGGACGATAACGTTTACTGGGACGGGGGGAGCTCGAACCCGTCGACGCCGTCGTACTACTCCGGGTGGCACGAGACGAACGCCGCGCTCCGCGTGGGACTAAAGGAGAACAAGCCTGGCAACGCGTTCTCGCAGACGACGATCCAGAAGAACGTCGCCGGCGCCCCCAAGTATGGCCTGGCGCGCGTTTACGTGAGCGATCCGTTCGTGGACTCCTTCACGCTCTCCGGAACGGTGAAGGGGCAGATCCTGGCCAACGAGCAGAACGCGGCCAACGATGAGATGAGAGCGATCGTGATCCGGGTGTGGGATCCGGTCACGAACACCTTTCGGGTTCCCGAGGTCCTGGTCCATCTTCCTGCGGCGCTTCTCAGCGAGTTCCCTTCCGTCGGCACGGTCAACCGGAAATTCCCCCCGGAGGTCCCGATCAACAGCGTGGTCGTCCGTTCAGGGGATCGACTGGTGGTGGAGGTCGGGGTGGCCTTCTTCACCGCGAGCTCCGGAGGCGGCGTCACGAGTCTCCTCCGAACGGGAGGCCCCAGCGGCACGGGAGATCTCCCCGAGAACGAGGTCTATACGATCCCGGAGTTGGCCAGCTGGATCGAGTTCAGCATGGAATTTCCCGGAGAAGGCCCCGGGCTGATCGCGGGACCGCCGAAGGAATTCCTGGCCGACAAGAAGTCCGCATTGCGGGTGGGCAGCTTCGATTACGCCTTCGAGCTCCAGGCTCCGGACGGGACCTCTTACGACATCACGGAGCGTGTCGCGCTCGAGGGACTCTCCGCCCTCACCCTCGCGCTCGAACGGAACCTCCATGAATTTCGGGCGGGAGACGTGAGTCTGACCCTGGATGACGGAGACGGCTTCTTCACCCAGCTCTTCGGAAACCTGCAGACCACCGATCGGTGGGGCCTCACCGTCCACCGGAAGGGGATCCCCTATTTCACGGGAAGCATCCCACCAATCGACTCCATCCACTTCGAGAAGAAACAAGCCACGGTCGAAGTCTCCGCGCTGGATCTGTCGAAGCTCCTGGAGGACACGCCGGCGGAAGTCGTGGCGCGGCCTGACGACATCTACGTCTTGAGTGCCGACGTCGCCGCTTCGGCCACGACGATCACGCTCAACACGACCCAGGGACTCTTCAGCGGCGACACACTCTCTCTGACCGATGAGCAAAACCATGAGGAATTCACCATCGCCTTGATCATCTCCGCGACCGTCGTGCAAGTCCTCGAGGCGAGCGACAACGCCTTCACGGTGACGGATACGACGGTGCAGTTGCTCTCGAAGTTCTATCGATACAAGACGCCGGAATTCCTGATCAACGCGCTTCTGGATGCCGCGGGGACGATCCTTCATGGCCGGTCGGTGGTGGTCCCGCAACCCTTCGCGGGCACCCCGATCTTCTCTCCCGTGAACATGGATGGGCTTCCCCTCACGGCCGTCGCGAACTCCTTTCTACAGAAGGACGCCAAGCACTTTGCACGCGTCGCCTCGGCCTCTTTCGAGCAAATCACTCCGGAAGATGCCTGGACGTCGGTGGGCACCGACCGTCATTGGATCGACTGGTCGCCCTACCGCACACAGGCGGATGGGGAGCCGGCCACCTTCGCCACCGCACCCGGATCCCTGGATCCCGATCTGATCGGTGTGGACCTCACCCCCGGGGCCCTCGTCGTCTACCGGGTGTCGATCAACTCCGGGGACAAAC
>Ga0210377_10005817_pt1 | contig 10078 bp, 10 predicted proteins | sample PLM4_65_b1redo_FD_155480 | JGI IMG/M metagenome (GOLD analysis project Ga0210377, IMG submission 155480) | Groundwater sediment microbial communities from an aquifer in East River, Colorado, USA - PLM4_65_b1 redo | ecosystem: Environmental > Terrestrial > Soil > Riparian zone | place: USA: East...
ATCTTGAGGGTGGTTCCCGGTGCCGTCGATTCGAATGCGGGCTTGATGGCCGCCAGCGCCTCCCGCAACGACGCCGCCCCGTAGACGGTCAACTCGAGGGACGTCGGAGCGAACGTCGAGCATGCGACCAGCCCGACGACCGAGGCGGCGGCGAGCGCCGCGACGATCTGGCGCCGTCTCACCCGCGCGATTCCCTCGACGACGGCACTTCCACGATCACGTTCGTGGCCTTGACCACCCCGATTGCCTCGTGGCCGACCTCGAGTCCGAGCTCGTCGATCGCCTCGGCCGTCATCAGGCTGACCACGCGATGCGGGCCGGCCACGATCTCGACGACGGCCGCGACCCCGTCGCGCTGGATCCGGGTCACGATCCCCGGGAACCGATTGCGTGCCGATCCTGCGACGATCGGCCGCTCGACGCCCGTGCGGCGGCGTTCGGCTAGGAGGCGCGTGACCTCGTCGATCGGGACCAGGCGCTGGCCGCCCGTCGATCGTTCCAGGCGCAGGCGCCCCTCGACCTCCCAGCGACGCACGGTTTCCACGGTGACGCCGAGCATCTCGGCCGCCTGCCCGACCCGGAGCCGGGTGGAGGCGGCACCGTCGCCAGTCATCGACATATCGTGGTCCTGCTGCTCCGATCTGGCCAAATACCTGTGAATGTGGGGAATATACCGTGCTACCGCCACCGCCGCGACGGCCGCCTGCTCCGCTCCGCCGAGATGACAACGACCCCGCGGAGTCGACGGATGTCCATGCCCTGGCACGACCGTCGACGGGTGTGGTAGCGCGGTCGTCGTTCGACGATCGGGGCACCGATCCAGCACCCCCAAGGAGTCCACCCATGGAAGCCTTCCGCCACCCCGGCATCGCCATCGACGACCCGCTCGATCTCGAGGCCTTCGAGGCCGACCTGCGCGGGTCGATCGTGCTGCCGGGCAGCGCCGAGTACGACGAGGCGCGCCAGGTCAAGAGCGCCCAGTACGACCGCCGCCCGGCCATGATCGTGCGCGCGGCCGACGCCGGCGACGTCGCTCGAACCGTCAGCCTGGCCCGCGAATCGGGTCTCCCGCTGTCGGTCCGCGGCGGCGCGCACAGCCTCGCCGGGTTCGGCACCAACGACGGCGGGATCGTGCTCGACCTCGGCGCCATGAAGGGCCTCCACATCGATCCGGTCGCCCGGACCGCCTGGGCGCAACCCGGTCTGACGGCCGGCGAGTACACCGCGACAGCCGCGGCGCACGGTCTCGCCACGCCGTTCGGCGACACGGGATCCGTCGGGATCGGCGGGCTGACCCTTGGCGGCGGGATCGGCTGGCTCGTTCGCAAGTACGGGCTGGCGATCGACTCGCTGCTCGCCGTCGAGATCGTGACCGCCGATGGACGTCAGATGACCGCCAGCCCCGACTCGCACCCCGACCTCTTCTGGGCGGTTCGCGGCGGCGGCGGCAACTTCGGCGTCGTCACCCGCTTCCAGTTCCGGCTGCACCCGGTCGGCGAGATCCTCGGCGGTGCCATCTTCCTGCCGGCGACCCGCGACGTCCTTCGCAGCCTCGTGCCGATCGCCCAGGCCGCCCCGGAGGAGCTGACCACGATCTCGTTCCTGATGCGCATCCCGCCGATGCCCTTCGTGCCGGCGGAGCAGGTCGGGAAGCTGTCGCTGGCCGTGATGTTCGTCTGGTCCGGCGAGTCGGAGCAGGGACAGGTCGCGCTCGAGCCATTCCGCCGGCTGGCGACCCCGCTCGCCGAAGCGGTCATGCCGATGCCGTACCCCGGCATCTACCAGCTGCTCGCCGAGGCCGAGAAGCGCGCGTATGGCGTGCACCGCTCGCGCTTCCTGGAGACGATCGACGACGACGCGGTCGACGCGATCCTGGCGGCGATGGCCGAGCCGAGCTCGCCGACGACGATGATCCAGATCCGGATCCTCGGCGGCGCGATGGCCCGCGTGCCCGCCGACGCCACGGCATTCGCCCATCGCGATGCCAACGTGATGCTCCTGATCATCACCCAGTACGCGGACCCCACCACGAAGCCGGCGCACGTGGCCTGGACGGTGGCGTTGTGGGAGAAGCTCGCCACGCACGACACCGGCGTCTACTCAAACTTCCTCGAGAGCGAGGGCGACGCCCGCGTCCGGGCCGCGTATCCGGGCGAGACATACGAGCGGCTCGCCGAGATCAAGCGCCGCTACGACCCCGCCAACCTGTTCCGGCTCAACCAGAACATCCGGCCGTCGGTCGCCATCCGCTGAGGACGGCTCGACCGCGCAACCCTGAACGGCGTCGCTGGGGCGGCGCCGTTCAGATTCCCGGGAGCCGCGGCTCCGCTGCCGGCTCCGGCTTCGGGTCGGGCACGTCGATGGCAACCACCCGACAGGCGAACGCGTCGCGTGCGACGCTGAAGACGAGGCGGGCCCCCGCGGCCGGGGTGCCATCGCTCACCTGCGGCCAGTAGTGCTCCAGCGCCTGCCGGGCGACGTCGGACTCGTCGCCGATCTCGAGGTGCACGTCGCTGACCCGCGTCGCGCCGGCGGCAGCGGCTCGTTCGAGCACCACCTCGAGAAGACGACTGGTGATCCCGAGCTCGTGCATCAGACGACCATCGCCGGCCGCCGGCCGAGCGCCACCAGGATCGCGTCGACGGCAACGTCGAGGGCCGCCGCGACCTCGGGCGATAGTCGCTCGCCGAACACGTCGACCCGCTCGACGGCGACCCCGACCACGGTGATGTCGTCGGGGAGTTCGGCGCCCAGCGCTCGACCAACGGCCAGCGCCTCGGTCAGCGGCACGTCGTGCGCGGCGTCGAGATGGCCGGCCAGGCGGCACGCGGTCTCGGCCAGCGAGGCCATCGTGACCGCTCCGGGCCAGTCATCGCCCAGGACCGCATCGACCAGGACGACGCGGTCGTAGCCGACCAGGCGCTCCATCAGGCTCAGTCCACCGACCGCCACGCAATCGAGCTCGACGTCGCCGACCGCCAGGCGGGTCGCCCGGTCTCCGGCCAGCCGCGCCTCGAGCGCATCCACGACCCGCCAGCCCACCCCGTCGTCGCCGAGGATCGGGTTGCCGAGCCCGACGACGAGGGTCGTCGAGCGCCGCTCAGCCGTCGCGCCGGAGGACATCGATCGTGTCTCCCCGGGCGTCCCGGATGGTCACCTCGAGGGGCATGTGGCCGGGCAGGGTGTGGGTGGCGCAGCCAAAGCATGGGTCGTAGGCGCGGAAGGCCATCTCGATCCGATTGAGGAGACCGTTGTCGACGACGACCCCGGCCCGGATGAGGCCTCGTGCGGCCCGGTCGATCGACATCGCGATCGGGGCGTGGTTGTTGGTCGTCCCGACGATCAGGTTGACCCGGGTGACGATCCCGCGCTCGTCGGTCCAGTAGTGGTGGGTGAGCGTCCCACGTGGCGCCTCCACCATGCCGACGCCCTCGGTCGGGGTCTCGGTCGGGACCGTCCGGACGTCGGCCGAGGTGATCTCCGGGTCGGCCACCAGCTCGAGCATCCGCTCGGCGGCGTAGAGCATCTCGATCAGTCGTGCCCAGTGGCTGGCGCCGCGCTGGTGGACGGGTTGCCGGTGGCCGTTCGTCGCCGGCGAGAGCGTCGCGAAGTACCGCTCGTAGGCCTCTTGAGCGCGCGGCGTGGCCATCCCGTTGGCCGCGTTCAGCCGTCCGAGCGGGCCGACGCAATAGACCCCGGAGTCCTTGCCGTCGACGAAGCCCTTCCAGCCGATCTTGCGCAGGTACGGGAAGGTCAGGTACGTCCAGGGCTCGACGTGCTCGGCGATCCAATCCTGGTACTCCGCCGGGGCGTACGACCCGAGCGATTCGCCGTCCGGAGCGACGACGTTGACACGACCGTCGTACAGGGCGACCCGGCCCGCGTCATCGACCAGCCCCGAGTAGTACGTCTCGTGACGGAAGAGATCGCCGAGCACCAGGTCCCTTGTCGGCCCGTCGGTCATGACCTGGTCGAAGACGTCGAGGCTGGAAACGGCGAAGTCGAGCATCGAATGGGCGATCGTCTCGATCTCGGCGCGCTCGTCCTCACTGATCCCCTTGGTCAGCCCGCCGGGTACCGATGTGCATGGGTGGATCCGCCGGCCGCCGATGATCTCGATCACCCGGTGGCCGCCCCGGCGCGTCTCGATCACCCGGCTGCCGAATTCCAGACCGACCTTGCGGATGACCCCGAGGATGTTGCGATCGGCGACCGGGGCGTCCGGTCCGACCAGCACATCCGGCCCGCCCAGGGCGTAGAAGTGGGTCGTATGGTCGGTGACGAAGAAGGCGCAGTAGAGGAGCTCGCGGAGGAGCTTCGCGGGTCGCGGCGGATCAACGCCATAGACCGCATCGGCAGCCTTGGCCGCAGCCAGGTGGTGGGCCTCGGGGCAGACGCCGCAGATCCGGTTGGTGAGGGTCGGCATCTCCTCGACGGGGCGGCCGACGCAGAACGACTCGAACCCACGCAGCTCCGGCACCTGGAAGTAGGTCCGCTCGACGTCGCCCTTGTCGTCCAGGAAGATCTCGATCTTGCCGTGGCCCTCGAGACGGGTGATCGGGTCGATCGTCAGGCGGGTCATCGGGCTGCTCCCTGGGTCGCAGCCACGGTTCGCACGGCACGGGCGCCGCGGAGGAGCGAGCCGGCGAGGCTGAACCGGTAGAACTGGCCGACCGGATCGGGTAATCCGTCGAGGATTCGATCGATCTCGTCGGGCTCGGTCGCATCGACGACCGACGCGAACGCCGAGAGCAGCCGCGCCCCGAAGTCGACGACGCCGTCGGCCGGGCCGTAGCAGCCGATGCACGGTGCGCCCGCCAGCGGGCACTTCGCTCCGCACCCGTCACGCGTCGCCGAGCCATTGCATGGGATGCCCTGCTCCAGCAGGCACAGGCTGGGATCGAGCGGAGGCAGTGCCTGGAGCCGGCTGAACTGCGTGATCCGCTTGACGTGGCGTTCGCGCTGGCACTCGTCGCACACGGTCGAATGACCGGCACCGACAACCGAGCCGCGTGGCGGCAACTCGGCCTTGCCGTCGAGGGCGGCGGTGAGCAGCCCGACGACTTCGGCGATCCGCTCGGTCTCGGGCGGGCAGCCCGGGACGCGGTAGTCGACGTCGACGACCTGGTCGAGGGTCTGGAGCAGGCGCCCGAGCGACGGTAGATAGAGCTCGCCCTCCGGCACCTGCGTGATGCTCGCAGGCCGGACGTGGTCCGGGTTGTCCATCGTCGGCCCCTCGTACACGAGGTCGAGCATGTCCTCGACCGTGCCGAGGTTGGCGAGACCCGGGACGCAGCCCTCGTTGGCGCACGAGCCGAACGCGACGAGGATCGTCGACTTGCGCCGGAGCAGCCGCGCCATCTCCGCGTTCTCGCTGTTGCGGATCCCGCCCGAGAACAAGGTCAGGTCGATCGAGCCGTCGGGCATCGCCTCGACGTCGGCGTACTTGGCGTCCATTACGGCGGGCCAGAAGACGATGTCGAAGGCGTCGGCTACGTCGAGGATCGCCTCGTTGAGGTTGAGCACGCTGATGTCGCAGCCGCCGCAGCCGGCGGCCCAGTACATGGCGAACCGGTGGCGGCCGGTGGCGCTCACGAGCGGACCTCCTCGGGCACGGCGTCGGGTTCGAGTTGCACCAGCTCGCCGAGCTCGGCCAGGGCCGCCTCGCCGCGGGCGACCTCCGGCAACCGCCCCCAGCCGAGCGGCCCGAGGGGCCGCAGCTCCTCGACGATCCGGGTGAACGCGGCCGCCAGCTGCTGGCCCTCCGCGGCGCTGGCATAGAAGCGCTGGAATCGCTCGGGCTCGATGCCGAGGCCCTCGAGAACCCGGTGGAGGAGCTCGAACCGTCGGAGCGCCTTGACGTTCTGGACCCGGTAGTGGCAATCGGCCGGCCAGCAGCCGGTCATGATCACGCCGTCGGCCCCGCAGGCGAAGGCCTTCATGACGAACGTCGGGTCGAGGCGACCGGAGCACATCAGCCGGATCAGGCGAACGTTGGGCGGGTACTTGACACGGGCGGTCCCGGCCAGGTCCGCCGCCCGGTAGCTGCACCAGTTGCAGCTGAAGGCGAGGACGACCGGCTCATACGGCGGTACTCCCGGGGCAGCCTGGGCATCGTCGCGTTGAAGGGTCAGGACGTCGGCGATCATGCCGGCACCGCCTGGGGCCGCCGGTCCGCGGTGGGCGGCCCGCGCCGATCGAGGTCCATGAGGATGCCTTCGATCTGGCCCAGGATCTGGGCGTCGCTGAAGACGGTACCCTGGATCGCCCCCGCCGGGCACGCCGCGATGCACACGCCGCAGCCCTGGCAGAGCGCCGGGTTGACCTCGGTCACGGCGCGGGCCTCGTCGAAGAGGATCGCGCTGAACGGGCAGAGGTCGTTGCAGATCCGGCAGCCCGAGCAGCGTTCGGCGTCGACCACCGCGCGGATCGGCTCGAGGGCCATCTCGCGCTGCTGGATGCGGCCGAGGATCCGTGCGGCCGCCGCCGCGCCGGTCGTGACGCTCGAGGGGATGTCGCGCGGACCCAGGGCGGCGCCGGCGGCGAAGACGCCCTCGGTCATCGTGGCCACCGGATCGAGCTTTGGGTGCCGCTCGATGACCCAGCCCTCGGAGCTGCAGGTGATCCCGAACCGGCGCGCGACCTCGTGCGCGTCCGGCTGGGGCTCCAGCCCGACGGACAGGACGACCATGTCGACCGGGATCCGGCGGAGCCGGCCGACGAGGGTGTCCTCGACCTGGACGATGAGCCGTCCGTCCTCGGCCGCCTCCTCGGGCAGGCGGAGCAGGTCCGTCACCTCGGCGACGCGGCCTCTGACGAAGATCGTGCCCTCGTCCTGGACCCGCTGGTAGAACTCGTCGAAGGCCTTCCCGGGCGCTCGGATGTCGATGTAGAACTCGTAGACCGTCGCGTCCGTGCGCTCGCGCACGAGGTGGGCGAACTTCATGCTCTGCATGCAGCAGATCGCCGAGCAGTAGTTGTTGAAGTTGCGATCCCGGCTGCCGACGCAATGGACGATCGCCACGCTCTGTGGAACCGTCACCCCGTCGCGGAGCACGATCCTGCCGCCGGTCGGTCCGCTCGCATTGCTCATCCGCTCGAACTCGAGGCTGGTGAAGACGTTGGGCAGGCGGCCATAGCCGTACTGCTCGACGCGCCGCGCGTCGAACGCCTCGAAGCCGGTGGCCAGCACGATGTTGCCGACCTGGAGGGAGATCTCCTCCGGTTGCTGGTCCAGGCGGATGGCCACCGGCGGGCACAGCTTCTCGCACGCCTTGCACGTCCCGCGCTCGAAGTAGGTGCAGTTGTCCGGGTCGAGGACCGGGTACTTGGGCACGGCCTGGGGGAACGGCCGGTAGATCGCCTTGCGGTAGCCGATCCCCGCCTCGAATGTCGGGTCCACGACCTTGACCGGGCACTTCTCCTCGCAGATCCCGCAGCCGGTGCACAGGTCGGTGTCGACGTACCGCGGCCGGTGGAGGATCTTGACCGTGAAGTTGCCGACGTAGCCGGAGACGTCGGTCACCTCGCTCCAGGTATGGAGCGTGATGTTCGGGTGGGAGCCGGCGGTGACCATCTTCGGGGTGAGGATGCAGGCCGCGCAGTCGAGTGTCGGGAACGTCTTGTCGAACTGGGCCATGTGGCCACCGATCGACGGTTGCCGCTCGACGAGGTGGACCGGGAACCCGGCGTCGGCGATCTCGAGGGCGGCCGTGATCCCGGCAATGCCACCGCCGACGACCAGTGTCGCCTCGTTGATCGGGACGCGGAACGGCTCGAGCGGCGCGTGCTCGCGGACGCGGAGCACGCCGCCGGCGACGATGGCCTCCGCCTTGGCCGTGGCCGCGGCGTGGTCGGTGTGGACCCACGAGACCTGTTCGCGGATCGAGACGAGCTCGCACAGATACGGGTTGAGCCCGGCCCGCGCGCACGCCCCGCGGAACGTCTTCTCGTGCATGTGAGGGGAGCAGGCGGCGACGACGACGCGGTCGAGCCCGAGCTCGCGGATGTCGTCCTCGATGAGGTCCTGCCCGAGACTTGAGCACATGAACGGGTAGTCGCGCGCCACGACGACGCCGTGCGGCGCGAGGCGCTCCGCGGCCCAGTCGCGGACCGCCGCGACGTCGACGACGCCCGCGATGTTGGTCCCGCAGTGGCAGACATACACGCCGACCCGCGGGCCGTCGGGCGTCACCGATGGAACGGGCATCGTCTCGTCCGGACGAGGGTCGCTCATCGAACGCCCTCCCTTGGCGCGGGCATCGGCAGCTCCGGCCCGCGCTTCGCCTTCCGGCTCGGTCGTCCGGCCTGACCCGCGGCGACGGGCTCCTCCTCCGCCGGTGGCGGCACCTCGATCCCGATCCGACCCAGCGCCTGGCGCGCGGATACGAGCTCGGTGCCGACCCCGAGCGCATCGGGCTCCAGGCCGAACGCGAGGCCGATGAGCTGGGTGAAGAACAGGATGGGGATCTGATAGTGGGTCCGGAAGTGGCGGTTCATCTCGCCCTGATAGGCGTCGACATTCATCTGGCACATCGGACAGACAGTCACCAGCAGGTCGGCGTGGAGCCGGTCCGCGCCGTCGATCAGCCGGCGGATGAGCTCGAACCCGGTGTTCGGGCTGATCTGCGTCATGTGCCCGCCGCAACAGGCGGTCCGGAGCGGATAGTCGACCACCTCGGCGCCGAGCGCGGCCATCAGCCGGTCGAGCTCGAGCGGCTGCTCCCGGCTGGACCAGCGACCGTCGTGGTCGGGGCGCGACACGAGACAACCCAGGTAGGACGCGACGCGCAACCCGTGGAGTGGACGGGTGACGTGACGGGCGACCTCGTCGAGCCCCACGTCGTCGATCAGCACTTCGAGGAGGTGGCGGACGGTCATCGCGCCCGGTGTGTAGTGCAGCCCGTCGGCAGCGAGGGCCTCGTTGAGCTGCTCGCGGAGGACCGGGCTCTCGCGGACGTACCGGTCGGTCTTGACCAGGTTGACGTAGCACGCGCTGCACGGCGCGACGAGCGTGTCCGGGCCGCCGCGCTGGCGTTCCGCCAGGGCGAGATTGCGGCCGATCAGGGCGTATCCGCGGAGCGGGCTCAGTGTCACGTATTCGGTCGCTCCACAGCAGTTCCAGTCGTCGACCTCCTCCATCTCGACGCCGAGCGGGGCGAGGATCGCGTTGAGCGACTGGGAGTAGGCCCGGGCGGTGCTCGACAGCGAGCAGCCCGGGTAGTAGAGGTAGCGGCTCACCGCGACGCCTCCTGCTCCCGGCCGGCCGCCTCGAGCTCGCCGGCCTTGGCGAGGATCGCCTTCAGCCCGGTCAGGCCGCGGATGTGGTGCGGGACGAAGTCCATCCGACCCTTGGTCACCATGCCGATGCCCATCGGGGCGATACCCGGCAGGCGGAGCGGGTAGTGGCGCAGGTAATGGCGGGCGATCAGCCCGACCTCATAGCTTCGGCCGTAGCGATGGATGTTGTCGACGAAAGTCTTCGAGAAGTCGGCGGCGGTCGCCTCCGGCGCGACGCCCTCACGGGTCGCGATCGACTTGATCGCGTACATCACGTCAGGGATGTGGATCTCCTTCGGACAGCGAACCGTGCAGAAGTAGCAGGACACGCACATCCAGGGCGTGTTGGCCCGGAGCACCTCACCGCGCAGGCCGGCTCGGGCCATTGCGAACAGCATCCTGGGCGTGTGATCCATGTCGGCGGCCGAGGGGCACGACCCACTGCACGTCCCGCACTGGATGCAGGTCTCGATCCGGGATTCGCCCGCCGTCGCGGCTCTGATCTCGTCGACGAACCGGTGACCTGGCCTGGTGCTCGTGTTGTCGACGCGGACTGCGGAAGCCATCGAGCTGGTCCTTCCCGGCTTCTCAGCCCACGCCGGCCAGCTCGGCCTCCACGACTGCGGCACGCGCCTTCGCGCCGTCGTCCACGGCGAACGCCATCTCGAGCACCCCCTCGCGCCGGCCCACGCACAGCGTCCCGAGGATGTTGACGCCGACGCTGGCGAACCGCTCCGCGACGTCGGCCAGACCGCCCGGCCGGTCCATCACGTCGACGACGATCGTCTCGCCTTCCAGG
>Ga0210377_10005818_pt1 | contig 10075 bp, 6 predicted proteins | sample PLM4_65_b1redo_FD_155480 | JGI IMG/M metagenome (GOLD analysis project Ga0210377, IMG submission 155480) | Groundwater sediment microbial communities from an aquifer in East River, Colorado, USA - PLM4_65_b1 redo | ecosystem: Environmental > Terrestrial > Soil > Riparian zone | place: USA: East...
GGGGGTGTGGGCGTGGGCGTGGGTGTAGGCGTAGGCGTGGGTGTGGGTGTAGGCGTAGGCGTGGGCGTAGGCGTGGGCGTAGGCGTGGGCGTGGGCGTAGGCGTAGGCGTGGGTGTAGGCGTGGGCGTAGGTGTGGGCGGCGGGGGAGGCGTGGTCTCGGGCACGTAGGCGGGCGGAGCGCCGTCGGACGCGACGGCGACCAGGCCGAGATCGTCCCAGAAGTTCCCGCCGCCGTTCGAGCTATACACGCCCACACGGCCGGAGCTGCGGGCCTGGGCAAAGCGATCCCAGCAGTCGACCTGCCAGCCGGCGGGAGCCGCGGCGCCATCGCTCCACACCGACGCGCGCAAGCGATTGCGCGTTCCGAAGCGCGTCACGCGCACGCGGAACTGCATCCACGACCCCGCCTGCGCGACGACCCCCGTCGACGTCGTGCCCGCGCAGCGCAGCTCCCCGCCCCCGCGTGTCTCGAGCGCGAACGGTCCGGCGCCGCTGCGCGCGAGCCGGTAGTAGAACGCGGAGTCCGGAAACCCGGAGAGGAACGTCACGCCCGATGCGCCGACCAACGCGTTGCTGCGCATGCGGCCGCTGTACTCGTAGGACGCCCAATCGGCGCTGTCTGGATCGACGAGGTGCGAGTGGATGTCGCTCGCGGCCGAGGTCGTCCCGAACGCGATCGCGCCGCCGTCGAGCTCGATCGTCTCGAACAGCGCCGCGTCACCCGCGCCGGTGGAGCCGCTCGCGCTGTCGAGCCAATAGTCGGGATCCTGCCCGGACCGGTAAGACTCGAACGTGTCGGAGAACAGCCCGCCGTCTTCCGTCACGACGGCGCGGACGACGCCCGAATTCGAGTTGGCGGACTCGTTCCCTTCTTCGTCGTACGTGCGCAGCGCCAGGTAGTAGTTGCGCTGATCGTCGAACCGGATTCCCACGCGCACGATGTCGTTCTCGTCGGGGGCGCGAAGACCGAGATCGATGCGCGTCAGGTCGCGGCCAGCGTCGAGGTTGGCCTGGCTCGTGGCGTGGTAGAGCGCGACTCCGGCGAACCCATCACCCGCCGGGTACTGTACCAGGACCACCGGGACGAGCGCTGCTTGCGACACACCGGCGAGGCTCGCCAACGCGAGTGCGAGCGCGAGGCTCGCGATGTGGACTCGATGCAGCAGTGGCTCCCCCCAAATCACCATGCGTGGCGCAAATTCCGAGCGCCGAAGCTAACGTTGCACGTGAGCTGCGTTCGTGATGCGTATCACCCGACATGAGGAAATACGACGACGATGATCAGGAATCTGGGGATCGCGCTGCTCTCGATCGTGCTCGCACTGACTGCGTGCGAAATCTTGCTGCGCGTCTTCGGCGCGGGAGTGCTGCCCGAGACGGATCTCTACGAGGTGGATCCCGACGTCGGCAAGCGCATGCGACCCGGCTGGTCGGGGAGCGAGTTCGGCGCACCCGTCGTGATCAACTCGAAAGGCCTGCGAAGCCCCGAGACACCCTATGAGAAAGCGGAGGGCGTGTTTCGCATTCTCGCGCTCGGAGACTCGTGGACATTCGGCTTCAGGATGGACGAGCCCGACGCGTACCCGCGGCAGCTCGAGCGGCTTCTGAGCGCGCGCGCCGGCGAGCGCGGCGACGCACGGCGCTTCGAGGTCGTCAACGCCGGCGTGATCGGCTACTCGACGGACCAGGAGGCGGCGTATCTCCGCGTCGAAGGGTGGAAGTACCAGCCGGATCTCGTGCTCGTGAACTACTACCCGGTGAACGACACGCACAACAAGCTCGCGAGCTATCAGAAGCGCGCGCGCCTACACGCGATCCATCCCTGGCTGCTCGCGCTCCAACAGGCGCCCAAGCACCTCTATCTGCGCCAATTCTGGAAGGGGGCGCGCCGGACCCTGAAGGAGAAGTTCCGGGTCGCGCGCGCGGGCGGCGACCCGGAGGCGGCCGTGGAGGACTGGAGCGCGGACTACCGCGAGGGCGCGCGCGGCTGGGAGGCCGTGCGCACGGCACTGGCGGACATGGGCGCCGGGGCGCGCGAGCGCCGCGTCCCGGTCCTGGTCGTGCTCCTGCCCGATGCGCAGAACCTCGACCGGTACATCGAGACCTACCACCCGAAGATCGCGCCGATGGTCGGCGCGGCGGCAACCGAGGGGCGCCTGGACTTCTTCGACCTCGAGGCGACTTTCGCGCCTTGGGTGAACAGGGAGGACGAGATCCGCTTCGGAAAGCTCCGCCACCCCAACGCCAGGGGCTACGGCATCATCGCCAGCGCGGTCGCCGACGAGATCGGCCGCCGCTACCTGGGATGGGACGTGCCGCCGAGGGCGTTGGTGGAGATGAGCGGGATCGAACCGCCGACCTCTGCGTTGCGAACGCAGCGCTCTCCCAGCTGAGCTACATCCCCGACCGGTTGCGGCCGTACCTTAGACCTCCGCTCCGCCTGTTGCCACCGGCAATCCGGGTAAGCCGTTGCGCATCCCTGCCGATAGAGAGGCCGTGGCGGGACCCGCAGTCGGAATCGACCTCGGAACACTGAACAGCTGCGTTGCGGTCGTTAAGGACGGCAAGGCGATCGTCCTAGCCGACGAAGCGCGCACCACCATCCCGTCGTGCGTCGCGATCCACCAGGGACGCGAGCTGGTGGGCGCCGCCGCGAAGCGCCACGCCGTCACTTCACCCCAGAGCACGGTCATCGCGGTCAAGCGCCTGATCGGCCACCCGTTCGACTCCGACGAAGTTCGCGCCGCGGCCAAGCGGCTCCCCTATCCGGTGAAGTCGAGCCCGCTCGGCAGCGTGCTGCTCGAGGTCGAAGGCGCCGAGCTCACGCCCGTGCAGGTCTCGGCGAAGATCTTGCAGCGCGTGCGCGAGGTCGCGGAGAAGGCGCTCGGCGAAACGGTGAAGCAGGCCGTGATCTCCGTGCCCGCGCACTTCAACGACGTGCAGCGCAAGGCGACGAAGCTCGCGGCCGAGTACGCCGGTCTCGAGGTGCTTCGGCTGATCAACGAGCCGACCGCCGCCGCGTTCGCGTACGGCTACAAGAAGCACAAGGACTTCACGCTCGCCGTCTATGATCTCGGCGGCGGCACGTTCGACGTCACCGTCATGCGCGCGCGCGGCGACACCTTCGAGGTGGTCGCCACCGACGGTGATTCCTACCTCGGCGGGGAGGACTTCGACTACGCGATCGCCGCGTATCTCGAGCGCGAGTTCACGGCCGAGCACAAGTGCGATCTCTCGCGCGACACGACCGCGCGGCTGCGGCTCAAGGAAGCGGCCGAGAAGGCGAAGATCGAGCTCGCCGACGCCGAGGTCGCGCGCATCGATCTGCCCTTCCTCGCCCGCCTCCCGAACGGCGGTCAGGCGAACTTCTCGCGCACGCTCTCGCGCGCGAAGCTCGTCGAGCTGTGCGCGCCGCTGGTCGCGCGCACGCTCGAGCTCTGCGAGCGCTGTCTCGGGACCGCGCGCATCTCGCGCGGCGAGATCGGCGAGGTGCTGCTGGTCGGCGGCCAGAGCCGCATGCTCGCCGTGCGCGATGCGGTGAAGAAGTTCTTCGCCAAGGAGCCGCGGCGGGACATCAACCCCGACGAGGTGGTCGCGGTCGGCGCGGCACTCTACGCGTATTCGCTCTCCGCGGACACCTTGCAGCAGGAAGCCGTCGACGCCGCGGAGGACGCCTACGAGGTCGCGCTGCGCCAGACCGAGGTCGCGCGCAAGATCGTGCGCGAGGTCGAGCAGCTGCGCTCGAAGCCGCTCGACGACAGCGGCCTCGCCTCGCGCCTGCAGACCCTGCTCCAGGCCACCGAGGCCGACGGCCTCGCCGAATTCGACGAGCCCGACCTCAACACGCTCGGCCCGATCACCTTCGGCGTGACCCCGCCCGAGGAGGATGACTCCCCGCCGATGCTCGACCTCACCCAGGCGCGTGTGGCGGACCGCGCCGCCCCGCCGGTGGCGCCAGTGGCGCCCAAGGCGCCCAAGGCGCCGCCCGAGCCGCAGCGTCCGCTCGCGAAGCCCGCGAAGCCGGTGAAGGTCGCGAAGCCCGCCGCCGCAAAGCCCGCACCCGCGGCCAAGCCCGAGCGCAAGCGCGGGGCCTCGAAGCTCGCGAGCCGCCTGGAGCAGAGCTCGGTCGACGACGACGATCTGCCGACGGCGGTGAAGGGCCTGAAGGACGAGCTGCTGCAGCTCGACTACAAGGCCGCGGAGCTGATCGAGCAGCTCGCCGGGGAGCTGACCGAGGGCAAGGCCGCGGAGCTCCTCGAAGCCGCCAAGGAGCGGCTGAACGACAGCATCATGAGCGCGAAGACCTCGTCCGACGAGGTCGTCCAGCAGCTCAAGACCGCGACCGAGCACAAGAAGGCGCGGCGCGTGAACCTGCGCGACGTGACCTCGCTGCCGGTCGGCATCGCGACGGCCGGGAGCCTCTTCACGGTCCTGATCGATCAGAACGTCGTCGTCCCGACCGAGCTCCAGCGCGTGTTCACGACCAACCAGGACGGGCAGGCCGAGGTCGAGATCCGCGTCTTCCAGGGTCGCTCCAAGAACATCGGCGACAACCAGCTGCTCGGCTCCTTCATCCTCGAGGGCATCGCGCCCGCGCGGCGCATGGAGCCGAAGATCGAGGTCGCCTTCCGCATCGACGAGAACGGCATCCTCGCCGTGCGCGCGCGCGACGCCGAGTCGGGCGCGCAGCAGGGCATCCGCATCGAGGATCCGCTGGGCCTGCAGCAGGTCGACCCGGCACCCGGAACGGAAGGAGCCGAGGCGGCGGAACCCGAGGCAGCGCCCGACCGCAGCAGCTTCGAGATCGAGCGCTAGTCAGGTCTGAGCGGGACCCGGCGCGCCCCCGCGGGACATCGGCCCGCGGGCCGATGTCGGGCCGCGCGCCACCCGCCTACGCTCGGCTGCGATCGGACGAGCCTTCCAGGCTCTAGCCGACCCTCGCGCATCGCGCTTCGCTTGCGTCACGCGGAGCTCTTCTTGCCGAGCTCGCCCGAAGGGTGGCGGCGGTTGTAGTCCTCGCGCGTGAAGCCCTTGGCTTCCTGGAGCTCGACGGAGAGCGCCGCGAGCACGAGCGTCTCGGCGAGGATGCTCGCGCGGGGCGCGAAGCCGAGCGCGTCTCCCTCGTCGGCGACGCGCGCCTCGAGCACGACCTCGGCGGCTCGCGCCAGAGCGCTGTCGGGATTGCCGGTCACCGCGATGATCCGCGCGCCGAAGCTGCGGAGCGCCGCGACCGCGCGCAGGAGCTCTTCGGTCGCGCCGCTGTTCGAGATCGCGATCACCACGTCGCCGGGGCGGGTCTGTCCGACGCTGCCGTGTGTCACCTCCGTGCCGTGCAGGAACGAAGCCGGCGTGCCGGTGCTCGAGAGCAACGAGGCCGCGTAGCGCGCGACGTACTCGGGCTTGCCGACGCCCGTGACGTGCACGCGGCCGCCCGCGCTCTCCGTCGCGAGGATGAGCGCACCCGCGGCTGAAAGCGCGCTCCGGTCGGTGCGCGCCGCCATCTCCGCGAGCTCGCGCGGAACGACTTCGAGGAAGTGCTCGACCGCGCGCTCCGCCGAGGTCGCGTCGTGATCGAGCGGGCGGAGCACCAGCGGCGCGCCGCCGAGCGACGCGAAGAGCTCGAGCACGCGCGCGCGCGTGGCCTCCGGGTCGTTGGGGAACGCGCCGATCTGCTCGCAGCAGGCGCCGCCGCAGGCGTTCCCGAGCTTGCCTGCCGACTCGAGATCGAGCCCGGCGTGCAGCCCCGCGAGCAGTCCGCCGAGAAACGCGTCGCCCGCGCCGGTGGTGTCGACCACGCGAACCTGCGCGGCGGGCACCGCGAACGCGTCGTTCTCGTCGAGCAGGAGCGAGCCGGCGTTGCCCAGGGTGAGCGCGACCAGCTTCGCACCGGTGCGCTCGGCCAGCGCGCGCGCGCGCTTGCGCGCCGTCCCCCCGGGAACCAGCCCGTCGAGCGCCGAGAGGGAGGGCTTGATCACGTCGGCCAGACGCAGGACGGCGAGGAGCTCCTCCTCGCTGCCGAGCACGGGTACCGCGTCGGCGAGCGAGACGTCGAGATCGACGACGGTGCGCGCGCCGGCCGCGCGCGCGAGCTCGAGCACGCGCTTCACCGTCGCGAGCGGGAGCTGCGAGACCTCGGTCGTGACCACGGCCGCGGCGCTGATCACCGAATGGTGCCGGGACTCGACCTCTTCCGGCGTGTACTCCGCGGTCGCGCCGCGCGCCATGTAGATCGCGCGCGCGCCCTTCGGATCGACGTAGACCTGCGCGAACGAAGAGGCGCTGCCGCCGAGCTCGATGCGGTGAGCGATGCCCAGCCGCTCCATGCCCGCGCGCAGGAAACGTCCGTTCGGATCGTCGCCCTGCTTGCCGAAGATCGCCGTGCGCAGGCCGAGCACGCGCGCCCAGCCCAGGTGATTCAGCACGACGCCGCCGACCAGCCTGCGCACCACGTCGCCGTGCTCGTCCGCGCGCAGGAGGCTCTTCTCGTCGGCGCCGAGGATGCGCGGCGCCAGGTGGATCTCGTCGACCACCATGCTGCCCGTGCCCGCGACGTCCCAGGTCTTCGCGTCGCCGCTCACGGCTCCTCCGCGCAAGCGGGATCGGAGCGCCAGCGTGCCGGAAGCACAGCCGCCGTGTCGTCGCGCAGCTTCTCGATCGCGGCGTCGAAGCGCGCCGCCTCGTCGGCGGAGAACGCCGCGGTGCCTCGCGCGACCGCGTCGCTCGACAGCACCCCCACGCGCAGCAGACCGCGCTTCAGCGCCGCGAGGCTCCGCTTGCCCGCCGGGAAGCGGTAGCTCTCGGAGAACGCGCGGAAGAGCGCGGCGAGCTCGTCCATGCGCTCGACGTCGCCCGCGCTCGCGACCTGCCAGGCGCGCTGCCACTCGCGCGGCCACAGATTCGCGGGACCGGAGACCACCCCGGCGGGCAGCAGGTCGTGCAGGAGGAAGCGGTTCCAGTGCTCGCGGATCGTCCCCCAGAAGCCCGTTCGCGGCCGCATCATCTCGAGGATGTGCAGGGCGTCGCCGACGTAGATGTCGAACGCCCCGAGGTCGCGGAACTGCCGAGCCGCCTTGGTGTAGTGCCCGAGCCGCCGCGGCGGCGCCGAGACCTTGATGCCGCGCACGAAGTCGAGCCGCGAGAGCTGCTTCACCCACTTCGTGCGCAGGTGCGGGACCGGTCCGGCCGAGATGTCGGCGTTGTCGTACAGGAACACGGGCAGGCGCCGGTTGCGCGCGTCGAGCAGGTCGGCCACGTCGCGCGCGATGAAGCGGACCGGATCGCCGACGTCCTTGATGGCCAGCGGCGCGATCACGCCCGCGTGCGCGCCGATCTCGAGCGCGAGCTCGAGCGTCTCGAGCGTCTCCGCACGCGTGGGTGCGGTCAGCCCGACCCACGCCTCGACCGGCAGGTCGCCGGCCTGCGCGAGCCGCGACTCGTGCTTGCGCGTCTCCTCGACCACCACGCGGATCACCCGGTGGCGGCGCGCCTGGTCGAGCCGGTTCCACTCGCCGGTCGTGCCCATCACGAAGATCACGTCCGCGCCGCGGCCGCCCTGGATCAGCCAGCGCACCAGCCGACGCTGATCGGCGTCGATCGGCTCGCCCCCGGCATCGAGACAGGTGATGCAGGGGACCGAGAGGCCCCGCCGCGGCGTGTAGTCCTCGAGCGTGCGCACGGCTCGAACTTACGTCCCTTGCTGGCGGGGGTCGAGGGCGTCGCGCAGCCCGTCGCCGAGCAGGTTGTAGGCGGTCACGGTCACGAAGATGGCGGCGCCCGGGAACACCGCGAGCCACCACGCGGTCGTGTTGGACTGCGCGACCGCCAGGATCGAGCCCCAGGTGACGATGTGCGCCGGCACCCCGATACCCAGGAACGACAGGCCCGACTCGGTGAGGATCGCGCTCGCGACGCCGAACGACATCGCCACCAGCACCGGCGCGATGGCGTTCGGCAGCACGTGGCGGAGCATGATGCGCGCGTCGCTCGCGCCGAGACTCTGGGCGGCCGCCACGTAGTCCATCGCGCGAACGCGCAGGAACTCGCTGCGGATCAGCCGCGCGATGCCCACCCAGCCGGTGAGCCCGAGGATCGCCATGATCAGGTACAGCGACGGCGGGAAGAGGGCGGCGACGGTGATGATCAGGAAGAAGGTCGGGATCGCGAGCATCAGCTCGAACAGGCGCGAGAGCGCGAGGTCGAAGACGCCGCCGTAGTAGCCGGCGAGCCCGCCGAGCGCGATCCCGATCGACGCCTGGATCGCGACCACGACCAGCCCGATCGTGAGCGACACGCGGATGCCGTGGATCATCCCCGCCGCCACGTCGCGCCCGAGCCCGTCGGTGCCCAGCCAATGCTCGCGCGACGGCGCCTCGAACACGTCGCCGGTGATGTCGGGCGCGGTCCCGCTGTAGGGGATCGGCGCCCAGACCGCGCTCTCGGCGCGCTGCGCGAGATCGGAGAAGCGCTGGTTCATGAGCGGCGCCGGCCACTGGCGCACGCCCAGCCAGACGCCGTAGTCGATGAAGACCGGGTAGTAGCGCTCGCCGTCGAGCTCGATCGTGTAGGGCTTGTCGTTCGCGATGAAGTCCGCGAAGACCGCGAGCAGGGCGAGCACCCCGATCACGCGCAGCCCCATGATCGCGCTTCGCCGATGCTGAAGCGCCCGCCAGACGCGCCGGCTCGCGCTCTCCGACTCGCGCTCGCTCATGCGTTCGACCTCGCGAAGCTGATGCGCGGGTCGACCAGCGCGAGCGCGATGTCGGCCAGCAGGATCCCCACCAGGGTGAGGAGCGAGGCCGCGGAGAACAGCGCGAGGATCACCGGATAGTCGCGCGCGAGCACCGCCTCGTAGCCGAGCTGGCCAATGCCGGGAATCGAGAAGATGCGCTCGATGATCACCGAGCCGCCGATCAGGCCGGGCAGGACGCCCGCCAGGATCGTCACCATCGGGATCAGCGAGTTCCGCAGCATGTGCTTCAGGATCACGCTGCGCTCGGGAACGCCCTTCGCGCGCGCGGTGCGGATGAAGTCCTGGCGCGCGTTCTCGAGCATGGCCGAGCGCATGAAGCGCGAGAGCTCCGCGTAGCCGCCGAGCGTGGTGACGAACATCGGCAGCGCCAGGTGGTACGAGATGTCGCCGAGTCTTCGCGCGATGGACCACTCCGTGTCGTAGTCGAGCGAGCGCAGCCCCGCGGGCGGGAACCAGGCGAAGTAGTCGCCGCCGCAGAAGAACACGATCACGAGCACGCCGATCCAGAAGCTCGGCAGCGAGTAGGCCATGAAGCTCGTGACGGTCAAGGTGCGATCCAGCCGGCTGCCGGGGCGGATCGCCGAGTAGATCCCGAGCGGGAGCGCGATCGCGTAGACGATCAGGAGCGCGGCGACGTTGATCCCGATCGTGACCGGCATGCGCGCGCGGATCTTGTCCCAGACGGGCTGGCGGTCCTTCAGGCTGACGCCGAGATCCGCGCGCACGAGCCGGCCCAGCCAGCGCGCGTACTGCACGGGAATGGGCTGATCCAGCCCGAGCTCGCGGCGCAGCTCGGTCTTCGCCTTCTCCATGTCGCCGAGCTTCTGCGTGCTGATGCCCGCCGTGCCCGAGGCCAGTCCGCCCGACAGAAAGAGGTCGACCGGATCCCCGGGCGCGAGGTGGATGATCGCGAAGCCGATGAACGTGATCCCGAAGAACGTCGGGATGAAGAGCAGGGTGCGCCGGACGAGGTACGCAAGCATGTGTAACTAGTTCTTGTACTTCTGCAGCGGCAGGGGCACCCACCAGTCGTTCTGGTCCGTGCCGCCGGTCGGATACCACTTCACGCCGCGGAAGCGCCGGTCGCGCGCGCTGAGCGCCTTGGGCGCGTACACCCAGGTGTACGGCTGCTCCGCGTACAGGATCTCCTGCACGCGGTCGTAGAGCACCTTGCGCTTCGCCGCGTCGAACTCGATCCGGTAGGACTCGAGCAGCCCGTCGACCTCGGCGTTCTTGAACGAGACGTAGTTCGAGCCGCCGGGCACCGCCTGCGAGGAGTGCCAGATCTGGAACAGGTCCGGCGGCGTCGTGCCGCTGCTGGTCCAG
>Ga0210377_10005819_pt1 | contig 10073 bp, 6 predicted proteins | sample PLM4_65_b1redo_FD_155480 | JGI IMG/M metagenome (GOLD analysis project Ga0210377, IMG submission 155480) | Groundwater sediment microbial communities from an aquifer in East River, Colorado, USA - PLM4_65_b1 redo | ecosystem: Environmental > Terrestrial > Soil > Riparian zone | place: USA: East...
TCAGGCTGAGAGCGCCGCTCCGGCTGGGGAAGAGGTTTCACGCCGCGCCGACGTTCGGCGATCTCGACGGCGACGCGGACCTGGACCTGATCGTCGGCGAATCGTCGGGATGGCTCAACTACTATCGCAACGACGGTGGGCCGGCGCGGCCCGGGTTCGCGCTGGTGAGCGACGAGTTCGAGAAGATCCAGATCGGCCGGCGAAGCACGCCGTTGCTCTCGGACCTGGATGGGGATGGGGACCTCGATCTGCTGGTGGGCTCGGAGATCAACGGGCTCGCGCTGTACAGGAACGAGGGCACCCGCACCGCGCCGCGGCTCGTGCGGGACTCGGCGTTCAGCGTGGCGGCTCCCGTTCTCGCGGCTCCGGCGGCTGGTGATCTCGACGGGGATGGGGATCTCGATCTGGTCGTCGGCGGGGCGGGCGGAGGAGCGGTTTACTTGGAGCAGCGAAGGTAGGGAGCGGAACTAGGCGGCGACAGCAGGCTACCTCATCCCGAGCGCAGCGAAGGGGCCGAAACGCGGCCCAGATCACAGCGACGCCAGCTCGCTAGTTCGAGCTTGAGACAACTGGGCCCTCGGCACCGTCGCCGGGACCGCGTTCGGCACCGCTTTCTGGGCGCTCCTGGACGAGGGACTCATGCCGGCACTCGGGCTGACCCCGGGCCGAACGCCTTTCCCTGGCAGGCCCACGCCCGCGGCCTGGTCGGCCATCTTACATTCGGAACGGTCACCGACGGCACGCTCCGGCTGCTCGACCGCGTGGCCTGAGAACGGGAGGCATCGTGGCGCACGAGAAGAAACGGAACGACGAAGAGCTCAAGCGGGCGCTCACCCCGCTCCAGTACAAGGTGACCCAGGAGGAGGGCACCGAGCCGCCGTTCCGCAACGAGTATTGGGACAAGAAGGAGCCCGGGATCTACGTGGACGTGGTCTCGGGTGAGCCTCTCTTCAGCTCCCTCGACAAGTACGATTCGGGCACCGGGTGGCCCAGCTTCACCCGGGCGCTCGAGCCCGAGCACGTGACGGAACGGGAGGACCGCGCGCTGCTGATGCGCCGCACCGAGGTACGGTCGCGCGATGCCGACTCCCACCTGGGCCACGTATTCGACGACGGCCCGGCACCCACCGGGCTCCGCTACTGCATGAACTCCGCGGCCCTCCGGTTCATCCCCGTGGACCGGCTCGAGGCCGAGGGGTATGGGCGGTACCTGCCTCTGTTCGAGCGACCCCGGAAGTAGTGGCGCATGCCCTTCGCCGTCCGTCCCGCCCTGCGGTACATCGCCGTGGTCGTTCTTCTGGCCGGGCTCTACGCCGCAGCCGCGTGGGTCGGCCTCCGGTACGTCACCACCGGCCACAGCGTCTCGCTGGTGTGGCCGCCCGCGGGCGTCGCGTTCGCCGCGCTGGTCCTGCTCGGATACCGCTATTGGCCGGGCGTGGCGATCGGGGCCTTCATCGCGAACGCCGCGACCCCGATTCCGCTAGCGGCCGCCGTCGGCATCGCGGTCGGCAACACCACCGAGGCGCTGCTCGCAGCCTATCTCCTCCGGCGCGTGGCCGGCCCCCGCCCTCAGCTCGAAGACCCGCGCCAGACCCGCACCCTCATCCTTCTCGCCGCGCCGGCGGGCGCCGTCGGCATCGCGGTCGGCAACACCACCGAGGCGCTGCTCGCAGCCTATCTCCTCCGGCGCGTGGCCGGCCCCCGCCCTCAGCTCGAAGACCCGCGCCAGACCCGCACCCTCATCCTCCTCGCCGCACCGGCGGGCGCCGTGGTGGCGGCGCTCATCGGCATCACCACCCTCCTGGTCACCCGCGCGCTCGATCCGCGAGCCGCCCTGCAGGCGCTGCCCATCTGGTGGGCCGGCGACGTGCTGGGTGTGCTGGTCGTCGCGCCCGTGTTCTTCAGCTGGACGGCCCGGCCCCGGATCCGTGACACTCGCCGACTTCTCGAGGTCATCGCGCTCGTCGTCGGGACTGCGGCGGCAGCGGATCTGGGCCTGCTCCAGAGCGTTCAACTGCCGTTCCTCGAGAAGGTGGAGTACACCTACCTCCTCTACCCGTTCGTGGCCTGGGCGGCGGTCCGGTTCGGGCCCCGCGGCGCGTCGCTGGTCACGCTCGTCATCGCCGCGCTGGCGGTGTGGCACACGGCTCGTGGCGGGGGCCCTTTCCTCGTCGGCTCGACCGGCGGGACGCTCTTCGCCGTCGCCTGCTACCTCCTCGTCCTCGCGGTGACCGGGCTCGTGGTCGCCTCCGCGGTGTGGTCGGAGCGTGAGCGCGCGACTCGCGCCCTCCAACGGAGCGAGGAGCGCCTCCGTCTGGCCCTCGACTCCGCGAGAATGGGGATCTGGTACTGGTCGGTCGACACCGACGGCCTCGTCTGGGACGACAACCTGGGCAGGCTGTACGGGCTCGGGCCCGGCGAGGTGGTGGCGAGCTACGAGCAGTTCATGAACCGGGTGCATCCCGAGGACCGGCAGTTCGTGTCCCAGTCGGTGGAGCGCGCTCTCAAAGATGGCGAGGCGCTCGACTACGAGTTCCGGATCCTGCTGCCCGACGGGCGGGTCCGATGGATCGCGGACCAGGGCAGGGTCGGCCGCGACCGGGAAGGGCGGCCGCTGTATCTCACCGGCGTCTGCATGGACGTGACCGACCGCCGCGCGTCCGAGGAGCGGCTCCGCCAGTCGCACCGCATGGAGTCGGTCGGCCGGCTGGCCGGCGGCGTGGCGCACGAGACCAACAATCAGATGAGCGTGGTCCTCGGCGCCGCGGCCTTCGTACTCGACCGGTCCGACGTGCCCGAAGCCGTCCGGGCCGACGTGGAGCACATCCGGAAGGCGGCCGAGCGAACGTCGGCCGTGACGGCGCAGCTGCTGGCCTTCAGCCGCCGCCAGATCCTGCGGCCGGCAGTTCTCGATCTGAGCGCGCTGGTGAAGAGCTGGGAGGGCGTGCTTCGGCGCATCATGGGGGAAGACTGTACCGTCCTGCTGCGACCGGGTGAGGCGGTGGCGCCCATCCGGGCCGACCCCGGGCAGCTCGAGCAGGTGCTGCTGAATTTGACGCTCAACGCCCGCGATGCCATGCCGAGGGGCGGCACGCTCACGGTCGAGACCTTCGTCGCGGAAATGACGGACGAGTACGCCAGGCAGCGGCCGGGGGTGGCGATCCGCTCCGGATCCTACGCGGTGCTGGCAGTGAGCGACACGGGACACGGGATGGATCGCGAGACGCTGGGCCACGTGTTCGAGCCGTTCTTCACCACCAAAGGAGTCGGGCACGGCACCGGTCTCGGACTCTCCACCGTCTACGGCATCGTGAAGCAATCCGACGGCTACGTCTGGGCGTACAGCGAGCCGGGACGGGGAAGCACCTTCAAGGTCTATCTGCCGGTGACGGGGCAGGACGCGCCGAGCCCGGCTCCGCCGGCTCCATCTCCTTTGCGCGCGGGCCGCGGCGAATCGGTGCTCCTGGTCGAGGACCATGAGGGAGTGAGGCAGGTGACCAGGCGCGCGCTGGAGGAAGGCGGCTATCGTGTCCTGGAGGCGGCGAACGGCCTCGACGCGCTGGAGCTGCTGACGTCCACCAGCGGCCGGATCGGGCTCGTCCTCACCGACGTCGTGATGCCCGGGATGAGCGGGCGCGATCTCGCCGACCGGATCGCCGAGCTGCGGCCGGGGACGCCGGTGCTCTTCACCTCGGGGTACACCGACGGCGAGATCGTCCGCCGCGGCCTGCTCGACCCGGAGGCGGCCTTCATCCAGAAGCCGTTCGGGCCGGAGGCAATCGTCCGGATCGTGCGCGAGCGGCTGGAGGGGGCTGGCTTGCCGTCGAAGGCCCCGCCGCGACCCCCGGCCGCGGCGCTCGACTCACAGGAACCCGCATGATCGAAAACTTCCGCCGGGCGGTGGACGACCGGCTCCGCGGCTCCGCGGCTCCGCGGCGCCCGCCGCCCTCTTCTGTCATCCTGAGCGAAGCGAAGGAGCCGAAACCGAGCTCATGCCTCCTTCGCTTCGCTCAGGATGACAAGTCCCCCGCCGCCCCCCGCACCCGCGCCTCCACCCACCGCGCCATCCCGGAGTGGGGCAGCAGAACCTCAGAAGCCTTCCAGCGCCCAGAGATCCCCGCCGCGAGGCGCCGCCCGGTCGAACATGATCCAGCGTCCGTCGGGCGACCAGAGCGGGTAGTCGATTCGGACGTCGGGATCGGCGAACTGGTAGACCTGGTAAGGCGGCCGTCCGTCGACCGGATGGGCCCACAGCACCTTGTGACTGTTGACGTCCATGATCAGCGACTGGGACGGCGAGAACGACATGTGCCCGCCGCTCATGACCGGCGGTAGCGGAGTCAGCTCTCCGCTCTCGATGTCCACGCGGTAGATCTGCATCTGCCGCTCGCTCTCGCCGCGGAACACGATCGCCCGGCTGTCCTTGGTCCAGATCAGGAAATGCCCCCAGCATCCCACCGACGCGACCTGGCGCTGTCCCGATCCGTCCGCATTCATGAGCCACACTTCCGACCGTCCGCTCCGGTCGGAGACGAACGCGATCCGCGTGCCATCCGGCGAGTAGAACGGGTTGGTATCGAGGGCGGGGTCGTCGGTGAGCCTGGTGAGCACCGTATCGGCGAGGTGGACTCGCCAGATGTCGGTGTTCCCGCCCCGTGCGGAGAAGAACACCAGCATGGTGCCGTCCGGCGACCACATCGGCTGGTAGTCGCCGCCGGCACCCGAAGTGATCCGCCGCTCGCCGCCGGCCGAGTCGCGAAGCCAGATGTTCATCTCGCCGGCACGATCCGAATTGAACGCCAACCACCGGCCGTCGGGGGACCACGTACCACGACTTTCGACGCGGGTCGTGCCGAGCACGGGCTCGGGCGCGCCCGTCGTGCGGCCCGTCTCAGGAGAGACGGGAAGGCGCCAGAGGTCCGAGTTGATCCCGCGCACCGCGAACACAAGACGCCGTCCGTCCGGATGGAGCGTGGACTGAACGTCCTCACCGGCACCGGTCGTGAGCTGCTCGGCGGCCCCAGCCGGCGCGCCCGTGAGACCCACCGGTACCCGCCAGAGGTTTAGACCGCCTCCGCGGGAGGACGAGAAGTAGATCGAGCGGCCATCGGGCGACCAGGTCGGATCCAGGTCGAAGACGTAGTCGTCGGTGACCCGGCTGACCGCTTGGGTCGCGGCATCCGCGACCGCGATGTCCGACTTGAGCTTCTCGATGCGGCGGAAGACCAGCTTCGATCCGTCCGGTGACCAGCGCGGCTGGGTGTGGACCACCGCCTCGCTCGAATCCGACGTCACCTGGCGCGGGTTGCGGCCGCGCCTGTCGGAGACCCAGACCCGCTGTCCGCCGGCGAGAAGCGCGTCGAACGCCAGGCGTTGGCCGTCCGGCGAGTACGACGGATTGAAGCCGTTGTCGAAGAGCTTCGTCTCCCGTCCGGAGCCGAGCTCCATGGTCCACAGCTCGGCGCCCTCGAAGTAGTACCCGTCGACCTCCGACGGCTCCAGCTTTCCGGTCGCGGTCGCCCCGCGTACGAAGGCGAGCCGCGCCCCATCGGGAGACCATGCGGGTTGGATGTGATCCCGCCGCCCCTGGGTGAGCTGCCGCTCGCCACCTCCCGACATCGGCCGCACGAAGAGCTGCCGATACCCGTCCACTTCGCCGACGTATGCCAGCACCTCTCCGTCGGGCGACCAGGCGGGCCACTCCTCGAGCCCTTCGCCGAAGCTGAGCTGCGCGAGCTTCCGCGCGAATCCCGACGCCACCGTCCCGCCCGCCGATGCGGCGCCAGGGGTGCGACCGGCGGAATCGCTCTTCGTGGCCCGGAGCACGAGGAGCGCGACCAGTCCCCCGACGATCACGGCGCCCGCCGCGGTCAGGGCACGGCGCTTCGGCGAGCCTCGTACTCCCTCGTCGGTGCCGCCGAGCGCCTCCGCGAACTCGGCCGCCGTGGCCTGCCGGTCGGAGCGCGACTTGGCCAGCGCCCGCGCGAGCACGGGCTTGATCGCGTCCGGGATCGGGGCGCCGGTTCCGCCCGAAAGCGCCGGCTGCTGGGTGAGATGCTTGACCACAATCGCATGCGGGGTCGGCCCGTTGAACGGCGGCTCGCCGGTCAACATTTCGTAGAGCACGCAGCCGAGGGCGTAGACGTCGGTGCGGGCGTCGAGATCGCTGAGGCCGGTGGCCTGCTCCGGGCTCATGTACATCGGTGTGCCCACCACGATCCCGGTGCCCGTGAGTTGCGGTTCCGACGAGCTGCCGGTCGGCCGGGCGATGCCGAAGTCCGCCACCAGCGTGCTGCCGTCGCGGGTGAGGAGGATGTTCTCCGGCTTCACGTCGCGGTGGATCACGCCGTGCTCGTGGGCGTACTGAAGGCCGCGCGCGACTTCGCGCGCGATCCGCAGCGCCTCCTCGCGCCCGAGTGGGCCCTCGCGGCGGAGCCGTTCCCGCAGCGATTCGCCCTCGATGTAAGGCATGGTGAACCAGAGGATCGGCACGCCGGGGCGGGCCGCCGTCTCGATCTGCCCCGAGTCGTACACCGAGACGACGTGCGGGTGTTGCAGCCGAGCCGCGAGGATGATCTCGCGCAGGAACCGCTCGCCCCCGAGCGAGACCCCCAGCTCCGGGCGGAGCACCTTGAGCGCGACCAGGCGGTCGTAGCGGAGGTCCCTGGCGAGCCAGACGGTCGCCATCCCGCCGTGCCCGAGCTCCCGCTCGATGGCATAGCGGCCGCTCAGACCGCTGGCGAGATCCTGGTGGCGATCGTCCATCTCGTGCCGAAGGAGAGAGGAGCCGTGCGGAGGAATATGGGGCACGGCCCCCGTGAGGCCAAAGACGATCCTGCGGCGGGGCCCTGGGAGTTACTGACCCCCGGTCGCGGGCAGCGCAACGAGACCGAGCGGCACCTGGCGAATGCCGCGCCAGGCCCTGGTCTCGCCGCCGGGAAGCCTGAGGCGCAGCTGACTGGAGATTCCGCCGTCGAGCAGCATCGCCCGCCCCCCGGCGCCGCCCCTCGACGACCGGACGGGTGCGCTGCTGTGGAAGGATGGAACAGGACTGCCTGTGGGTGGAGGAGTGGTGACCTATGTGGTCTCGCGTCGGCCGCTCACGCCGCCATGCCGCCTCGGAACCTTCTCACAGGGACACGCGGTGTCGCTCTGATCGGTCGGACGTCGGTGTCACGAATCGACCCGGTCCAGACCTCGGGATGCTCGTCGAACCATTCGCGCTCCTCTTCGGGCGCGTCGTTCCAGCCGTTGTAATCGCAGGTAAGCACGGTCTCCACCTTCCTCGTTGCCTCGCCGCTCCGGTGCGAGCGGATCGATGCCCCTCACCCTCGCACGCGTCATGCCATCCTATCGAGTCAACGTCCTCGGATTCGAGGAGGTTCCAGCCCGCTATTCTTGGGTCATGCGTCACATCGAGCCCCTGCCGATCGAGCAAGTCCTGCCCGCGTTGCGCGATGCGCTCCGAGGCGGCACCGGCGCGGTCCTCCAGGCTCCGCCGGGCGCGGGGAAGACCACCGGGGTTCCGCTCGCGCTGCTGGACGAGCCGTGGCTCGGCGGCCGACGCATCGTCGTCCTGGAGCCGAGACGGCTCGCGGCGCGGGCTGCGGCGCGGCGCATGTCCGTCATGCTGGGAGAGAGTATCGGCGACACCGTGGGCTACCGGGTGCGGCACGAGTCCGCGGTGGGTCCAGGCACTCGGATCGTCGTGGTGACCGAGGGAATCCTCACTCGCATGCTGCAGAGCGACCCGTCGCTCGAGAAGTTCGGGCTCGTCGTCTTCGACGAGTTCCACGAGCGGAGCATCCACGCCGATCTCGGTCTCGCGCTCACCCTCCAGACCCGCGCCATACTGCGCGAGGACCTCCGCCTGCTGGTCATGTCGGCGACGCTCGAGGGCGCGCCCGTGGCGGCACTCCTCGGAGGCGCGCCGGTGGTGACCAGCGAGGGACGGGCCCATCGGGTCGAGGTTCGCCATCTGCCGCGGCGGGCGGGCACGAAGCTCGAGCCCGCGGTTGCGGCCGCTGTGCGCGAGGCGCTCGACGTCGAAGGAGGCGATGTCCTCGTCTTCCTTCCCGGCGCCGGCGAGATCCGTCGGGTGGAGGAGCTGCTCCGCGAGGTGGACGCAGACGTGATTCCACTCCACGGCAACCTCCCGCCGGCGCAACAGGACCGCGCCATTCTCCCGAGCCCGCAGGGATCGCGGAAGGTCGTTCTCGCGTCCTCGATCGCGGAGACGAGCCTCACCATCGAGGGTGTCCGGGTGGTGGTGGACGCCGGCCTCTCGCGAGTGCCCCGATACTCACCGAGGACCGGCATGACTCGGCTCGCGACCGTGCGTGTGTCGCGCGCGTCGGCCGAGCAGCGGCGCGGGCGGGCGGGCAGGCTCGCGCCCGGCGTCTGCTACCGGCTCTGGTCGCGCCAGGAGGACGCGGCGCTTCCGGAGCGGTCCTCGCCCGAGATCCTCGAAGCCGACCTCGCTCCGCTCGCGCTCGATCTGGCGGCCGCGGGAGTCCGGGATCCTGGAGAGCTCCGGTGGCTCGACCCGCCGCCCGCGGCGGCCTTCTCGGAGGCACGGTCTCTGCTCGCCCAGCTCGGCGCCCTCGATCGCTCCGGCGGCTTCACCCGCCATGGCGCGGCGATGACTCGGCTCGCCCTCCACCCCAGGCTCTCCCACATGGTCATGAAGGCCAGCGAGTTGGGCGCCCGGGACACGGCCTGCGAGATGGCGGCGCTCCTGACGGAGCGCGACCTGCTTCGTCGAAACGAGGGTGTCCCCGAAGCGGACATTCGGACACGCCTCGATCTCCTTCGGGGTACGGTGGTGCGCCAGGACGTGGACCGCGATGCGCTGCGGCGGGCGAGGGCGGAAGTGGCGGTCTGCCGTCGGAGTGGGGGCGGCAAGTCGGATCGAGGCAGGACCGATGTGGGTGTGGGCGTGCTCCTCGGGCTGGCCTACCCCGACCGGATCGCGCAGCGGCGGCCAGGGCCGGCCGGGCGATTCCTCCTCCGGAATGGGCTCGGTGCCTTCCTCGACCCGCAGGGTCTCTCGCGGGAGGACTACCTCGTGATCCCCGAGCTCGACGGCAAGGCGCCGGAGAGCAGGATTCTGGTCGCGGCTCCGATCTCGATCGAGGAGATCCGGGAGCGGTTCGGGGACGACATCGCAATCGAGGACGTGATGGAATGGGACCCGGTCTCCCACGCCGTCGCCGCGAGGCGGCGGGAGCGCCTCGGGGCGATCGTCCTCCGCGACACGGCCCTTCGGGATCCCGACCCCGCACTGGTTGCCGGAGCGCTGATGGCCGGTGTGCGTAGGGAGGGTCTCCACGTCCTTCCCTGGGACAGTGGTGCGAGACGGACGCGCGAGCGCATCACCTTCATCCGCACGCTCGAGGCGGGCTGGCCCGACGTCTCGGACAGGGCCCTGATGGATTCCTTGGAGCGATGGCTTGGGCCGCGAGTGGGCGGTCTCGCACGCCTCGACGATCTGACCCGGGTGGACCTCTCGGCGGCGTTGCTCGACCTGCTGAGCTGGGAGCAGAGGGCGGCTCTGGACCGGCTGGCCCCGACCCACGTGATGGTGCCCAGCGGCTCCCGGGTGCCGGTGGACTACGGCGACCCGACGCTCCCCGTCCTGGCGGTGCGTCTCCAGGAGATGTTCGGGCTCACCGAGACGCCGCGGGTGGGTGGTGGCGCGGTCCCGCTGACGCTCCACCTGCTCTCGCCGGCCGGCAGACCGGTGCAAGTGACGCGCGACCTCGCGGGATTCTGGCGAACTGCGTACTTCGAAGTGCGGAAGGACCTGAGGGGCCGGTATCCCAGGCATCACTGGCCGGACGACCCCCTCGAGGCGGAGCCGACCAGCCGGGTTCGGCGAAAGAAGTGACGGGGAACTCACTGCCGGGGTCAGGTGTTCGAGAAGCGTGAGAGTGTGCAACGAACCCAGGGTTTCGGACATCTAGGCCGTAGTGGCCCTCGGATCCTCCGGATCGTCGGGAACAACAATATAAGTGGTTTAATGACAACTACTTGCTGGCATAGGCTAGATCCTCGTCTCGGCCGGTGGGTGA
>Ga0210377_10005820_pt1 | contig 10072 bp, 8 predicted proteins | sample PLM4_65_b1redo_FD_155480 | JGI IMG/M metagenome (GOLD analysis project Ga0210377, IMG submission 155480) | Groundwater sediment microbial communities from an aquifer in East River, Colorado, USA - PLM4_65_b1 redo | ecosystem: Environmental > Terrestrial > Soil > Riparian zone | place: USA: East...
TACCGCCGACGGCGACGCCGAGGAACACGATCATCATCGGCTCCAGCAGCGACGTCAGCGCGGCCACCGCCGCGTCCACCTCGTCGTCGTAGAAGTCGGCGATCTTGTTCAGCATGGCGTCCAGCGCGCCGGTGTTCTCGCCGACCGAGATCATGTGCACGACCATGGCCGGGAACACCGGCGTGGTCTTGAGCGGCTCGGCCAGGGTCCCGCCGGCGGTGACGTGCTGGCGGGCCTGCATGACGGACTTTTCGACGACGCGGTTGCCAGCGGCGCGCGCCGTGATCAGCAGGCCCTCCAGGATGGGGACGCCCGACGAGATGAGGGTGCCGAGGGTGCGCGTGAAGCGGGCGACGGCGATCTTGCGGATCAGCATGCCGATGACTGGCACCTTCAGCAGGAAGGTGTCGATCGCCATGCTGCCGTGGTCGGTGGCGTACCAGCGCTTGAGCCCGTAGATGCCGCCGCCGACCGCGGCCAGGACCAGAATGATGTACTTGCGCGTAAAGTCCGACATCATGATCACGATCTTCGTGGGCAGAGGCAGCTCGGCGCCCATGCCCTTGAACATGTTCGCGAAGGTCGGCAGCACGAAGATCATCATGAAGATGATGACCAGGCACGCCACGCTGATGATCGTGATCGGGTACACCATGGCGCTCTTGACCTGCCCCTTCAGCTTGGCCGCCTTCTCGATGTAGATCGAGAGGCGCTGGAGGCAGACGTCGAGCACGCCGCCGGACTCGCCGACGGCCAGCATGTTGACGAAGAGGTTGTCGAAGGTCTTGGGATACTTCCCGAACGATTCGGCCAGGGTGGCGCCGCCCTGCACGTCGTTGGCGATGCGGGCGGTGACGGTGCGCAGGACCTTCGACTCGGTCTGCTCGGACAGGATCTGCAGGCACTGCGCGATCGGCAGACCGGCGTCCACCATCGTCGAGAACTGCCGCGTGTAGATGGCGAGCTCCTTGGCCTTGACGGAACCGCCGAGCTTGACGGCGGCGGCCGCCGCCTTCGCCTTCCGCTCCTCCACCGCCGTGGCCACCACGCCCTTGGCGCGCAACGCCGCCACGGCGGCCGGCCGGCTGTCCGCCTCGATCTCGCCGTTGACGGCTGCGGCGCCCGAACGTCCCCTGTACGCGAAGACCGCCATAGTCCCTCCTACACCGCCAGCGTGACGCGTAAGACTTCCTCGATCGTCGTCGTTCCCTCGAGGACCTTCATCAGGCCGGCCTGGCGCAGGGTCTTCATCCCCTGGCTCTGCGCCATCTCCCGGATCTCCGCGGTCTGGCCGCCCTTGAGGATGACGGTGCGCAGGTCCTCGGTGATCGGCATCAGCTCGTAGAGCGCGATCCGGCCCTTCATGCCCGTGAAGTTGCACGTCTGGCAGCCCTTGCCCTTGAAGAACGTCACCTTGCCGCGGCCCTCGGAGACGTGGCCATAGGGCACGAGGTCGTCCTCGTGGCCCTCGATCGGCTCCTTGCAGTCCTTGCAGATCTTCCGCCCGAGCCGCTGGGCGAGGATCAGGAGCAGCGCCGAGGACAGCAGGAACGGCTGCACGCCCATGTCCACGAGACGGGCGACCGTCGACGGACAGTCGTTGGTGTGCAGCGTGGTGAAGACGAGGTGGCCGGTGAGGGCGGCGCGGATGCTGATCTGCGCGGTCTCGAGGTCGCGCGTCTCACCGACCAGGATCACGTCGGGGTCCTGCCGCAGAAAGGAGCGGAGCACCGCGGCGAACGTGCGGCCGACGCCGTCGTTGACCTGGACCTGGTTGACGCCCTTGAGGTTGTACTCGACCGGGTCCTCGGCGGTCATGATGTTGTGCTCGGGCGAGTTGATCGTGGAGATGGCCGAGTACAACGTCGTCGTCTTGCCGGAACCGGTCGGCCCGGTGATCAGCACCATGCCGTACGGCTGGTGGATCGCGTGCCCGAACTTCTCGAAGCTCCACGAATCGAAGCCGAGCTTGGTCATGTCGAGCTGCAGCGCTTCCTTGTCGAGGATCCGGAGCACGGCCTTCTCGCCGAAGATCGTGGGCAGGATCGACACCCGGAAGTCGATCTCGCGGGAGCCGTAGCGGAGCTTGATGCGCCCGTCTTGCGGCAGCCGGCGCTCGGAGATGTCGAGGTTCGACATGATCTTCAGCCGCGAGATGATGGCCGGCTCCAGCCGCTTGGGCGGCGAGAGCATCTCGTGCAGCACGCCGTCGATGCGGAACCGGACCCGGAACGTCTTCTCGTAGGGCTCCCAGTGCACGTCGGAGGCGCCCTTGCGGATGGCGTCGACGAGCACCATGTTCACGAGCTTGACGACCGGCGCCTCGTCGGCCGATTCCTTCAGCTCGAAGACGTCGACTTGCTTACCGGCCTGTTCGTCCTCGACGACCTCGACGTTGCTGGCGTCGCCGGTGATCTCCGACATCATGTCGGACATCGACGAGACCGGCTGGGCCGCCTCGTAGTTCTTGTCGAGTGCGCGCCGGATCGCCGCCTGCGGCGCCACCACCGGCAGGATCTGGAGATTCGTCATGAACGCGATGTCGTCCAGCGCGAACACGTTGGTCGGATCCGACATCGCCAGCGTCAGCGTCCCGCCGATCCGCTTGACCGGCAGCACGTCGTACTTCTTGGCGATGTGAGCCGGGACCAGCCGCAGCGTGTCGCCGTCGACGTCGAGGTTGGCCAGCGTGATCGAGGGGATGCCGTACTGACGTGAGAGAAAGCCGATCAGCTGCTCTTCGCTGAGGGCGCCCTGGCGGACGAGGATGGAGCCGAGCTTGTCGGCCTTGCCCTTCTGCTCGCCCAGCGCCTGACGAAGCTGCTCAGCGGTGATGAGCCCCTCGGCGACCAGGAGGTCGCCAAGGCGTCGCACCATCTGTTGCCCGAGCTTCACCTGAGCCATCAAGAACTTTTACTGTAGCGCACCCAGCTTTTTCAACGTATCGGTAAAGGCACGGAAGGCCTCGTCCTGGTTGAGCACGAAGATCACCCGTTTCAGCGTCGTTTTCGCGGATTTGAGATGGGCCAGGACCACGGTCAGCATCGCCTCGGCCGCCGCCATGGGCGCGACCTGCCCGACCCCGGTACCGAGCGCCGGCAGGGCGAGCGAGGTCAAGCGGTGCTTGTCGGCCAGGGCGAGCACGGCCCGCGTGGTCCGCGCGATCGTCTCCGGGTCGGTCTTGAGATCCGGCCCCATCGCGGCAGCGTGGATGACGTGGGTCGCCGCGAGGTTGCCCCCGGGGGTCAGCACGGCCTCGCCGACCTCGACGGGTGCCTGGCGCAGGGCTTCTTCCTCGATGAGGACGCCGCCCTTGCGCTTGATGGTGGCCGCCACCCCGGTGGTCATGGCCAGCGTGGAGTTCGCGGCGTTGACGATCGCGTCGACTTCGAGGGCCGTGATGTCGCCGCGCTCGACCGCGACCGACGCCAGCCCCACCTTCACCCTCACGGCGATTGCTCCTGGGCTTTCACCGCCTCCCACGAACGCTCGAGCTCCTCGGACGAGACGCTTGTGATCGATTTTCCGCGGGCGATCAGTTCGCTCTCCATGGTGGTGAAGCGACGCCGGAACTTCTCGATGGCCCGCTGCAGCGTGTCCTCGGCGTCGAGCGCCGAGAGGCGGGCAACGTTGACGAGTGAAAACAACATGTCTCCCAGTTCCTCCTGAAAACGATCGCGGTCGCCGGCGTTCAGGGCCGCCGCCGCCTCCTGGACCTCCTCCTCGACCTTCGTCCACGCCGCACGGGCGTCGGGCCAGTCGAAGTTCACGCGCGCCGCTTTGCTCTGGGTCCGCTGCGCACGCAGCAGCGCGGGCAGCGCCCGGGGTACGCCGTCGATCACCGAGCGGCGGCGGCCGCCTGTCTCGGCCTCTTGCTGCTTGATCGTTTCCCACTGGGCGAGTGCCTGCCGGGGCGTCTCCACCCTGGCATCGCCGAACACGTGCGGATGACGGCGCACCATCTTGTCGACGAGGCCCGCGAGCAGGTCGCTCATCGTGAAGTCGCCGCGCTCGGCGGCCACCGCGGCGTGGAACACGACCTGGAACAACACGTCGCCAAGCTCCTCGCGGAGCGCGTCGGGCCCGCCCGACTCGATCGCCTCGATGACCTCGTACGCCTCCTCGATCAGGTATGGCTTCAGGGAGGTCGGGGTCTGCTCGCGATCCCAGGGACAGCCGCCCGGCCCGCGCAGGCTGCGCATGATGTCCAGGAGCCGCTCAAACAAAGCACCGGGAGACTGGGTCATGTGCGTTCCTGGGGGTCGAGCGATTATACATCAAGGGTTTGCTAGGCTTGCCGCCATCTGGCTACGAAGCGGTCTGGATGACCACCCGGCCGGGTTCGATCCCGACGCGTTCCACGTGATCGGGCAGCGCCCACTGCAACAGGCCGACCGAGGCCGGATCGAGCAGCAACCGCAGCAGGGGCGCCGGCAGCCGCTGGCGGCCGACGGCGAACTCGTCGACGTCCATTCGTAGCTGACGGCGCGAGCCGCCCTCGACACGCACCCGAGCGCCGAGACGGAGCCACAAGGGTCGTATCTGCCAGCGCCTCGGTAGAAGGTCCGCCAGCCCGCCCAGCGATGCTTCGTCGAGCAAGTGGCGTAGGGGGCTCTGCCCGTTGAGCACGACGCGGTCGCCGCCAACCAGTGTCGCGGTCGGCGTGCCCAGGCGGACGCCGCGCGCGTCCACGAGGTGGCGGGAGATCAGCGCATTCACTTCCGCCTCGCTCAGCACAATCGTCTCGCCGCGTCTCGCCTGGCGGGCCAGGTCGAACAGCTTCTGCTGGGCCCTCGCACCGTCCGCCGCCGTCGTCTGGGCCACCCTGAGGTCAGGATGGGCCAGCATCCGGATGGTTGCCCCGACCGCTCCCCCCACGAGGAGTGAGGCAATGGCCAGGATCACGATCAGACCCAGGCACCCCGAACAGCCGAGCTTCATCGCCCGTCACCCTATCACCGAACAAGGGCAAAGCCACCTCTCCGCGACCGTCCAAGGCAGTTATTTGACAGTCATCCACTCAGATGATATAAGGCATATGTACTCAAGAATATGGCGGGCGCAGGAGGCTGGCAGGAGACTCAAGGAGGTTAGCTCATGGCAATGGAGCGTCGTCAACATCCAGGGTGAGGTCAACCGGATGCTCGACACGTTCGTGGGCCGGCCGATGGCCGGGACCCTGGCGCGGGGGCGCACGCGGCTGCCCGCGATCGACATGCACGAGACGAGGGACGACCTGAAGCCGCGCGAGATCAAGATCGACATCCAATAGCGGCGCGAGGGACCTCGAGTCCCGAGTCGCGCGTGAGACGACGCCGGCGCGGCCGACGCTCGAAGGTCAGACGAAAGGAACAAGGACATGGCGAAGGTGATCGGCATCGACCTCGGGACGACGAACTCCGTCGTCGCCGTGATGGAAGGTGGCAACCCCACCGTGATTCCCAACCAGGAGGGAAGCCGGCTGACGCCGTCGGTGGTGGCCTTCACGAAGGACGGCGAGATCCTCGTGGGGCAGGTGGCCAAGCGGCAGGCCATCACCAACCCGGAGAACACGGTGTTCTCCATCAAGCGCTTCATGGGGCGCCGTCACGACGAGGTCGTGCAGGAGATCAAGCTCGTGCCCTACAAGGTCGCGAAAGCCTCCAACGGCGAAGCCCGTATCGAGGTGCGGGGCAAGCCGTACGCGCCGCCGGAGATCTCCGCCATGATCCTGCGCAAGCTCAAGGAAGCCGCCGAGGCCTACCTGGGCGAGAAGGTGACCCAGGCGGTCATCACCGTGCCCGCCTACTTCAACGACAGCCAGCGGCAGGCCACCAAGGACGCCGGCAAGATCGCCGGCCTCGACGTGCTGCGGATCATCAACGAGCCGACGGCCGCCGCGCTGGCCTACGGTCTCGACAAGAAGAAGGACGAGACGATCGCCGTGTACGACCTCGGCGGGGGCACCTTCGACATCTCCACCCTGGAGATCGGCGAAGGCGTGTTCGAGGTCAAGGCGACCAACGGCGACACCCACCTCGGTGGTGACGACTTCGACCAGCGGATCATGGACTGGATCGCGACCGAATTCGGCAAGGAGCACGGCATCGACCTCCGGAAGGACCGGATGGCGTTGCAGCGACTGAAGGAGGCCGCCGAGAAGGCGAAGGTCGAGCTCAGCTCGACGGTGCAGACCGAGATCAACCTGCCGTTCATTACCGCCGACGCCAGCGGGCCCAAGCATCTCGTGATGACGCTGACGCGGGCCAAGCTCGAGTCGCTCGTGGCCGATCTGGTCGAGCGGACGCTCGGCCCCTGCCGCCAGGCCATGCAGGATGCCGGCGTGACGGCGAAAGACATCGACGAGGTGGTGCTGGTCGGCGGCCAGACCCGCATGCCAAAGGTCCAGGAGGCGGTCAAGCAGTTGTTCGGCAAAGAGCCGCACAAGGGTGTCAATCCCGACGAGGTCGTGGCCGTGGGCGCGGCCGTGCAGGCCGCGGTCCTCACCGGTGAGGTCAAGGACGTGGTCCTGCTCGACGTGACGCCGCTGTCGCTCGGCATCGAGACGCTGGGTGGCGTCATGACCCCGCTGATCGCCCGCAACACGACGATCCCGACCAAGAAGAGCGAGATCTTCACCACCGCGGCCGACAACCAGGAGCAGGTCGAGGTGCACGTGTTGCAGGGCGAACGGCCGATGGCCCGCGACAACCGGACGCTGGGCAAGTTCCACCTGGTGGGGATTCCGCCGGCGTCGCGCGGCGTGCCCCAGGTCGAGGTCACGTTCGACATCGACGCCAACAGCATCCTCAACGTGTCGGCGCGCGACAAGGCCACCGGTAAGGAGCAGAACATCACCATCACGGCGTCCTCGAAGCTGACCAAGGACGACATCGATCGGATGGTGAAGGAGGCCGAGGCCAACGCGGCCGAGGACACCAAGCGCAAGCAGGAGATCGAGACCCGCAACCAGGCGGACTCCCTCGTGTACTCGACCGAGCGGACGCTCGCCGAGCACGGCGGCAAGCTGGCCGAGGCCGATCGCAAGGCCATCGACGAGGCGCTGGCGGAGACCCGCGAGGCGCTGAAGGGCGAGGACGTCGAGCGGATCAAGCGCGCTCACGACAGCCTCACGGGGGCCACGCACAAGCTGGCCGAGGTGATGTATCGCGAGGCCTCGCAGCAGGGAGGGAGCGGCGCGCCCGGTGCCGGCCAGGGCCCGACGGGTCAGGCCGCCGGTCCCAAGGAGGGCGAGGTCGTCGACGCCGAGTTCGAGGATCTGGGCGAGAAGAAGTAGGCAGCATGCGGAGGGACTACTACGCGGTGCTCGGCATCGCGGCGACGGCGGCACCGCGCGAGATCCGGCAGGCCTACCGCCGGCTCGCGCGGCAGTATTCGCCGGACGTGAACTTCTGGGACGCCACCGCGGAGACCCTGTTCGAGGAGATCGCCGAGGCGTACCGGGTGCTGATGGATCCGCAGGCGCGGGCGATGTACGACCGCTTCGGCCCCGGTCTCGGAAGCGAGACGCTGAGGGCGGAGCGCCGCGGCGACGACGTCCACGTCAGCGTCGAGCTCGACTTCGCCGACGTCGCGCGCGGGACCACCCTGCGGCTCGGCGTGCCGCGTTTCTCGTCGTGCCCGCCCTGCGGGGCGACCGGCCGGGTGGCGGGCGAGCCGTGCGCCGCCTGCCAGACTCGGGGCGTACGGCGCGTGGTCGATCCGGTGGAGATCGACATTCCCCCCGGGGTCGATTCGGGAACGCAGGTGCGCGTGAGCGGCGAGGGCAGCGCGGGGCCCTTCGGAGGGCCGCGCGGGGACCTCATCGTGAGTACGCGGGTCGGCGAGCATCCGTTCTTCGGGCGCAAGGGCGATGGCGTGTACTGCGAGGTGCCGGTCGGCCTCTGGGAAGCGCTGCGCGGTGCCCGCATCCGGGTGCCGACGCCGCTCGGTGACGGCGTGCTGGTGGTGCCGCCGGGAACGCCGGGCGGCAGCGTGTTCCGTCTGCGCGGCCAGGGACTGCCGCGGCTCGCCGACGGCACGCCCGGGGATCTCTACGTCACGGTGCGGATCGAGGTGCCGACGGGATTGGACGCGCGGACCGATGAGCTTGTGCGTGAGCTCGAGCGGTTGCTGCCGGGTCCGACTCGCGATGACCTCGTGCGCTACCGGGGGGGGGCGTCGTGACCGATCGCGGCAAGCCGCTGTACATGATCGGTGTGGTCGCCGAGATGCTGAAGGTGCATCCGCAGACGCTCCGATTCTACGAGAAGAAGGGGCTGGTGAGGCCGGGCCGGACCGAGGGGCGGACGCGCATGTACTCCGAGGAGGATCTCGAGGAGATCGCGCGGTTGCTGCGCCTGACCCGCGACCTCGGCGTGAATCTGGCCGGCGTCGAAATCATCCTAAAGATGAGGCGCCGAATGATCGACATGCAGCGACAGATCGAGGATCTGCTCGGCTACGTCCGCGAGAGCGGAGGCGACGCCCCCGCCGGCTCGGCCCGCGAGCCGCGCGAGGCTCTGGTGCGGGCGGCGTCCAACCAGCTCAAGTCCGTCGATCTGTTCTGAGAAAGTGAAGCGACCCATGAGTGACGTGAAGGAGTATCACGCCGGGCTCGTGCCCGACATCCTGGCCATCCTGCCGCTGCGGGGTACGGTGCTGCTCCCCCACGCCGTGCTGCCCTTAGGCGCCGGCCGGCCCTCGTCCATCCGCCTCATCGAGGAGGCGGTGCAGTCGGGCCGGCTGGTCGGCGCGGTCATGCAGCGCGATCCGCAACAGGAGGCACCCGGCCTGGACGGTCTGCATCCGGTCGGCACCGTGACCGTGATCCACAAGGCCGTCAAGCAGGCGGATGGCAGCCTGCGCCTGATCGTGCAGGGCCTCGGTCGCTTCCGGCTGCTCGAGGTGCTCGAGCGTGAGCCGTTCCTGCGCGCGCGCGTCCAGCCCATCGATGAGCCGGCGCCGGCGACGGACGTCGAGCTGGAGGCCCTGGTGCGCAGCGTGCGCTCGCTGTTCGAGAAGGTGGTGTCGCTGTCGCCGGGGTTGCCGGACGAGCTCATCACCGTCGTGGGCAACGCGGATGCGCCGGGTGAGGTGGCCGACCTGATCGCGGCGACGCTGCCGACGCTGGGCAACGAGCTCAAGCAGGAGTTGCTGGAGACGATCGACATCCGCGCCCGGCTGCAGAAGCTGGCGGGGGCGCTGGCCAAGGAGGCCGAAGTCCTCGAGCTGGGCTCGAAGATCCAGTCGGAGGTGCAGTCGGAGGTCAGCAAGACCCAGCGCGAGTACTACCTGCGCGAGCAGCTCAAGGCGATCCAGAAGGAGCTGGGCGGCTCGGACGACCGCACGCAGGAGATCGAGTCGCTCCGGCAGAAGATCGACGCCGCCGGGATGCCCGAGGAGGCGCACAACGAAGCGCTGCGCGAGCTCGATCGGCTCGCCAAGATGCCGCCGGCCGCCGCCGAGTACACGGTGGCGCGTACCTACATCGACTGGCTGGTCGCGATGCCGTGGGCGCAGGAGACCACCGACGCCGTCGACCTTCCTCGCTCGCGGGCAATCCTCGACGAGGACCACGAGGGCCTGGAGAAGATCAAGGACCGCATCCTCGAGTACCTGGCGGTGAAGAAGATCCGCCCGGGCGGCCGGGATCCTATCCTGTGCTTCGTCGGCCCTCCCGGCGTCGGCAAGACGTCGCTGGGCAAGTCGATCGCCCGCGCGCTCGGCCGCAAGTTCCACCGCATCTCGCTCGGCGGCATGCGGGACGAGGCCGAGATCCGCGGCCACCGGCGCACGTACATCGGCGCCCTGCCGGGGCAGATCGCGCAGGGGTTGCGGCGGGCGGGGACCAAGAACCCGGTCCTCATGCTCGACGAGGTCGACAAGCTCGGCACGGACTTCCGGGGTGACCCCGCCTCGGCGTTGCTCGAGGTCCTCGACCCCGAGCAGAACGCGGCGTTCCGCGACCACTATCTCGACGTGCCCTTCGACCTGTCGCGGGTGCTGTTCATCACCACCGCCAACGTCATGGACACGGTGCCGGCGCCGCTGCGTGACCGGATGGAGATCATCCATCTCGCCGGCTACACCG
>Ga0210377_10005821_pt1 | contig 10072 bp, 8 predicted proteins | sample PLM4_65_b1redo_FD_155480 | JGI IMG/M metagenome (GOLD analysis project Ga0210377, IMG submission 155480) | Groundwater sediment microbial communities from an aquifer in East River, Colorado, USA - PLM4_65_b1 redo | ecosystem: Environmental > Terrestrial > Soil > Riparian zone | place: USA: East...
CCATTCTCCCTCCCGGGGCCTCAAGAAGCGGCGCGCCAGGGTCCGCGACGTCTCGGGCTCGACCAGGACCGAGGGGTCGCCTCCCTGGGCGACCTGCTCGAGGACCCCCAGACGGTGGTCCAGGACATCCAGGTATCGCTTCGCCGTCCGAGAGAAGGGTCGGGGGAGCGCCCGTCCCACGACGGCGGTGAAGGGATGCCTCATGCCCGCCCGGGAGGTGGCAGGAACTCGCGTACCACGGCCGCCGCCCGGGCCGACGCGCCCGGGCCACCCAGGCGGCGTCGCACCTCGGCCAGGTCCCGCCGCATGAGGTCCGCGCGGCCCGTGTCGCCCAGCAGGGCGAGGGTTTCTTCGGCAACCCGCTCGGGAGTGAAGGCGGACTGGATCAGCTCGGGGACCACCTCCCGCTCCGCGATGAGGTTCACCATCGCGAAATGGGCGACGCGGACGAACCGCCGGCCAAGGGCGTACGTAAGGGGTGCCACGCGGTAGACGACGATCATGGGCGTTCCCAGCAGCGCGGTCTCGACGGTGGCGGTTCCCGAGGCGACCAGCGCCAGGTCCGCCGCTCCGACCACGGCCAGGGTCTGGTTGGCGACGGCGCGGATCGGGAGACCGCCGCAGCGCGCCTCGAGGGCGGCGGGGTCCAGAAGCGGCGCCACGGCCAGGACGAACTGCACGTCGGGTCGCTGTCGAAGGGCGATCCTCGACGCTTCCACCAGGGGCGGCATGTTGTTCGCCACCTCCATGGACCGGCTCCCCGGGAGCATTGCGACGACGGGACGGCTCGGATCGAGGCCGAGTCCCGAGAGAAACGCGTGGCGGTCGGGGGCGGGTGCCACCAGGTCGACGAGTGGGTGGCCGACGTAGGTGACCGGTACTCCCGCCTCGCGGTACAGGGCCTCCTCGAAGGGGAAGATGACGACCATGCGGGACACGGTCCGCCGGATCGTGCGGATCCGGCCGCGCTTCCAGGCCCAGACCTGGGGGGACACGTAGTACACCACCGGCACGCCGCGGTCTCGCAGCTCCTCCGCCAGGCGGAGGTTGAAATCGGGGTAGTCGATCAGCACGGCTGCGTCGGGCCTCTGGCGGTCCAACTCGGCCACCAGGCGCTTGAAGCTCGCGCGGATCTTCGGGATATGGCGGAGGACCTCGAGGATGCCCACCACCGCCAGGTCGCGGACGTGGGCGACCAGAGCCGCTCCCTGCTCGGACAGGCGGTCTCCCCCCACGCCGAAGACGCTCAAGGAGGGGAGGACTCCCCGGAGGTGGCGCACGACCTCGGCGCCGTAAAGATCCCCCGAGGGCTCGCCGCAGGAGACGAGAAGGCGGGGGGTTCCGGTGCCCGAGCTCAAGCCGCCAGTATAGACCCCGTGTCCCGCTGGGGCCGGCCGTGTCCTGTCGGCGTGACAGTCGCGAGGCGACCGCTACCTGCAACCTGCTGAACAGGCTATCCTTGTAGGTGTGGTGGTCCGGCAGGCGGTCAGGCACATGCCTTGCAAGCTTCCAAGGCAGGCTGTCCCGGCGTGAGGAGGGCGCGATGAGCAAGAATCAACTGTCGTTGGCACTGACGCTGGCTTTGGTGGGGTCCCCGGTCGTTGCGGCGGATCATCACGCCCAGCCGCGGGGCGGTGGTGGTGCTGGTGGTGGCTCCAGCTCCGCAGGCGCAAGGCACCATTCGGGGGGCGGATCTTCATCTTCGGCGTCTTCCGCTCACTCGGGTCGCTCTTCGGGCGGCTCGTCCGAGTCCTCGGGGGTGCGCATGACGGACGCGGAGCGCCGTCATCCCCGCGCCGGTACGGGGACCGGCTCGCACTATCGGCGCTACCCCTACGCGTCGTACCGGCCGTCCTACTGGGGCTTCGGCTACTCCCCCTACTACTACGGTTACTACGGCGGCTACTATCCTTACTCTCCGTACTACGGCGGCGGCTACTACGGCAATGGCTACTACAGCAATGGCTACTACAGCAATGGCTACTACAGCAATGGCTACTACAGCAATGGCTACGGCCGCAGGGGCTACTCCCGCACAGGCTCGGTCCGGCTCCTCGTCGACCCCGAAAAGGCTCGCGTCTACGTCGACGGCTACTACAGCGGCCTCGTGGACGATTTCGACGGCCTCTTGCAGCGCCTGTACCTCCCTCCGGGCCGCCACGAGATCAAGCTCCAGCTCGAGGGTTACCAGACCCAGCGCTTCCGCGTGTACGTCCCGGTCGACCACACGATCAAGATCCACTACGACATGGTGAAGGGCACCGGCGAGAACCCTTCCGAAGCGGTCGTGGGCGATCGCGAGGCTGCCGAGGCCTACACACGCGACTCCTCGCGTGAGACCCGCGAGCGCTACGAGGCAAACCGGCGCGACCGCGACGCAGACGACGATCGCGACGACGGTGACTGGTCCGACGACGACCAGCGCGACCGCGACGCTCGGGGTTCCGTCGGCGCCGTCGCCGCGCTCCGTCTCAAAGTGGAACCTGGCGACGCTTCCGTGTACGTGGATGGGACCTTCCAGGGGACGGCGCATCAGTCGCGGAGCCTCGACCTGACGCCCGGGAAACACCGCGTCGAGGTGGTCCGCCCGGGCTACCGCACCTTCGAGCGGGAGGTGGAGATCGAGGCGGGAAAGCCGACCGACCTCGACGTCACGCTGGAACGGTAACTACCACCCGCCACCCGCCGCGGCGCCGATGGGCGCGGGCGCGGGCTTGTAGAGGTCCTGGTAGATGCGACCGGCGATCGTCGACGCCACGTGGCCGTTTCCTCGTTTCACGAACACCACGATGACGACCTCGGGGTGGTCGGCCGGCGCATAGGACGCGAACCACCCAAGGCTCGCGCAGGTTCCGGTCTTCCCGGCCACGACGATATCAGGGTCGAAGGCGGGCATGGCGCTTCCCTCGTTGACCGCCGAGGTGAAGCCGTCCGCCAGGCCCGCCAGCACCGTTCCTGGCGGAAGACGCCAGCGCTCCCGGGGGACGAAGCCCTCGGCAGGCCCGACCTGGGGCTGGTAGACGATCCCGCCGTTGACGGCGGCCGAGAGGAGGACCGCGATCTGCACGGCCGAAGTGGTGATCCCTGCGGCGTGGCTCGAGAGATGGCCCACGAGGTCGGGGCGGACCGCTTCGGGCACACGGCCTTCCGCCTCACCCGTGAGGTTGATCCCCGACGCGCCCCCGAGTCCCAGCAGGTGGGCGTACTTCTGGACCGTGGGATAGCCGAGCCGCTCGCCGACCCATTCGAAATAGGTGTTGCACGACACCGCCAGGGCCCGCCGGAGGTCGACGGGACCATGGCCCGGCCAGACGTTGCAGCCGCCGGTGCAGTTGTAGATGGTCTCCGGGGTCACGATCCCCTCGGAGAGGCCCGCGATCGCGACGACGACCTTGAAGACGGAGCAGGGTTGATAGGCGTGGAAGAGGCCGTAGCGCGGGTTTACGACGGCGATCACACGGCCGGTCCGCGGGTCGAGGGCGACGACCGAGCCCGCGGTGGTGCCGAGGGCGCGCCGGCCCGCCTCTCCGATGGCGACGTCCCGTTCCGAGGCGGCCGGCGGGAGCACCACGGCCGGGATGCTGGCCGGGATCGACCGGCTCGTTCGCCGAGCCCGGGCGGACCGGGGTCGGGCCTCGATGGGAGGGGCGAAGGCGAGGATCGCGGCGGTGGCCGCCCAAGCTCGGACCCGATTGTCGAGCATCGGGCGGCAGATTAGCATGAATCCGGCGCGCCCCGACGGTTCCCGGGGATCCTTGGTGCCCTGAGGGGCGAGCCAGCCGGCCTACGCGGCCTTCTTGGCTTCGGTGGTCAGGACCTCGATCGCCTTCTCCAGGATCGGGTCGGTGGCGGGCACCGCCGCGGTTTCATCCTCGTCGGGGGTGCTCACGGGGACGGTCGGCTCCACGCCTCGCCCGTGGATCGCATTCCCCTTCGGCGACACGTACTTGGCCACGGTCAGAAGCAGCGCCCCTTCAGGAAGCGGGACGAGCTTCTGGACCGGTGCGCGCCCGAAGGTCCGCTCGCCGATGACGGGGGAGCGGCCGGCGTCGAGGAGCGCCGCCGCCACGATCTCGCCGGGCCCCGCGGTGCCGTTGTCCACGAGGACGGCGACGGGGAGGTCCCAGGACGAACGGGCGGGGTCCGCGCTCAGCACCTTCTCGTCCACTCTGCGGCCGACGACACGGGCGACGACGCCTCCCTTCAGGAAGAGCTCGGCCGCCTTCACCCCAGCCTCCGGGGTGCCGTAGGCCACGCCGCGCAGGTCGAGGATGAGGCTCTTCGCCCCGGCGCGCCTCAGCGCCTCGAACTCGCCGCGCATCTCGTCGGCGGTGCGTGCCGAGAACTCGCCCACCCTCAGATACCCCGGCCCGCCTTCGAGAAGCCGGCTCCGGACGGGTTCGGGGGCGATCCGCTCGCGCACGACTGCCACGTCCACCGGATCGCTCCCGGCACGCAGAAGGCGCAGCTTCACCGTGGAGCCCGGCGCCCCCCGGAACAATCGCTCGCCCTCGGGGACCGTGATGGTGCGGCTGTGCTTCCCGTCGATGGTCTTGATGATGTCGCCGGCCTTGACCCCGGCCTTGGCGGCCGGCGAGCCGAGCCTGGGCGCGACGATGGCGAGGAAGCCGAAGCGCCGCGACAACACCACGCCCACGTCGGCGTCGAGCTCCCGGACCGGTTGCTGGTAGATTCTGAGCGCATCGGCATCGAGGTACGCGCTGTCGCCGTCGAGAGCCTCGACCATGCCGAGTCTGGCCCCCGCCATGGCGCGGTCCAGGTTCACCGGGTCCACGTAGGAGTCGAGGACGAGGCGCACGACCTCGTTGAAGACCGTGAGCTGGCCGTAGCTCGTGTCGCCGAGGACTCGCCCGAGGACGGAGCCGAGGGCGATGTAAGCGACGAGGCCAGTGGAGATGAAGGCGACGATGAGACGGCTGCGGGCGGTCATGGACCGATTATAGCCAAGATCCGCCGACGGCTCATCGGTCCTCCTTCCGCAGCCAGTCGAGAGGGTCCTCCGGTCGCCCCTGGAAGCGCACCTCGAAGTAGAGGCCCGTCCCCTCGAGCCCCGCGCCGACGACGCCGATCGGTGCACCGGCCGCCACCCTCTGCCCTACCTGAACTGACGCCTCGGCGAGGTGGGCGTAGAGGGTGTGATGCTTCCCGCCGTGGTCGAGGACGACCATGAGACCGTACCCTTTGAAGCGGTCGGCGAAGACCACCGTTCCCTCGTAGACCGCCTCCACCCGTGAGTCCTGAGGAGCGGCGACCTCGATGCCGTTCTGGATCGTATAGGTGTCGAACTTTGGGTGTTTGCGGCGGCCGAAGGGGCTGCGCACGCGCCCCGACACGGGCCAAGGCAGAGCGCCCTTCAGCACGGCCACCGGGACCGACACCTCTCCCTGGCCGAGGCCGGCCAGGAGATCGCGCAGCTTACCTTCGACTTCCTCCAGCTCCTTCACGTAGGCGGCGTTCGTTTCCTTCTTCTCGACGATCTCCGTCAACAGGTCGGTCTTCCTCTGGCGGTCCGCCTCGAAGTTCCGCCGGGCCCGCTCGAGGCTGCCCCGGAGGGTCATGGCTTCCTGGGTCTTTCGTTCCAGCTCTCCCTTGGTGGTCGAGAGCGTCCGGAGGTCGTTGCGAAATGCAGCGATCCGCTGGTTGTCCCGGCGGGCGAGAGCGGTCACGAAGCCGTAGCCACGGAAGATGTCGGAAGGCCGGTCCACCGAGAGCAGCAGCCGGAGGTACGAAACCTCCCCCAGCTTGTAGAGGGCCCGGGCCCGCGCGGCCAACACCGGACGCTCCGCCGCGAGGGACCGCTCCAGCCCCCGGGCCCGCCTCACGGTAGCGTCGAGCTGGGCGTTCGTCCGTTGGAGCAGAAGCTGTGTCTCGCGGAGCTGCTCCCCGCGGAGGCGCACTTCCAGCTCCAGGCGCTCGACCTCGCCCAGGAGGCTTTTCTCCTCGCGCCGAAGGCGCGCGACCTCCCGCTCCAGCGCCTCGCGTCGTTCCTGGACCTTCCGGAGCCGTTCGTCCCCCGAAGTCGCCGCAGGTTGCAGCGCCTCGGTCGGATCCGGAGACTGGGCCGCCGCCGCGACCGTCAGAGCGAGGAGCAGGGGGAGCACGGCGTGGCGGAGACCGCTGCGGCTACCCGGCCGCGGCATCCGTCAGGCCGATGTCTTGACTCTCATACGCCGGCAAGATACCGCCCGTCGGACCGGCGTGGCGGCGTTCGCGACCCGGGGACTGCATTTCGACGTCTTGCGAACGGTCCTGGCCGAGCACGAGCTCCTCCTCTCTGGCACCGTTGTCGAGGAGCTGAGGCGTACCCTGGTCGAAAAGATCCGCTTCTACAGGTGCCAGCCCTCCCGGTACTCCCTCCGGACGTAGGCGTTCGCGTTCTTGTCGTTGGTCACCTCCATGGTGGCGCCGTTCCAGAGCAACTCCCGATCCGGGAACCGGACCGCCAGGTTGCCCATCAGGACCGTTTCCGATAGAGGGCCGGAGTGTTCGAAGTTGGAGCTGGCGGGCTTGCCCCCCTTGCAGGCGCGGATCCAGTCCTTCTCGTGACCGTCGGGGCCTTCCGGGATCCGTTCCAGGGTCCGGCGAGGCCGCTTGTACTTCTTCATCTTCGACTCCGGCACGAGCCGCGGCGACTCGCCGTAGCATCCCGCCATGATGGCGCCCTTGTTCCCGACCAGCAGGAGGCCGCCGTCCGAATTGCCCATCCGCCGGCCGGCCTCGAGCCCAGCGGGGCGAGGCGGCAGCAAGCCCCCGTCCCACCACGTCACGTCGACCGCGGGCATGTCCTCCCGGGCGGGGAACTTGAAGCGCACGATCGTCGACCAGGGGAACGTCTCGTTCTTCGGCTGCGTCTGCCTGAAGAAGGCGTGCCAGTGTTTCGTGATGTTGGCCTCTACGCTGACGGGGTACTTGAGCCTCAGCGCCCAGAAGAGCGGATCGACGATGTGGCACCCCATGTCACCCAGCGACCCGGTTCCGAATTCCCACCAGGCGCGCCACTTGGCCGGGTGATAGGTGGGGTGATAGGGGCGCGGGCGCGCCGGGCCGAGCCAGAGGTCCCAGTCGAGGCCGGGAGGAGGCTCCGGCGTCTCCGTGGGCCTGTCCACTTCGATGCCCGAGGGCCACACGGGACGGTTGGTCCAGGCGTGCGCCTCGCGGATCTCGCCGATGGCGCCGTCCCAGACCCACTCGCACAGCAGGCGTGAGCCCTCTCCGGAATGACCCTGGTTGCCCATCTGGGTCGCCACGCCCCGCTTGCGTGCGGTCTCCGTCAGGAGCCGGGCCTCGTAGACCGAATGGGTCAGCGGCTTCTGCACGTAGACGTGCTTCTTTCGCTCCATCGCGGCCATGGCGATGACGGCGTGGGTGTGGTCGGGCGTCGCGACGATCACCGCGTCGATGTCCTTCTGCTCGTCCAGCATCACCCGGTAGTCTTTGTACCGCTTGGCTTCCGGGTACTTCGCGAACACCTCCTCCGCCAGGCCGAAGTCGACGTCGCAGAGCGCGACGATTCGCTCGTCCTCGCATCTGGAGAGGTTGTCCTTGCCCATCCCGCCGATGCCGACGGCCGCGATGTTGAGCCGGTCGCTCGGGGCGGGCGTGCCCTGCCCTCCGAGCACGTGCCGGGGCACGATCGTGAGTCCGAGCGTGGTGGCGGCCGCGCCGGCCAGGAAGGTCCTCCGGGGAACCGAAGGACCGCCCTGCGTCTTGGGGTTGTCGGGGTTGCTCATCGAGCTCTCCTGTCTTGCGGGCGATCGTCGGGCAGCGTAGCCCCCTCTTCGGCGCGATGTCAAAGGGCCAAGTGATCTGCCGCGTTCGCCTATACTGCCGCGCATGGGTACGAGGTCGGGTCGCCCCTGCCGATGACCTCTCTGCGCTCGAAAGGTATCCTCCTCGCCCTGATCCTCCTCGCCGCAGCTCTGCGACTCCCGGACCTCGCGCGGCGGCCCATGCACGCCGACGAGGCGATCCATGCGGACAAGTTCGGGACGCTCCTCGAGGGCGGGGGATACGTCTACGACCCTTCGGAGTATCACGGGCCCACCCTCTTCTACCTGACCCTCGTCCCGGCGTGGCTGAAAGGCGCGCGACGGTACGCTGGCCTCGACGAGGTCACCCTGCGCTCCGTCCCGGCGGTGCTCGGCGTCGCTCTCGTCGCGGCCTGTTTCGCCGCGAGGGCATTCCTGGGCCTGCCTGCGGCGCTGGCCGCGGCCCTCCTCGCCGCCCTGTCGCCGGCGATGGTGTTCTACAGCCGGTACTACATCCACGAGACGCCGCTCGTCTTCTTCACCTTCGGCGCGCTCCTCGGGATCGCCTGGTACGCGCGGCGGCGGAGCGCCCTCGCGGCCCTTCTGACCGGCGCGTGCGCGGGACTCATGCACGCCACGAAGGAGACGGCCCCCCTCGCTCTCGGCTCCCTGCTCTTGGCCCTGGCGCTCACGGTCCTCGTCGAGCGATCGCACGTGGAGAGCCAGCCGGCCGTTTGGAGCAAGGCTCTCGGCCGCGACCTGCTCCTCGCCGGTCTCGCTGCAGCGGTCGTGTCGTCGGTCTTCTTCTCGTCGTTCCTGGCAAACCCTCGGGGCGTCGTGGACTCCGTGCGGGCCTACGGGATCTATCTCGACCGGGCCGGCGCCAGGTCCGTCCACGACCATCCCTGGCACTACTACCTCGGCCTGCTGGCTCACTTCCCGACTCGAGGGACTCCCTTCTGGACCGAAGGCACGATCCTCGTCCTGGCTGTGGTCGGCGGTCTGTCCGGGTGGGTGGGGAAGGGCGCTCCGGGAGCCGACGCGAGAGTTGTCCGCTTCCTCGTGTTCTACACTCTGCTGCTGCTCGCCACGTATTCCGCGATCCCCTACAAGACGCCCTGGTGCGTGCTGGGCTTCCTGCACGGGATGATCCTGCTCGCGGGCGTGGGCGCCGTCGTCCTGGTAAGGGCGTCCCGGGGCCGTGCGACGAAGGCCCTGATCGTCGTCCTTCTGGGCGGGGCAGCGGCGCACCTCGGTTTTCAGTCTTTCTCGGCGAGCGTTCGCTTCGCGGCCGATCCGCGAAACCCCTACGTCTATGCCCAGACCGGGACGGACGTGTTCGAGATCGTCCGCCGGCTGGAGGACCTCGCCCGGGCCCATCCGGACGGCTCGTCCCTGCCCGTTCAGATCGTGAGCCGCGAGAACCTCTGGCCGCTCCCTTGGTACCTCCGGGGGTTCCCGAACGTCGCCTGGTGGAACGGCGTGGCGGACGGGGCGAAATCCGCGCCCGCCATTCTCCTCACTCCGGACATGGAGCCGGCGCTCGCGAGGAAGCTCTACGAGCTGCCGCCCCCGGGGGAGCGAGAGCTCTACGTGAGGCTCTTCGACCGCCCGGTCGAGCTGCGTCCAGGGGTCGAGCTGCGCGGCTACGCGGCGAGCAGCCTCTTGGAGAAGGTCCGGCAGCTCGATCGGGCGGCCTCCCCGCGATGACGGACGGCGGGGCGACGTTCGGGCTCGGCGCTACCCGTTCCCGCCCCGACGTGCACCGCTTCTCGCACGATGCGATGAACACCGTGTTCGAGGTCCACTGCGCCCACGAGGATGCGCGGTATGCACAGCAGGCGGCGGCCGCCGCCTTCGCTGTGGTCGACCGGCTGGAGCAGGACCTGAGCCGGTTCGTCGCCAACAGCGACATCTCCCGGATCAACGCTCTGGCGCGGGGGCAGGCCACGCGGGTCAGCCCGACGACCCTCGAGTGCCTCGCGGTCGCCCGCCACTTGTACGACGTCACCCTCGGGGCGTTCGACATCTCGATCGGAACCGGACTCGAGGCGCTCGATCTCGATCCCGAGACGCACACGGTCCACGCGCGGAGAGACGGCGTTCGGCTGGACCTCGGTGGCATCGGCAAGGGGTACGCGATCGACCGGGTGGCGGAGCTGATGGGCGAGTGGGAGGTCGAAAGCGCGCTCGTTCATGGCGGCTTCAGCTCGGTCCTGGCCCTCGAGGCCCCGCCCGGTGAAGGCGGATGGCCCCTCAGCCTGAGCACGCCGGGGGGCGGCGAGGTCCTCGTCCAGTTGTCG
>Ga0210377_10005822_pt1 | contig 10071 bp, 13 predicted proteins | sample PLM4_65_b1redo_FD_155480 | JGI IMG/M metagenome (GOLD analysis project Ga0210377, IMG submission 155480) | Groundwater sediment microbial communities from an aquifer in East River, Colorado, USA - PLM4_65_b1 redo | ecosystem: Environmental > Terrestrial > Soil > Riparian zone | place: USA: East...
ATCGCCAGTTCGCGTCAGCCCGGTGTTGATCCTGCTCAAGCCTGTGGCGATCTCGGGCGAGTTCTCCACAGGGAGCGATGCCGTTTTGACCTTCGCCAAGTCCACTCCGTCTGACGTCCGTCACAATGCGCGCAGGCGTCGTGTCGGCGCCTTTCAGGAGAAACAACATGCAAGACGATTCAACCATTCGTCAGAACGTGATCGACGAGCTCGATTTCGATCCCAGCATCACCCCCGATGGCATCGGCGTGGCCGTCCGGAACAGTATCGTTACCCTAAGCGGCCACGTTCCCGACTATGCTCAGAAGCTCGCGGCCGCTCGAGCAGCGCAGCGCGTGAAAGGGGTCAAGGGCGTCGCCCAGGACCTCGTGGTCCGTCTGCCGCATGACAATGTTCACCAGGACGATGAAATCGCAGAACACGCTCTCAATGTCCTTAAGTGGAGTGCGGGCGCGTCGAGAGACGTGACGGTTTTGGTCGACAATGGCAGAGTCACACTGAGCGGCGAGGTTCCCTGGCACTATCAGCGGCAGACGGCAGAGAACGCCGTCCGCAATTTGTCCGGCGTGGTCAACGTGATCAACAACATCGCGGTGCGCCAGAAGGTGCAGCCGGCTGCGGTCGCCGACGGCATTCGCAAAGCGTTCGAGCGCAATGCCGACCTGGAGAGCGCCGGAATCAAGATCGCCGTCGACGGCACCAAAGTCACCCTCACCGGTAAAGTGAAGGCTTGGTATGAGCGCAGGATGGCCGAGGAAGCCGCCTGGGCCATACCTGGCGTTACCGCCGTACGGGATGAGCTGGTTGTTTGAACTGCCGACCGGCGGGAAAGAGCAAAGGGCGCGGAGATGTCTCGGCGCCCTTCGTCTTTCAATGTCTGGAAAACAGGAAGCGCGATTATCAGGACACTAGTTGAGCATAGCAGGCGTCGTCCGCCTCGCCTCCTTCGGCGAGGCTTTGAAGCGCATTCCGGTTGAGAATCTTGCACCGGTAGAGCGAAATCATGCGAATCCACTTGTTTCGCTGGAAGTCCGACATTTTGCGCGAAATCGTCTCCAGCCTCAGGCCGAGAAATTCGCCCATGTCACCTCGACGCATCGGGAGTTCGAACTCTCCTCCATCGAGCGCTCCAATATCAGCGAAGGCGAGAAGGAAGGTTGCAAGCTTCTGCTCGGCGGATTGCGCCCCGATCGTCGTCAGCTGGGCTTGGGCGTTGCCGAGCTGGCGTCCCAACTGGCGAAGAAGCTGCCCAGCCAGTCCGGGATCGCGTTCGCAAAGCTCGGGAAGCCGCGCTATCGGGATCGAGCGTACTTTCACGGCGGTGACCGTCTCGCATGAGTTGATATGATCTTCGCCGCCCTCGAGGCCCAGGATCGAGCCGCCATTGCAGAAGCCGACCACCTGGCGCTGCCCGTCGATCAGCGTCCGGTAGAGCTTGACCCAGCCGCTTTCGATCACGAAGAGGTGCGTCCGCCCATCGCCTTCGAAGAAAATATGCTGGTGCGCCGGGAACTGACGCGCCGTGCGCTGGCTGTCCGACATGGCCCAGCTTGTAGCCGCGGAGCGCTCGAAATCGATGTAGGTTCCGCTGTTGATGCCCATGACTGTCGCTCCCACCTGAGTTGTTGATGAGGGCTTTAGTGGTCCCTAAACTTTGTGCGCGTTTGCCGGAGTATGATGGCTAGTGTGACGAAGTCTGACAGGACGCCCGCTTGAAGGCTGCGGCATCAGTTAGGCTGCAAGCCGAGCCCTCAAAACCATGGTGGCAATAGGCCACCCGATAGGTTCTGGGCGACGCGGTGAAACCGGCGGATGTTGGTGGGAGTCTAGTGGTGCAGCGTGTAGCTGAACGCCGCGAAATGATCTTTTCGTTTCACGTCGTGATCGCCCGTGATGTCGTTGAATTCGAGTTCGCGCTCGACGAGGCCGAATGACATCTGGCCGCTGCCGCCAGTCGACCAGGCGACACCCGCCTGGAGGTCGCCGACGGTGGCTTGGTCGCGCAGTGCGAGCCCGTTCATCGCCTGCTTGTCGGCGAGGTTCCACACCAGCGCTTCGTTATCGGCGCCGACGAAGAAATACCAGGAAGGCTGCGGTACGCTTTTGCCGCGGAGGTCGCGGTCGACCAAGTTCGTACCGAGGCGGACCTCGGCGCCGGTCCGGGCGACGTTGCCGCCGGCCTGGTTGCGCTGGATCTGCGCACGCGGCGTGATCGAGAGATCGAAGCCTAGGCCTGTGCGTTCGTCGGAAGCCGAGAATGAAACCTCCGCGCTCCACAGGTCGGCGCGCATCGAGCGGACTGGTTGCGGCGTCGCCAGGTCTAGCGCCTTGAATCGCGCAGCCTCGCTCGGGCGCGCCCAGTTGGATGGGCTGAAGTCATTGCCCATCTTCAACGGGAGGCGGAAGTCGGCTTCGGACGAAGACGAAGGAACAGGGTCTGCCCTGGAATCGCCGAAGACTTGGAGATTATCGACCGGGGCCGCAACCAAACGCAAGGTCTGGGAATCCGGGGAAGACGTCGCGCATACTGCGCACAGCGCGATCACGACGCTAGCGGCAAAACCGGCCATCATAGGGATTGCTCATTGTCTGCTCCCAGTCAGATGGACCGAGGAGGCTTGAATCAATCCGTCGATTTCGCTTTCCGAGAACCGCACGTGAGCGCCCTTGCGCAGGCGCCCGAATTGTTCGTTCCGCAATGCATTGCGGTGGAAATAGACCTCCTGTCCGTCGGTGGATTCGATGAAGCCATATCCGCCCTTGTTCAGCCGCACGATCCGCCCTTCCAAGGCTACTTCGTGCGCCTTCACCTTGCCCTCCATTCGGCGATGGCGGTCCTGGAGCCGGCGCCGCGCGGCATTGAATGCGTCACGGATGGCGACGTAGGGATCCTCATGGGCATGATCCGCATCAGGATTGCGGTCGATAACGATATCGCGCCCGCCAGGAATGGAGATTTGCAGTCGCACGGCGAAGAGATCGCCATGCCGGCGGCGTCCACTCCTGCCCGTTAGCTCCACCCGGCATCCAACGATGCGTTTCTGAAACTTCTCAAGCTTCTCCGCCTCCCTGCTGATGCGGCGACGAAGCGCTTCGCTTGCGGTCAACCCGCCACCGTAGGTGATCTGAAGAGCTATCGGCATGAGTCCTGCTCCTGGATTAGTGGTCAGCCGCGCAAATGCGCGGGCCAGAAGGCGCGCAAGGGAATTGGCATGTGCTCGATCAGCTTACGCGCCTCGTCCTCGTTCACGCGTTCGCATAGAACGGCCAATACCGCTTCCAGCGCGGCATTGGGCTCCCGCGGGAAACCCGGCGGCAGCTGATCCGCGACCGCCTCCACGAATCGCTGCGGATCGCGGATGTTCGAAGGACCGCTGGCAGGCCTCCAGCCTTCGAGCAGCACAGGCCACGCATCAGCATCGGGACCTGAGCCGAAAGGCCAAGAACAGCGTCCGTTGGCAGACGGTCGCGCAGCACGTGGAGCACGGCGCGCAAGGCGGTGTATGCCTGCTGCCGCTCACACGGCCGCAGACGCTGCTCAATGGCTCTTAGCCATTCGTTGGTCTCCTGAACGCTGGTGTCGAAAACGGCGAGGCCGGTGCTCATGATGGCTGCTCCTTTGCTGGGTGTTTGGATCACTCCGCGGTCGCCAACATTGACGCCGATCAACGACTGACGCCGGACTTCCGTTTCTTCTGGCCAGCGCCGAATTGAAGGAGCAGAGATCATGTCGACGTTCATCATGTTGACGCGCGTGTCACACGAGGGATTGAAGTCACCGCGAACACTTGAGGCGCTTGGACGGGCGGTGAGCGACCGCATTAGATCGGAGTGCCCGGATGTCGTGTGGATCGGTAGCTACGCCGTGCTCGGACCTGCTGACTATGTCGATATTTTCACCGCGCCGAACATCGAGACGGCAACCAAGGTCGCAACAATCATCCGGACATTTGGACATGCCACGACCGAGGTTTGGGGCGCCACGCCCTGGAAGGAGTTCCTGGGACTCGTGCATGACCTGCCGCCTGCCGAATTCCTGATGGAAAGCCGGTAGACCCCGCGCCTCGCGCGAAGAACTGAGCCTTACTCTCGGCCGGCGCCGCCTTCGCTCGTCACCGGCGTCGGCGGCTCGGTCGGTTCCTGCCGGCCGGCGGGCTCAAGGATGGCGACCGGGTCGCTGGCTGGAAATGTTGCCTGCAGAGCCTCATCCAATGCGCGCTCCCTGCGACGGCGCTCACGATCTTCGGCGGACGGCGCCTTCCCAAAGCTATCGCCAGCCGGCGCAGCTCGATTTGGACCTCGTTTCCTCATAGCCGTCCATCCACAGCGACGTCGAAAGTTGCAACGCCCTCGGACACGGCCAGTTCCGGACGCGATAGCGCTTCGGGGTGCCGCAGCGTGCGGACAGCGTCGTTGTAACCCGTCCGCCAATGTTCCTCGACGTTGAGCTTCGAGAATTCGAAATCCTTGGTCGAGCCCTGATGCGGCTGGGAATGGTAGATGAGGTGGACGATGCGGAAGACCTTGCGCTCCACCTCCTGGGCGAGCCGCTTCATCGCCGGCAAGCGACGCATTTCCTCCGGCAGCTCCGCCAGGACATCCGCGGCGGAATTCCGCAGGCGCTGCAAACGCCTGAATGCGTCCGTGCTGGCCCGCGTCCGGCTTGCATATTGGATCTCCTTCTGGCGCGTCGCGACTTCGGCGAGGTCGGAGGGGCGCTGGCCCCGCGTGTTCCAGAGGTCGACCTGGAAGACGAGCGTGTCGCGATGCGGCTCGCTGTCGACCACCCACTGGAGCGGCGTGTTGGAAACCAGACCCCCATCCCAGTAGAACTCCCCGTCGATCTCGACAGGCGGAAAAGTCGGTGGCAAGGCGGCGCTGGCGAGAATGTGTTCCGCCCGAATTCTGCTGTCCTTCGCATCGAAGTAGACGAAATTTCCGGTGCCGATGTTCACGGCTCCAACGCTGAACCGCGCCGGACCGGCATTGATGCGGTCGAAGTCGACGAAGCGCTCGAGCGCATCACGCAGCGGCTTGGCGTCATAGAAGCTTGTTGCTTCCAAACCCCCGCGAGGCATAAGCCATGGCGGCGGAATTCGCGGCGTGTAAAGGGACGTAACGCCGGCAATCAGAGCAGTTGTCGCGCTGATGTGGTTGAGCGCTGTGCGGACGTCTTCAGCCTCGGCAAACGCCCGCGGCATCGCCTGAAGGCAAGCCGTGCAGAAAGGATCGGTCGAGACCTCTGCCCAGAATTTCTCCAACGTTTCCAGCCTGGATCCTTTGGGGCTTCCTGCAATAAGGGCAGCGTTCACGGCGCCGATGGACACCCCGGCGATCCAGTCGAGGTCTACGCCTGCCTCTTCGATCGCCTGATAGACCCCCGCCTGGTAGGACCCCAGCGCTCCTCCTCCCTGCAAGACCAGGGCGATCTGTTCGAAATCCGGTCGAGCGAGCCGCCGATGCGTCCGCAACAGGTTTGCCGGACCGTCGTACATGTCGTCTGCTCCATCGGCCATGTCAGCCGGCCATGTCGGCGCGATTTGAGAAACATCACGCCTTGAAACATCACCAGAAGTCCGAGTGAGCGTTGATGCGCGTCAAACGGCTGGCTGTGCGCCTGTGCATGCTTTGGCTGGCCTTGAGCAGAATGCCAACAATGGAGAAACCCCATGGCAAAGACCGAAGCCGCGCGAGACGCCGTCTCGCCCCAGACTCTCCTTCATTCGTTTGAGGAAGGCCGCGAGGAAGCGGCGCATGCCTGGTCACGCGCCTGCATGCTCTATTCGCACTATTTCTCGGCGCTGGCGAAGGCGGATACGCCGTCCGCCATCATGCAAGCCAATGCGGATCTCGTCTCCAGGAGTATTGAAACCATGGGCAGGAGCGTCACTGCCTTCCAGCACATAGCCAGTCCGGTCGGCCAAGCCAAACATTGAAGGCCGCAGCAGCGGCCTTGGCGTCGGCGTTGTTCGATCCTGTGCGGATCGGGTCCGTACGTGCTTTCAAGAGATGCCAAAATCTCATGCGGGAATCCACACTCGGACGCCGCCTCGCCTGTACGCTCCTGGTCTTGCTTGTCGCGTCCTGTGGCAGGCAGACCAATCTCCTGACCAACGGCTATGATCACACCGTCACCGCACGCGGAGAATTGGCGGCAAGCGAGCAAGCGACAATCGAGCTTTTCGCGAAGGCGTCGCCCTCCGTCGTCCAGGTCGTCACCCGAACGCCGATCGGCGCCTATCCCGAACTCGCCGCCATCGACGCCGGCAGCGGATTTGTGTGGGATGAAGCGGGGCACATCGTTACAAACAACCACGTCGTGGGCGCCTCCCAGATCATCGTGCGCTGGGCAAGCGGGGCAATTTCCCCCGCCCGTGTGGTTGGTCGCGCGCCCAACCTGGACATTGCGGTCCTTGCCCTTGAGGAGCCTCAAGCCGCCCCGCCACTTCCGCTCGGAACATCCGCAGATCTCAAGGTTGGACAGGCGGCCTTTGCGATCGGCAATCCGTTCGGTCTCGATGGAACCTTGACGACCGGGGTCGTAAGCGCGCTGGAGCGCCGTCTTCCGGCCAGCAATGGCCGCGACATTGTGGGGGTCATCCAGACCGATGCGGCCATCAATCCAGGCAGTTCGGGTGGACCGCTGCTCGATTCGGCTGGCCGGGTGATTGGTGTGGCCACCGCCATCGTCTCGCCCTCGGACGCGAACGCCGGTGTAGGGTTTGCAGTGCCGATCGACGCCGTCGCCAGGATCGTGTCCCAGTTGATTGAGACTGGCCGTATCTCGACGCCAGGGATTGGGATTCTCTCCGCCGACGAGACCACGAGCGCCAGGCTGGGCGTCAGGGGTGTGCTGGTCTGGGGCGTCTTTGCCGGGACGCCCGCCGCTCGAGCAGGGCTCCGGGGAACCGATACAGAGGCAGGCAAGATCGGCGACATTGTCACCGGTATCAATGGCAAGCGCGTCGATCGATTGGCCGATCTCACGGCTGAACTGGACCGCCTGGGCGCGGGCGCCACGGCAGATCTTGCCATCCTCAGAGGCGATCAATCCCTCAGCGTCAAAGTCCCGGTCGAGGATGTCGGCGTAGGCTGAAACCAGGACGTCCTCCCGTGTGAACAGTCTAGATCGCCATGAAAATTCAAGAGCGGCGCAATCACCAATCGCCGGCGTAATTCTCTCCCTCACCGGGTCCGACCGCTCTCTTCCTGGGCTCCGGCTTGTCGTACACGAGGACCTGGGTGGTGATCAGAAGGCTCGCGACCGAGGCCGCGTTTTCGAGGGCAAGTCGCACAACCTTGGTGGGATCGATGATCCCGGCCGCGACCATGTCTCCAAAGACTCCGCGTTGCGCGTCAAAACCTTCGTCCGTGCTTTTTGCTTCCAGCAGGCGGCCAACTATCAGCGCCGCGTTTTCGCCGGCGTTGGCCGCGATCTCGAATGCCGGCGCGCTCAGGGCCCGTTTGAGGATGTCCACGCCCATGCGCTGATCATCGTTCGCCGGCTTCAGATCTGCGAGGGCGCGAGCAGAATGCAGGTATGCGACGCCCCCGCCGGCGAGCACGCCCTCCACCATCGCCGCCTTGGTCGCGTGCACGGCGTCATCGACGCGATCCTTTCGCTCCTTGACTTCGACATCGGTGGCGCCGCCGACCCGGATCACCGCAACACCGCCGGTCAGCTTGGCCCGCCGCTCTTCGAGTTTCTCCCGATCGTAGTCGGATGTCGTCTTTTCGATCTGCTGCCGGATCTGCGCGATGCGCCCCTCTATCTGGGCCTTGCCGCCACCGCCTCCGACAAGTGTGGTATCTTCCTTGGTGACGATCGCCCGCTTGGCGCGGCCCAGAGACTCGATCGTTACGTTCTCCAGCTTCTGGCCGAGATCCTCGCTGACGAGCTGGCCGCCGGTGACGATCGCTATGTCCTCCAGCATGGCCCTGCGCCGGTCGCCGAAACCAGGCGCCTTCACGGCGACGATTTTCATGCCCGCGCGGAGACGGTTCACCACCAGCGTTGCCAACACGTCGGTGTCGAGATCTTCGGCAACGATCAGCAGGGGGCGACCCGCCTTCAGCACCTCTTCGAGAACGGGGACAAGCGCCTTGATGTCGCTGATCTTCTTCTCATGGAGCAGGATGAGCGGCTCTTCCAGCTCCGCCTTCATGCCTTCGGGCTCGGTGATGAAATAGGCGGACATGTAGCCCCTGTCGAACTGGAGGCCCTCGACGATTTCGAGTTCCGTCTCGGTCCCTTTGGCCTCTTCCACCGTCACAGCGCCTTCCTTGCCGACCTTCTCGAGTGCGTCGGCGACCATGGCGCCAATGTCGGCATCGCCATTCGCGGAAATCGTGCCCACCTGCACCACCTGGGCGCGGTCCTTCACCGGCCGCGAGCGCCGCTGCATATCGCTGATGGCGGCCTTTACCGCTACGTCGATCCCGCGCTTGAGGTCCATCGGATTGAGCCCGGCCGCCACCGCCTTGAGACCCTCGCGCACAATCGCCTGCGCGATGACCGCGGCCGTTGTCGTTCCATCGCCCACCAGATCTCCGGTGCGGGATGCAGCCTCCCGGACAACCTCGGCGCCCATTGCCTCAACGGGGTCGGAGAGCTGGATGGAGCGCGCCACCGTCACGCCATCATTGCTGATTTTCGCCGGGCCAAAGCCAGCCTTGATCAACACGGTTCGACCTTTGGGTCCGAGCGTCGCCTTGACGGCGTTGGCCAGGATGTCGACGCCGTGAAGAAGGCGCTCACGCCCTGCCTCGCCGAATTTCACCTCTGTCGGCATGAAGACCTCCTGATCAGGAGGGTCCTATGCGTCCTGCCGGCCCCGACGACCTTGACGTCCGTCAACCTCAAGCGCCTGAGCAGGTCTCGGCGCCGGCGTCCTGGCGCCTAATCCTGGGCCGATCCGTCCGGATGATAGAGTTCGCCGGCCTCCTCGGCCGACAGACTTGCTCCGCAGGCAGCCGCGCCCTGTTCGAGAAGATCGCCGAGCACCGGAAAGCCGAGAAGATAGTCCGCGGTCGGTCCGAGCCTCCGCTCAAACGCCATGGACAGGGCCTGATCGAATTCATTCGCCTCGAAATCGCCGCGGCCGATCCAGACGAGCGCGACCAGCACGGCCTGTTCGTCATCCGACAGGCTGTCGATCGCCTCGCGCAGCTCCTGCGCGATCGGATTGTCAGCCTGGAACTCAAGCACCGAAACGCCCCGATCATCGGCGGCGTTCGAGGCTTCATCGGGATCGGATTCGCTTGTCTGTGCGTCGAACGCCCGCGCCAGGAGCACGATCTGGGCGAGTTTATCGAGCGAAACGTCGATCGATTCGCGTGCCTCGCCGTTCAACCTGCCAAACATCCGCAACCTCCATCGCATCCGGGCGCCCACGGCCGCCCTAGCCCTGTTTGCGCCTTTGGAAGCGCGAAGGCTTGAGCAGGATCAACGCCAGCTGAGGGATTGTGCGCTTCAGTTCGCTGCAAGCAGCCTGATGGAGGAAAAACATGCCAAGCATTTCGAAAGAAACCAAACCGAACTCCGGCCCAACCGTTTGGCCGATGACGTTGTTTCCCGCCTTGGCGAACCCGGACGTCAGAGGCTGGCCGGTGATGTTCGGCGCTCAGCCCTTCGGCGAGCAGGCGGCGCGCGCCGGCCTCATGGGTCTTGAGGCCATGGAGGCATGGCTGACGGCGTCACGCCAAATGATCGATCTCTGGCGCACAACCGTCCGGGAACAGCAGGATGCGGCCCTGGCGAATTGGCGATCGCAGATTGTCGCTGCCGTTACAATGGCCGAGACAGAAGCTGCAGCGTCGGAGCAGCCAAAATCGCTGCCGCCCGCGTTTCGCCCTCAGCCCGGTTTGCGGTCTGCGCGTCCCGGGGTACGCGCTCCGCAGCCAGCATGACCATGCCAATCATGGCCGCCTCCTCACGCCGGATCGCCATTCGGCGTGGGATGTCCAATTAATTGCGAGTAGAGACCGGACCGAGATGGCGAAGTCCAACATGCGAATCGAGGCTAGGCGGGATATCCAATCGTCTGGGCCAAAATCACGCGTTGCATCGGC
>Ga0210377_10005823_pt1 | contig 10070 bp, 9 predicted proteins | sample PLM4_65_b1redo_FD_155480 | JGI IMG/M metagenome (GOLD analysis project Ga0210377, IMG submission 155480) | Groundwater sediment microbial communities from an aquifer in East River, Colorado, USA - PLM4_65_b1 redo | ecosystem: Environmental > Terrestrial > Soil > Riparian zone | place: USA: East...
ATCGGCCGATGGCTTCGACGGGACCTGGGTGGCGCACCCGGACCTCGTGCCGATCGCGATCGAGGTGTTCGATCGGGTCCTGGGCGAGCGACCCAACCAGAAGGAGCGGCGCCGCGAGGAGGTGTCGGTGCACCCTGCGGCGCTGCTCGACCTGAGCGTGCCGGGTGGCGCCGTGACCGAGACCGGTTTGCGCGCCAACATCCGGGTCGCCCTGGCGTATCTCGACAGCTGGTTGCGGGGGAATGGCGCGGCCGCCATCGACAACCTGATGGAGGACGCGGCCACCGCCGAGATTGCCCGCTCCGAGCTGTGGCATTGGCGGACGCGCGGGGTCGCGCTGGGCGACGGTCGGATCGTGGACCGTCGGCTGTACGAGTCGATCCGCGACGAGGAGCTGGCCCGGCTTGGCGGGGCGGAGGCGGGTCGGCTGGGCGAAGCGACCGGCTTGCTCGACCGACTGGTGCTCGACGACGACTTCGCCGAGTTCCTGACCTTGCGCGCCTACCCGTTGCTGGACTGACGCTCGCGCTCGACGAATGCCCCGGCGCCGCGCGTCCCGACAAACGCGCCATCGCGAATCACGGCGCGCCCCCGGACGAAAGTGCTCCGGATCGCACCCTTGACCTCGAGGCCCTCGTACGGCGTGTAGTCGCTCGTATGGTGGAGGTCGGCCGCGCGGATCGTCCGGTGGACGGTCGGATCGAACAGGACGATGTCGGCGTCGCGGCCGACCTCGAGGGCGCCCTTGGCCTGGAGCCCGAAGCGCCGCGCCGGCGTCGTGGCGAGGAGGTCGACCAGGCGCTCCAGGGTCAGCCGACTGCGCGCCACGCCCTCCGAATAGAGCAACGTCAGGAGCGTCTCGATCCCGGGCGCGCCGTTGCTGATCTCGTTGAACGGCATCCCCCTGGCCGCCTCGACCTTCTCCACGGCGAGGCGATCGGGGACATGGTCGGTGGCCACGAGGTCGAGCGAGCCGTCTGCGAGCCCGGCCCACAGCGCATCCCGGTCGTCCGGCGTGCGGAGCGGCGGCGAGATCACGAAGCGGGCACACGATGCCGGGTCGGGGTCGTCGTATCGCTCGTCGGTCAGGACGAGATAGTGCGGACAGGTCTCGGCCGAGACCGCGACACCCGCGGCGCGTGCGCTGCGGACTTCGGCGAGTGCCGCCGCCGACGAGAGGTGCACGACGTGAACCGGGGCGCCCGACATCCGGGCGAACGCGAGGGCGCGCGCCGTCGCGACGGCCTCGACATAGCTCGGGCGGGTCGTCGCGTGATAGCGCGGTAGCACGTCACCACGCTGGAGCGCGCTGCTGACGGCGGCATCGAGCAGGACCGGATCCTCACAGTGGACCTGGAGCATGCCGCCGCGGTCGCCCATGACCCGCATTGCCTCGAACAGGCGTTGGTCGTCGAGCCGGAAGTCGAAGACCATGAACGCCTTGCAGGTCGCGACACCTGCCTCGATGACCGCCGGCAGCTCGGAGAGCGGATCGTCCATCCGGCCGCTGATCGCGAGGCTCAGGCCGTAGTCGATGGCGCTGTCCGATTCGGAGGCCGCCCGCCACTCGCGCAGGCCGGCCAGGAGCGATCGCTCGGCGGCGGGCGACGAGCCGGTTCCGGGGTTGTTGAACGCGAGGAACGTGGTCGTGCCACCGAACGCGGCGGCCACCGAATCCTGGAAGAAGCGGTCCGGCTCGGCGTCGGTGGCCACCCGCGTGTGGGTGTGGACGTCGACCACGCCCGGGAGGACCAGGAGACCGGTCGCGTCGATCGTCTCGCGGGCAGTGGCCACCAGGCCCGAAAGGTCAGGCTCGACCGCGACGATCCGGCCGCCCTCGACCGCGAGGTCCGCGCGCCGCGAACCGGCGGTCGTGACCACCGTTCCGCCGCGAACGAGTAGTTCGGTCATCGTGCGAGCTTGGCCGGGCTGAGCTGTGTTCCCGGCGTGATGCTCGTCGACTGCATCACCCCGATCGCCCCGGCCGCCTCCGCCCCGGCCGCCTCCGCCCCGGCCGCCTCCGCCCCGGCCGCCTCCTCCCCGGCCGCCTCCGCCCCGGCCGCCTCCGCCCCGGCCGCCTCCGCCCCGGCCGCCTCCGCCCCGGCCGCCTCCGCCCCGGCCGCCTCCGCCCCGACCTTGATGCAGTCGAGTTGCATCAGCGCCGGAGGTCCCTTCCGCTCACTCGACCTCGACGATCCGGATGACCTGCGCGCCATCCCACAGGCAGCGCCGGCCGATCTCGCGGAGCAGGTCCTGCCAGCCAGCCTCGGGGACCACGGTCGCGAAGTGGTTCGCCGCGAGCTGGCCGACCTTCGATGAGGTGGTGCACGCGCCATACGGGAAGAAAATCTCGCACTCGCTGATCCCGCCCGGGTAGATGGCAAGCTGGCCGGGCGCCGGATGCGAGGTGTGGTTCTCGTAGTCGAGCCCGGGACGGAAGTCGCCGAACGGGATCCAGGTCGATTCGCCGGTCCAGCGGCAGTGGATCAGCTTCGATTCGATCGGCAGCATCCGGCGGATCGCCTCGATCGTCCGAGGTGCCGCCTCCTCCCAGCGGGCGCTACAGTGGAGGTCGCCGACGGTGATCTGCAAGGTACTCATCCGCGGAGGATAACGTGGCGCAGGGCGCGACTCAGCCGGCCCCGACCATCTCGACGCACGTCCTCGACACGGAGCGAGGAGCGCCCGCCGCGGGCATCGCGGTGACCCTGTACCGGCTGAGCGATGACGGCCGCCCGCTGCGCCTGACCCAGACGCTGACCGACGCGGACGGCCGCGTCCGGGACCTCCTGGAGCGACCGCTGGTGGCCGGTCAGTACCGGCTGGAATTCGACCTCGGCCCCGGCGTGGACGCGAAGGCGGTTCGCCCGACCGGGCTGTTCCGGCGGGTCTCGCTCGACCTGTTGGTCGAGGACACCGCGAGGAGCTATCACGTTCCGCTCCTGCTGGCGCCGTACTCGGTCACGACCTATCGCGGGAGCTGACCGAAATCGCGTGACACGCTAGCTGTCACATCGCCCGCCGATGGTTCGGGCCATGGAAGCCGCCGCCCTCCCACCGCTCACCGTCGTTCAGCCCGACCCTGATGCCGCCCCGCTCAATCGGATCCGGGTCGATGGCGACCGGATCATCGTCGACCGGCTGGTCGTCCGGGATCCGGCACTGGCCGGCTTTCTGGCCGAACGATCGCCGGCGGACCGCTCCGACCTGGCCGAGCGTGCCATCCGGATCGGCCTGCTCGCGCTCCAGGACGCTGGCGTCACGGTCAACGTGGACGTGGTCCGGGCCGAGTTCGAAAAGCTGGTCCGCCAGGCCGAGTCGGTGAACGACAAGGCGGCCCAGGCGCTCGAGCAGACGCTCCGGACCAACTTCGCCGACGGCGACGGCCGCCTGCCGCGTACCCTCGAGAAGTTCCTCGGCGATCGTGGGGCGCTGCGCGCCATGGTCGAGGAGCTGTTTGACGAATCGAAGCGCGACAGCGCAATCGGCCGGATCGGCCGGATGCTCGAGCGTTACTTCGACGGCGATGCGTCCAAGCTGGCGCTGCTGCTCGACCCGACCCGGCTCAACTCGCCGATGCACCAGTTCCGCCAGGAGATCGCGGCCGGCTTCAGGACGCTCGAGGAGCGCCTGGTCGCGATCGAGGCGGCCGCCGCCGCACGTGGCGCCGAGCGCGCCCGCTCCACCGCCAAGGGCGCGGACTTCGAGGACCTGCTCGAAGGGATGCTGGCCGACCTCGCCCGGGGCAGCGGCGACCTGCTCGACCGGACGGCCTCCGAAGCCGGCACGCTCCTCAAGTCGAAGAAGGGCGACTTCGTCCTGACCATCGACGCGCGGGTGGCGCGCGGCAGCGATCTGCGGGTGGTGGTCGAGGCCAAGGACCGGCCGATGTCGATGCGGGCGATCCGCGACGAGCTCCGGGAAGCCCGCGAGAACCGCGGCGCCGCGGTCGCGGTCGTGGTGTTCACGCCGAATCATGCGCCGACCGGTGTGGCGCCCTTCGCCCTTGTCGGCGACGACGTCTACTGCGTGATCGACCCCGAAGCGCCCGAGCCGGCCAACCTCGAGGCGGCGATCCGGCTCGCGCGATTGCTGGCGATCGCCTCGCTCGTCGAGCACGAGGTCGAGGTCGACGCCGCGGCGATCTCGAACGCCCTGAACGGCATCCGCGAGCAGCTCGACGTGGTTCGCGGTCTCAAGGCCCAGTTGACCTCGATCTCGACGGCCACCAAGGCCGTCTGGTCCGGCCTCGACCAGATGCGCTCGAACATCCTGGCCCGCGTCGGCGAGGCGGAGGCCGAGATCCGGCCGTAATCGGCCCACTTGCGGTGGTGCGCTATCGTGACCGTCCGACGCCCGGGCCGGGTAACCCAGGGCCGTCACGAGCACGAGGAGCACCATGGCACGCGCGATGTGGAAGGGGGCCGTCCAGTTCGGGCTGGTGACCATCCCGGTCAAGCTCTACCTGGCGACGGAGTCCAAGGGCATCAGCTTCAACATGCTCCACAAGGACGACCTGTCGCGGATCCAGATGAAGATCTGGTGCCCGATCGAGGACGAGCCGATCTCCCGGTCCGACACGGTCAAGGGCTACGAGTATTCACCCGGCGAATACGTCGTGGTCACCGACGAGGACCTCGAGCGGGTCCCGCTCAAGACCGTCCGCTCGATCGAGATCGAACAGTTCACCAAGGCCAAGCGCGACGACGCGGCCGTTCGATTCGTCAAGAGCGCCTACTACCTCGAGCCCGACAAGGTCGGCCGCAAGGCGTTCAACCTGCTCAAGTCCGTCCTCGAGGATGAGGGCCTGACCGCGATCTGCAAGGTCGTGATCAAGGATCGCGAGGCCCTGGCGGCGCTCGATCCGTTCGGCGACACGATGCTCATGACGACGCTCCATTGGCCGGACGAGATCCGCTCCACCGCGGAGCTCGACCTGGGCGACGAGACCTACGAGTTCAAGCCGGCCGAGCTGGCGATGGCCAACCAGCTCGTGTCGGCGATGACCAGCGAGTTCGACCCTTCGCGCTACAACGACGAGTACCGCGAGGCCCTCGAAGGGGTCATCCAGGCCAAGGTCGAGGGCAAGGAGACGGTCGAGGTCGAGGCGCCCGAGGAGACCGGCAAGCTGATTGACCTGATGGCCGCCCTCGAGGCCTCCGTCAACGCGGCGAAGGAGCGGCGCGAGGCGAGCGGCAGCAAACCGGTCTCCGTGTCCGAAGCCAAGGCCACTCGTGGCAAGACGGCCACCCGTTCGGCCGGCACCCAGGGCGACGAGGAAGCGCCGGCTCGCTCCGCCCGCAAGCGCAAGACGGCCTGACCGCCGGCGCTGATCGGCGCTCGATCGCCACCGTCCGATGCCGCTCGAGGAATACCGGCGCAAGCGGGACTTCGCGAAGACGCCCGAACCGGCGCCCGCCATCGACGGGTCGCCCGGCGCGGGCGCACGCCGCGGTCGCTACGTCGTCCAGCGCCACCGTGCGACCCGGCTCCACTACGACTTCCGGCTCGAGATCGACGGCGTCCTCGTCTCGTGGGCCGTCCCGAAGGGTCCGACGCTGGACCCCGGGGTGCGCCGGATGGCCGTCCATGTCGAGGACCATCCGATCGAGTACTTCGATTTCGAGGGCGTGATCCCGGCGAAGCAGTACGGCGCGGGCGACGTGATCGTCTGGGACTGGGGGACCTGGGAGGCGGAGGCACCGACCCTCGACGCAAGCGCCGCGGTGGATGCCGGCGAGCTCAAGTTCGAGCTCGACGGCGAGAAGCTCAAGGGCCGCTTCACGATCGTCCGGACGAGCGGCCGCCGGCGCCGTGGCGACGATCCGTCGGCTCGCGCCTTCGAGGACGATGCCGGCGACCAGTGGTTGCTCATCCACAAGCGCGACGCAGACGCCGTGGCCGGCTGGGACGCCGAGGACCATCCCGACAGCGTCAAGACCGGGCGGACGAACGACGACGTCAAGGCCGCCCGCGACGCGCTCTGGAACGGGCAGGCGCCGGCGGCCACGGCCGAGATCGACCTGACCGGCGCCGTGGACGCCGCGATGCCGACCAACATCGAGCCAATGCTTGCGACGCTCGCGACCAAGCCGTTCAGCGACCCCGACTGGCTGTTCGAGATCAAGTGGGACGGGTTCCGGGTCCAGGCCGTGGTCGATCACCGCAAGGTCCGCGTCTGGACCCGCAATCTCAAGGACGCCGCCACGTACTTCCCGCGGCTGCTCGCGACGCCGACCTGGATCGAGGCCCGCGAGGCGATCGTGGACGGAGAGGTGGTCGCCCTGGACGAGGCCGGGCGACCCGATTTCGGGTTGCTCCAGGAACGGCTCGGCGATCCCTCGGCGCCCGATCTCGTGTACCAGGCGTTCGACCTTCTCCACCTCGACGGCCGCTCGCTCCTGAACGTCCCGCTCGAGGAGCGGAAGCGGCTGCTCCAGAGCGTGCTCCGGCCGCACCCGCGCGTCCGCTTCGCGGCCCACGTCGTCGGAGAGGGGAAGGCGTTCTACGACGCCGCCGGGGAGCAGGGGCTGGAGGGCGTGATCGCCAAGCTGCGCCGCTCGCGCTACGAGCCGGGCCGCCGGTCGTCGGCCTGGCTCAAGCTCAAGGTCCGGCCGGAGCAGGAGCTGGTCGTCGGTGGCTGGACGCCTGGGGAGGGGAACGCCCGGGACCTCGGCGCCGTCGTGGTCGGCGTCTACGAGGACGGACGGCTGCGCTTCAGCGGCAAGGTCGGCTCCGGCTTCGACGGGCGGACCCGACGGCTGCTCCGCGAACGACTCGGCCCGCTCGAGACCGAGACGCCACCGTTCGACCCGGCGCCACCGCGCGACTACCGCGGCCGCTGGGGCGGCGAGCTGCGCGAGGTCCGCTGGGTGCGCCCCGAGCTGGTCATCCGGGCGGAGCTCGGCGGCTGGTCGCGCGACGGGATGGTCCGCCAGGCCGCCTTCAAGGGGATCGAGGAGGGACGCGATCCGACCACCGTCGCCCGAGAGCGGCCCGTGGCAACGGCCGACGCCGTCCGGACGGCCGAGGCGGCGGAGCCGCCGACTCCCGCGCTGGCCGTGGAGCCTGCCGATGGCTCGCTCGGGGCGGCGCGCGCACAGACGGCCACCCAACCCGCCGAAGCCGAGCTCCCGGCGGTCGCGACCCCCGACGAGCTCGAGGCGCTGGACCGCCTGGGCAAGGAAGGCGTCTGGCGGGTCGGTGGCAACGACCTCAAGCTGACCAACCTCGACAAGCCGCTGTTCGACGGCGATCCGCCAATCAGCAAGCGCGAGCTGATCGCGTACTTCGCCCGGATCGCGCCGGCGATGCTGCCGCATCTGCGTGACCGCCCGCTCAACCTCCAGCGGTTTCCGAACGGCGCCGGTGCGCCCGGCTTCTGGCAGAAGGACATCCCCTCGACCGCGCCCGCCTGGCTGCGCCGCTGGCACGAAACCGGCGTCGACGGCCGGGAGGATCGCGACGCGAACGACCACCTGCTCGCAGACCGGGTGGCCACGCTGGCCTGGCTCGGCAACCAGGCGAGCTTCGAGATCCACGCCTGGACGGGACGCCTGCCCGACCCGTGGCAGCCGGCGTTCGCGCTGATCGACATCGATCCCGGCGACCGGACCACCTGGGAGGAGACGCTCACGCTCGCCCGGCTCTACCGGACGGCACTCGATCACCTCGGCGTGCGGGGCTACCCGAAGACGACCGGCAAGCGCGGGATCCAGGTCTGGATCCCGATCGTGCCGCGCTATTCGTTTGCCGACACGAGCGGATGGGTGGATCGCGTGTCGCGGGCGGTCGGCGGCATCGTGCCCGACCTCGTCTCCTGGGAATGGGCCAAAGGCGCGCGCAAGGGGCGGGCGCGGCTCGACTACACCCAGAACGCCTCGATCAAGACGCTCGTCGCGCCATACGCCGTCCGACCTGCGCCGGGGGCACCCGTCTCGGCGCCGATCGCCTGGGACGAGTTGGACGACCCCGAGCTGCGGCCCGATCGTTGGACGATCCGGACGATCGTCGAGCGCGTCGCCCAGGTGGGCGACCTGTTCGCCGCGGCCCAGACCGACGCGCAGGAGCTGCCCCCGGTCTGACCCGGAGGTGGCACCATGATGCCGATGCCAGACGAGATCGCCCTCAGAAACCCGACCGCCGACGAGTTCCGCCGGTTCATCGCCCCGCTCTCGATCGCGTTCAACCGCCGGATGACCGACGAGGAGATCGAGAGCGACCGGCGCACCATCGAGCTCGACCGATTCGTCGGCGCGCTCGACGGCGACGCCGTCGTGGGCTGTGGCGGCGCCTACAGCTTCCGCCTGTCGATTCCTGGCGGCGAGGTCGGTGCGGCCGGGATCACTGCGGTCGGCGTCCTGCCGAGCCATCGCCGGCGCGGGATCCTGCGCCAGATGATGACCTGGTGGTTCGAGCAGGCGCGGACGCGCGGCGAGCCGGTGGCCATCCTGTGGGCCTCAGAGGCGGCGATCTACCAGCGGTTCGGGTACGGCCCGGCCACGCAGCAGACGTTCCTCGAAGCCCCGACCGACAGGATCCGGTTCCTTCGACCGGTGGAGATGCCAGGCCGGATCCGGATCGTGGAACCGGACGAGGCGCTCCGCAGCTTCCCGCCGATCTACGACGCGCTTCGCGCGGAGGCGCCCGGCTCGATCCAACGGAGCGAGGGCCGGTGGCGCGACGAGCTGCTCGCCGACGCGGGCTGGTCGCGTGCCGACCAGGGCGACAAGGTCCTGGTCGTCCTCGAGCGCGACGGCGAGGCGAGCGGCTACGCGATCTATCGCCAGAAGCCCGACTGGGACCTCAACGGACCGAAGGGGGTCGTCACCGTCCACGAGGTCGCCGCGCTCGACCCGGTGGCCGAGCAGGCCATCTGGGAGTGGCTGTTCAGCATCGACCTGATCAGTACCGTCAAGGGCTGGCGGGGTCCCGCGCCGCATCCGCTCCAGCTGATGGTGACTGAGCCGCGACGCCTGGCCACGCGGGTAAACGACGGGATGTGGCTGCGGATCATCGATCTCGCCGCGGCCCTCGAGTCGCGCGCCTATGCGGGCGGTGGGACGCTCCGGCTGGACGTGACGGACGCCTTCTGGTCAGCGAACGCGGGACGTTGGGAGCTGTCCGTGCCGGCCAGCGCGGGGTCAACGCCAGCCGGCGGTGCCCGGGTCGGCCGGATCGGCGCCGCGACGGACGTCGATCTCGCCCTCGACATCAGCGACCTCGCCGCGGTCTATCTCGGGGCGTTCCGGTTTGCCGACCTCGCCCGCGCGGGACGCGTCCGCGAGTGCCGGCCGGGCGGGCTGGCGGCGGCGGACGCGCTCTTCTTGACCGCGCGCCGGCCCGGCATCCCGACGATGTTCTAGGCGCTAGGCGAGGGCCAGAAGGCCGAACAGCGTCTCGCCGGTGGACTGGCGAATGGCCGCCGGCTCGATGACGACTGTCACATCGTCCCGGTCGGGCCAGTTCGGGTCGTACAGGCGGAGGGTGATGGCGTCGCCATCGATCGCGAAGCCGTACCCCAGCACCTGGTGGCTCCTGGTCAGGTTCCGCGGGTCGATGCCCTGGTGCCGGACCAATCCGATCATGGCCAGCCGGCCGGCCGCGATGCTGGCGCGGATCCGCGGCCATTCGTCGTCCAGCGTGCGGCGCGCCGTCCGGTCGGCACCGAACGCGCCGATCCACCAGAAGCCGAGTGGTGTTCGGAACCACTCGAGCGACCGGACCTGGCGTCGGACGAGCGCCTGGAACAGGGCGGAACCGTTGACCGGGGCCGAGGTGTCCGGCGGGACCGCCTGTCCCGCCTCGAAGCGCTCACGGACGAGCCAGGACATCCCGCCGCACAGCCCGGCGGCCGCATCGCCGACCCCGATCCAGCGGGGGTCGATCGGCCCGAAGCGCAGCGTTGGGCCGGGCGGAAACCGGTTGGCGAAGTGGAGCCCGTGCGTGCTCGGCAGGAATCCGGGGACGGCTGTCATTTCGGTCATCGCGGACAAGCGTAGCGCGTGAAACCGGTGCCCGTCACCCGATGGGCGGCACTACAATGCCCCTTCCTTGCGCCACCCGGCGTC
>Ga0210377_10005824_pt1 | contig 10068 bp, 6 predicted proteins | sample PLM4_65_b1redo_FD_155480 | JGI IMG/M metagenome (GOLD analysis project Ga0210377, IMG submission 155480) | Groundwater sediment microbial communities from an aquifer in East River, Colorado, USA - PLM4_65_b1 redo | ecosystem: Environmental > Terrestrial > Soil > Riparian zone | place: USA: East...
CCAAGCCCGTCGTGCGCGTGCGCTACGAGCTGCAGGAAGTCGACGAGCCCGGACTCGGCGCGATCGTCGATGCGTTCCTCGACGAGCGCGCGGCCGGCGAGGTCGGAGGCTAGTAGTGCTGCGCCATCTGCTGCGCACCAGCGACCTTCGGCCCGCGGACCTCGAACGGCTCCTCTCGCTCGCCGCCGAGTTCAAGCGCGCCCCGTACCGCGCGCGCGAGCGCCTGCGCAACGAGACGATCGTGCTCTACTTCAACAAGCCGTCCACGCGCACGCGCATCTCCTTCGAGACGGCCGTGGCGCGGCTCGGCGGGACGCCGATCGGTGTCGGCCCCGCCGACCTGCAGCTCGGTCGCGGCGAGACGATCGAGGACACCGCCGGTGTGCTGAGCCGCTACGCGCGCGCGTTCGTCATCCGCACCTACGCGCACGCGGACGTCGAGCGCTTCGCCGCCGCGTCGGCGATCCCGGTCGTGAACGCGCTCACCGACGCGCACCACCCGTGCCAGAGCCTGGCCGATCTGCTCACGCTGCGCGAGAGGAAGGGCGACCTGGCGGGCCGGAAGCTCGCCTACGTCGGCGCTGGCAACAACGTGACTCACAGCCTGCTCGAGGCGGCCGCGCTCGCGGGCCTGCACCTCTCGGTCGCCACGCCCGCGGAGTACGCGCCCGATCCCGCGATCGTGGCGCGCGCGCAGGAGCTCGCGCGCGCGACCGGCGCCCGGCTCGAGGTCGGCGCCGATCCGCGCGCGGCCGTTCGCGACGCCGACGCGGTCTACACCGACGCGTGGCTCTCGATGGGCGACCCCGAGTCCGAGCGCGCGGCCCGGCTCGCGCGGCTCGCGCCCTTCCAGGTCGATGCGCGGCTCATGTCGGCCGCGCGCCCCGACGCGATCTTCATGCACTGCCTGCCCGATCACCGCGGTGAGGAGGTGAGCGCCGAGGTCGTCGACGGCCCGCGCTCGGTCGTCTTCGACCAGGCCGAGAACCGCCTGCACACCGCGGTGGCAGTCCTGTCCGCGCTTCTCGACGGCGCACTCGAGGGCTCCGCTTGCGGATCGTGATCGCGCTTGGCGGGAACGCCCTCCTGCGTCCCGGCGAGCGACCCGAAGCCGACGTGCAGCGGCGCAATCTGCGCGCGGCCGCGACGTCGCTCGCCGCGCTCGCGCGCGAACACGAGGTGGTGTTGACCCACGGCAATGGCCCGCAGATCGGCTGGCTCGCGCTGCGCGCCGAGGCCGCGACCGGCGCAGGCCGGCCCGATCCGCTCGACGTGCTCGGCGCCGAGAGCGAGGCCCTGATCGGCTACCTGATCGAGCAGGAGCTCGCGCCGCTTCTGCCCGGCCGTGAGCTCGCCACACTGCTGACGCAGGTCGAGGTCGACCCGCGCGATCCCGCCTTCGCCGCGCCGACGAAGCCCATCGGTCCCGTCTACACCGAGCCGCGTGCGCGCGCGCTCGCGGCCGAGCGCGGCTATTCGATCGCTCCGGTCAGCGGCGGCTTCCGGCGCGTGGTCGCCTCGCCCGAGCCGGTGCGCATTCGCGAGCTCGGCGTGATTCGCCGCCTCGTCGACGCGCGCGTGATCGTGATCTGCGCGGGCGGCGGCGGCATCCCCGTCGTCGCGACCGAAGCGGGCGCGCTGCGCGGCGTCGAGGCGGTGATCGACAAAGACCTGACGAGCGCGCTCCTCGCCGCCGAGCTCGCCGCCCACGCGCTCCTGCTTCTGACCGACGTCGCGGCGATCTTCGAGGACTGGCCCGCGCCCGCCGAGCGCCCGATCCGCCGCATCACCGCTTCGGCACTGCGCGCCCGCGCGCTCCCCGCAGGCTCGATGGGACCGAAGGCCGAGGCCGCGTGTCGGTTCGTCGAGCGAGCCGGCGGGCGCGCGGCGATCGGCGCGCTCGCCGACGCCGCGCGCGTGCTCTCGGGATCGGCGGGAACAACGGTGATCCCCGGTTGACTCAGGACGGTGTCGGCCTCGCGCGATAGAAGCGGTACTTGGCGAGCTCCGAGGCTCCCGCGTACGCCACGCAGATTCCCACCAGGGTCGCGACCAGGCTCGCGGGAATCGGCACGAAGTCGAAGGTGCGCGCTCCCGGAAGGAAAGGCAGCGCGAGCGCGAAAAGCGCGACCGCGACGCTGGACATCCAGAGCAGGCGGCCCGGCCGGCTGCGCCAGCACGCCCGCCGCGTGCGGACGATCAGCGCGATGGCGAGCTCCGTCAGCAGCGACTCGACGAACCAGCCCGTGCGGAACTTCGCGACGTTGCCGTCCGAGATCAGCCAGAGCGCGCCGAAGGTCACCGCGTCGAACGCGGAGCTGATCAACCCGAACACGAGCATGAACCGGCGCAGCGGCGCGATCTCGAAGCGACGTGGCTTCGCGACGAGCTCCCGATCGACGCTGTCGCCGGCGATCCCGAGCGCGGGGATGTCCGAGAGGAAGTTGTTCAGCAGGATCTGGTGCGCGAGCAGCGGCAGGAAGGGCAGGAAGAACGACGCGGCCGCCATGCTCAGCATGTTTCCGAAGTTCGCGCTCGTGGTGATCTGGATGTACTTCAGCGTGTTCGCGAACGCGCCGCGGCCGAGCTCGATGCCGCGCCGCAGCACGTCGAGGCTGTGCTCGAGCAGCACGAAGTCGGCGGCCTCCTTGGCGACGTCGACCGCCTCGTCCACCGAGATGCCGACGTCGGCCGCGTGCAGCGCCGGCGCGTCGTTGATGCCGTCGCCGAGGAATCCGACCACGTGGCCGGTCTTCTTGAGCGCGAGGATCACGCGCTCCTTCTGGTTGGGATCCACCTCGGCAAAGACCGCGACCTGCGGCGCCAGGTGCCAGAGCGCTTCGTCGCGGAGCTCGCCGAGATCGCGGCCGGTGAGCACGCGGTCGGCCGGCAGCCCGACGGCGCGCGCGAGGTGGGCCGCGACGAGATGGTTGTCGCCGGTGACGATCTTCACCTGCACCCCTAGCGCGGCGAGCGCCGCGAGCGCCGCGCGTGCGTCCTCCCGCGGCGGATCGGAGAACGCGAGAAAGCCGAACAGACACAGCCCGGCTTCGTCGGACTTGCCGTAGCGCTCCCGCTCGGCCACGTCCGACGCTGCGAGCGCCAGCACGCGCAGGCCTTCGCCGCTCCAGCGCGCGAACCGCTCGTCGATCGCAGCTCGGCGCGAAGCGTCGAGCGGCGGCTCCGCGCCGCCTTCGCGCACGCGGTCGCAGCAGGCGAGCACGTTCGCGACCGCGCCCTTCATCACGAGCCTGCGCGTGCCGTCCGCCTCACGCAGCACCACGGTCATGCGCTTGCGCACGAAGTCGTAGGGGATCTCGTCGAGCTTGGTCGCGGTCGCCGCGATTCCGGCGCGCTGCGCGTGCGCGACGAGCGCATCGTCGAGCGCGCTCGGCAGGCCCGTCTGCAGGCGCGCGTTCTCCACCGCAAGCCGCTCGACGTCCGCGCACGCCGCGCCCTGTGCATCCCACGCGCCCTCCAGGTCGAGCACGCCGGCGGTGAGCGTGCCCGTCTTGTCGGTGCAGAGGACATCCATGCTGCCGAGGTTCTCGATTGCCTCGAGCCGGCGCACGATCACACCGCTCTTCGCCATCACGCGTGCGCCGCGCGACAGCGTCACCTCGATGATCGCGGGCAGAAGCTCCGGCGAGAGACCGACCGCGAGCGCCATGGCGAAGAGCAGCGCCTCGACCGGCGGACGCGCCAGGAAGATGTTTGCCGCGAAAACGACCACGACCAGGACGAGCACGATCTGCGTGAGCAGCAGCCCGTACTGGCGGATGCCGCGCTGGAACTCCGTCTCGGGCGGCCGCACGCGCAGGCGCGCGGCGACGTTCCCGAACGCGGTGCGCCCGCCCGTACGGACGATCAGCGCGAGGCCCGTGCCGCTGCGCACAGAGGTGCCCATGAAGACGCAGCCCGTGCGTTCGGCCAGCGCCGCCGACGCCGGGCTCGCACCCGTCTCCTTCTCGACGGGCATCGACTCACCCGTGAGCGCGGCCTGCGTGACGAAGAGATCGCGCGCCTCGAGCACCACGCCGTCCGCGGGGATCAGGCTTCCCGCGCTGAGCGCGACCACGTCGCCCGGCACGATTTCCTCAGCGGGAACCGCGCGCTCGCCCCCGTCGCGCCGCACGCGCACCTGCGTGCGGACGCGCGCGCGCAGCCGTTCGACCGCTGCCGACGCGCGCCACTCCTGCGCGAATCCGAGCGCGCTCGTCGCCAGCAGGATCGCGAGCACGATCACCGCATCGGTCCACTCGCGCACGAGTGCCGCGATGCCCGCCGCCGCGACGAGCAGCACGACCAGCGGACTCTGGAACTGGCGCAGCAACAGGCGCAGCGCGGCGGAGCGTGACTCGGGCTCGACCGCGTTCGGCCCCTCGCGCTCGAGCCGCGCGCGAGCCTGCTCCGCGGCGAGTCCGCGCGCGCTGCTGCCCAGCCACGCGAAGAGCTCGTCGGCCGACAGGCTCCAGTACGTGTCGAGGCCGTCCGCGGCGGCGCCGCGAATCTCGCTCGGATCGGCGCGTCCTCCCGCAGCCTCGCGCTGCGCGAGCACGAGCCCCGGCACCATCGGCAGCCAGAACGTGAGCCCGCGCAACAGCAGCGTCCCCGCCACGGCCGCCTCGAGCGGGATGCCGTGCAGGTGGAGCAGGGAAATGCACGTCGCCTCGAACGTGCCGATCCCGCCCGGCACCCAGCCAAGACTCGCGACCGCGGACGCGATCACGAACGCCGGAAACACGACGGCCAGGTCGCCCGCCACGCCCGTCGCGCGCAGACACAGACCCAGCGTGACTGCATCGATCGCGACGATCGCCAGCTGCAGGAGCGTGGTCTCGACGAAGAGCCGCGCGGTCGGCGGACGATGCCCGGTCACGCCGGCGATCGCCTCGAGCGCCGCCCTCGCGCCGGGCAGGCGGCGGAGCGCGCGCGTCAGCCGATCCGCGCCGCCGCTGCGAATGCGCAGGATCGCGGCCGGAACGAGGAGCGCCAGCGCGCAGACCGCGCCGGCCGGGATCAGCACGAGCACGCCCGCCTCTCCGCGAAGTGCGAGCAGCCCGACCGCCGCGACCGCCGCGAGCGCGTTCGCGAAGTAGTACCCGGCGATTCCCGCGATCAGCGCATCGACCGCCACCGCCCGCGGAATCGCACGCCGCTGCAGCGCCCGGAAGACCAGCAGCGATCCGCTCACGCCCGCCGAGGGCGCGGCCTGATCCGTGAAGAGCTTCGCGAGCGCGAGCGGCACGAGCTCTCGCAGCGAACGAGTGGCACCCCCGTGCGCGAGCGAGCGCTGCCACACGCTCGCCGCGAAGACGTACGTCAGCGCCTGGCACGCCAGGGCCGCGAGCAGCCAGCGCGGCTCGGCCCGCTCGAGCAGCCGCACGAACTCGGCCCCCTCGGTCGCGTGCGTGATCGCGAGCGCGACGCCGGCGAGGATCAGCAGGCCGGAGAGCCAGGCGAGGCTTCCGTGGCGGGATGGCGCGACCGCGCCGGGTGCCGCTTCGTCGCTCGGCCCGCCCTCGGATGGAAGAAGCACAGCTGATTCTATCCCTGCGTTCGGGCGGCTAGATCAACGGGGCATTGCTCGAGGCGACTGGCTGAGGGCGGCGTCTACCGGGATCCGATGCGCGCTCCCACCACGCCGGCTCAGGCGCTTGAGCTACCCCCTCCACCCGCCGATCCGAGGCTGAACTACACAACCAGGTGTCGATCCTCGGCGTTCGGATGAAGGGCGCTCGGCTCCCGAGACGCCTGCCAGGGAGCACCTCTTGCCGGATCTCCGGGTAGGATCGCGCCTATTCGCCCTATCCCTGTGACGCCACCGGATGCCTGATTCGACCAGCGCCGCCACCTCGGTCAGCGCCACGCCCTCCCCACGCATGCGCTTCGTGCGGCATGTGCTGCGACTCGCCGGCCCGTACTGGAATTCCGGGCGGAAGGGGAAGATCCGCGGCGTGACGCTGCTGCTGTTCCTGCTCACCGTGGCGCAGGTCGGGCTCACGGTGTGGGGCAACTACTGGAACCGTGAGCTTTTCGATGCGCTCGAGGAACGCTCGGTGCGCGGCGTGCTGGTGCAGGTCGCGGTGTTCGCGCTGATCTTCGTGAGCTCGATCGGCGTCACGGCGGCGCACCTCCTCACCAAGCGCTGGCTGCAGCTCGACTGGCGCGCCTGGCTCACCGAGCGGCTGATCGGGCGCTGGATGCAGGACGGCCGGCACTACCGACTTCTGTTCAGCGCCGGTGAGCACGACAACCCCGACCAGCGCATCGCCGAGGACATCCGCATTGCGACCGAGAGTGCGATCGCCCTCGCGCACACGCTGGTCTACTCGCTGATGACGCTCGGCTTGTTCATCGGGATCCTCTGGTCGGTGTCGGGCTCGATGACCGTGCCGGGAACCGCCCTGCAGGTGCCCGGCTACATGGTGCCGCTCGCGTTCCTCTACGCCGGCGTGGGCACCGTCCTGGGCTGGCTGCTCGGACGGCCGCTCGTGCGCTCGACCAACGCGCTGCAGACCGCAGAGGCGAACTTCCGCTTCGGCCTCGCGCGCGCGCGTGAGCACTCGGAGGCGATCGCGCTCATGCACGGCGAGCCGATCGAACGCAGCGGCGCAGCTTCGCGCTTCCTGGAAATCGTGCGGGACTTCGACCGGCAGTCACTCGCCTACATGGGCATCGTCTCGTTCTCGACCGGCTACGGGGGACTCCTGCCGGTGTTCCCGATCCTGGTCGCGGCTCCCCAGTACATCCTGGGCGCGATGTCGCTCGGCGTGCTGATGCAGGCCGCGCAGGCCTTTCAGAGGCTGACCTCCGCGCTCTCCTGGCCCGTCGACAACGTCGGCGAAATCGCGCACTGGCGCGCCTCGGCCGACCGCGTTCTGTCGCTCTACGAGGACATGCAGCGGCTGGACGCGGAGGCGCGCGCTCCGAACGGACATCGCATCGCGCTCGGGCGGTCCGAGCGCCGGCGCCTGGAGATCGCGGATCTCTGCATCGCCGACCCTTCGGGGCTGATCCTGCTCGAGCACTTCGACGTCGAGATCCACCGCGGCGAGCGCGTGCTGGTTGCCGGCGACCCGACGGTGACGACCAGCCTGTTCAAGGTGATCGGGGGACTCTGGCCCTGGGGCAGCGGGCGCGTGCTGCTGCCGAAAGACGGCGAGGTTCTCTTCATGCCCCAGCGCCCGTTCCTGCCCGAGGGGACGCTGCGCCAGGCGCTGTGCTACCCGCGTCCGCCGGACGCCTTCGGCGACGACGCCATCCGCTATGCGCTCGAGTGCGCCGGCGTCGCGTGGCTCGCCCCACGCCTCGACGAGCGAAACAACTGGGAACAGGTACTGCCGCTGCGCGCGCAGCAGCGGCTGGGCTTCACGCGTGTGCTGATGCAGCGCCCCGCGTGGCTATTCATGGAGGAGGCGACCGACGCCTTCGACCCGAAGGGCGAGAGACTGATCCTCGAGATGCTGCAGCGCGAGCTGCCTGACACGGCGCTCCTGACGATCAGCTTCCACCCGGGACTCGAGAAGCTTCACCAGCGCAAGATCGTGCTGACTCGCGCCCGCGACAAGAAGTATCTGTTCGAGGAGCGGCGCGAGACCGGCGCCGCGACTCACTGAAACCGCTGCGGTAGCCAGCCCCGCTCGACGCAGTCACGGAAGCACCACGCAGGCACGGTCTCGGTTCGGTAGCTCCAGAAGAACCAGCCGCGGTAGTGCTCGAAGGCGAGCAGCTGCGCCGCCGCGTAGCCGCGGTAGGCCAACTGCTCCTGGAAAACGTCCATGCCGTCGACGGTCTTCGGGTCGAGCCCGAGGCTCCACTCCCCGACGATCGCGGGCAGATCGAGCTCACGCTGGATTTCGTCGGCCTCGGATCTCCACACGACCGCTGCCTTGTGCAGGTGCCCGTGGATGTCCAGGTCGATGTCCGCGCGCTCGAAGCACTGATAGCGATGCACGTCGAAGATCACGTTCTGGAACGCGGGCGGCTGCATGAAGCCGAGATACTCGCGGTGTGAGCGGAAGCCGTCGTGAAACACGACCGCGACGTCTTCGGGGCGACAGTGAGCGCGGATCGCGCCGTAGGCACGCACGTACCAGGCCTCGAGCAGATCTGTCGGCACGTCCCAGCGCGGCTCGTTCAGGACCTCGATCGCGTGCAGGCAGGAGCGCGCGTGGTAGCGCGCCGCGAGCCGTCCCAAGACCTCCACCGAGTGCGCCAGATACTCCTCGCGCGTGTGCCACTCGCAGACGCCCTGGATGCCGCCGTTGTCGAAACCGTTCTGGCAGCCGGGCGCCGCGTGCAGGTCGAGCACGACGCGCAGGTCGAACTCTCGAGCCCAGTCGAGCGCGCGGTCGAGCACTTCGATCCCGCCCTCGACGAAGGGATGCGGACTGCCGCCGTATTTCGGGTGATAGGGATACGGCGGGCCGAAGATCCAGTGCCCCAGGGGAATGCGCAGCGCGTTGATGCCGACCCCCGCGAGCCACGCGAAATCCTCGCGCGTGATGAAGCTCGCCCAGTGCGCGCGCAGCCGCGCCGGCGCCGCGCGACCCAGCTCGGCGCACCAGGTGGTTTCGTCGCTCGCCGCGAGCCCCTGGAACAGGCTCGGCTTCATCCACTTCTCGAGCACCAGCCAGCCGCCGAGGTTGACGCCGCGAAGCCGGGACCCTTGGGTTGTGGAGTGGCGATCCATGCGTGTGTCGTCCGTCTGCTGCGGCGCCGCCGGCTTAGACTAGCGAACACCCGTCGCCGAGTTCGGCGGGCCGGTTCCCCATCGCTCGAGAGGAGCACGTATGCAGAAGACAGCGCGCGAGTTCGAAGTCGTCGTGTGGGGCGCGAGCGGGTTCACGGGCAAGCTCACCGCCGAGTATCTGCTCGCTCGCTACGGTGTGGCCGGGGTGCTGCGCTGGGCGATCGCCGGCCGAAGCGCCGCGAAGCTCGAGGCGGTGCGCGACGACATCGCGCGCGAGACCGGATGCGCGGCAAGCGCGCTGCCCATCCTGATCGGCGACGGCGACGACGACGCGTTCCTCGATACGCTGACGCCGCGCACGCAGGTTGTCTGCACGACCGTCGGGCCCTACGCGAAATACGGCTCGAAGCTCGTGGCCGCGTGCGTGGCGAACGGCACCGACTACTGCGACCTCACGGGCGAAGTGCACTGGATGCAGCGCATGATCGAGACGCACCAGGACGCCGCGGCCGAGAGCGGCGCGCGCATCGTCTTCACCTGCGGCTTCGACTGCATCCCGTCCGACCTCGGCGCCTTCTTCCTGCAGCGCGAAATGCGCACGCGCCACGGCGTCGCATGCTCTCGCATCCAGTACCGGGTGGCCGGCTTCAGCGGCGGCGCGAGCGGCGGAACGGTGGCCAGCATGCTCCTGATGATGGAGGAGGCGGAGCGCGACCCCGCCGTGATGCGCACGATGAACGATCCTTACGCGCTGAACCCGAAATCTGAGCGCTCGGGGCCCGACGCGCCCGAACGCACGTCAGCTGCGTGGGACGGCGATTTCCAGCAATGGACCGCCCCGTTCGTAATGGCTGGAATCAACACCAAGGTCGTGCGCCGCACGAACGCTCTGCTCGGCTACGCGTACGGCAAGGCGTTCCGCTACGACGAGGCCATCTTGATGGGCGCGGGCCCGCTCGGCCTGGCCAAGGCCGTCGCAACGAGTGTGGGGACCGCCGCCATGATGGGCGCCATGCGCATCGGCCCCCTGCGCCGCGCCGTCTCTGGACGGCTGCCTCAGCCCGGAGACGGGCCTTCCAAGCAGAAGCGCGAGGCGGGCTACTTCGACATACACCTGCGCGGTGAGCACCCGACCGACGCCAGCAAGTCGCTGCGCGGCCGAATCCACGGCGACCGCGACCCCGGCTACGGCTCGACCTCGAAGATGCTGGGAGAGAGCGCCGTCTGTCTGGCCAAGGACGCAATTTCCGTGGCCGGTGGCTGCTGGACTCCCGCGAGCGCGATGGGCGAGCGGCTGCTCACGCGCCTGGGCGAAAACGCGGGGGTGACGTTCAGCATCGGGGAGTAGGACGTGGTGTGCAGAGTCGCGCGCT
>Ga0210377_10005825_pt1 | contig 10068 bp, 6 predicted proteins | sample PLM4_65_b1redo_FD_155480 | JGI IMG/M metagenome (GOLD analysis project Ga0210377, IMG submission 155480) | Groundwater sediment microbial communities from an aquifer in East River, Colorado, USA - PLM4_65_b1 redo | ecosystem: Environmental > Terrestrial > Soil > Riparian zone | place: USA: East...
CCTGGAGCGAGACGCGGTCGAGCTGGATCGATCGGACGTCGGAGACGCCGAGCTTTCCCTTCGCCCGGATCCTCTCCGTGATTCTGCGCGCGCGGTACGGCTCCGGCCAGTCGCGCGAGATCGCGTGGGGATAGCGCTCCGACGCCACCCGGTTGTTCGCCGCCACCAGAAACCCGCGCGGCGGATCGAACGCCCGCGGCAGCGCCTCGAACGGTACGTATCCGGACCAGTCGTCTTCCCCGGAGCCGGACGCGGGCCGGAGGCCATCCGCGCGGGGACGAATGGGGATGGCCCCGGAGGCCGTGTAGCCGATGTGGCCGTCCACGTCGGCGTAGAGAAAATTCTGCGCCGGGGCGTGAAAGAGCCGGACGGCGGCGAGAAAGTCCGGCCAGTTCTTCGCGCGGTTTATCCCGTCGATCGCTTCCGCCGTGCGATCCGTGTCGTCCAGAGCCGTCCAGCGAAAGGCGACGGCGCGGCCGACCGCCGCAGCGCCCTCGAAGACGCCGGCGTCGGACACGATCGGCCCGTGGACCGACGCGCGAGCGAGGACGACGGCGTCCCTGCCGCCGCGGACGTGGATCGTCTCGCGCCGGGTCTCGAACCGTCTCCACTCGCCTTTCCAGCGGTAGCGGGTCTCGTCGGTCGGGTCGACGTCCTCGACGAAGAGGTCTTCGACGTCTGGCTCGAGGCTCGTCAGCGCCCACGCGATCCGGTCGTTCCGCCCGATCACGACGCCGGGCAGACCCGGAAGCGTGGCGCCCGCGACCGAGTAGCCCGGCGCGGAGAGCCGCGCGAGGTACCACACGGACGGAGCGCGCAGGTTGAGATGCGGGTCGTTCGCGAGGATCGGTTTTCCCGTCGTCGTTCGGGAGCCCGCCAGGACCCACGAGTTGCTGCCGAGCCCGGGATCGTCCGGGTCGCGGGCGCCGGCGAGGGCGAAGGCACGGTCGAGGCGCGCCAGCAGAGAAACCGGGAGCCGGGACACGGGACGCGGGACGCGGGACACGGCGTGAGCCGGCGCCTGCCCCTCCCACTCTCCGTCCTCGAGGATGGTCGGAGTCAGCGGTACTGCCGGGAAGAGGTCTGCCGCTCTTTTTTCACCCACTGCCGCGGCGATCCGCGTGCGGGCAATCTCGTTGCGCGCGTTGCCGCCCAGGTCCCAGGCCATGAGCTTCGCCCACACGAGAGCGTCGACCGGATCGAACGGGGCAGGCGCGCAACGCAGGATGCGGAACTCGATCGGCCGCGCCGACGAGGCCGCGAGGCAGGCGTTGATCCCGCGCACGTACGCCTCGACCTTCCGCCGCGCCGGAAGCGAGAGGCTCTTCCACGCCGACTCCGCCGCGCGGCGAAACCCTATCGTCCGCAGGAACCGATCCGTCTCGACGAGTCCCGGCCCGAGGATTTCCGCGAGCCGTCCCGCGCCGATCCGCCGCTGGTACTCCATCTGCCACAGCCGGTCGCGGGCGTGGGCGTATCCGAGGCCGAAGAGCGCGTCGGTCTCGCTCGCCGCGCGGATGGTCGGAACTCCATGCGGGTCGGTTTCGATCCGGACCGGCGCGGAAACTCCCGCGACCTCCACGCGGCCGCTCTCGCGCGGGAAGGTCGAAGCGACCACGATGAGGAACGCGAGCAGGACCGCGCCCGAGAGAACGAGAAGCGCGACGAGGAGTCTTCTCAACGCGCCGGCGCGCGCCGCGGGCCGTCGATCCCGGGCGCGACGACCTCATAGGGCCCGACGCGGGTACCCGTTCCAAGCGGCATTTGCGGAAAGTTTAGCTTTTGATCGAGCCGGGACGGCGCGCCGCCGCCATGGGATGTTGAGGTGCGGCCTCTTACTCTCTTTCGGCGCCGTCGAGGCGCCGCTTAAAGAAACCGCTCGAGGTCGTAGGAGCCGTCGCCGAACTCGAGCGTCAGAGCCCCTTCCTCGAAAATGGTCCGCTCGAGCGAAAGTTCGATCCCCGGCGGCAGCCACGGAGCGAGGTTGACGACCATGATGCGGTCGTCCGGGTAGTAGGTGAGGAGCCCCCGCGGCGCCTTCTGGACGACGTACGAGAGGAGCTGGTCGGGAATCGGGATGAACGAGAGCGCCTGGACCTTTTCGAGAACGAACGCGAGGAATCCATCCTTCAGGCGAAGCTGAGAGAGAGTCGCCTTCGCGCAAAGCGCGACGCCGTACCGGTGGATCACGATCGTGGCGGACAGCTCGCCGGGCATGACGTGAACCTTCAAGTCCTGGAGGTCGGGGACGCGGTCCGTCAAACGCGCGACGAGGCGGTTCAAAGTCGGCTCGTCGAAAATGAGGGCGAGCCCGCGCCAGCGCACGCGAAGATCCTCGGAGTCGGGCAAGAGTTTCTCGGCGAGAGCGGTGCCGTCCATGTCGAGATTGTACGGGAGCGGGGTCAGGTCTCCACTTGCCACTTCGCTTCGCGAAGATGGCAAGGGCGGCGGCGGCGAATTCGCTACCCGAGTGATCAGTGAAGACCTGACCCCGCCAGATACGCCAGCGCGAACCCGACCTGCGCAGCCATCAACAGGAGGTACATGTGCGTCCAGGCGGGATGGTTCTCGGTGCGCGCGAGCTCGTCGGGGTTCGCCAACAGGAGGCGCGCGGTGTACGCCCCCCACGCCGCGAGCCCCAGGCCGAGGAGCGTCAGCAGCGGCCGGTTGCCCGTGAGCAGGTGGCCGCCCGGCTGATCCGGGTCGGGCATCCAGGCCAGGATCGGGACGGCCAGCCATGGGAGCACGAAGAAGGGTGCCATCATCCGGGCCGCCCGGGCCACACCGAAGCGGATGGGAAGCGTGACGACGCCGTGCTCCCCATCGCCGACCATGTCCGAGAAGTCCTTGGTCGAGGTCGCCCCCAGAAGAAACAGCGCGAAGACGCCGCCGATCGCCCACGGCTCGCCGAGGGCGACGGAGGCGACGAAGGACCAGCCCGCGACTTTCAGCAATCCGCCCCGTGTCACGGCGATCGTGAAGTTGGCCCAGAACCAGTGTCTCTTGGAACGGCCGAACGCCGGAAAGGAGTACACGAACGTCGCGAGCGCGCCGATCGAGTAAATGAAGAACGCGGCGTGGAAGTGAACGGGAGCCGTGAGCCGCTCGGAGAACGAGTGATAGGGATAGGGAACGACGAGCCACGTCGGGAGTATCGCGACGACGTAGAGGACCGCCGCAACGATCCAGGCTCTCGCGATCGCGACCTCGCCCGTGACGAGAGGCCGGTCCGGTTTGTTCCGGCGGTCGATTTCCAGGTCGGCGATCTGGTTGACGATGTTCGAAGCCGCGTTCATTGCCGAAGCGCACAGGGAGCCGATCGCGACCGTGAGGACGATCGGCCACGTGATCCGCCGCGCCGGATCGGGGTTGTGGGCCGACCCGAACGCGCAGACCGCTCCGGAGAGGATTCCGAGAAGGGGCGGAAAGAGCGTGAAGGGGCGGGCGAGGCGCAACCAGTGCTTCATCCGGCCGCCACCGGCCAGTAGATTGCGCCCTTTTCGAGCGACAGCGCGATCTCGAGCGCGATCAACCCGCCGGCAAAGGTGTTGAACGCGTTCGCGAACTCGTGGTCGGGCCGGAATCCGAGGCGGCGTCCGAGATCCGCCAGGACGCTCTCCGACAAGGCGCCCAGAAACCCGCCGGCCAAGACCGCCAGGACGACTTCCCGGGGCGCCCACCCGAACAGCCAGGCCGCCAGGGCGATCGCTCCCGCCCCGGCGAGCGCGGCCGCGGTTCCCGCTGCAGAAACCGCGCCGGGAGTTCCGGCAGCGACTCGCTCGAAGGAGAGCGGAGACCGGGCGGTGCGGCCGAAGAGGGTTCCGACCTCGGTTGCGAGCGTGTCCGCGAGCGCGGCGGCGAGCGCCCCGGCAAAGGCGGCGGCCGGCGCCCCGAGCACGAGAAACGCCACGGGCACGAGGCAGTTCGCCGCGACGTGAGCGGCGCCCCGGCGGCCCCGGTTCGTCTGAGCCACTGCCGCGTCGCGCTTGGCGGCGTAACCCCACTTCGTCGCGGCGGTGGCGGCCGCGAAGAAGAGCCACAGCAGCGCGTACGCCGCCCAGCCGCCGTAGGCGAGCACCAGGAATCCGGCGACCGCGCCGGCGACCGCTCCCGACCGGGAGACGAGGCCCGCGCCCCCGGTCACGAGGGCGGCGGCGACGTTCACCGCCAGCGCCGCCGCCAGGCCGCCGCCGGCGTGAAACGGCACGAGCGGCGCCTCCGGCCAGCGGCCGAGCTGGATCAGGACGAGGGCGGTCGGGATGGCGGCGACGAGATTGTCGTCGATTCCGGCCCGGACCGACTCGAGGAACGCGTACACGGCGGACCCCGCGAGCAGGAGCACGACGGCGACGAGCTCGAGCGGGCGCGCCGAGACGAACCGGAAGACGAGGATCGACGCGCTCACGCCGGCCGCCCAGTTTGCGACGAGGCCGATCCACCGCTTCGCCGGATTCCAGGGGAGACGGGAGCCGCCGAGGAGCTCCCCCCCGATCGCCGCGGCCGGGTCGCCGAAGGCCATCATCGCCCACACCGCCGCCGCGACCGGCAGATAGTGGTCGCGCAGTAGGAGCACGAGCGCGAGGACCATCACGGGGTACGCCACGATTCCGGGGTCGCGCGTTCGGGAGGCGTCCCGGTAGAGCATCCGTCCCACCCGCGGCATCACGAAGAGGTTGAAGAGGAGAGCGGCGGCGGCGACGGCCGCGGCCGCCTTCCAGTCGAGCCACCGGAACGTCAGCGCAAAGAGCCCCGTAGCCGCGTGCACGGCCTTTCGCTTCCACTCCCCTGGGGTGATGGGAGTGCGCTGGCCCACCACGGCGCTAGGCGTCCGGACGCGCGCGGCGGGCCAGGTACTCGACGAGAGGTTCCCGGAAGTGGCGGATCGTCCGGCCGGTCATTCCCTCGTACTTCGACGTGTCGAGGACCGAGTAGAGGGGCCGTACCGCGGGCCGGGCGAGCGCCGCCGTCGTCGTGGGCGAGAGGCGCACGCCGACGTGGCCCGCGAGGAGCAGGATCTCGCTCGCGAACTCGAACCACGTCACCTCGCCGCGGTTGGCGAAGTGAAAGATCCCGGTCGCGCCCGCCACGAGCAGCGCGAGGATTCCTTCCGCGAGATCCGTCGTCGCCGTCGGCTTCCCTCTCTGGTCGTCCACGACCGAAATCTCCGGCTTCCCCTCCTCCGCCTGCCGGAGGATCGCCTCGACGAAGTTCCACCCTTCTCGGCCGAAGAGCCACGACGCGCGAACGACGAGCGAGGCCGGCGATCGAAGAGCGGCTTCTTCGCCGGCGCGCTTTCCCAAGCCGTAGGCGGACAGGGGGGCGGGCTCATCCGCCTCGGTGTAGGGAAGGTTCTTTGCGCCGTCGAAGACGAAGTCCGTCGAGACCTGCACGAGCCGCGCGGAGTATCGCTCGCACGCGTCGGCCAGCACGGCGACGGCGTCCGCGTTGACGGCAAAAGCAGTGGGGTCCGTCTCGCACGCGTCGACGCGCGTGAAGGCGGCGCAGTTCACGACCACCTGCGGGCGAACGTCCCGGAAAGCGCGCCCGACCTCGACGGAACTCGTCACGTCCAGGTCCGAGCGGGGCCGCGGCGCGACCTCGAACCCGCCGCCGGCGAGCACCGGAACCAAGTCCGATCCCAGCATCCCCGAGGCCCCGGTGATGAGAACTCGCGGCCGCTCCTCCGGCATGGGCCGGGGCGCGGCGAGGACGGCCGGCTCGACTTCGACGGGGGCAACGACGGCCTCCGGGCTCAAGCGAAGCTATCCCGGCGGCTTCGCGGTCGCCGACGACGTCGCCAGGCGGTCGCCGTACTGCGTCCGGTAGAACTCCCGGTACGCGGCGTCCCGCTCCTTGACCGGCCGCCACCAGTCTTCGCGTTCCCGGTACCAGCGGACGGTTTCCTCCAGGCCCTCTTCGAAGGGCGTCCTTGAGCGGAAGCCGAGGCGCGCGAGCTTCCCGGCGTCGAGCGAGTAGCGGCGGTCGTGCCCCGGCCGGTCGTCCACGAAGCGAATGAGGCTCTCGGGCCGGCCGAGGAGCTCGAGGACCCTTCGCGTGATGTCGATGTTCTCGGCCTCGTTTCCCCCGGCGATGTTGTACGTCTCGCCGGGCTCGCCGGCATCGAGGAGGAAGTCGATCGCGGCCGCGTGGTCCTTGACGTACAGCCAGTCGCGAACGTTGCGGCCGTCGCCGTACAGGGGGAGCGGCTGGCCGTCGATCGCGTTGGTCACGAAGAGCGGGATCAGCTTCTCCGGGTACTGATAGGGCCCGTAGTTGTTCGAAGCTCGCGTGATGACCACCGGCAGTCGGTAGGAAGCGAAGTACGAGTACGCCAGCCGGTCGCCGCCCGCCTTGGAAGCGGCGTACGGGTTGCGCGGGTGGAGCGGGGACTCCTCGTGGAACGAGCCCTCCGCGATCGAGCCGTAGACCTCGTCGGTGGAGATCTGGATGAACCTGCGGACTCCCTGCCGCCGCGCCTCCTCGAGGAGGACGAACACGCCCCGCACGTCGGTCTCGATGAACGACGCGTCGCCCAGGAGCGAGCGGTCCACGTGCGTCTCCGCCGCGAAGTTGACGACCGCGTCGCAGCCGTCCATCGCGACCCGGACCACGTCGGGGTCGACGATGTCGCCCTGCAAGAACCGGTAGTTGGGCCGCCCGGCGACGTCGGCCAGGTTGGCCGGGTTGGCGGCGTACGTGAGCTTGTCGAGGTTGACGACGGAGACCCGCTCGCCTCGCGCCTCGAAGAGGCGGCGGACGAAGTTGGATCCGATGAACCCGCAGCCTCCGGTGACGAGGACCTTCACAGGATGCCGATCTCGGAATTGTCGCTGACGAGGAATCGATGCACCCGCGGGCGCTCGGCTCCCGGATGGATCCGGACGTTCTTGCCGATCAGGGAGTCGGCGATCCGGCCCGGGATTCTCTCGAGCGCGGATCCCTCGAGGACGATCGAGTTCTCGATCTCGCACCGCTCGACGCGACAGCCCGGCCCGATCGACGTGTAGGGGCCGACGAAGGCCCCGCGGATCTCGGATCCCGCCCCGATGATCGCGGGTCCCCGGATCGTGCTGGCGTAGATCCGCGCGCCCGGCTCCACGACCACCTTCCCTTCGACCCGCGAGCCTTCGTCCACGTTCTCGACTCCGCTCGCCGTGAACGTATCGAGGATGATCCGGTTCGCTTCGAGCATGTCCTCGACCTTGCCGGTGTCCTTCCACCAGCCCGAAACGATGTGCGGGTGGACGCTCCGGCCGTGGTCGATCAACCACTGGATCGCGTCGGTGATCTCGAGCTCGTTCCGGGCGCTCGGGCGGATCCCCTTGACGGCCTCGAAGATCGTGTCGTCGAACATGTAGACGCCGACGAGCGCCAGGTCGGAGCGCGGCTCCTTCGGTTTCTCGGTCAGCCGGACCACCTTGCCTTGGGCCAGCTCCGCGACGCCGAACTGCTCGGGGTTGGGGACCCGGGCCAGCAGGATCTGAGCGTTGCAACCGATCCGGCGGTAGTCCTCGACGAGCGAGGTGATCCCGTCGGCGATCAGGTTGTCCCCGAGGTACATGACGAAGGGCTCCCCCTTGAGGAAGGCCTCGGAGATGAGAACGGCGTGCGCGAGGCCGCGGGGCTCGTCCTGCTCGATGTAGGTGAACTCCGCGCCGAAGCGCGAGCCGTCCCCGAGCGCCGCCTGGATCTCCTCCTTCGTCTCCCCCACCACGACGCCGATCTTTCGGATCCCGGCGGCGACGATGGCTTCCACGCCGTAGAAGAGGACCGGCTTGTTGGCGACCGGCACGAGCTGTTTGGCTCGCGTATAGGTGAGCGGCCGCAGACGGGTGCCCTTGCCGCCCGAGAGGATGAGGCCCTTCATTGAAGGAAGATGATAGCCCGTCGCCTGTCATCCCGAGCGCAGCGAGGGATCTGACCGCGCAGGGGTCATCCTGAGCCCTTCGCTCCGCTCAGGACAGGCTCCGCGAAGGATCTCTCCCTCGACGAGAGAGAGATTCCTCGGCCCTTCGGACCTCGGAATGACAGGAGGGAAGAGTCATCACCGTCCTCCAAATATCCGATCCAGCGACCCGTTCATGTCGAGCAGCGTCCCGACGTCCTTCAGGTTCACCACGAGCCGGTAGTCCCGGCGGGTGTTCGGAGGAAGCCTCAGCTGGCGGACCTCCAGGAAGAGCGCATAGCACGATCGGTTGAACGTGACGAGGGAGCGATCCTCGAGCAGCCGGTTCTGCTGCGCGTCGTAGTTCAGCTGGGTGTCGAGACGGAACGACTTCCCGATGTCGACTCCCGCCGCGAGTCGGATCTGATCGGTCCGCGAAGAAGGCGTCGACCCGGCGACGGAAACCGGCTGGCTGCCGAACCAGGTCGCGTTCACGTAGTTCGCCTTCCAGTTCACCGACGTCGCCAGGGAGACCGCCGTGATCTGCGAAACGTGGAGGTCGTACGCGAGGCGGCCGTCGAAGGTGAAGAGCCTGCCGGGCGCAATCCGGAGATTCGCCTCCACCGGACCGGTTCGCGCGGAGAAAGAGTCGAACGAGGAAGCGATGCCGGAGGGGACCTGCGGCAGCGAGAACGCGTGCGTCTGGGCGATCTCGAGCGACGCGATCTCGTTCGCCCCGCCGCCGGCCTTCGCGTCGGCCGGACGCGCGAGCAGCCGGTTCACGATCGCGTACCGGACCTGGTTCCTTCCGAGCGACGTATCGACCTCGTCGTAGACCGGGATGCGGAGCGGATCCGCGACGTCCGACACGTATTCGTAGTCGACGCGCGGTTCGATGACGTGCTTGAACCGCCCGAACGGGCCGATCGTCCCCTCGTAGATCCGCGAGAAGGACGGCCCGACGAGCGACGCTCCCGCCTCGGCGTACGTCCGGGTGAACGAACCCCCCGTGAATCGGGTGTGCCCGTCATCCGTCGAGTCCGAGTACCCCGTCCACCGGCCGCCGCCCCTCGCAGTCAGCGACAGCCACGGGACGCTCTTCCAGGGGATCGAAAGGGTCGGATGGAGGTCCGCCCTTGTGTACTCCCCGCGCGCCAGCCCGCGGCCGCGATCGACGTACAGATAGGAGAGCGAGGACTCCAGGGCGAGGTAGAAAGGCGACCGGCCGATCCGCGACGTACGCCGAGAGTACTCGAGCGTGGGAAGCCGCTCCTGGACGACCTTCGTTCCGTAAAACGTCTCGCTCCGCTCCACGCGCAGGTTGACGGAGTCGTTGCCGAAGTTCTTCGTCAGAAAGCCGCGCGAGAGGGTCTGCCGCGACGAGGAGAGAGCGAACGCCCGCTCGAAGTCGCGAAGGAACTGCTCGTCGGAGTACTCCCTCACGGAAAGGACGCCGCGAAACCCAAACGGCAGGTCGTCCGACACGTGGTCGAGCCGCGCCTTCCAGCGCGTCTTCTCCCGCTGCGCGAAGACGCCCGAGCGGCCGTCGACGGTGACGCACGCGTCCCCTCCGCCCGGCTCCTCCTCCAGCGGGACGCAGACCGTGGCGTCGGGATCGCGGATCGCGTACGTCTGCACGATCCCCGCGGACTCGGGGGAAGGAGTCCAGCGGAACTCCTCTCCCACCCCCATGGCGCCCTTCGAATAGAGGTCGAGCTGCGTGGTCGAGTCGGTGGCGCGGCTCGTGACCCAGTAGTACGAGAGCCCGAGATATCCGCCGCGACGGCTGTTGTAGCCGACGCCCGGAACGAGGAGTCCCGAGGCGCGATCCTGCTTGGTCGGCCAGACGAGCCAGGGAGTGAAGAGCACCGGCACCGGACCCGCGCGGAACGAGACGTTCTTCATCCGGGCGTAGTCGTCCAGCGTGACGTCGGCCTCCGAGAGGTAGAAGGACCACTCGGGCTTCGGCAGATCGCAGGAAGTGAAGATTCCCTTCTCGATCCGGTACGTGGCGGGGCCGATCTTTTCGATCGACTGCGCGACCACGTGGTAGTCCGGCGCGAGGTTCGCGGTCGCGTTCTCGAGGCGCCCCGTCTTGTCCTCGACGTGGAAAACGCCATGGCTTCCGGACAGCCGCGTCGGGCCCTGGTCGATGACCACGTTGCCGTCGAGCGTCGCGGTCT
>Ga0210377_10005826_pt1 | contig 10068 bp, 6 predicted proteins | sample PLM4_65_b1redo_FD_155480 | JGI IMG/M metagenome (GOLD analysis project Ga0210377, IMG submission 155480) | Groundwater sediment microbial communities from an aquifer in East River, Colorado, USA - PLM4_65_b1 redo | ecosystem: Environmental > Terrestrial > Soil > Riparian zone | place: USA: East...
TCTTCCTCCTCCTGGGCGCGAAGTGGGACGGGCCCCGCCGCGAGGAGAAGCAGAAGCAGCCCCGGCAGGAGAAGCCACGGCCTCCGGCGGGGGGGGGCGGGGAGCGCTGGATTTCTAGCGGAATCGGAGGATGGCATCGGCCTTCCTGTCGTAAACGTAGATTCGTCCCTGACGGTCCACCTCGATCTTCTCGGGGGCGGCAATCCCCCCCTTGCCCCGGTCCCCGCCGAGGGTGGCCAGAATGCTCTTCCCGGTGGGATCCAGGATCACTACCTTCCCTGTACCGGCGTCGCAGACGTAGAGATCGCCCAGCTCGTCCACGGCGAAATCCACCGGCTGGACGATGGACGCCGGGGGATCGCTAAGCAGGATGCGGGCCCTCGTCTTCCCTTCCGCCAGAACCGTGATGCTCTTGTCGCGCGAGTCGAGCCGGTAGACCTGGTTGTCGAAGCCGACTTTCACGTCCCCGAGGCCTCCTCCGGCCGAGCGGAACACCGACGACCGGAAATCAAGGGTGCGGCCGTAGACCAGCAGCTCGCCGCTCTTCCCGTCCACCACGTAGATCCTCCCGTCCCGGTCCACCGCCAGGCCCGGAGTCTCCCGCACCGGCCTCGTGGAGGACGCGTCGGACCGGGTCAGGGACTGCTGCTTGCCGCCCATCAGGATATTGCCGGCGCCGGCGACCAGCAGGCCTCCGCGGCGATCGATGGCCGCCGACTGGGCCCCGGAGAAGGGGAACTTCCCGATGGGGTGCCCGCGAGGGTCCACCGTCACGGCCTGCCCCTGTTTTCCGTCGGCGACCAGGAGGCTTCCGTCTGGGCCCAGCCCGAGGGCCGAGACCGACCGGAGGCCCAGGTTGTCCAGCCTTCCCGGGTAGGAGGTGTCCTGGCTGTAGGAGACGGCCCGCCCGGTGGCCGGGAGGAGACGGAGCCGGTGGAGCAGCGTCAGCCGCTCCAGGGCCAGCAGGGATTCGGACCTGCGGGGAAAGAGCTCCCGGACCTTCTGGTACTCCTCCATGGCTCGCGGAAAGTCCCCTGCCCGGTACTGGGCGTAGCCGAAGGCGAGGCGCGCGCCTGGAACCCCCTCGAAACCCGGGACCTGCTCCAGGAGCCTGGAGAAGTCCTCGAGGGCAACGTCGTAGGCTCCCGAGCGCATCTGGCTGATGGCGGCGCCGTAAAGGGCGCCCCCCGCCAGCGGGCTGTTGGGATAGACGGTGGCCACAGAGGTGAACGCGGCGTAGGCCTCGTTCGGGCTGGCCCTGGGATTGTCCGGCTCCAGGGCCAGCAGGCCGAGCTTGTGAAGCGCCTCGGGGGCGCGGGGCGAGGAACTGTACCGGGTGCGGATCCGGTCGAGCAGCGGCAGGGCCTTCTGGATCTGCTCCCGGGTGGCGATCCCCAGATCGTTCAGGTCGAGGACCGGATAATGGTAGGAGGCGGCCTGATAGAGGGCGTCCGGGGCCTGGGAAGTGCTCCCGTACCTATCGTAGATCTGCTGGAAACCCTTCAGCGCTTCTTCCGTCTTTCCGTTGCGGAGAAGCTGGACGGCATTCTCGTACAGCTTCTCCACGATCCCGTTGTCCTGGGCCGCGATGCCGGAGGGAAGAAGGCAGAGCAGAATGAGAAGAGCCGGGAGGGACCCCGGGAACCTCGACGGCTTCATGATCCCTTTGTCTAGCCCGGACTATTCCTGAAGCACAGCTTCATGAATAACCCGAACTAAGGACTGAACGTGAATTTCTCGACTTTGGTGGCGCCGGCTTCGATGACCACCGTCTTCTTCTGGGTCGGGCCCGCATCATTGTCGGGAACCATCATGATCTCGTGTTCGCCGGCAACGATGGAGTGGCCGTTGATGGGCGGGTAGTCCAGGAACTCCCCGTCCACGTAAATCTTGCAATTCGAAGGTTCCGCCTGAATCGTGAGCGACCCGAGGCCCGGCCACGCAATTTTCAGGGAGGTGGTCCTGGAGCCTGCGATCTCCACTTTCTTGAGAGTGCTGCTGAAACGGACCTCCGCGCTCCTCAGGGTCAGGGTGTGGGTCCCCTCCGGGAGCCTGACCTTCCCGTCAACGAGCGGGACGGGCTTCTTGTCGACGTGGACCTCGATGGGATAGGACGGAAGAGTCTCGAACTTCGCGAAGCCGGGCGGGATCTCCGAGAGGGTGGCGCTGCCCAGCGTCTCGGCGATTTCTTTCCAGGTCTTGGTTCCGTCGGAGCTCGAGAGGAAGTCCTTGTAATTCTCCTTCCGAAGCGTGAAGGCGTGCGGAGCGCACGCATCGTAGTCGGGCACCGTCATCGGGGTCCGGCCCAGGAGCTTGTCGTCCATGAAAACCTGGGCCCGGGCCGGCTTGGAGTCGATCTTGAGGTCGGCGATCTTCGGCTTCAGGTCTTCCATGTTGATCGGGTGTGTCAGCTTGGAGCCCTGGATCAGGAGGCTCGCTTCCAGGCAGCCGTTCACCGCCAGGAGGGTGTGTTCCCCTTCGTCGGTTTCGGAGAGCTTCACCACCGGGTCGTTGAGGAGCTGGTTGTCCAGGAAAAGCTGGGTGCCCGGCTGGACGAGGACCGCGGCCTGGTCCCCCGTGGCCGGCGCCGCGGGTGACGGGGCCCGGCGCTCTCCCGGATGGGGGTCGATGGAGCGCTGGGGCCCCAGGGCCGGCAGCGTGAATGCCGCCTGGGACTGGGGTGGGGATGCGGCGGGAACGCCGGAGCGGCCGGCCACCAGTTCCCTGCCCGGCTCATGGATGCGCCGCGGGAAGAAGAGGACCGCCAGGACGAAGATGAAGGCAAAAGCGGCGATCTTGAAAGGCTGCCCCGCGAAAAACGGCGTCCGGGGCCTGGGAACGGGGCGAATACGCGGCTCGGTCCGGTCCCTGGGAACCGCGGCCGGGCCGGCAGTCCCCCGGGCAACCCGCACCGTGGGGGGCGAGGCCGTCACCGGCGACTTGAGGTGATAGGTGGAGTAGTTGTTCAGGGCGTCCACGAACTCCGCTCCGGTCTGGAAGCGCTCCGTGGGTTCCTTGGCCAGAGCCTTCTTGATGATGCCGTCGAAGGCCGGAGGGAGCTTGTTGTTCAGAATGCGCGGGGGACGCGGCTCCTCATAGAGGATCCGGTAGATGATGGTGGAGATGGTGTCGCCCGCGAAGGGGCGCTCTCCGGTGACCAGCTCATAAAGCACGACGCCCAGCGAGAAAATGTCGCTGCGTCCGTCCATGGGCCGCCCGGAGATCTGCTCGGGCGACATGTAATTGGGCGTCCCGATGAGAACGCCCGCCTGGGTCAGGTTCGCTTGCGGGGACTTGGCCAGCCCGAAGTCGGTGATCTTCAGGAGGTCATCCTGCATCAGCATCAGGTTTGCGGGCTTGATGTCTCGGTGGATGACCTGGTTCTTGTGGGCATAGTCCAGCGCCGCGCAGGCCTGGGCCAGGATCGGAAGCACCCGGTTGAGGGGGAGGAGGGTCCCGGGCTTTGTATGGGCCTCCAGCGTACCTCCCTCGATGTACTCCATGGCGATGTAGGAGGTGTCGTTCTCCTCCACCACGTCGTAGATGGTGATGATGTTGGGATGGGTGAGCTTTCCGGCTGCCTGGGCTTCCCGGACGAAGCGGTGGCGGGACTCCCGGGCTTCGTCGTCGGAGACACCGGAGGGGATTGAGATCATCTTGATCGCAATCTTCCGGTCGATCTTGGGATCATGGGCCAGATACACGACACCCATGGCTCCCTTGCCGATTTCGCGGACGATCTCAAACCGACCCAGCGTTTTCGTGGTCATCCCACTTTCAACGCGCCCCGTTCCGGTGGCTGGTTCCCTCTTTGGCCTTATTTTAGGTTCCGGTCCAAAAAGTGTCAAATAGAAACGGCAGAATTATTTACGTAAGGTTTTTGATGATTCCGAAGTTGGGAAAACCGACACCGGAAAGTTCGCGCCCCGTCAGGATCCCGCCGGATTTTCATCTCCCGGGACAGCTATAATGGCCGCCCTATGCCGCCGCCTGACCGCTCCCTGCTGAAAACCGGGATCCGGAGGGGTCTCCGGACCTCCTGGGTCCTGATCCGGGTCATCCTCCCGACCTACATCGTCGTCGACCTCCTCAAGTCCACCCCCGTGATCCCGGCCCTGGGGCGAGCCTTCGGCCCCATGATGCACCCTCTGGGGCTGCCGGGCGAGGCGGCGATGGCGCTCGTCCTGGGGTGCCTGGTGAATCTCTACGCCGCCGTCGGGATCCTGGCGGCCCTTGGATTGACCCCGGGACAGGTGGCGGTCTCGGGCCTGATGCTGGGCATCGCCCACACGCTGATCATCGAGGCGGCGGTGCTGAGGAGCATCGGGACCCGATATCTTCTGCTCACGTTTTACCGCCTCGTGGTGGCGCTGCTGGTGGGATTCGCGGCCGCCCCCTTCTTCTCGTGAGGAGGACGCCCTGGAGATCCTGAGCGCCCTTCTCGCGTCCCTCGGCCACGGGGCCTGGTTCTGCCTGAAGCTCCTGGTCATCCTGGTTCCGTTGCTGGTGGCGTACCACGTGGCCACCGCCTCGGGTCTGCTCACCGGGGAATCCCCCCGGGCCCGGGGAATGCTGGAGAAGATGGGCCTCTCCCCCGCCTGCGGAGCGCCGCTGATGGCGGGTCTCTTCCTGGGGATTGCCTACGGGGCGGGGTTCCTGATCCCCGCCGCCCGGGAGGGGAAGCTCACGCGCGGCGAGATTCTCCGGCTCTGCCTGTTCCTCTGCACCTGTCACGCGGTGGACACACTGCTGTTCGTCCTGGTGACCTCCCACCAGGGACTCCTGGTGGCCGCCCGGCTCTTCGTGACGCTGGTGGTCATCCGCCTCCTCCTGGCCATCTTCATGGTCCGCCTCGCGAGGCGCTTCGTCGTCCCGCACCTCGAGCCCGAGGGCGCCGCCTGACTCAAAGCCGATAAGCCCCGCGGGTCCTGCCGCCGAAGCCCGGAGGACCGCTCCCCTGACGGGGCCGTACGGAAGTGAGCGGGCACCCGCGGTTCCCAGCGGGTCGCGAACGGAGCCGAGGGGAGGGCGAGAAGCGCGCGGACCCGTGCCCCGGAACGGGGAGCGGGCCCCGGGCTGCCCATCCACGAGCGCCCGTCGATAGTGCGCGGCGCGGATTGCGCCGGGCGCGGTTCGGGGCTACGATGGATGCTCTTTTTCGGGAGACTCCCGCATGAATATCATCGATTCAACGCCCGACTTCGTCTCCGGCGTCTACAAGCGCATGTCCGACCGCCTCGCCGAAGTCCGGCACCGCCTCAACCGCCCCATGAGCTTCGCCGAGAAGGTCATCCTCTCCCATCTTGACGACCCCCGCGGCCAGGAGCTCCGCCCCGGCGAGAGCTATCTCATGCTCCGTCCCGACCGCGTCGCCATGCAGGACGCCACCGCCCAGATGGCTCTCCTTCAGTTCATGCTGGCCGGCCGGAAGGGTGTCTCCGTTCCGACGACCGTTCACTGCGACCACCTGATCCGCGCCCGCGAGGGGGCCGCCCCCGATCTGGACGTGGCCAACCGTGAGAACCGGGAGGTCTACGACTTCCTGAAATCGGTCTCCAATAAATACGGCATCGGCTTCTGGAAGCCCGGGGCCGGGATCATCCACCAGGTGATCCTGGAGAACTACGCCTTCCCAGGAGGGCTCCTCATCGGCACCGACTCCCACACGCCGAATGCCGGCGGACTGGGAATGCTCTCCTGCGGCGTGGGGGGCGCCGACGCGGTGGACGTGATGGCCGGTTTCCCCTGGGAAGTCCTCTATCCCCGGATCATCGGCGTGCACCTCACCGGCGCGCTCAGCGGCTGGACCGCGCCCAAGGACGTCATCCTCTACCTCTGCGGCCTCCTCACCACCGAGGGCGGTACGAACCGGGTCATCGAGTACTTCGGCCCCGGCACCAGCTCCATCAGCTGCACCGGCAAGGCCACCATCACCAACATGGGGGCGGAGCTGGGGGCCACCGGCTCCCTCTTCCCCTTCGACGATCGGATGGAGGCCTACCTGGGCGGCACGGACCGGGGAAAGCTGGCGGACCTGGCCAGGCAGAACGCGCCGATGCTGCGGCCGGACCGGGAGGTGGAGAAGCACCCGGAGAAGTTCTTCGAGCGGGTCGTGGAGATCAACCTCTCGAAGCTGGAGCCGCACCTGGTGGGGCCCCACCGCCCCGACCTGGCCCGGCCCCTCTCGAAGGTGAAGGAGGCGGTGAAGAAGGAGGGATACCCGGAGATCCTCTCCGCGGCGCTGGTGGGCTCATGCACCAACTCCTCGTATGAGGACATCGAGCGCGCGGCGGACGTGGCGAGGCAGGCCATCGCCCATCACGCGAAGGCCCCCGTCCCGCTGCTGATCACCCCCGGCTCCGAGCAGATCCGGGCCACCATCGAGCGGGACGGCCAGATGGCGATCCTCCAGTCGGTGGGGGCGAAGGTCCTGGCCAACGCCTGCGGTCCCTGCATCGGTCAGTGGCAGCGGGACGACATGGCCGGCAAGTCGAAGGAGCAGCGGAAGAATGCCATCATCACCTCCTTCAACCGGAACTTCCCGAAGCGCAACGACGGCATGGCCGAGACCCTGGCCTTCATCGCGAGTCCCGAGATCGTCATGGCCTACTCCCTCTCGGGACGCCTCGACTTCAACCCCCTCACCGATGAAATTCCCGGCCCGGGCGGAAAATCCTGGAAGCTCGTCCCGCCGAAGCCGGCGCCCGATCTCCCCGCGAAGGGATTCGTGAAGGACGAAGGGGGCTACCTGGCCCCGGCAGCCGACGGATCCGGGGTCCAGGTCAGCATCGCCCCGGCCAGCGAGCGGCTGCAGGCGCTCTCCCCCTTCCCGGCCTGGGACGGACGGGACTTCCTCGACCTCCCGGTCATCCTCAAGGCGAAAGGGGCCTGCACCACCGACCACATCTCTCCGGCGGGGCCCTGGCTGAGGTATCGCGGCCATCTGGACAAGATCAGCGACAATCTGTTCAACGGCGCCATCAATGCCTTCACCGGCGAGGCCGGCACCGGCCTCCACCCCGGGAGCGGCGAGAAGGCGCCCCTTTCCGCCATCGCCCGGGCGCTGAAGGCGTCAGGGAAGCGCTGGGTGGCCGTCGGGGACTCGAACTACGGCGAGGGGAGCAGCCGGGAGCATGCCGCCATGTCGCCGCGGTTCCTGGGGGCGGCGGCCATCATCGTCGGCTCCTTCGCCCGGATCCACGAGTCGAACCTCAAGAAGCAGGGGGTGCTTCCCCTCACCTTCGGCGACCCGTCCGTTTACGACCGGATCCAGCCGGGCGACACGGTGAGCCTTCTCTCCCTGAAGGACCTGGCGCCGGGAAAGGCGGTGCAGGCGAAGATCCGCCACGCCGCCGGCGGCGAGGAGACTGTCGGCCTGAAGCACACCCTCAACGCCGAGCAGATCGAGTGGTTCAGGGCCGGCTCGGCGCTGAACCTGCTGAGGACAAAGGATCGAGGGTAAGAACCGTCGTTTCTCACTCCCGGGTGCGTGTCGCGCGGCTGCCCCTCCATGCCTCGCCGGGCCCCGGGCCCGCACTCGCGCCCCGGACAGCCCGACGACACCCCTTCCCCACAATGACCGGTTGACTCCGGTTTGCACAGGGCAGTAAGGTATCCCATTGCCTTGTAGCTCCTTCCGCATCCGACAAAAGGCAGAGTGGCGACCCATGCAGATCCGTTTTCCGGCAATCCTGGCCGTCCTGCTTCTCGCCGTGGCCACTTCCGCCTTTGCCGATCTCTGGTACGAGAACTACCAGAAGGGGGAGGACGCTCTCAGGTCGAAGAACTGGACCGAGGCCATCGCCCAACTCACCCAGGCCCTCGAGAAGAAGGGCGATCCGGGCGTCGGAGTCCGGACCTACGGGATGAACTTCATCAACTATCACCCTTACCTGAAGCTCGGGATCGCCTACCTGAACCTGGGCCAGGCCGACGCGGCCCTGCAGGCTTTCGACACCGAGGAGAAGCTGGGCGCCATCACCCGCTCCCCCAGGGACATGAAAGAGCTTGCCACCTTCAGGGAGCAGGCGCGTTCGGCCCAGGGCGCCCGCAAGGCCGGGGAACAGAAGAAAGTCGCCGACCTGGTCGCGAAGGGGATCGACGACGCCCGGGCCCTGGAAGAGAAGGGGGATCTCGAGGGCGCCATGGCGGCCCTTGGCAAAGCGATCTCCGTGGACGGGACCAATCCCGCCGTGACCTCCGCGATGAAGCGCCTGCAGGACAAGATCGCCGCGGCCCAGAACACGCGGAGCATCCAGGACCAGTCCGCCGGATACCTGCGGGAAGGGCGGTCCCTCCTGGCCGCGGGGAAATACCAGGAGGCGTCCTCCACCCTGATCCAGGCCCTCTCGCTGAAGCCTGACGACGCGGAGATGAAGGGTCTACTGGAAGAGTCCCAGGCCAGGCTGAAGGCGCAAATCCAGGCCACCCAGGACCAGGTTTCGCGGCGCAAGCTGGTGGCCGACGGCCTCGTGGAGTCCGCCGGCCTGGAAAAGGCGGGCCAGCTCGAGCAGGCGCTGCAGCGGCTGCAATTGGTGCTGGCGGTGGAGCCGGAGAACCGCCAGGCCCTCGGGATGCAGGCCCGGCTCGCGAAGGCCCAGGCCGACGCCGAGGGGAAGGCCTCCTTGGAGACGCAGGTGGCGGCGTTGCTCCAGGAAGGCGAAACGCTGTTCAAGGAAAAGGCCCTGGATCGCTCGCTGACCGTTTTCCTGCGCGCGCTGGCCCTGGATCCGCAGAACACGGCCGCGCAGTCCTTCGTCACCAGAGTGTCCGTCGAGATCAGCCGGTCCCTTCTGGGAGAAAGCACCGCGCCCAGGATCACGCTCAACGATTTCCGGAATGGAAAGGACCGGGCGGGGATCCCGCGGCAGATGGTCTCCTCGCCGGATTTCGTCCTTTCGGGAACCGTCTTCCACACTCAGCCGGTCACGGTGACGTTTCTGGACGGAAAGGACCGAGTCGTCCAGGAGGCCGCCCTGGACCGGATCAAGTTCGGAAACTTCTACCTCAATCCCTTCCAGCAGACCTTCCGACTCGACCCCGGCGAGACGACCTTGAAAGTCCTGGTCCGCGATCCCGCCGGCCTCAGCGCCCGGGAGGAGTACCGCGTCGACTATTCGCGTCCGCTGACCCAGTCACCCTGGTTCTACTCGGGGCTCGCCCTCCTTGCGCTTTCCGCCGCGGGAGGCTTCGTGGGCTACCGGGTGCGGCGCCGGCGGCTTCTCCTCAAGCGGCGCTTCAATCCCTATGTCGCCGGCGCCCCGGTCCTGGACGCCGAGATGTTCCTGGGCCGCGAAGGCCTCCTCTCCAGGATCCTCCAGACGATCCACAACAACAGCATCCTGCTTTACGGGGAGCGCCGGATCGGCAAGACTTCGCTTCAGCACCATCTCAAGAAGCGCCTCCTGCAGATCAAGGACCCCGATTTCGATTTCTACCCCGTCTATATCGACCTGCAGGGAACGCCCCAGGAGCGCTTCTTCGCCACCCTGGCCGAGGATATCTTCCACGACCTGCGACCGATTCTCGACTCCTCCAGCGCCTCGAGGGGCAATCCCGCGGATGCCGGCTATGACTACTCTTCCTTCGTCCGGGACACCCACGATGTCCTCAAGATCCTCCGGAAGCAGAGCCAGAAGAAGGTCAAGCTTGTCCTGCTCATCGACGAGGTGGACGAGTTGAACAACTACGATCCCCGCATCAACCAGAGACTCCGAAGCCTCTTCATGAAGAGCTTCGCCGAGGACCTGGTGGCGGTGGTTTCCGGGGTGGCCATCAAGAAGCACTGGGCCAGCGAGGGGAGCCCCTGGTACAACTTCTTCGAGGAGATCGAGGTCAAGCCCTTTGCCCGGAAGGACGCCGAGGACCTGATCGAGCGCCCCATCCGGGGAATATTCAAGCTGGAACAGGGGGCGGTGGATCGCATCATCGAGCACACGAACTGCAAGCCCTACCTGATCCAGAAGCTCTGCGTCGCGCTTGTCAATCGCATGCACGATCAGAGGCGCAGCCGGATCACGGTGGCCGACGTGGACGCCATCGGGCGCCCCCTCGAAGGATAGGCAATCA
>Ga0210377_10005827_pt1 | contig 10067 bp, 13 predicted proteins | sample PLM4_65_b1redo_FD_155480 | JGI IMG/M metagenome (GOLD analysis project Ga0210377, IMG submission 155480) | Groundwater sediment microbial communities from an aquifer in East River, Colorado, USA - PLM4_65_b1 redo | ecosystem: Environmental > Terrestrial > Soil > Riparian zone | place: USA: East...
CGCAAGATGCCCTCTACTGGTGGGCATCTTACCCGCTGGCGTTTTACAGCTACGAGTCCCTTACATGGGGCGCGTTGAAGATCAGATTTGCCGGATACGATCAACCTAGCAATGCAAACAAAGTTCCGGGCATTCTAAAGATGTGGCAGTTCACGGGGGATAGGATCATTCTGCCCGGTTGCAACAAGCGCATGGATGTGAATGTCTATTATGGCACGCTGGATGAATTGAAAGCGTTTGCCAATGAAAAACCAACGAATGACCTGCCGGTTGCCGACGTGCTTTTATCTGAACGTGAATACTACACTGGTGCAGTCGAAAGGAAGATACAGATTGAAACCCCTCACGGCAAAACCGTTTACAACCTAACCATCATTGAAATAGCTGAGGTCGAAAAATTCTTTGTTTCCCCCATGCCGCCAGACCGTGATTATGTGCCGGAAGCCCTTGAAAAATACAACCTGCATTTTGCGGTAAATTGTGATGCGTGGACCTCTCCGCCGCTTGTGCCAGCCGGCCATAATGTCAGTGAAGGGCGTCCATACGGCCCCACAAATAAAACAGAGACCTTCTGGATCAGCAAGGATAATGTTTTTTCGGTCACTAGGCCGCTGGTGGAGTGGAATGCCGCATCTGTGCAGAACCGATTGATAATTGACGGTGAGATTCCCTACATCGACAAATCATTATCTGACATCCGCGCACGCACGGCGATTGGGTGGGATAAAGAGCAAACGCGCATGTATCTGCTTACGGTGGATGGCGGAGATCACTGGTCAAACGATGGATTAAATTTTCCTGACACTGCCAAAATCCTGCTTGACCTGGGATGCTACTATGCGTTTAATTTTGATGGCGGAGCATCCACGGCAAAGGCAGTAAATGATGCTGGTGTCACAACCATCATTGGAGAGACATCCGGGGCGGAAAGCAAGGCGACGAATCCCTACTACCCGTATGACAAACCGCTTGAGCGGGTGGTGAATATTTTTGGTGTGAGAATGAAAAGCGGAGCTACCACCATACCCCCCGAAGGAGAAAACATGAATTACATCGTTGATTTTGATACAGACATAAGACCTACCGACTCAATGTATAACACCGGCGTCCGCCGGATCACAAAAGGCACACAATTTTTCAGCGAGACCACCAGCGTCCATTACAACCTATTGAAACCTGCCGACTTCGGAGTCGTCTTTGTGAAATATCAAGACGGATGGATTCCGAAAAGCTACAAAGGCGTGGCGTACCTGCGCGAAATTGAAACCATCCCGGATCCTCAACCTGCCACCGGTCCAAAGAAAATCATCTATGAAGATAATGATGGATCGGTTTATGAAGCCACCACGTTTACAAAGATAAAATGAAAAAAATTACGATCATCTTACATGATGGCTCTGAGTATCAACATATCCCGGCACTGGTGCGTCCGGGTAGATTGTGGTTTATTTTGCCTGACGATATGCGGACACCCCCACGCGTGCGTCCTGCTGTGCCAATGACCTGTCAGATGCGTCCTGAAATACGGATTCCTTTTACAAGCCGGCTGCAATTTGACATACGCGCCCTGAACGACAGCGGCAACAAGGATCGTGACGACGCGGCATTTCAGGAATACCGGGACACCTGGAACACATCAAAACTACGAGACCACTACAATGCCGTTTTAGATGTGGGTGATAAGACTGACCTCGCCGCGCTTGAATGCCACATCCAGTTTGCCGGCAATGTTGTATGGGCGGAACCTGAAATTTCGGATGGAACAATGGGGATAACCAAGGGTGTGCCTGTCATCAAGATACACACCATCCACCCGGACGTTCTGCATCCGGAATACAACGACCAGACTCACCCATGGTTTATCCACCACCAGAGCATCATTCGTCCGAATCTGTTTGGTGACTTCCAGATGCGCAACCCATTTATTCAAATGGGCGGCAAGAACAGAAAACCATACCGACCTTGCTTCACAAAGCTAATAAGTCCTGTGCCTCTCTACATGAGACAGGACGAAGTAAAAGAGATATTTGCAAACGAACCCATCCCATCCCCCTATAATCCCCCCTGGGATTATTTAACATAAGTCATGGCTAAAAAAAACAACGGACAATTATTCAAACTGCTTTTCGAGAACCTGCTTGACGGGTTTGCCCACTGTCACGCGATATTCGACTCGGACGGCGCGTTGGTAGACTGGGAATATGCGCTTGTCAACCCGGCTTTTGAAACGCTGACAGGGCTGGGGGATGTGACAGGAAAAAAAGTGTCAAAGGTTATTCCTAATTTGTTGACTGCGAATCCACACCTGTTTCTCGCCTATGGCCGCGTTGCAAAGGGAGGAGAGCGTGAACGATTCGAGGAATATCTTTCACCACTCGATATGTGGTTTGATGTCAGTGTTTTTTGTGTAGATAAGGGCACGTTTACAGTTGTGTTCCAAAACATCACAAAACAAAAAAATGCCATGAGGGAGTTGTCTAATGCCAACGATCAAACAATTACCGCATGGGCAAATGCGCTGGCCTGGCGCAACCGTGAGACCAGCGACCATACAGTACGGGTCTGCGTGCTTGCCGTGAAATTTGCGGAGGCGATTGGCATGACCAACGAGGCGCTAATGAACATACGCCGGGGGGCGCTTCTGCATGACATTGGCAAAATTGGAATCCCTGACAGAATTCTTCTCAAGGAAACCAGCCTGACATCTGATGAGTTCGCAGAGATGAAATATCATTCGCAGTATGCCTACGACGTGCTCAACGCCGTTGAATACCTGCGTCCTGCCATTGACATACCCTACTCTCACCATGAGCGATGGGATGGATCGGGATACCCTCAGGGACTGGCAGGAAAAGAAATACCACTTGCGGCGCGGTTGTTTGCCATTGTGGATGTCTACGACGCACTGCGCTCAGACAGACCCTACCGTAAATCAATGCCTAAAGGTGTCGTATTGGATCACATCCGAAAGATGTCAGGGAAAGATTTTGATCCAATGCTGGTGGATGTGTTCATGATGATGATGGATCACCAGCACCAGGAGGATGATTATGGATAGCACAATAGCCCTCATTCTTAACATCATTACCGCCATTATCAACGTGGTTGCTTTATTTCTAAACATCCGAGAGACTCGATCTAGGGCAGACAACACCGAGGCACAAACGGAGGAAATTTATCAGGCATTGTCGAAGAAAGCCGCTGAGGAAAATCTGGTCTTGTTCACTCAGATACAATTGGAGCGGAAGCAGTTCAAAAAGGAGCTACAAGAGGAGATTGAGAATAAGACAAAAGAACATGCCGGCGCGATAAGCAGGATCAATGCTGACATGGTTGCAAAGGATAAGAAGGATGAAGCCGACAAGCAGTTTTTGCAAGAGTCGCTTTCAGCGGAGCGGACAAGGAGCATTGCCAAGGAGAAAGAAGCGGATCGATATCGGGAAGCCTTCGTTGAAAACATCACCAAGGCGGCGGATACACAGGTAAAGATGACAAGTCTGCAACAGCAATTGGACAGTGCAAACGCAAAACTTAAGCAACACTCCAGCCTGATCGGAGAGATTGAAAAGAAAACAGGGCAATTGCCCAGTAGAGGTGATTTGTCACAAAAGGAAAAGCAAGCATAGGAATCATCAGGCACCTGCCTGTTTGAGATAAACATAAGGAGTATTGAAATGAAAAAGAAAATTTTAGTTTGGATCGTGTTCGTCTTAGCCATGTTGTTCGTTGTGCCGACAGTGTTTGCTCAAGGTGCGGAGCCTCCAATTGAATTGCCTCCGATCACGGTTTCATCGCTGGCATTGAATGTGGCGGCACTGATAGCATTGGCACTGGATTATTTCCCCGGTCTAGCCGCATGGTATGACGCTCGAAGCGTTGCCGATAAAAGAAAGATCGCGGTTGTAATTGCAATTGTAATTGTCAGCACTGTCCTCGGGCTTACCTGTGCGAAAGTGGTAACTTCAAATCTGGTTTGCACCACCGCCGGTGTATGGGATGTGGTGACAAATATTGTTCTGGCGTTCATTACTGGTCAAGGTATTCATGCCGGCACAAAACCCACGCCGGCATTCAAGACGCGGATTCTGAAAATCCAGCCTATGAAAGGAAAGTAGCCATAGCCTGATTTTAGTCAGGTATCTATAAAAAAAAAGCCCCCACGCATCATGCGTGGGGGCTTTTGGTTACGGTGGGGGAGGGGGGTCGCGTGGAATGAAAAACCACAGGATCACCGTGATGGCGATCGAAGATCAAAGCATGAAACCATAGGATCATCCAAAAGAGGGACATCTATACCATCATCTTTTATTTGTTGAATACTTTATCATGGCCTTTGTCCAACTCGTCATCGCTTAGATGGGCGTAAGTAGGATTTGTGGGGGAGAAGTTATAATCGGCTTCTCCAGATACTAAATCCATGCTTTCGATAAATATAACTATCACAAACATAATTTTTTATTCTTTGTGCTCAAAATCAGAATCCAAACGGTTTGCATGTTCAGAACAAAAAAATTCATCATCTGTGACGAGACCAATTTCTTTTAAATCTTCCAGAGTAGCATCAACCTTTTCAATGGTGAGTGCTTCCCCGTGCCAGCCAACGCTTCGTAAATATTCTACAATAGCGTTTTCGTCCGCCACACCAGCCTGACGGACAAGACCAAGCAAGACTGATTTCTGATAGGGTGTGACTTTAATTACCATTTCGAGACCTTTCTGCCCTGAGCGGGCTAACGGTTTGTTGGGCGTTGTTTTAGCCAAGCAAGACAACTTTATATTTTGGGTCATCTTCTATGTTTTCAGCAGGGAAACCATCTGCGACGTGATAATCACCAGAAAGTAAAATCATTGTTTCAATTCTCACTTCATCAACAGATGGACACGCTTCGCTATCGTATCCATTTGCCGCACAACAAACTTCCATATCTTCTGGCAACTTGCTCAATTGCTCAATTAGTTCTTTGACCTTCATGCTATCTCCATCGGGAAACGCCCAACGGCTTGCGCTACCTGCGTGTGGCGAGAAAAATGCCAGATAGCGCAACCAGATTCATAGTGTAGAAAAATGCTTGCCGAGGCGCAACCTGCCACACGTCAGGTGCGCGCTGTGTTAGCCCGCGTTATTCTTCGGCTGCCAACTCACGACATTCGGCGGCGTGTGCAAGGCAAGTTTCGTAATCACACACAACCGTATCATCGCCAGCCAGGACAGCTTCTGCGGCGACTTCCCAATTTTGCGCGGCCTCTTCGAGTGCGGCGCTGTGATCGTGTACATCGTTTGACATGGTATTCTCCATTTGCCATTTGAACAGCCAAAGCGGGCTAACTATTGTTTGAGCCGCCATTTCGCGGCATATCTCCGCTTGATCCTTGCTTGCAAGGATTCGCATCTTGGCCGCGATCTCTTTGACCTTGGCACGTGCCGCGATCAGGTTGCGTGCATCGATCCGCGCCTGCATCTGTGCATAGCGCAATTCAGACTTGAGGTGTTTCATCTGCATGTATGGAGTTGGTTGTTTATTCATGTGGCTTCCCTGACTTGATCCCCACCAGAATCGTCGGCGGAGTTGGTAGTTCAATCCCCACAGGTCGCCACAGGTGAAGTGTATGCGGGTGCATGTTTATATAATCCGACTTGCGTGGATGCAACTGCATGACCACATCTTCATCATCCCAAAAGTAGGACTTCATCTCACACATTTCATCCCAATATGGGGTAAGGATTTCGTTGCCCTTTTCTGCATGGATACTAACATGCCCCCAGCCATATCCATCACTGGCGATCACCAATAAATGTCTTTTGCGATTCTCTGCCGGCGGGAAGTGGAAGGCACCTTTGTTACCTAGTGTGGATGTGGATGCTAGTTTTCCATAGACAATACGATATAGTTCAGGGACATGAAACATAAGATCACCTCATTACTTCAAACTAAATTGGCTGCGTTCATTTGGGGGTATCCAACCTACACCAATCAGGTCAATTGCGTCTGCTTCTTCGGGTAGGGAAAGAATTGTATTCCCTTGTTTGATGATGGTTTTCTTGCGGACATAGGTTAGAACATCTGGCAGAAAGCCGGACCATGTGTGTGATGTGTCGTGATCCCAAAATTCAAATTTACGATTAGTGACATAGCGATGGGAAAAAAGTTCCGGTCCTGTACGAATCACGTCCTGCACTCCCCAGGTGATTTCATTGACAATAAAGAACTCGACACAAAATTCATTGAGTTGGCCCGCGCCTACAACGGCACGTTTCTTTAGGCGCGGGCCATCCTTCTTATCCAAAGCCTGACGCAATTTTCCATCATACTCCAGATCAGAAAGCAGCTTGTCAAGATGGGTCTCAAAGACATGTTGAGGTCTTCCAAATTCGGCGCGTGGCCGGCCCTCTTTTTGGATGAGCATAAATTCGATGTCATGGACTTCCTGCTTATCCCATCGCTTCAAACTCCCAACCAGTTCCAGGCGGATGCAGACAGGTTTCAGATATTCACAAAATTTATCTGCTATTTTTTTTGCATCCATAATGTTCATAACTTTTTTCCTTTCTTTGTCGCCAGTTTTTTGACTTCCATGTAGCGTGAATAAGTGACAGGTTTATAACCCATCGCCCGCATGTGAGTCTGTATGATTTCCGACAAAATGGCCTTGTCATAGATAGACACAACTGATCGACGGCGCGAAAAATAAAACCATTGTTTTTGGCGGGGTGTTATTTTTTTGAAATAAAGATCACATGCGCGTGCGAATTTTTTACTGGGTAAAGTTGATCCTGATTGCACGCTGGCAACATAACGCCACCCCCATGAATGACCATTATTGAGGCCGGCCAACTTTGATAATTGGCTGGCAATTTCCTCATAAGCCTGGACTTTTCCACCAACGGATAGACGTGCCACCATTTGGCGCAGGTTGGCGGAAAGCCAAGTTTCGATCATTGTATCAGGGAGGTCACTATTGCTTTTTCGGACATATTTCTGACATGCCTGATGGGTATTGTGGCGAAAAAAACCGGATCTTTCGGACACAGATAGATTTGGTTTTACACTATTATGGGTTGTCATGGCTTACCCCTCTTGATGCCACATATCTGACCATGCCAAAATATTTTATTGATGTGAAGCCGTTCACATCATCACCCACCACATAAGGTCTCTCCCCCAATTCGACTCCACCGACGATTTCACAGGTAATGTAGGGGCAGGCGTAGACGTACAGGATGTTGGCAGTCACGGTGACTTGAACGGGATACTGCTCACCCACGCAGGATGTAAGTGACAGGATTGTAAATACTGCAATGACAATTTGTTTCATGTTTGCTCCTTTAATTTATTCCTTTGCTATCTTCACACCCTCATCATATGCTTTGCGGAGTCGAATGAAGTCATCAGGATTTCCGCCTGCTTCTGGATGATGAATTTTTGCAAGGGCACGATAGGCATTCCGAATATCTGATTTTGTGGCGTTTGAATCAACCCCCAACACTGCATACCATACATCCTTCCCACCTCCTAGTAGAAGTACAGTGTCGTCCGGGGCTGCGATAAAACCTGCGAAGATGCTGTTGAATTGTTCATTAAAGGATGTCTCGCTCATTTCCACCCCATACAATTCAAGAGCGCGATAGAGGTAGTCGATCTGGAGACCAATTGCCCGCAGATTATCGATTGAGTTTTCCCAGTGGGTGCATTCGCGCACATACCGGACGCCGGCGCGGTCAAAGACAACCTTCACTCCCCCACCCATCACGTCCTGATCTATTCGGAGCGACGTTGCGCCAATGCGTACCATGATGCGTTGCAGGTCTTTGATGGTCGTTTGCTGTGTTGCTTCAAACCTTCGTGACGTTTTAGATCTTGCCATGAGTTTACTCCTTTTGGTTGGTTTCCTTACAGGCGGAGCCAAGTCGCCTGTAAGGAAACACTAGGGAAAATCACTTCTTCTTCTTCTTCTTCTTCTTCTCAGGCAGCCATTGGAAGATCATTTGTGGGTGCCACTGATGAAGCAGAAGTGGAATTGTGTTTGATAACTGCCTTGACCCTTTCCGCCAGCGGCGCATATTGACCACCACCGCCCACTCCCCACATTGTGCGGACAATTGCGGAAACGCTCATGGGTCGGGCGTGTAATTCCAATATCTTGATCTCCTCCTCCGCCAGCCTGCGGGCTTCGTCAACATGCAAGGCATTTGTGTCAGTGAGGGTGGCTTGAGTCGGTGTCTCGATCTGTTTGGGTTCGATAATGACACCATCCATCCAGAGCGGCGGCGGCGTGGGCTGTGCTGTATGCCGACCAAGATACGTCCGTATATCATCGTCGGTTGGATCAAAGCCACCACCCACCACAAGATCACCTATGCGGGCCATGAAATGACCCACCTGCAAAAGTGTTGCACCTGTTGTTCCAAGGAAGGCACTTGATTGACTCGCGTCACTGAGTTGAAATGCTACCAGTGTGCAATTGCGGCGAAAACGCAGGTCAACGCTTTTTGCCGTGGGATCCTGGAGCGCGGCGGTGAATTGAATACCAAATTTTGCACCCTCGCTTGCAATCAGGGACATGTAACGCCATAACTCGCGTGTGCGGGTCGCGCCGTCCCGCTGTGTTTCCTCGAACGTGTAAATATCCTCTGCGAGGTTTCCAAGTTCGTCAACCAGAAGATCAATAAACGGACTCGGTGGAGTTCCACCCGGCCACGTCGCCCATGAATGGGAAGCCCCACCAAGAATTTCCTTGCGTTCCTTCAACTCACGGTAGACGCTGGCGAGGCAATCAATAATGTCACTGGCTTTTTGAAGTTCAACGGAGATGTAGTTTGGATGATCTGCGAAGACTCCAAAGCCACTGTTTGAAAAGCCCAGGTTGATGACCTGATACCCCTGTGTCAATGATGCCGTGGTTTGGGTGCGGAGCATGGATGTCTTGCCCATGCGTGTTTTGCCGCTGGTCAGAAAATGTGGCGATTCACCTTCGGTTGTGATCAGTCCATGCAGTCCAAAACCCAGCGGGCGATTCCTACCCTGCCAGCGGTCAAAGAATTCCCACGGAGGAAGAGGCAGATTGAGTGCCTTTGACCAGTCCTCAGGTTGCTGTAAATCTGTATCTTCTTTTACGTCATCAAGGAATTTCATACTCTGCACATCTGTCAAAGGCTTCGGGAGTCGCACATGAATGATCCTCTGCACCTGGATGACCTGCTCACGTTCTTTGGAAACATCTACACGCTCCGCAGTGAGTGGAGGCTGTGCCGGCTGATACTGGAATCCCTTGAATTTTTTCTCAAGCATATGAATGGCAAGCTGTGTCATGATGCCGGTATCTTTGGCAGTGACTCCATTGGGGTTTACATCCAAATCTTCATAGACACCCTCGACGGTATCGAACAGAGGAATCGTCTTTCCCATCTCGTCCCGCTTTAAGGGTTGGCGACGCCGGCCACGCGCCCATTGGAGTCCAGCGAATGCGCCGGCTAATAATAAGCAAAGTGAAAGAATGGGAAAGAACACCGCTTTGAAATTATTATTGATTGCCCTGCGCTTAGCTGCGTCATCATCAATCGCCACCTGAACAAGGAAGGCATGTTGCTCTGCCGTTGCGGTTGTGTTTGGGGTTGCTGTATAGCTCATCACAGTGGCAGTTGACGCCGCTGACTGTGTGGCAACCGCTGCCGTGGTGGTTGCATATCCATACATCTTCTGAATTTCCAGGTCCGCCGCCGCCTGAGTCATGGCAACAAAGGGTGCTTGCTGAGTCGCAATGTAAGAGTACGCGGTGGCGGTTATTTGTGAGTTGTAGAAAGCCTCTGCAAGCCTATTCGCCTCTGAGGTAAGATCGGCATTGCGGGCGTTCTGGTTAGCCTCGTATGCAGCCACGTTTGGATCAATCGGCTCCCCGTTGACCGTAACCAATGGAGTTGCAGACCCACAGGCCGACAGGATGATGGCCGTAAAAGAGACGATTAGAATTATATTTTTCATAGGGTGTATCCTTAAAAATAGATACTTAGAGTAAACCAATTGAAACAAACAGAATGTACAGAAGCCACAAGTAGATCCCCATATCGAACA
>Ga0210377_10005828_pt1 | contig 10065 bp, 5 predicted proteins | sample PLM4_65_b1redo_FD_155480 | JGI IMG/M metagenome (GOLD analysis project Ga0210377, IMG submission 155480) | Groundwater sediment microbial communities from an aquifer in East River, Colorado, USA - PLM4_65_b1 redo | ecosystem: Environmental > Terrestrial > Soil > Riparian zone | place: USA: East...
CGTGCACCACAGGAGCGTCGGCGAGGAATAAAGCAGAGAGGTCGCCTCGTCCTGCACAAAAAGGGCAAGGACCACGATCGCGGTGAATCCGCTCGCGATTCCCATGAGCTGCAGCATGGAAACGTCCTTGGCGGTATAGCCACGCCGCGCCGCACTGCCCGCACTGCCCCCCGGGAGGGCCATGATTTCGCTCACGCGTTTGACCAGCGCAAGACTGAGAAAGAGGAAGCTCGAAAAGCCCAGCAGCCAAAGCGAAACGGGATGGCCCGTAGCCTCGCCGCCCGCGAATAGACGCAACGTGTAGAGCCCGGCAAGAACAAAAATATCGACCAGCGGAAACTCCTTGAGCCACAGCGAATAGGAAAGCGACATCGCGGCATAGAGCGCAACCAGTCCGATCACACCGCTTTGCGCGGCAAAAAACACGCCCGCCGTCAAGAGAACCGCCGCCAGGGCAAGTCCGAAAGGCATGGACACCATGCCGCTCGCGAAGGGCCGGTGCCGTTTACGGGCGTGCAGCCGGTCGGCCTTAAGATCGGAAAAATCATTGACGATATAGATGCATGACGCGGTGGCGCAAAACGCCGCAAAGGTCCAGCCGGCGCTGATCCATGCCGATGCGTCGTCCAACGCGTGCGCCGTCGCGACCGGCACCAGCACCAGCAGATTTTTCACCCATTGATGGGGACGCAAGGCTCGCAACACCGCACGTGCTTGCGCACGCGCTTCGTGCAGGTGGCGTTCGACCGGCGTCGTTGCCGCCGCTTTCGCCGCAACCGAACGGCTCGCATTCACGATGACGGCGCTCTTGGCGCGGCGCCAGACCTCAAGGTCGCTGCGGTCGTTTCCAGCGTACACGAAGCCTTTCTCTCCGAAGAGTTCGATCAGGACTTCTGCCTTTCGCTCCCCCTTGAGATTTTGGACTCCGTCCGAAGCGAGCACGAAATCGAAGAGCTCCAAATGGGCGTTGACGGCGTCGGCTGTTCTTCGATCGGCGGCAGTTACCAGGATGAGTTTCCGGCCGCGTTGTCTCTCGCTTTGGAGATATTCGAGGAGGTCTTGATTGTAGGGGAGCGAGGGGGCATGGACCGGTTCGATTTCGGCGACCTCGCGCTTCATGGCAGCGCGGCCTTTCGTCAAAAGCGTGAAGACCGCGCGCCACATGCGCCATCTTTGCATGCCCATAAAGAGGCTATCGACGAGCGTGTCCGAACGAACGAGGGTGCCATCCAGATCGACACACAAGGGAAGCAGATCCGCCTCTTCGGCGAGATTCTCTGCTGTCGCGCGATTACTTGCCCGTGTCATGGCCGGCATAGCCGCCGTTTCCCTCAAATTTTGTGCCAGCGCAATTTGCCAAAGTGATCGCGCAGCTAATCAAGAAAATCCCGTCAGGACTCAGGAAGCATCGCGCATCGATTGTGCTACAACATCGTATACCCCTCAAAGAAGTAGACCAACACCAAAAGGTTTCCCACAAGATGAGCGGAATTTGGTGAATGGATCGAGAAGCAATCTTGCGTGCCAGGGTTACGGCTTCTTTGCACCGAACCCATAGTAGAATTGCTTAGCGGTTCTGAACAATCCGGAATCCGCCGGGATGAGCGTACGCACGATATGTTCGCTATTGGTGGTTACCTTCTTCAAGGTGGAACCGATGGGATCGCGAATGAAATAGTGCAAGAAATAATAGCTCAACTCGGAACTCGATTTTGCCCCGCCATTGTCGCCATATTTTGCAACGTAGGGCGAAAAGTCCGGATAGAGGCTATCCCCCCCGTGGAGAGTCGTTTTCATGAAATTTCCGATCAGGAGATCGTCGAAAATCTGATACTCGAGGCACGTCATAAATGAATTCCGAGGCGCTTCGAATGTTATGCCGCAATTGCGCTTCTCGCGGTTGAGATCGACGACATGGGATTTGCCGCCGAATTTCACCTCGACGAAGCCGAAGCTGTTTGCCAAATGCTGGCGAGCCTTAAAATAGGCATCAATTTTCTTAGCGTCCTCCGCCGTTAAGGGATCGGTCCAATTGTCGCCGAATTCCTCGGGCTTTTTCAGCTGCAATCGATTGCGCGGCGGCTCGATGTTCCGGATATCGCCGTTCTCGGCGTCGACCCTTACAAAGGCCGAAACCATGCGCGGCCCGACCGGCAGTGCTTCCGACTGATAGTCCTCAAGTTCCGGAATCAGCGCATTCGCCCAGGCGCTATCTTCGCGCTGATAGGCATGAAAACCAGAAAATGGAATCACATAATGCGCGCCGTGAATTTTGGCAGCCCGTTGGGCGCGCGGTGCAATCGGACGCCGCCTTTCCGTCGGGTCTACGAGCTTTCGTCCTTCCGAATCGAACAAATTCATCATGTCGGCGCCGCCCCAACCGTGCAGGCCGCAATAGAAGACGTTCTTATAGCCCTTGGCGATGCGTCTGACGTGGAACGATGCGCCAAAATCGGGCGAATCGTTGGTATTGATGATGAGCGTACCGGCGACGTCGATGAGAAGAATCGAATCCTGGTTCTGGTTGGCGATCGAATAGACTTTGATGCGGTCGGACAGCTGCACCCACTCCCGATCCTTCAATATGCGCACCCGATGCCCGAGGCCTTCAATGTCCCGGCGTATCCGTCCGCCAAAATGGTCTGACAAGAGAAACTGTCCGTCCGAAAGAAGCGGTAGGGATTCAATGTTCAGATGGTCGGGATGGCCGTGGCTGAACCAATGAAATTTGGCCCGCTTGATGGCATCCATCTGCTCGTCTGGAATGGCGTAGTCGTGCGACCAACTGCCAAAATAGGCGCTGTCATTGATCCACGCGTCCGTCGTCAATATCGGGACGCCGTCATAGGCGATCAAAACTGCGCTTCCTATCGAATCGAAACCGAGCATGTTGCCCTCTAACATCACTCAACTGATTGTGGCATAAGCGAATTGTATAGTCATTATATCGCAATATTAGCCCAGCCTTTGATCCATTTCGCCGCACGTCACGAGGCACGTCTATGCATGAGAGTTCAAAGCCTTTGCCGTTAAGCTTAAATATCTTTTCCCGAACGGGAGCGGCTTGCACGCTGTGCATTCCTAATGGCGCTGGTCTAGCGTTAAATGAACGACCACGCATATTCGAAGAGCACTAATCAGGCACGGCGCTAATGTCGAGCACGAGCGTTATAGGCGTGAAACACCGGGCGGTCAGTCTCAAGGACTATTGGGACACGTCGATCATCGGTCTCGCCGTTTTCCTGTTTCATATGTGGCATGTACCCTCGGTTGCCGCGGGCGAGATATTCCGCAGGAGCAATTTGGCCTTCGATTTCGATATCAACCGGTTTGTGCTGCTGTGGTGTACGAACCCCTTTCCGGTCAGCCAGAACCAAGATTATTACGCGGTCCGGCATCCGATGGCCGTCATGGTTCGGGTCGTTTGCGCCCCTATGGTTCAGGCGGGTGTAGACGCTCATTTCGCGGCCCTCGGAATCGCCGCCTTTTGTGCAGCTGTGAGCTCGATCCTTACTTTCAGAATTGCGTTGGCCCTTGGCGTGCAACGTTCAATCGCTTATCTGCTGACCATACTTTGGACTTTCTCGACGACGTCCCTTCTTCTCGGCGTTTTGCCCGAAGCCTACGATCTGGCGTTCATTGCCTTGGCCTTTCAGTTCTTGTTGGCGATCCGCTGGATGCAGGGCCGGCCGCCCGGTTTTGCCGCGCGCGCGGCCGTCGCAATTGCCAATTTCGGCATTACGATCACCAATGTCCTGTTGTCGGGATTGGCCGAATTGCTTTGCCGTCTGGCGCGCCAGCCCGTCAGGCAAGCGCTACGTGGCACTGTCTGGTTCGGTGCCTCTGTCGCGGCTCTGGCGCTTGCGCTGAGCTTAGCGTCTTTTCTGCTCTGGCCGGTTCAGAACATCGACAGCCCATTCATAGCGCTCAGGCAAGTGTATTGGTCGGCTACTTCCGCGGAAAGGACCTCGGTACGGCAACCGCCCGGCGAAGTGGCCTGGACCTTCGGCGTGACGTCATTCGTTGCGCCGGCACCTCAGCGTTATCCCTCGGGACTGCCGAGCAATCCTTATCTGTGGGATCTCCGAGGACATGATTACAGTGCGATCGGATGGGTCGCGGTCTTGGGTTGGCTCGGTTTGCTGATTTATGGCGCCATAGCAGCGGCGAAAGATCGGGAGCGTTGGCCAATTTGGGGGATCGCGGCCTTATGGATCGTCTTCAACATTGGTTTGCACGCATACTGGCAGTTTCGCGATGCTGTTTTTCTGTACGCGGCGCACTCCCACATCGCGTTCTTTCTGTTGGCGCTTGCCGGGGCAGGATGGGCGCAGAAGCAACATCCGTATGGGACATTGGCTTATGGCGTATGGGTCGCCAGTGTAACCTTGCTCGTCGCGCTGAACAATTTGCCTGTTTACCTGCAACTTCCTCAGCTGAATTAGTGAGCATGCCAATCCATGTCCGCTCAAACATGGCGAAGAGACTCTAGCGCCGCAATCCGCCGGCGAGTCCTTTCACCACCGACCGTGCGACCGCCTCGACGCGGAATTTGAACTTAGGCTGTTGGAGCGTGCACCAGCTCATAATGTAGTTGTCGGCTGCCAAGCTCCGCTTCAACCGATTGCTGCCTGCGAGGAAGTCATATTCCTCAGCGCCTTCCGCCGAAGCCGCTTCTATCGCCAGCGCGTGGGAAACATAGCCGGGCCGGAACGCGGGATCGGAATCGTCGAACCCGCTCTGATAAGCATAGATCTTACCGCGATGGCGAAAATTATAGAGATAGCCTATTGGCCGGCCGCCGGCAGCTATGCGTAGCAATTGGACCGAGCGCTCCGGCACGCCCCGGCGGATGAGCGCGCGATGAAATTCCTCGAAGAAGGCGTACCGAAAGGCGTGCGGCTTGCCACGGCGATTCCAGGAACGGATGTGCAATTCCTTGAGGGCCTCAAAATAAACGAGCGCGTGCTCGATCGTTGGCGCCTCCTCGCATACGAGCTCACCCAGCGAACGATAGTCTCTGATCGCACGGCGTAATTGCTGTCTGCTGTTACGGCTGAGAGCGGATTCGAAGCCGCCCTTCCCGGCAAGCTGCCGCAGCGGCACACGGAAAGCGGGAACGCATCGAGTCCTCTGGAGCAAGCCTGTGGAGGGGAGTCTCTCCAAAAGGCTGTTTTCTACGCCCGAGATGACAAGCTCGTCGGCTTCCGCCTTTCCTTTCGAAAACCATTGGATGAATTCCGGCCATAATTGGGGATCCGAGTGATGGGGGCCAGCAAAGCCATTGTGCTCGATCATCACGCAATCGAGATCGCGATCCCCGGTGCTGTTGAAATGAAGCTGGCGCGCGCTGAGGAGCCCATGCCTCTTGACCTTGCGGGGAACCAGAAAGGCCGCGGAAATCGTTTGGCCGCCGCGTGTAACCCTTAACAATCGTGGCTTGAATCCGTCCGGCAGCAGGCTGAGCCACGTGCCGAGCCATGTCCAAGTGGTGAAGAACGACGAGCCCTGAGACGCCTGCAAATCCTTCCACAGGGTCTCAATGTCGGCAAATGGCGCGGCCGGCTCGAGGCTGAACGCTAGACCGGAGCTCAAACCACTGTCCTCGGCACGCTCGATCCGAACCCCGCCCAGCGTTGCTGCGAGGTCACCGGCGTCTCTAGCGAACCGCAAGCGGCTGGGATGCCGGTATCGGCGCCAAGACGGGGACTGGGCCTTCCTCCTGCACGCGGCGGACATATTCGCGCACGCTGACTGACATAGCAAACAAGTAGTAGACGAACGGTTGGAATGCGAACCCCGTAAATGCGCCACATGCCATGACGACAAGCGTCGAGACCTGCAGAGCATTCGCGAGATCGCGGCTCCACTGAAGGTCCGGACGATTGCGGCTGAGGCGTACCACCTGACGCAACGCGCGGAAACTGAACAGGAAAAGTCCGAGGAAGAGCGCGATACCTACATATCCATGCTCCCCGAGCACTTCGAAATAGATGCTGTGAAAGGCGCGCCCTCGCTGGGTCTCGGTTGCTCCCGTTTCTGCGTCAGTTCGCACGGTAATCTCGTTGATGTAAAAAGCGGCGAACCCCCCTCCCTGCGGATGAACCTTCACGTAATCAAGCGTCCAGTTCCAGACCGCGAGGCGCACATTGACGGAATCGTCGCGTTCCGTCTCGGAACTCGTGATCGTGGCCATCCGCTCGAACCAAGAGGCCGGCGCAAACGCGATGCTTCCCGCCGCGAGTGCGGCACAGAAAGCGCCAACAAGGATTTTCCGGCGGGATTTCCACCATAGGAATGCAACCAAAACGACCATACCCACAAGCGGCGTGCGCTCATGCGTACCAATCGCCGTAGCCACCGCGAGCACGATCAGCCCGAGATAGCCAATTTTCGTCCAGAAATTCGTAGGGATGATGCGAGAGTGCCCCATCAGGAATACGATCATTGGAATGGTCATCAGGGCCACCGTTGCCAACGTGGCTCCCTCTCCCAGGAAGAAGTTTGCGTTCATCAAGCCATGTTGACTGCCGTAACCTCCTCCGCCGCCAATCAAAGTTTTCGCACCATAAGGAATTACGTTCGCGGCAACCGAGAAAACATAGACTTGTATGAAAGCTTCGATTTGATTGCGCGAACGGATGACGAAAGGAATGAACACCGAAAACAGCACGCTCTTGAACGCCCAGTCCCATTTCTCCCAGGCCGCGATGGGCGCCACCGCCCATAACGTGGTCAGCGTCACCCAGAGGGCTAGGGCAAGCGTGAGAACGGTCACGGGCCCGATACGCGGCGGCGCGCGGCGGTCCAGCATGAGATAACTGGCCATAGCCGCGCCGCCGATCAAAAGCGCATAGGGAATCGTGCGTAGAAACGGATAGACCACATTGGCTGGGCGGAACATATCGACCCACACATAGCCCAGTGTCAGCACGAACGGCACGCCTAAGCCGAGGCCGAAAATCGCGAGATAGACAAGAAGGATGAAGAGGCTGCGAAGCAAATTGTGCCCTTTCAGATTCTGCGAGATGCGTTCCCAGCAGCCGGAGCCTGGCTCGTCTGGCGATCGGCTTCGTCGGTGTCGCCGGGTAGCCCATTATCATCTTCAAACCACGGTAACGACTGGTCGAGAAGGGCTGCCCGCATGAGAACGAAAAGAATTGCGAGCGAGCTGAAGAGAATCCCTAAAACATCAGCCATGGTAGACGCTCCTTACCCCGGCCATGCCACGATACGGGTCACCGAGCCGTCTCAGGCTTATGACGCGCGGGAGGGCGGTAAAACCGAAACACAAGGTCATCCCCTTCCCTTAACCAATCGTCCTGAAACGAGATTGCCCTCGGGGTGTAGCACCGATCGTGCCAGGACGGCTGGGGGCAACTTCACTCATGTCCGTCGAACTTTCACGGCCCTAACACGCGGGCCTATCTTGCTGGACGCGCGCCGTTGCCCGTCCCGGGAGCAAGGCGATCCAGGAGCTGTCTGGCCTCAGCCTTGCTTTCGAAATCTTCCTTGCTCGCAAGCGCTTTTTGCAACAGGTCGCGCGCTTCGCCGGGCTTGTTGGTTTTGCTGTAGGCGAGTGCCATATGAAATTGCACGTCGGGATTTTGCGGCATGGCCGTGAGCGCCACCTGCAAATATTTCATCCCGTTGATGGCGTCCCCGCGGTTGGTCATGATCCACCCGAGTGTGTCGGCGATGCCGGGTGCGGCCGGCGCCAACTGGTAAGCCTTCTGTGCCATCTCAAGCGCTTTGGGATCGTTGCGCCTGCCATAGAGCCAAGCGAGATTGTTCAACACGATGGGATCGCTCGGCCGCTCGACGACAAGCTTCTCGAATACCGCCTGGGCGGCATCGTAGCTGCGCGTGGTCGTATAAAGGGTGCCCAATTGAACCCGCGGCTCGATATCGGCTGGGTAATTCTTGGCCCAGTTTTCGAGAACGGCGACGGCCCGCTTCGGATCGTTGTTACGGCCGTGAAAATCGGAGAGCCTCAACGCCACGCTGGGCGAGGCATTCATTGTCTGCGCCTTCTCCAGATACGCAATCGCGTCCGCCCGCTTTCCGTTCCTATTCAACACCTCGGCAACCAGAATGTCGCCGACCGGGTTTTCGGGCGCGCGGCTCGCGAAGGTCTTCGCCGTTTCCAAGGCAGCGTCCGGTCCCTTGCCTTCATAGGTGAGCTCCACCAGCGAAACCTTGCGGCGGTCGTTTTGCGGATCGAGCTCGACCGCTTTGGTCATGGCCGCTGTAGCCGCCGGAAAATCCTTCGATGCTGCAAGAACGGTCGCGTAATTGGCCTGAAGAAGCACCGAATTCGGAAACGCTCTCACCGCATCCCGGTATGTCGCGACGCTGTTCCGCAAATCGCCAGAACTGAGATAGATGCGGCCGAGCGCATCGCGCGCATCCGCATTGCCGGAGAACCGTGTGACCACGGCACGCGCCTCCGCAATGGCCTCGGGCCATTTCTTCTGAACCTCGTAGAGCGCCGCCAATTGCAATTTCGGCGCCGGATCGGAGGGGGCCGCATTCGCCGCGTTCACGAGCAATCTGGCAGTGGCATTGTAATCCCGTTCGGCCATATAGAGGGCCGCGAGCTGCTGCATGCTGGCGCTGTCGTTGCGGTCTTTGGCGATCTTTTCCTCGAAGAGTTTCTTTGCATCCGCAGGACGGCCCATCCCCAAATACACCTGCGCGAGGTTCTGCCGCATGACGGGCTGATTGGGATCCTTGGCGAGCAGGTCGCGATAGATTTTTTCCGCAGCCGGCAGATTTTTCTGCCCGACGCGGACCAGCGCGAGCAATTGCTGATACAGGATGTTCGTGGGCTCTTTCTTGACGAGGGCCTCGGCCGCTGCCGCAGCCTGTTCGACCCTACCGGAGCGCAAGGACGCAAGAACAAGGGGCGGTCCCGCGAGCGCGCTTCCCGAACCTGCGTTGAAGACCTCGCTCAGTTCTGTAAGCGCAGCCCCGGTCTCGCCGGAGGTGAACCGGCTGAGCGCGAGCCCCGTCCTCAGTCTTGCATTGTCCGGCTGACCTTTGACCGCTTGGTCAAGTAGCTCCAAGGCCTGCTTGGAATCCCCGCGCGCCATGTGCGCCTGACCGAGGAGACCCAAGGTTTCGACATTGTCGGGCGCAAGCGTACGCGCCTGGTTGAGCACAGCGATGGCGCGATCAGGATTTCTCTGACGCAAGGCGATCGCACCGAGGATCTGATAAGGTTGAGTTTTATCCTTTCGCCTTGCAATGTAGCGCGTGAGATAGATGTCGGCCTGCTCCAATTGGTTGAGATTGTATTTCACCATTCCGGCGAGGAGATAAGCCTCCGGCATGCGGTCCATGATGGCCCTGATTTTGGTGAGCGCCGTGTCGGCGGCTTGGTAATTGCCGCGCCGCGCATTGACCGTGGCTTCAAGATAGCTGGCCATGGGACTGCTGGGATTTGTTCTTTGGACCGCCTTGATGTCCCTATCGGCAGAGTCGAGATCGCCGCGATCGACATAAAGATTGGCGCGGTCGAGCAACGCCTGGGTATTTCCCGGATTTTCCTTCAGCGCCTGATTGAACCGATCGAGCGCTTCACCCGCGTTTCCGCGCGAAAGCAGAATGATGCCCTTCACGTCGAGGGCTTGGCTGTTGTTGGGAGCGATGGCGAGCGCTTCATCGACCTTTCGTTCAGCCGCGTCGACATCGCGATTGGTAAGGGAAAGACGGGCCATGGCGATTTTCGGAGGAAGCGATTGCGGAGCGAGACGCTCCGCATCCTCCAGCATGGTTTGCGCCGGGCCGGGCTGGCCGACGGCAAGCTCCGCCAGACCGCGATAGGTGCGCACCACACTCTCGGTTTCGGGCTTGCGGGTACCTGCCGGCACCTCGCGCAGCAACTCTCCATGGCGTCCATTCCTGTACATGGCTTCGGCGAGCAGCATCGCCAGCCTTTCGTCGTTGACGCCGCGCTGTTTGGCGGCGATCAGCTCTGCCTCCGCCGCGCTGGTGTTGCCTTGCAGGATGTAAAGCTCGGCAAGCTGCATCCGGATCGAGCCGTCCTGAGGCGCCCTTTGC
>Ga0210377_10005829_pt1 | contig 10063 bp, 10 predicted proteins | sample PLM4_65_b1redo_FD_155480 | JGI IMG/M metagenome (GOLD analysis project Ga0210377, IMG submission 155480) | Groundwater sediment microbial communities from an aquifer in East River, Colorado, USA - PLM4_65_b1 redo | ecosystem: Environmental > Terrestrial > Soil > Riparian zone | place: USA: East...
GAATGCACCAGTGACAGCTGTCAGGCTGGGGTCTGCACGAGCACCGACTCGGTCACGTGCACGGCCTTGGATCAGTGCCACAACGCGGGTACCTGCAACACTACAACGGGCCTCTGCTCCAACCCGGCCAAGGCCGACGGCATCGACTGCGAGAACGGAACACCGGGCGGCGATTGCGATGCCCAGGACAAATGCGAAAGCGGTGTATGCGTCGAGAAGTATGCAGGTGGCTCCACGGTCTGCCGACCAGTCGCGGGCGTCTGCGACAAGGAGGAGAACTGCAGCGGCGCCAGCGCCGCCTGCCCGGGCGATGCGTTCCTGGGGAACGAGACGCTATGCCGGCAGAGGGCGAACCCCTGCGATGCAGCCGAGGTCTGCTCGGGCACCAGCAAGGACTGTGGGACTGACTTCTGCCAAATCGGAGGCGAACCCTCGGGCGACTTCATCTGTACGCCGGGAGGCAGTAGTTAGGAAGCGGATCGACCGGCTTCGGATTCAGTCTCAGCGAAAGGGCCCGGCCACTCGGCCGGGCCCTTTCTTATCTCCGGGTCGGCGATTCAGCGGACGGGACTGTTTGGATCCGAGATGGACCTGATTTACAGCTCCGCAAGTCATCTCTGACGTCAACAGCGCGCTTGCGAGCGGAGATCGCAAGGCGATTCTCGCCGAGGCGGCCAGGCTGGATGCCTTCAACAACCTTCCCTGGCCGTTGCACTGAATCGGCGCCAACGCCGAGGGGAAACTCCACCGGCCGGGTTCGCCCGGCCGGTTTTTTACACTGACTTCGATTTTCGTTAATGCCGACCTCGCACGTTCATCGAAAACAGGAATTGCTCTGGAGTGTGACTTCGGTCACAATGTCTCCCCGAACTCCATGTCGCAAATCACGGTCGTCGTGGCGGACGAGGAGAAGGAACGCCGCGCCGCCTGTCTCCGCCTGCTCGAGCCGGAGCCGGGAATTCGCGTGGTCGCCGAGGCGGCCACGACGGCGGAGACGCTCGGCTCGGCGCGATTGGCGCCGAAAATCCTCCTTCTCGACTCGAAGCTCGCGATCGGTCGCGGCCTCCTACTCCTCCCGATCTTCCTCCGGAACAGCCCCGGCACGAAGGTGATCGTGCTGACGGGGCATACCTCGGGCGCAGCGCTCCTCGATGCGCTCTCGCACGGGGCCCTCGGCTATCTGAACCGCCGCCGGCTGCGGGCCTTTCTTCCGAAGGCGGTCCGGAAAGTTGCCGATGGAGAGGCGTGGGTGCCCCGGAAGGCTCTTTCGAGAATCATCGAGCGGCTCCAGCAGCTCGCCGCGGGAGCGAACGCGGGCGCCTGACCGGGGACGGTTACCCGGACCCTCCGGGCGATGGTCGTCCCGCCGGCCCGGCTCGCTCGACCAACCCGCGGTCGCGCGTCAGCTGATAGACGTGCCGGCCGGAACGTTCGCGAAGCGACGAACCGGACCGTCCGGCCACCGAACCTCGACTTCGACGCTTGTGGCGTCTCCCAGCCCGAAGTGCAGGTCCGTCAGAGTTCCGGAGGCGTACGAGGGGGACACCTGGAGCTCCCGGGTCTGCGTCCGCCCGCCCGACGTGACCCGGAAGCGGCGGCGCGCCTCGTCGAGGTTGCCCTCCTCGAGAGCCGCCAGCCCGACGTTCTTCGCGGACTCGAGGCGGGCGAGGTCGGACTCACCGGGGAGGGCGGCAAAAAAAAGGGGTAAGAGGAGAGCGAGGACGTTCGTCATCCGGCGCGGATGATAGCCAAAGGCAAGGAACCCCCTGGGCGGAGGGTCGGGTGTGGGGTTGCTAAGCCGTCCTCTCCACCTCTCTCCGAAACACGTCGCCGGTGCGCTCATCGAAGAGACAGAAGACGATCTTCTCGACGAGCCTCGCGATAGCTGCGAAGGAGCGCGCCGACGCCACCGAAATCTGCGCGGCTCTTTCGACGGGAAAGCCGAAGATCCCGGTCGAGATCGCCGGCACCGCGACCGACCGCGCGCCGATCTGCTCCGCCCGCACGAGGGAGGCGAACACGGCCGACGCGAGCGCCATCTCTTCCCCCTCGCCCCCGCCGCGCCAGATCGGCCCGACCGCATGGATGACCCAGCGAGCCGTCAGGTTCCCCGCTCCGGTGACGACCGCTTCGCCCACCGCGCAGCGCCCGATGCGGTCGCACTCCTTCTGGATCGAGGGCCCTCCCGCGCGCCGGATAGCGCCCGCGACTCCCGCTCCCAGCTGGAGGCTCTCGTTCGCCGCGTTGACGATGGCGTCCACGCGGGCGAGCGTGATGTCCAGCGTCATGACCTCGATCCGCGCAGGCACGAGGAGCCGGGAGATTCGCGGCGCTAGGCGCCGAGGGTCTTCGTCACCGCCTCGGCGACTCGCAGGAAGGCCTCGGTCACGGGAGACCGGGGCTCCGCCACGGCGATCGGAACTCCGTTGTCGCCGCCGATGGCGACCTTCGGGTCGATCGGGATTGCTCCCAGGAACGGGACGTTCAACTGCTTCGCGGTTCGCTCGCCCCCGCCATGCTTGAAGATCTCGTCGCGATTTCCGCACTTCGGACAGACGTAGAACGACATGTTCTCGACGATACCGAGCACGGGCACGTTGACCTTCTGGAACATCGCGAGGCCCTTGCGGGCGTCGATCAGCGAGACGTCCTGGGGCGTTGTGACGATCACCGCGCCCGACAGGTGGATCTTCTGGGTCAGCGTGAGATGAGCGTCGCCGGTCCCGGGCGGCAGGTCGACGACGAGAAAGTCGAGCTTCCCCCACTCGACGTCTCCTAAGAACTGCTCGACCGCCTTCATCACCATCGGGCCCCGCCAGATGACCGGCTGATCCACGTCCATCAGGAAGCCGAGAGACATGACCTTCACGCCGAACTTTTCGATCGGGACGATACGGTTCGCCTCGTTGATGAATGGCTTCTCGTCGATTCCCATCATCATCTGCTGCGAGGGCCCGTAGATGTCGGAGTCCATGAGGCCGACTCGCTGGCCGAGGCGCGACAGCGCCAGCGCCAGGTTCGCGGCGACGGTGGACTTCCCGACCCCCCCCTTGCCGGATGCGACCGCGACTTTGAAGCGCACCTCGGGCAGCAGCGCGGCGTCCGCCGGAGGGACGCCCACGGCACCGCGGGGCGGAAGCGGGGCGGGTTCCCGGACGTCCAACCGGATCGTGACCGCGTTGACGCCGGGGAGCGCGCGGAGGCGCTCGGTCGCGTCGCGTTTGATCTCTTCGGCGGCCCGCGGCGAGGAGGTCTGCACCTCCAGCCGGAAAGACACGTTGCCGCCCCCGACCGCCAGATCCTTGACGAATCCAAAGGAGACGATGTCGCGGGACAGGCCGGGAAACCGGATTGTTCTCAGGGCCTCGAGGACCTTCTCCTCGGTCAATTCGGTCGCGGCAGACATGACGCTCCCAAAGGTATCAGCTATCGGCTTTCGACCGCGTCGCGGGCTTCGCCGCGCAACGCCGCGATTTCGTCGCGCGCCTTCCCCGTGACCGCGTCGCGCTCGCGAAGGGACCGGCCGGCGACGCCGATCGGATTTCCGAGCGAAACCACCACGGGTCCGGGGGTGATCTGCCACGAGCCGCGCGGAAGCACACGGAAAGTGCCCGCGAGGCCGATCGGAAGGAGGGGTAGTCCGGACTTGAGCGCGAGGTGAGCCGCTCCGCGCTTGAACGGCAGGAGCTCGCCGTTGCCGGTGCGGGTCTCCTCCGGGAAGATCACGAGGGATCGGCCGCCCTGAAGCCGCCGGAGGGCCGCCTCGACCGTCGCCGCTCCGCGCGAGCGGTCCCCGCGGTCCACGGGGACGAAGCCCGCCGCCGCGATCGACCAGCCGAGAACCGGCACCCGGAAGACGCTCCGCTTTGCCAGGAAGCGCACCTGCATCGGGAGCGTCGCTAAGAGGACCAGGATGTCGCAGAAGCTTTCGTGGTTCGCGACGACGATCACGCTCGTTCCCCGCTCCGCCCTCTCGCGATGGACCACGCGGACGGAGATCCCCGCGACGGCCAGCACGGAGCGCGCCCAGCCGCGCGCGAAGCGAAGGAACCAGTCGCCGCGCGGCGGCACGAGAGCGGCGAAGATCGCGGGAACGCCGAAGAGGACGGTCAAGACGAGGATCATCGCCCAGACGATCCCGGAGCCAAGAGCTCGCATCGGTGAGAATTCTAGTCGCCCGCGGGCGCGCTCGCGTCGAGCGCAACTTCCGCATCCGCCGTGTTTTACAGCGGCGCCGATCGCAGCGTAGAATCGCCGCAATTCATGCCCCCGACATCCCAGCAGACGGCCACGACGATCTTCTACCGGAACATCCGGTGGCTGAAATTCGTCGACCGCCTCGGCAAGAAGGGGGCGGGAATCCTGGAATACCTGGGCGGGCTCGGCACCATGGCGGCCCAGACCGCGCGGGCGGCGATCACTCGCCCGATTTACGGCTCCGAGATCGTCGCTCAGATGGACGACCTCGGCGTCAAGTCGCTCTCGATCACCGGGATCACCGCCTTTTCCGTGGGCATGGTCCTCGCCCTCCAGACCGCTTACTCTCTCGCGGCCTTCGGCGGCAAGATGTTCACCGGCCGGGTCGTGGCGATCTCGCTCGTCCGGGAGCTCGGCCCCGTGCTGACGGCGCTCATGGTGGGCGGCCGCGTGGGCTCCGGCATCACGGCCGAGCTCGGCTCCATGACGGTCACCGAGCAGGTCGACGCGCTCCGCTCCATGGCGATCTCGCCGATCCGGCGCCTGGTCCTGCCGCGGGTGCTGGCGGTGGTCATCATGCTGCCGATCCTGACGGCGATCGCCGACGTGCTCGGCATCCTCGGAGGTCTCCTGATCGCCGTCGTCGACCTGCAGATGACGACACAGGACTACCTGAACAGCATCTGGCAATCCCTTGCGATCCAGGACATCACGAGCGGCCTCGCCAAGACCTTCTTCTTCGGGCTCGAGGTCGCCATCATCGGGTGCTACAACGGCCTCCAGGTCGAAGGTGGCGCGACCTCCGTCGGTCGGGCGACGACGCGTACGGTGGTGTTCGCGTCGATCTCGATCCTGATCTCCGACTTCTTCCTGACCAAGCTCTTCCTCGCCCTATGAGCGCCGAGCGCGAGCTCTCCGCCGATTCGAGTCCCCACGCGCTCGCGCAGGGAGAGACGATCGTCGAGTTCGACAACGTCTGGAAGACCTACGCCCGCCGCGAGGTGCTGGCGGGAGTGTCTCTCAAGATCCGCAAGGGCGAGGTGCTCTGCGTGCTCGGGCCGTCCGGGACCGGGAAGAGCGTCACGATCCGGCACATCAACGGACTCGAGAAGCCGGACAAGGGGGACATCAAGGTCTTCGGGGAGTCGATCGTCCATCTGACCGAAGAGGAGTTGAGCCCCATGAGGCGGCGGGTCGCCATGCTCTTTCAGGGGGGCGCTCTCTTCGACTCCATGAACGTGGAGGAGAACGTCGCGTTTCCGCTGAAGGAGCACACCGACAAGTCACCGGGCGAGATCGCGGAGATCGTGAGCGAGAAGCTGCTCGTCGTCGGTCTTCCCGGCACCCAGCGAAAGATGCCGTCCGAGCTCTCGGGAGGGATGCGCAAACGCGTCGCGCTGGCGCGGTCGATCGCGCTCGAGCCGGAGATCATCATGTACGACGAGCCGACCACGGGGCTCGATCCGGTGACGTCGGAGAAGATCGCCCAGCTGATCGCCGACCTCAATGCCCGCTTGAAGATCACGTCGATCGCCGTGACCCACGACATCGTCGCGGCGCGAACGATCGCCGACCGCATCGCCTTTCTCCACCAGGGGCGGTTCCAGTTCGTCGGAACGTTCGACGAGGCCGCGCGGGGAGGACACCCGGTTCTGCAGGAATACTTCCGTGCCATGGGGTTCCCGTGCGGGACCGGCCTTTTCGCCGCGCCCGCTTCAGGAGGGAGCTGATGCCTCTCGAATCTCCGGTCGGCCGGCGCTTCCGAGTCGGCCTCGTCGTTCTCGTCGCGCTGCTGTTCCTCATGTTTGGCGTCCTCATGGTCGGCAAGCGCGCACACCTCTTCACCTCCAAGCTGCCGTACCAGACGCAGTTCGACTCCGCCGCCGGGCTCGTCTCCGGCAACCCCGTCCGGCTGAACGGGGTCACCGTCGGAAACGTTCTCGAGGTGAACCTCTCCCCGGATCCCGCCGATCAGACCGTCCGGGTCGTCTACGAGGTCGATCGCAAGATCGCCTCGCGCCTCCGGACCGGCACGACCGCGGCGATCAAGACGATCGGACTGCTCGGCGACAAGTACGTCGAGCTCGTGGGCGGAAAGGCGGAGGAGCCCGTCGTGGAGCCGGGAGGGTCCATCAAGGCCGCGCCTGGCGGGGGACTGGACGACATCCTGAAAGGAAGCGGCGACCTGTTGACCGACCTGAGCGCCATCGCGCGGTCATTGAAGAACATCCTCGGCCGGACCGAGGAGGGGAAGGGCTTCATCGGCGAGCTGTTCGCGCCCGGAGGCGAACAGGGCGGCCGCCTCGCCAACAACCTGAACGGCACGCTCTCGAACCTGAACGCGGTCCTCTCGAAGATCAACCGGGGCGAGGGCCTCGCCGGCAAGCTGCTCGCGGACGAGCGCTATGGCGACCAGGTCGGACGGTCGCTCCAGGCGGCGGTCCAGTCGCTGCGCAACGTCTTCGGAAAGATCGAGGACGCAATGAACAAGGGAACCGGAGCGATTCCGGCTCTCCTGTCCGACCCGGAGGGGAAGAAGAAAGTCTACGACCTCGTCGATCGCCTCTCGGCTACGGCGGGCGCGCTCGCTTCCGTCGCGGAAAACCTCAAATCCGGAAAGGGTGCTCTCCCGACGCTGCTGAACGACGAGCGCTTCGGGCGCGAGTTCACCGGGAACCTCCGCGACCTTTCCCGGCGGCTGGACTCGATCGCGCGCAAGCTCGACGGCGGACAGGGCACCGTCGGAAAGCTGATCAACGATCCCGCGATCTTCGACGCGGCGCACCACCTCGTCGTCGGAATCGACCAGTCGGCGCTCCTTCGCTGGCTCATCAAGAACCGCCAGAGATCCGGCATCCGGAAGCGCTACGCGACCGAGTCCGGGAGGTCGCCGAGCGAGATGCCTCCCGAGGTCGACGATCTGGACGTGCCTCCGGAAGAGACGCCCGTCGGCGGGAGGACGATTCCGCCGACGGCCACGCCCACGCCGGTCCCGAGACCTTGAACCTCCTCGTCACGGGGGGAGCGGGCTTCATCGGTTCCCACATCTGCCGGCGCCGCCTCGCGCGCGGCGCCCGGGTGGTGGTGATCGACGACTTCAACGACTTCTACGATCCGGGTTTGAAGCGCGACAACGTGGCTCCCTTCCTCCGCCACCCCTCCTTTCGGGTCGTCGAGGGCGACATCCGCGACCGCGCGCTCATCTTCCGGACGTTCGCCGAGGAGCGGTTCGACGCCGTCGTTCACCTCGCGGCTCGCGCGGGCGTCCGACCGTCCCTTTCTCAGCCCGTGCTGTACGAGGAGGTCAACTGCGTCGGAACCCTGCACCTCCTCGAAGCCGCCGTGGCCCACGGCCGGCCGGCGTTTCTCTTCGCCTCGTCCTCATCGGTTTACGGCATCAACTCGAAGCTCCCTTTCTCCGAGGACGACCCGATCGACCGGCCGATCTCGCCATACGCGACCACGAAGCGCGCCGGCGAGCTCCACGTATTCACGGCCCACCACCTTCACGGTCTCGCTGCCTGGTGCCTCCGCTTCTTCACGGTGTACGGTCCCGGGCAGCGCCCGGAAATGGCGATCTCCCGCTTCATCCGGTCCATCGAGGAGGGCGTGCCGATTCCCTTCTACGGCGACGGGAGCTCGCGCCGGGACTACACCTACATCGACGACATCGTCGACGGCGTCGAGGCGGCTCTCGCAACCGACCCGCCGGGATTCGACATCGTCAACCTCGGGGGCGCGACTCCCGTCACCCTGACGGAGCTCGTCGCGGCGATCGAGAAGGCGACCGGCAGGACGGCGGTCCTCGAGCGGCAGCCTTCGCAGCCCGGAGACGTGCCGGTCACGTACGCCTCGGTCGAGAAGGCCGAGCGCGTTCTGGGATTCCGCGCGCGCGTGCCTCTCGCCGAAGGGCTCCGGCGCTCGGTCGAGTGGTATCGCCGGGCAAAGAGCGACGCCGGAAGGCAGCCGGTCGCGTGAACATCTGCGTCGTCGGAACGGGCTACGTCGGCCTCGTGACCGGAGCGTGCCTCGCGGACTTCGGGATGGACGTCGTCTGCGTGGACAAGGACGAGGCCAAGATCGCCGCGCTTCAGGCCGGCCGCATTCCCATCTACGAGCCGGGGCTCGAAGAGATCGTCGCCAAGAACGAACGGGCCGGCCGGCTGCGCTTCACGACGGACCTGAAGTCCGGCATCGAGAGCGCGCTCGCGATTTTCATCGCCGTCGGCACGCCGCCGAACCCGGACGGCTCGCCGGATCTGACGTTCGTCCGCCAGGTCGCCGAGGCGATCGCCCTGCACCTGAACGGCTACAAGGTCGTCGTGACCAAGTCGACCGTGCCCACCGGCACCGGGAAGATGATCGAGCAGATCCTCCGGTCGAAGGACGGAGCGAGCGAGTTCTCGGTCGTCTCCAACCCCGAGTTTCTGCGGGAGGGCTCGGCGATCGCCGACTTCCTACGTCCGGACCGGATCGTGATCGGCGCCTCGGATGGGCGGGCGGTCGAGGTGATGAAGGAGATCTACGGGCCGCTCTTCCTCGCCGAGACGCCGTTCGTGATCACGGATGTCGCCTCGGCCGAGCTCATCAAGTACGCCTCGAACGGGTTCCTCGCGGTCAAGATTTCGTTCATCAACGAGATCGCGCGTCTCTGCGAGGTCATGGGCGCCGACGTCCACGACGTCGCACGCGGAATGGGGCTCGACCGCCGGATCGGGTCGCAGTTTCTCCTGCCGGGCCCCGGGTTCGGGGGCTCGTGCTTTCCCAAGGACACGGCGGCCGCGATCGACCTGGCGCGCCAGAACGGGTATCGATTCCGGATCATCGAGGCCGCCGTCGACGTCAATAGCGAGACCAAGGCCCGAATGATCCAGAAAATCGCGGCTGCCGCCGGGCCTCTCGCCGGTCGGACGGCTGCGGTCCTCGGCCTCTCCTTCAAGCCGGAGACCGACGACATCCGGGCATCCCCCGCCCTCTCCGTCATCTCCGACCTCGTCGCGGCGGGAGTCTCGGTGCGCGCCTTCGACCCGGCCGCGATGGCCAACGCGAAGTCGGTCTTTCCCGACCTCTACTACGCGAAGGACGCCTACGACTGCGCGGAGGGCGCCGACGTGCTCGTGCTGGCAACCGAGTGGAACGAGTTCCGGGCGCTCGACTTCGGAAGGCTCGCCCGGCTCATGAAGACGAAGACGGTCGTCGACCTGCGAAACATTTACGAGCCGCGGGAGCTCAAGGCGGCGGGCTGGCGCTACACGGGGGTTGGCCGGTCGTGAGGATCCTCGTCACGGGAGGCGCCGGCTTCCTCGGGAGCCACCTTTGCGACCGGCTTCTCGCCGAGGGCCACGAAGTGATCGCCATGGACAACTTCGTGACCGGCAACGTTCGCAACATCGCCCACCTCGAAAACGATCGCCGGTTTCACTTCATCGAGCACAACGTCACGAAGTTCGTTTCCATCGAGGGCGACGTCGACGCGGTCCTCCACTTCGCCTCCCCCGCCTCCCCGATCGACTACCTGGAGCTCCCGATCCAGACGCTCAAGGTCGGGTCTCTCGGTACCCACAACGCGCTCGGCCTCGCTCTGGCCAAGGGCGCTCGTTTCCTCCTCGCTTCGACGTCGGAGGTCTACGGCGATCCGCTCGTCCACCCCCAGCCCGAGACCTACTGGGGCAACGTCAACCCGATCGGTCCGCGGGGGGTCTACGACGAGGCGAAACGGTTCGCGGAGGCCCTGACGATGGCGTACCAGCGCGCGCGCGGCGTGCCGACCCGGATCGTCCGCATCTTCAACACCTATGGGGAGCGGATGCGCCCGCGGGACGGCCGCGTGGTCCCGGCCCTGATCAGCCAGGCTCTCGCCCGAGAA
>Ga0210377_10005830_pt1 | contig 10062 bp, 12 predicted proteins | sample PLM4_65_b1redo_FD_155480 | JGI IMG/M metagenome (GOLD analysis project Ga0210377, IMG submission 155480) | Groundwater sediment microbial communities from an aquifer in East River, Colorado, USA - PLM4_65_b1 redo | ecosystem: Environmental > Terrestrial > Soil > Riparian zone | place: USA: East...
GCTGGCGGCCTTCACCGCCGACCCGCCGCGGAACATCTCGTTCCTCTCGGGCCCGAGCAGGTCCGGCGACATCGAACAGACCCTCACCGTCGGCGCCCACGGTCCGAAGAAGGCGATCGCGCTGCTACTACCCTAATGCGCGAAGCTGGTTGTGGGCAGGGGACACTCCTTCCAGGGGGGACATTCCTGCCAGGGGGGGACATTCTTGGTGGAAACCGGGGATGAAGGGAAAGAGTGTCCCCCACTGCCACCAGGTATGTCCCCCCTGGCAGGAATGTCCCCCCCTGGCGGGGTTACCATCCCAGGGCCCGAAGAAAAAATAACCAACCTGTAATTGTTATGGCGGAGGCGGCGGTCGAGACGATGATGATCGTCCCGGCGAGGTCCGTGTCGCCCTGCAGGCGCGCCGCCATCACGTAGGTGACCACCGCGGTGGGGCAGCCAAGCATGATCGCCCCGATCCGCAGGTCGTCCCCCGACAGCCCCATCCATCGGTATAGTGCGATCCCGATCCCCGTCAGGACGCCCCCTTTAAGGAACGCGGCGAGCGCCGCGACCGCGAACCCTTTCCGGGCGCGCTCGAACGAGAAGGATCCCCCGAGGCAGAGCAGCGCCAGCGGCAAGGTGGCCGGCGTGAGGATCCGGAAGCTACGGTCGATCATCCCGGGGAAGGGAAGTTTCAGCACGCTCCACGCGATCCCGGCGAGGCACGCGAGGATGATGGGGTTCGTCGCAATCTGTCGGGCGATGCGCGACACCGTGGTCGCGATCCCCTCCCCTTTCCCCGCGCCGTGGGGCGCCATCAGCGCCACGATCGACAGGCCGTTCAGCAGCGGCACGATCAGGCCGAGGAAGATCCCCGCCTTCCGCAACCCCGCGGGCCCCACCGCGTTGAGGACGATCGGCAGCCCGACGTAGGCGAGGTTGGCGCGGAACGTTCCCTGGACGAAGGCCCCCGTCTCCGACGGCCCGAGCCCGAGGGCGCGGGAGGCGAGGAAGGCGAGCAGGAAGGTGGCGAGCGTGGCGGCGTACCCTCCGACGACGAGGGGCCCGCTGAACGCCTGTCGGAAATCGGTGCCGCCGATCTCGTGGAAAAGGAGCGCCGGGAGCAGGATGTAGTAGACGAGGGAGTTCGCCGCGTCGATGAACTCCTCGGCGAGGAATCGGTAGCGGCGCAGGACGACCCCCACCGCTATCACGAGGAACACCGGGATGACCGACTGCAGGATGTCCAGGGGTGCCCTCCGAAGATAAATCGGGCGGCCTCTGCCTTCCGAGACCGCCCGTTCGCGCTAAGTGTTGCGTTTCATAAATACGGTGTCGCACCGAGAGGGCCGATGCGCCGCATCCGGCAAGGCGTCGCGACCGAGGCGTACTGTGCAAGTACGGTGAGGGAGCGCAACGAAGCCGGGGCGGATGCAGCGGCCCTCGAATGCAACCGTATTTATGAAACGCAGCACTAAAGCCGGGAAGGGGGTTCGAGCCGCCCGTTTCCCTCCGATCGGGTTACTTCCTGCCGTGCTCCGCGGCGAGGAAGTCGACGATCTTCGACGCCTCGGCGTCGGAGATCCAGTCGGCCTTCTTCCCCTGCATCTCCTTGACGATGCTCGCCCACTTCTCCTTCGTCTCCTTGCGGACCAGCGCCCGGTCGATGCCGTGGCAGACGCCGCACTTCGCTTCGAAGAGGGCCTTGCCGTCCGCAGCGGGGGCCGCCGCAGGTGCCGCCGCCGCAGGTGCCGCCGGGGGAGCCTCCTGCTTCGGGGCTTCCTGTTTCGAGCAGCCGACGGCGAGCGTGAGGACGAGCAGGGAGAGAACAACCGGCACCACGGAGCGAACGCGCATTTCGGGCTTCCTCCTTGGAGAAACGATTTGGGGGTATCTTACTCCGCGCCCCGGGAGGACTCAACTGTTCCGTGGAGACACCATGTATAATGTGCGGATGATCACCGTTCGTCTCTCCCAGAAGAAAAAAGCGCTCGAGTTCCCCGGCCCCCGGCGGGTGATGGACCTCCTCGCCGAGGCGGGAGTGCGCCCCACCACGGTCATCGTCACCCAGGGGAGGAAGCTCCTCACGAAGGACCACCGGGTGGAGGACGGGGCGACGATCGACGTCATCTCCGTCGTCTCCGGGGGCTGAGCGCCTGATGAAATGCAAGCGCTGCCGGCGGGCCGATGCCGCGGTCGAGCTCCCGAGCCACCACGCCGCCTTCTGCTCCGACTGCTTCTTCGTCTTCTTCCGGCGCCAGGTGACGGAGGGGATCCGCAAGCTGCGGCTCCTCGCCCCGGACGACCGTGTCCTGGTCTGCGTGTCGGGCGGCAAGGACAGCCTGGTCCTCTGGGACGTCCTGATCGACGAGGGGTACGAGACGGAGGGGCTCTACATCGACCTCGGGATCGACGGATACTCCGGCCGGTCGAAAGAGAAGGTCCTCGCCTACGCGGCGTCGCGCGGAAAGACGCCGATCGTCGTCGAGCTCGCGAAGGAGGGGATCCCGATCCCCGAGGCGTCCCGCTGCGCGCGGATGCAGGAGTGCGCCGTCTGCGGCACGGTGAAGCGGTACTTCTTCAACCGCGTCGCCGCCGAGGGGAAGTTCACCGTGGTGGCGACGGGGCACAATCTCGACGACGAGACCGCCCGCCTGCTCGGGAACCTGCTCCACTGGCAGCGCGACCACCTCGCGCGGCAGCACCCGCTGCTGCCCGGGGAGGATGGCGGGCTCGTGCGCAAGGTGAAGCCGCTGTGGCGCGTGAGCGAGGTGGAAACAGCAGCGTACGGGTTCCTGAAAGGGATCGACTACGTGACCGAGGAGTGCCCGATGAGCGAGGACGCGACGTCCCTCGTGTACAAGGAGGCGCTGTCGCGCATCGAGGACCGGATGCCGGGGACGCGGATCGTCTTCTATAAGGGATTCCTCGACCCGTCGAACCCGCTGCGGAAAGCGCCGGAGGCCGCGGCGCCGCCCGATGCCGCCGGAACGCCGCAGGCGTGCACGGCGTGCGGCGCCCCGACGTACGCGGAGACGTGTTCCTTCTGCCGACTCAAGGAGCGCGTGCGGAAGGCGCGTACGCTGCGCGCCGCGAAGGTTACCCGATGACGGCGGGCGGGCGCGTTCGCAGGGGGCCGTTCCGGGAGGGAGAGGACATCCTGCTGATCTCCCCCAAGGGGGAGGAGCACCTCGTCACGCTCGCGCCGGGGAAGGCGTTCGGCACGCACAAGGGGAACCTGCCGCACGACGACCTGATCGGCAAGGAGGACGGCGGCCGCGCGTGGACCGCGATGGGGAGCGAGTACCGCGCCTTCCGCCCCACCTACATGCAGTTCATCATGCACCAGAAGCGGCACGCGCAGATCATCTACCCGAAGGACACGGGGACGATCCTGATGTGGGCGGACGTCTTCCCCGGGGCAACGGTGATCGAGGCGGGGATCGGGTGGGGGGCCCTCACCATCAAGCTGCTGGAGGCGGTCGGCCCGACGGGAAAGGTGGTCTCCTACGAGATCCGGGAGGATTTCGCGGAGAGCGGCGCGGGCACCGTCCGGCGCTACCTCGGCGCGTGCGAGAACCACGAGGTGAAGCGGCAGGATATCTACCTCGGGATCGACGAGCGCGAGGTGGACCGGATCGTCCTCGACCTGCCGGAGCCGTGGCAGGCCGTTCCCCACGCGCGGGAGGCGCTCGCCCCGGGGGGGATCGTCCTTTCCTACCTCCCCTCCACGATCCAGGTGAAGCAGCTGTGCGACCGGTACCTGGAGGAGGGCGGATTCGCGGAGCCGGAGACGTTCGAGGTGATCCTGCGCCCCTGGCACGTGAAGGGGAACTCCGTCCGCCCCGTCCAGTGGATGTTCTCCCACTCCGCCTTCCTGGTCGTGACGCGGAAGATCACCACCTGAATCACGGAACCGTCAACCCCAGAACCGGGACGTTCCTAGAACTTCCCCAGAAGCGGGACGGAGATGCCCGATGCCCAGTGGTCCGGGTACGATGAAAAATTTATGATCGATGTGTGTCCCAGTTTTGTGGAAGTTCTAGGAACGTCCCGGTTCTGGGGTTTCTTACGGGGGGTGAAGTGACGCGAGGGCGGCTGTACCTCTGGATGCTGGCGGGGTGGGTGGCGCTCACCTTCACGCTGACGTCGATCCCGAGCCCGGAGTTCGCCCCCTTGTTCCCGGGGGCGGACAAGATCGCCCACTTCGGCTTCTACGGGGTCATGGGGTTCCTGTTCGTCTTGTGGCGCAGGGAGATCGGCACGGGAGCGGCGGCGGCCGTGGTCTGGGCGACGCTCTTCGCGGGGCTCCTTGGCGCCATCGACGAGTTTCACCAGCAGTGGATCCCCGGCCGGTCGATGGACCTCCTCGACTGGGCGGCCGACTTCGCGGGCGGGGCGGCGGGGAGCTTCTTCTCTACCGTGGCGGCGTCGATGCTCCCGTTTCTCCTCACGCCGAAAGTTCCGCCCTTTTCCCGCGTTTTCAAGGATTGAACCGCCATTCATTCTTGCGGTTGACATGCGTTTCCGATATGTTATGGCGTTCGAAGCGTGGAATACCCTGGGAGGTACGACGTGAAGATCCTGGTCGCCATCAAGCCGGTCCCCAATCCCGACGAGAAGGTCAAGATCAAGGGGGACGGGAGCGGGATCGTCCTGGACAACATCAAGATGGTCGTGAATCCGTTCTGCGAGATCGCGGTCGAGGAGGCGCTGCGGATCCGGGAGAAGCTGCCCGGCGAAGTGGTCGTCGTGACGGTCGGCCCGAAGGAGAGCGAGCAGCAGGTGCGCACGGCGCTGGCGATGGGCGCGGACCGCGCGGTCCTGGTCGAGGCGGGGACCGACCTCGACTCGCTGGCGGTGGCGAAGGTGCTGGCGAAGGTCGCCGCCGATGAAAAGGCCGAGCTCGTGCTGATGGGGAAGCAGTCGGTGGACGACGACAACAACCAGGTTGGGCAGATCCTCGCGGCGGTGCTCGGTTGGCCGCAGGCGACGTTCGCGTCGAAGATCGAGCTCGGCGCGGACAACAAGAAAGCGAACGTGACCCGCGAGGTCGACGGCGGGCTGGAGACGATCGAGGTGACGCTCCCGGCGGTGGTGACCACGGACCTTCGGCTGAACGAGCCGAGGTACGCGTCGCTCCCCGGCATCATGAAGGCGAAGAAGAAAGAGTTGAAGGTCGTTCCCCTCGCCTCGCTGGGGGTGGACACGTCGCCGAGGGTCAAGGTTATCTCGTTCGCCCCTCCGAAGCTGCGCGCGGGGGGCGGCCGGGTGGCGGATGTCGCGGAGCTGGTGTCGAAGCTGAAATCCGAGGCGAAGGTCCTATAACCCCAGAACCGGGACGTTCCTAGAACTCCCACAGAACCGGGACAGAGATGGAAACGACCAATCCGGAGGATTCGTATGGCGGACATACTGGTAGTCGTCGAGCATCAGGACGGGGTCTTTAAAAAGAACACGCTGTCGGTCGTGACGGCGGCCAAGGCGCTGGCGGGACTGGCCGGCGGCGAGGTGGACGCGCTCGTCCTGGGCGACGGCGTCGCGGCGGTGGCCGACGTGGCGGCCGGCACGGGCGTGCGGAAGGTCCTCCTGGGCGAGGGGGCGGCGTTCGCGAAATACCTCGCGGTGACGTACGCGGGCGCGGTGGCGCAGGTGGTGAAGGCGAAGGGGTACGGCGCGGTGTTCGCGCCGGCCTCGACGTTCGGGAAGGATTTCATGCCGCGGCTGTCCGGGCTGCTCGACGCCCCCCTGGCGAGCGACATCGTCGGGCTGGAGAAGGACGGGGACGCACTGCGGGTGAAGCGCCCGATGTACGCTGGGAACGCGATCGGCACCGTCTCCCTTTCCGGCAGCCCGCTCCTGTTCACGGTGCGGCAGACGGCGTTCGACCCTGCGGCGATGGGAGGGGCGAAGGCCCCCGTGGAGAAGGTGGCGGTCGCGGCGGAGGCGGGAGGGACGGCGTTCGTCTCGCGCCAGGAGACGAAATCGGAGCGGCCGGAGCTGACCGAGGCGCGGGTGATCGTCTCCGCGGGGCGCGGCATCAAGGCGCAGGAGAACTTCAGGATGGTCGAGGAATTGGCGGACCAGCTGAACGCGGCGATCGGCGCGTCGCGCGCGGCGGTGGACGCGGGGTGGGCGCCCAACGACTGGCAGGTGGGCCAGACGGGGAAGATCGTGGCGCCGGAGCTCTACATCGCGCTGGGGATCAGCGGAGCGATCCAGCACCTGGCGGGGATGAAGGACAGCAAGGTCATCGTGGCGATCAACAAGGACGAGGAGGCCCCCATCTTCCAGGTGGCGGATTACGGGCTGGTGGCCGACCTCTTCAAGGCGGTGCCGGAGCTGGTCACGGAGCTGAAGAAACTGAAATCGGCCTGATTTTTTCCGGGCCCGTTCCGATATAGCTATGAGGCAACGCCCGGCCGGAAGCACTAAAGGAGGGATCGCAAGGATCATGGCAGGCACCCGGAAAGAGAAGGATCTGCTCTCCCGCATCAAGCGGAAGGATTTCACCGCGGCGATCGTCGGCCTGGGGTATGTCGGGCTTCCGCTGGCGATGGAGTACGCCGATGCGGGAATCCCGGTCATCGGCATCGACATCGACGGGTCGAAGGTCCGTGCGCTGCGGGCCGGGAAGTCGTACGTGGGGGACGTCCCGTCCGAGTCGGTGAAAAAGGCGGTCGCCGCGGGGCTGTTCTCGGCGACCACCGACTACTCCGCGGTCGGGATGGCGGACACGGTCAACATCTGCGTCCCCACCCCGCTGCGCAAGACGAAGGATCCGGACCTCTCCTACATCGTCGGCGCGATGGAGCACCTCCTGGAGTATCTCCACAAGGAGATGCTCATCGTCCTCGAGAGCACGACGTACCCCGGAACGACGCAGGAGGTCCTCGGGCCGATGGTGGAGGGGAAGGGGTTCAAGGTGGGGAAGGACATCTTCCTCGCCTTCTCGCCCGAGCGGGTCGATCCCGGGAACGCGAAGTTCACGACGAAGAACATCCCGAAAGTGGTGGGCGGCGTGACGCACGCGTGCACGAGGATGGCGGTGGCGCTCTACAGCGGCGTGCTCGAAAACGTGTACCCGGTGTCGACCGCGGCGGTGGCCGAGATGGTGAAGCTTCTCGAGAACACGTTCCGGTCGGTGAACATCGGGCTGGTGAACGAGATCGCGCTCATGTCGAACCGGATGGGGATCGACGTGTGGGAGGTGATCGACGCGGCCGGGACGAAGCCGTTCGGCTTCATGCCGTTCTACCCGGGGCCGGGGATCGGCGGGCACTGCATCCCGCTGGACCCGTTCTACCTGTCGTGGAAGGCGAAGCAGTTCGGGTTCGAGTCGCGCTTCATCGAGCTGGCGGGCGTGGTGAACGGGCAGATGCCGCACTACACGGTGGAAAAGGTGGCCGAGGCGCTCAACCGGAGCCGGAAGGCGGTCAACGGGGCGAAAGTGCTGGTGCTGGGCGTGGCGTACAAGAGGGATATCAGCGACGTGCGCGAGTCGCCCGCCCTCGACATCCTGCAGCTCCTGTCGAAGAAGGGGGCGCACCTGTCGTACTGCGACCCGTACGTGCCCGAGGTGCGGGAGGCGGGGATGACGCTCGCCGCGTCGCCGTTTTCCGCCGCGACGCTCCGGAAGGCCGACTGCGTGGTGATCGTGACGAACCACGCCGCGTTCGACTATAAAATGGTCGCCCGCGAGTCGAAGGTGATCGTCGACACCCGCAACGCGCTGAAGGGGCACAACGGCCGGAAGGTCATAAAGCTCTGACCGCGGGGATCGAAAACCCCAGAACCGGGACGTTCCTAGAAGTCCCCCAGAAGTGGGACACTCTTGGGATTGGTTGGGCGAATTGGCATAACCACGAAGCACTTTCATCTGGGCAAGACTGTCCCAGTTTTGTTGGACTTCTAGGAACGTCCCGGTTCTGGGGTTCGAGGGCGGAAGGTGGGCGGGATGAAGTATCTGGTGACGGGCGGGGCGGGATTCATCGGGTCGAACTTGACGCGGGCGCTCCTCGCCTCCGGGCAGAGCGTGCGGGTCCTCGACAACTTCCTCACCGGGAAACGGGAAAACCTCGACGGAGTGTCGAAAGTCCACGGTGACGCCTTTGAACTGATGGAGGGTGACCTGCGGGACCTCGAAACGGTCCGCAAGGCGGCGGCGGGGATCGAGTTCGTCCTCCACCAGGGGGCGCTCCCCTCGGTTCCGCGCTCCGTGGCCGACCCGGTCCTCACCAACGGGATCAACGTTACGGGGACGGTGAACCTGCTCGTCGCCGCGCGCGACGCCGGCGTCCGGCGCGTGGTCTTCGCCGCATCCTCCTCCGCCTACGGCGACACTCCCCAGCTCCCCAAGCGGGAGTCGATGACCCCCACTCCGAAATCCCCCTATGCGGCGCAGAAGCTGATGGGGGAATATTACCTGCGCATCTTCCACGAGATCTACGGGCTCGAGACCGTCTCCCTACGCTACTTCAACGTGTTCGGGCCGCGGCAGGACCCGAAGTCCGCATACGCCGCCGTCATCCCCCGGTTCATCACCTCGGTGCTTCAAGGGGTTCCCCCCACGATCTACGGCGACGGCCTCCAGACGCGTGACTTCACCTACATCGACAACGTGGTCCAGGCCAACCTCGCGGCCTGCCTCGCCCCGAAGGCCGCGTGCGGAAAGGTCGTCAACATCGCCTGCGGGGAACGGGTGTCGCTCCTCGACATCCTCGAGATCGTCTACGGGTTGGCAGGGAAGCGCGTACCGCCGCACTTCGAACCGGGCCGCGTGGGGGACGTGCGGGACTCGCTGGCCGACATCTCCCTCGCCCGGGACCTCATCGGTTACGACCCGAAGGTCCCCTTCTCCGAGGGCCTCGCGCAAACGTTCGCCTGGTTCCGGTCAACCCCAGAACCGGGACGTTCCTAGAACTCCCCTAAAAGAGGGACAGACTTAGCGCGCCGTCTGCCCCGTAACCGAAGACTCTTTCTGTTCCGGAACAAGGAAACAATCCGATTTCGCTCTTGCGCCCGTGGCGTCCCTCCTTTACGCCTATTATTGCGCTTGGCCCGATAATTGAAATTTTCTGGGGTATGCCAAGGGGACCACGGATAGATTTTCCGGGCGCAATCCATCACGTTTACGCGCGAGGGATCGAGAAGCGAGATATCTTCCTCGACGATATTGACCGAAATTCCTTCCTCCACCGGGTTGGTGGGAACCTGTCCAGATGGGGGTTAAGATGCCCTGCATGGTCTCTCATGCCAAACCATTTTCACCTATTATTACAAAGCGATAATGGTCACCTTCCTTCCTTTATGCAGTGCCTGTTGACGGGATATTCGAAATATTTCAACGAACGGCACAATCGCGTTGGCCATCTATTCCAGAATCGATACAAGTCACCGATCGTAGACAAAACCAAGTATTTTCTCTATGTCGTGAAGTACATCCATCTCAACCCTCTGCGTGCGGGAATCGTACGGTCGGTCGCCGATCTGGAGGAGTATCCATGGACTGGGCACGGGAAAATACTTCACGGCGGACCACCGGAATGGCAGGATATGAGCCTGCTAAAGGCCGAATTTCATGATGTCGACGATGGATCCCGCTGGATAACCGCTTATCGCGATCACATTCAAAATTCACACCCTGTTGGTTCGGAGAAGGAAGAAAGCGCATCGGTGCGAAATCTGTCCTACGTGGAAGAGGATCCGCCAGTGGTTCCCTCGGGACCCCGTGACATTTTTTCCCGGATTCTCCATCGCCTTTCTGCTTCGCACGGGGTTCCGGTGGAAGATGTCGTCGGCGGCAGCAGAAAATATCACGCAGTCCATGTCCGGAGAGAGGTCTTGATGGCATGCAAATCCGAGATCGAGGTATCCGTTGTGCAATTGGCTCATTGGCTCGGAATGAAGGAGAACGCTGCAGCTTATCTCCTTAAATCAGGGAGGGAGGTCGCGACGAAATGAGGGGGAAGTCTGTCCCAGTTCTGTGGGAGTTCTAGGAACGTCCCGGTTCTGGGGTCAGGCGCGGTCCTTGCGGACGTACCAGCGGTCGTAGAACGACTGGTATTCGCCGGACTG